>Ga0326727_10025284_pt1 | contig 11147 bp, 7 predicted proteins | sample MB2enrmetagenome_FD_207643 | JGI IMG/M metagenome (GOLD analysis project Ga0326727, IMG submission 207643) | Lab enriched peat soil microbial communities from McLean, Ithaca, NY, United States - MB29MY | ecosystem: Environmental > Terrestrial > Soil > Wetlands > Peat | place: USA: New York... | reverse complement strand
TCATGAAACATATATTGGTCATTGTCTGCCTGAGCTTCTTCATCGCAGTTCCAGGCCTGCAGTCTGTTCTTGGCAAAGATGCCCCCGCATCGGAGTCACAGCTTTTGCAGGAATTTGAAGCCGCCCTGAAAGCCAAGGACAAGGACGCCATCCTGTTGCTTTTTAACTGGCAAGGGGTTCCAACCGAGATGAAGTCATTTCACAGTCAGATGATTACGGAGCTGTTAAAAAAGGATGTTAAAAGCGTCAAACTGTCGCCTTTTCCCACAAACTTCCCCACAACGATTGAGGAAGGAGGAGTTCGTTACTCCCTAAATGTCTCTCCCGTCGGCATTTTGGAGGTGAAGTTTGACCACGAGGACAATTCGATGCCACTGCCCTACGGCAAGAAAAATGGCGCCTTTTATATTGCAGGTTCGACCGAAGAATTGATCGCCCCTCCAGAGGCTGGGACAAATCGGACGCTCACGGTTCAAGTCCGAACCGCAGGCGGCAAACCGCTGCCTGACGCGTCGGTTGTCTGCGCCAGCCCTGACAAAATTCCGCATCTCGAATTCGGGCAGCTCTTTGGTGGGATAAGACGGTTGCGGAGCGATGGTCAGGGGCAATTAAGCGTCCCTTTGAATGTCACGGACCTCTATTTAGTCGCAGCCGATGCAGAAAGTTTCGGCTGGCTCCGGCATCCTGACCTTACGAACGGAGCAGTAATGGTCATGCAGCCTTGGGGGCGAATTGAAGGCGTCAGAATGAACAGGAATCATCCCGTGGCTGATGAACACCTCAAGTTATCGATGGACCGGGATTTTTACTTCAATGGTTCCATTAGCTCTACTGAATGGCCAATCAACAACATTGGCGGCGGCGAAACCCGGACCGACACGCAAGGTCGCTTTACTTTTGAACATGTTCCCCCGCTGCGACTCTTCATTGACAGGCAGGAGAAACAACGAGGTTTTTGGGGATATTTCTGGTCCCTGGAAGCAAAGCCCGGCGCGATAACGAAACTGGAAATCAACACCCGGGGACGGACTGTGACAGGACGGGTGAAAAAGGCGCCAGGATTGGACAGTTCAATCGACCTGGCCTCGTGCTCGGGAGAGCTCATGTCGGACCTCAAAGACAGGGCCGGCATGCGATGTAGCGTCGGATTCCCGATTTCAGCCGATGGTTCTTTTCACGCGGATCATGTCGAGCCGGGCGATTACAAAATAAGCGGAGACATCCGGCACAATCACAAGCGTGTGGCATTGCTGGATCCGATTTCCGTGCATGTTCCAGATGACACTTCGGACGCGGAAGATGCGCCGTTCGACATGGGGACAGTCGTGCTAAATGCCGCCGTGAACCTTATGAAAGGCGATACCGCCCCCGACTTCTCCTGTGTCACCCTTGACGATAAACCGCTCAAACTTTCCACCTTCCGTGGAGAATATGTGTTGTTGGATTTCTGGGCCACTTGGTGCGGGCCGTGCGTTGCCGAAACGCCCAACCTCAAGGCTGCCTATGATGCATACGGAAAAGATGACCGTTTTCTGATGATCAGCTTGAGTCTGGATTCAGAACTGGCAGCGCCGAAGAAATTTGCCCGGAATCAGGGCATTGCGTGGACACAGGGTTTTCTTGGCGACTGGTCAAAGGATGAGGTGACGCAAAGGTACGGCGTTTATGGCATCCCCGCAATTTTCCTGATTGGCCCGGATGGCAAAGTATTGGCCACCGGTTTACGGGGAACAAAGATTAAAGAAACTGTAGCATCTGTGTTGGGCAAATGATGGCTTCCCCAGAACACCGATAGTGACAGCAAAGGCCAACAGTACCGTATCTTAACATTTAACATTTCACGCACATTCGTTTTGACTATTAGTACGACAACGCTTCGCGACTAGCGTCGGTGTCGGACCGCACGAACACCGCGAGTCTCAAAGGGGGTCGTACGCGTCGTCAACCACCCTGAAGCTGACGAGGGACTGGAAGCCGCCGCGTTCTGGTACGAGGAGCGGCAGCCGGGCCTTGGCGATGACTTCCTTGGTCAGTTTGAGCGCACGTTGCGCCGCATCGTGGCCGAGCCCGTGCAGGTGTCAACCATTGACCCAAATTCATTCCCCTGACGAACATTCCCCTGCCCTTTTTGCAACGCCTACCAGCCACTCTTCCCCATCCCCTTTTAATGCCATCTTTGTGTCCTCTGCGGCTCTGCGCGAGTCGTTCCCCGGTCCCCAAAAAAATCTCCAAAAATTCCGCGCTTTTTCCCCCAGTCGGTTTTTCTCCCTCGTGAAAATGTGATCAACTCCTGCGCGTGAGCACGAATTTGCCCATCGCTCTGGCAGATCGCCGAGCCGAAGCCGCTGCTTGTCCGCCAAAGCCTTGGCGACGGCGGATGATCAACTCCTGCGCGTGAAGGCATGGATGATGCCCTTATTGGGAAAATCGCGGGTCGATCAAGCAGGCGCCCAAAACGCCCGCCCCACCCTTTTCCGTTCCGTTCCTCCCGGCGCGCCGCTTTTGCCAATTTCCACGTATGGAGTTGAATTTTTCTTTTCCCTCATTTTATGAACGACAGACCCCGTTCCCGTCTCCCTTCTCCCATCCGTGCCCCAAGCCGTTTACGGGACCCAAAGGCCCAATTACAATTGACAAATTTTCAATTGCCAATTCTCAATGGATTCTCCCGCGCAGAGACGCCGAGTTCGCAGAGAAAAAAGGAAAAATGATTTCCTTCTCTGCGCCCTCTGCGACTCCGCGCGAGCCCGCCTTCTTGAACTCGCTCAGACCCAAAAATCCTCAAAAACCCCAGCAATTGCTGATAATTGCGACGCTTTGCCGCCCCTTGCCTGCCTTCGCGAATTAGCCCTGGGCTTTGCGGCGGTTGGTGGATTGCGCCTTGCCGCGCGGCGCGTTTGTCCTTACTTTCCGGCCATGATTACGGAGTATTCCCCGCCCTCTGGTTTGGTGAAACTGGCTGTCTTCCTTCTCATTCTTCTACCCGCATTGGCCGGGGCCGCCTCCCTGCCGTCGGTGCCGGCACCGCTCCAACCTGTTACCAACGATTATCACGGCGTCCAGGTCACGGACAACTACCAATGGCTCGAAGACGCCGGCGCGCCCGCCGTCCGCGAATGGGTCCGCCTCCAAAACGACCGCACCCGCGACTACTTCGTCCGGTTGCCCTTCCGCGACGGCATCGCGCAGCAACTGATGCAACTGCGTGGGGAAGAGTCCGCCCGCTTTTCTGATTTGTCTGAGGAAAAGGGCCGCATATTCGCGTTGCGCTTCAAGCCGCCCGCCCAGCAGCCGGTGTTGGTCCACCTCTCCTCCCTGTCGGCGCCCGCTCTCTGGCGCACGGTCTTCGACCCGAACACCTATGACAGCAGCGGCGCCACGGCCATCGATTGGTTCGTCCCCTCGCCCGATGGCCGGCTGGTGGCCCTTTCGTTGTCCAAAGGAGGCAGCGAGCAGGGCACGCTGCATTTCTTCGACGTGGATGGCGGCAGGGAACTGGGCGACCAAATTCCCCGCGTCCAATATCCCACCGGCGGCGGCAGCGCGGCGTGGACACCCGACAGCTCGGGCATTTTTTACACACGCTATCCGCGCCCCGGCGAACGGTCGAAGCAAGACCTCAATTTCTATCAGCAAGTCTGGTTTCACCGCATCGGCGCCCCGGTTGCGGAGGACAAATATGAAATCGGCGGCGACTTCCCGCGCATCGCCGAGATTGTGCTTGATAGCGCCAGCGGCGGCCCGTGGATGCTTGCGTCGGTGGCCAACGGCGATGGCGGCGATTTCGCCCATTACCTGCGCGATGCCTCCGGGCACTGGCGGCAGTTGACCCGTTTTGAGGACGGCATCAAGCTCATCAAGTTTGGCCGGGACAACGCGCTTTACCTGCTGTCCTTGAAGGACGCCCCGCATGGCAAGATTCTGCGATTGCCGCTGATGGCGGGGCAGGGGTCTTCGCTGGCGGAACTTCCACAAGCCACCATCGCCGCGCCGGAAGGCAAAGGAGTGGTGGAGGAATACGCGCCCTGCGACCACGGCCTGTATGTCAGTGACTTGCTGGGCGGCCCTTCCCAGTTGGTCTATTTCCGGCGGGGCTCCACCCACGCGCGCCGGCTCTCCATTCTCCCGGTCTCCACCGTGGGGGGGTTGGATTCCTGGCGGGGCGACGAGTTGCTTTTCGCCAATACCAGCTACCTGAAGCCGTCGGCCTGGTTCACCTTCGACCCTGCCGCCAATCAGGTCCGTCGCACCGCCCTTTACATGACCGCGCCTGCGGATTTCGACGATATCGAAGTGGTGCGAGAATTTGCGACATCGAAGGACGGCACCAAAGTGCCGCTGAACATTCTGCGCAAGAAGGGCGTCAAGCTTGACGGCCAGAACCCCACGCTCCTGTATGGTTATGGCGGTTACGGCATTAACCTCACGCCCGCATTCGACTCGACGCGCCGCATCTGGTTCGATGCCGGCGGAGTCTATGTGATTGCCAACCTGCGCGGCGGCGGCGAATACGGCGAGGCCTGGCACAAGGGGGGCAGTTTGACGAACAAACAGCACGTCTTCGACGACTTCATCGCCGCGGCCGAGCACCTCATCAAACGCCGCTACACCAACCCCGCCAAACTGGCCGTCGAAGGCGAGAGCAACGGCGGCTTGCTCATGGGCGCGTTCCTGACGCAACGCCCTGACCTGGCTCGCGCCGTGGTATCGCGCGTCGGCATTTATGACATGCTGCGCGTCGAACTGGATCCCAACGGCCAGTTCAACGTCACCGAGTTCGGCACTGTCAAAGATCCGGCTCAATTCCAAGCGCTCTACGCATACTCCCCATATCATCACGTGCGCGACGGCGTGAACTACCCAGCCGTGTTCATGGCGACCGGCGACAACGACGGGCGGGTGAACCCGGCGCAATCCCGAAAGATGACCGCCCGCCTGCAGGCGGCCACCGCTTCGGGCCTGCCCATTCTCTTTCGCAGCACAGCCGGCGCCGGCCATGGAATCGGAACCTCGCTCAAGGAGAGAATTGCCGAACAAGCCGAGCTGATTTCGTTTCTTTTCGATCAAATGGGCATGGACGCCTCGCGGTGGACGTTTCAATGAAGGGCCAGGTAAGGCTGTTCAAGCCACGAATTCCAACTCCTGGCGATGGGGGATCAGTCGTTGTTCGTGTGCCTGGTCCAGGAAACGCCGGATGGCGGCGCGGCCTTTTTCCCCGTAATCAAGCGTCCAATGATTGACGTACATGCCGACAAACTGGTCGGCCAACTCGCGCCCCATGTCGCGGGCGTAACTCAAGGCATGGGCGACGGCCGCCGGACGGTGATCGAGGCTGAATTGGATGCTGGCAGTGAGGACGCGGGAAACAGCCGATCTGGTTTCAGGTGGAAAGCGCTTGTGAATGACGTTCCCGCCCAGGGGCAGGGGCAGTCCCTCGTTCTCTCCTTTCCACCAAGCGCCCAAATCCTGGCACACCGTCAACCCCTGCTCTTTGTAAGTGAGCTGGCCTTCATGGATAATCAACCCCACCTCCGCCTGGCCCGATCGGACGGCCTCAAAAATCCGGTCAAAGGGGACCACCACTAAATTGATTTTGTCCGCCGGCCGTTGCAGCCAAAGTTGGAGGGCCAGAAAGGCGCTGGTCATCGTTCCGGGGACGGCGATTTTTTTGCCGGCCAATTGTTCGCGGGTAAGCTGTTGACGGGCCACGAGCATCGGGCCGTAACCGTCTCCCATGCTGGCGCCGCTGGGCAACAGGGCATAGTGGCCGCTGACGTAAGCGTAGGCATGAATGCTGATGGCGGTGATATCCAATTCGCCCCGCGTGGCGCGTTCATTCAACGTTTGGATGTCCTGGAGGACGTGCTTGAATTTGAAGCCGCCAGTGGGGATCAATTCCCTGGCCAGTCCGTAAAACATGAAGGCGTCATCCGGGTCGGGCGAATGGCCCAGAGTCAAGGTTTGTGACATAAAAAGTCAGGGGAACACCTGCTGAACTGTCACGACGGAGGGACTGATTTCCACGACGTTGACATCGGCCGGAGCGTTGGCGCGCAATTCCAGCAAGGTCGGCTGCTTGGTATTGAAATCAGCGAGGTCCACAGAGGCCTTGATCTCTTTTTTCGCCGCCCGGCGCAGGGCGGTCTCCTCGCCGACGGCAATGATAACGACCTCGTTGGGCGTGATCTTGAAGGTGCGTGTGTCGCCGGGGCGGGTCACGACCGTCACCGGCACTCGGATGTATTCCTGCGCCAGCAGATGATTGATGCTCAAGTGGTTCAAGACCGATTCCTTGTGAATGTCGTAATGAATGGCCAGCCAGATGACGGTCGCCAGGGCGAGCGAGAAGAACTTGAGCCAGAAATTGCGCAGGATGATGTTTTGGACTTGGATCACTTTTTTGCCTCGGGTTGGAGGAGCGCTGCGACGGCTTTGACCGGCCCGCCCGGCTGGCGCAAAAGGCTGAAGAGGCGATGCGGTTTGCCCGGTGTGACGAGGACGGAGGTCAGAAAAGCCCGCAATTGCTCGGCGCTGACCCCCCGGACCAATTGCCCCTTGTAAGCGTGGGAAATGGACCCCGTCTCCTCGGAAACGACCACCACCAGGGCGTCGGTTTCCTCCGACAACCCGATGGCGGCCCGATGGCGCGTGCCCAGGGACGGGTTTAAATCCTGGCGCTGGGTGAGCGGAAAGATGCAGGCCGCGAAGGCGATGCGGTCGCCCTTGATGATGACGCCGCCATCATGAATGGCGTTGTTGGGAAAGAAAATCGTCTCCAGCATTTCCGGCGTGGCCTCGCAATCCACCGGCAGTCCCGATTCGGTGGCCTCCTGCAGGTCGATCGATTGCTCGATGGCGATGAGAGCGCCGATGCGGACCTCGGCCAGGCGTTCGACCGACTGGATGATGACCTCGATGTTCTCGCGCTGCTCGTGACTGGTGGTGAAAATCGGGTGCGTGCCCAGTTCGGCCAGGATGCGCCGCAGCTCGGGCTGAAAGATGATCAACACCGCCACGGCGGCAAAAGCCACAAACGAACGCAACAGCCAACTGAGCACTTCCAGGCGCAGAAGGAAGGCGACGACGGTCAGGCCCAGAAGGAGCAGAACGAAGCCATAGACGACCGGCGCCCCGCGCGTGCCGCGCACGAACTTGAAGCTGAAGTAGATGCCGATCGAGAGGATGGCGATCTCCAGCGCGGGCCGCCAGCCGTCATGGATTAGCTGTAGAATGTTTGGCATTTGTTTGTTGACTCATCAACGCTTCGGTCATGCGCACGGCGTGCCGCGTGGCCGCCACATCATGGCACCGGATGAGCCCCGCGCCATTTTCGACGCCCCAGCACGCGCAGGCCAGGGACGGCGGCAGACGCTCCTCGATTCCGGCGCCCACCACCCGCCCCATAAAAGACTTGCGGGAAACGCCCAGCAACAACGGCCGCTCCCATTTTGTAAATCCCCGCAAGCCCGCAAGCAACCGCAAATTATCCTCCACCCGCTTGCCAAAGCCAATCCCCACGTCGAGGACGACTTGCTCTGCATTGACACCGCAAGCCAGCAAACGACTCAATCGATCGGCAAAAAACCGGTTCACCTCGGAGACAACGTCCGTGTAGGAGGGATTGTCCTGCATCGTCGCCGGCTCACCTTGCATGTGGACCACCACGTAAGCCGCGCCGCTCTCGGCCGCCAGCCGCCACATCTCCTCGTCCTGGCGGTTGGCGGCGATGTCGTTGATGATCCCGGCCCCGGCCCGCAAGGCCTCGCGGGCCACGCCGGGTTTGACAGTATCTATCGAGAGCGGGACGGAGACGACGCCGGCCAGGGCTTCGATGACGGGGATGACCCGCCGCAATTCCTCGGCCTCACTGACCGGAACGGCCTTGGGACGGGAGGATTCGCCGCCAATGTCGATGATGTCGGCCCCTTCCTCAACCAGGCGCCTTGCGTGGGCGACAGCGCTCTGGGTGTCACCATAACGGCCGCCGTCATAGAAGGAATCGGGCGTGGCGTTGACCACGCCCATCAGAAGAGCGGGGCGTGGAAACACGAATGCACTATGGCGCGTCCGCAAGAGCATGGTTGCCGGTCCGCGGGCGCGCGACGGCGCCGCCCTCGCCCTATTTGCTGGCGGCGTCGTAGTTTTTGGCCACCTCCGCCCAGTTGACCACGTTCCAAAAGGCCTTGAGATACTCAGCCCGGCGATTCTGGTATTTCAAATAATAAGCGTGCTCCCAGACATCCACGCCAAAAATGGGACGGCCCTCGGCGCCGACGACGGTCTTGCCCATCAAGGGATTGTCCTGGTTGGCTGTTGAACAGATTTCCAGCTTGCCGCCATGGACGACCAGCCAGGCCCAACCGCTGCCGAAACGGCCCGTCCCGGCGGCCTCAACCTTCTCTTTGAATGCGTCAAAGCCGCCAAAGGCCGCGTTGATGGCGTCGGCCAGAGCGCCGGAGGGCGCGCCGTCGGCTCCCGGTCCCAGTATCTTCCAAAACAGAGAGTGATTGGCGTGGCCGCCGCCGTTGTTGCGCACCGCTCCGCGGATTTCCGAGGGGACGGCGCGCAGACTGGCGATGAGTTTCTCGACGGGTTTGGATTCCAGGTCGGGCTTGCCCGCCACGGCTTTGTTGAGGTTGGCCACATAGGCGGCGTGATGTTTGTCGTGATGAATTTCCATCGTGAGCGCGTCGATGTGCGGTTCCAGCGCGTCCTTGGGATAGGGAAGAGGAGGTAATTCGTATGCCATAACTGTGTCTCTTAGTTTCCTGTTTAAACTTTTCTCGTAACGATTCCGTTAACCGGATTTCCGATTATTCACATTACCAAAACGCGGTCAAAACACAAGGGGGGAAAATTTCAAGCGCAGGAATTGGGGACGGTAGATGCGGGCGTCGGCGGCCATCTTCCAGAAATTGTCGGCATTGCACACATAGGACACGAGCAGTTCGTCCTCCTGCCGGGACAGTTCGGGATGCGCCTTGGCGGCGTAGCAAAAATAGGACTTGTCCCAGCTCATCTCCGGCGTGCGGAAGACGATGCGCGGCGCGCTCCACGGGCCGACGGGCGAGCCGGCCCAGCGCAGCATGATCTTTTCGGATAGGCCGCTCTCAGTGTACACCAGGACGTATCGCTTGAAGCGCGGAAGGTACGAAACGGAAAGTTCGGCGCCCATCTGGTCGCAAAGACGGGAGGCCTTGCGAAAGTCGCGCTGCCAGACGCCGTCCGCGTAGAATTCCCAGGTGGAGAAGTCTTCCAGAGTATTGACATCGGCGCGGCCCGCGAGCAGGTAGCGGTCCTGCGCGGTTTTATCGACTTCCAAGCCGTAAAGATAGACCAAGTTGCCCTCGCGCAAGAGCGGCATTCCGAAAGCCTTTTCGTTTCCAGCCGAATCAGATTGCACCCAGGGCACCGGGACTTGCTCGACGCGCCATCGGGCCGGGTCGTCGGACAGATTGGCGATCTTCGCCATGACAATGCCGATCCCCCGAAATCCCCAAACCGAGTTGCCGCCCGGAACACTGACTGTGTGGCCCATAAAAAGATAAAGGCCGCGGTCGGTCTGGATTCCGGCATCAGACAACCAGAAGTAGCCGACGCCGTCGGCTGGCTTGATGAAGTCATCGGGTTTGCCGTCTTTTTCGCCGTAAAAAAACTCGATGCGGGCCGACGCGGGGTCCAGACCCTGTTGAATGGCGATGGTATTGTGGACCATCGCCGAGTCAGTGTGCCGTCCATTGCGAACTGGGCCGATCCAGGTATCGCCGAAAAGCCAGAGGATGCGCCCGTCCAGCAGAGGGACAGAAGTGGCGATGTCGGCTCCGGTCCAGCCGTCCTGGCGGGTGAAGAGGCGGTTGTAATCCGGGGCGGTCGTGACGACGAAGGACGGGTCCGGGACGGCTGTTTTTCGAGGGAGCGAACAGGCGGCGACAATCAGCAACGCGGCGCAGGCGAGCCAAAGGCCGCCATGTCGGCGAGGGCCGGGCGCGGACGACGGCCGATTACCATTACGATTAAGAGCAGGGTGATACATGGGCGAAACCTCATATACATCATCCCCCGCCGGAGGCGAAGAAGAAAAAACGGGGGATAGTTGAAGGTTTTTTTGGCCGGGACGGCGCGCATGCGGATCCGTATGCTGGGCCCGGATTTTCCGTTTGTCAAGCACGGAATCCGCGCAGACGAGGATGGCCAATCGACGAATTCCAGTCGGGTAAGAATGGAAAAAATCGCTCTGAGAGATTGGCTTGAAAACGGATGCGCACAAGATAAAGCTGGCGCGGACAATGAAAATCGACCAGCAAATCCAGCCGGGGCACCTGACCCGCAAAATCAACCGGCTGTGGGATTTGTCGGCGCAAAAAATCCGCGCCATCGAGCGCCACTACGACATCGCCAAAGGCTCGCCCGTTTTCACCGCGCGCGGACGCTACCGGGCGCGGGGATGGACGGAGTGGACGCAAGGGTTCCAGTTCGGCGCGGCGCTTTTGCAGTTCGACGCGACCGGGGAGGCGGAGTTCCTGGAACTGGGACGCAGCCAGACGGTCAAATATATGGCGCCGCACGTCAGCCACTTTGGCGTGCATGACCACGGATTCAACAACGTGAGCACCTACGGCCATCTGCTGCGGTTGATGCGGGACCGGCGCATCGCGGAAAATCAATGGGAGCGGGATTTTTATGAGCTGGCGCTCAAAGCCAGCGGGGCGACGCAGGCGCAGCGGTGGACGGCGCTCAAGAATGGAGGCGGTTTCATCTACTCGTTCAACGGCCCGCATTCGCTATTTGTCGATACCCTGCGGTCGCTGCGCTCGCTGGCGCTGGCGCATCAACTGGGGCACGTGTTGCTGGAGGAGAATGACCGGCAGGTATCGTTGCTGGAACGGCTCAAGGCCCACGCCACCGCGACCGCGAATTATTCGGTTTATTACGGCGAGGGACGCGACGCCTACGACGTGCGGGGCCGGACGGCGCACGAGGCGATCTTCAACGTCAATGACGGCAGTTTCCGGTGCCCCAATACACAGCAAGGCTACTCGCCGTTCAGCACGTGGACGCGCGGGCTGGCGTGGGCGATGCTCGGCTTTGCCGAGCAATTGGAGTTTCTGCGGGCGATAGGCGACAAATCCATCGCGCCGCCGCTGCTC
>Ga0326727_10025283_pt1 | contig 11147 bp, 11 predicted proteins | sample MB2enrmetagenome_FD_207643 | JGI IMG/M metagenome (GOLD analysis project Ga0326727, IMG submission 207643) | Lab enriched peat soil microbial communities from McLean, Ithaca, NY, United States - MB29MY | ecosystem: Environmental > Terrestrial > Soil > Wetlands > Peat | place: USA: New York... | reverse complement strand
CGTACATCGTGGGCTGGCTCGAGAAGCCCAACGGCGACATCGACACGATGCTCAAACACTCGCTGCCCTGGTTCGCGCGGCCGTTCTCCAACGGCATCATCGGGCGGCACCGGGTGTGAGCCGGGCGCGCGTCGCGGCGGCTTCGACGCTGCCCGCGCACTGCTACACCTCCACCGGCACGTTCGCACGCGAGCGGGAGCGGATCTTCGACCGCTCGTGGCTGTACGTCGCGCGCGTCGAAACCTTGCGCGAAGCCGGGGCCTTCGCGTTGGTCGAACTCTTCGGCGAGAGCCTGATCTTGGTGCGCGGCGGCGACGGCGCGCTCCGCGCGTTCTACAACGTCTGCCGCCATCGCGGCACGCGGTTGTGCGAGAGCGCCGCCGGCCGTTTTGCGGGAGCGATCGTCTGTCCGTATCACGCTTGGACCTTCGCGCTCGACGGTTCGCTCGCCGCGGCGCGAAACATGAGCGGCGTTCCGGGCTTCGACAAGGCCGACTACCCGCTGCACGCGGTCGCCGTCGAAGAAGTCGCCGGTTGCGCGTTCGTCAACTTCAGCGCCGATCCGGAACAGCGCTTGGCGCCGACGGCGAAGGCGTATCTCGCGCCGCTGGCCGCAAAGCTGGCCCGGTGGGACGTCGGCAGGCTGTCGCTCGGGCACACCGCGACGTACGAGGTTGCGGCGAACTGGAAGTTGATCGTGCAGAACTACTCCGAGTGCTATCACTGCCCGGTCATCCATCCGCAATTGGACGCGCTGTCGCCGTGGGATAGCGGCTCGAACGACCTCGCCGAGGGCGCGATTCTCGGGGGCCCGATGAGCTTACGCGACGCGCACGACACGATGAGCCTGAGCGGAAACCGGCGGCGTGCGCCTCTGGGCGGCGTCGACGGCGACGATCTCAAACGCGTCTACTACTACGCACTGTTTCCCACGACGCTGCTCAGCCTGCATCCCGACTACGTGATGCTGCACCGCGTCGTGCCGCTCGGCGTCGACCGCTCGCGGGTCGTTTGCGAATGGCTCTTCGCGCCCGAAGCCACGGCCGAGCCGGGCTTCGATCCGAGCGACGCGGTAGATTTTTGGGATCTGACCAACCGCCAAGATTGGCACGTCTGCGAACTTTCGCAGCGCGGCATCGCTTCACGCGCCTACACGCCCGGCCCGTACTCGGAATTCGAAAGCATGCTGGCCGCCTACGACGCGCACTATCGCACCGTCATGGAGTTTGGTTCCGCGACACCGTAGGAGCCGGCCCCACAATCGCGGCTCGCGGTCTCGGATTCGCCGTGGCGCTGACCTGTGAGCCGGAGGGTGCGATCCCGGGCCTAAACCCCGGCGGTTGCCGCTTCGCGGTCCAAGAATACTTCGAGCGCGGCGCGGACGCCGGCGCCCACCTGCAGATGGTGGCCGAGGTGCAGCAGCACGATTTCGAGCGCGCCGATTGCTCCGAGGATGTCGGTCTGGGAGAGCGCGCCCATCGTGCCGATGCGCACGATCTTGCCCTTGAGTTCTTGCTGGCCGCCGCCGATGACGACGCCGACTTCCCGCATCTCGCGGCGGATCTCGTCGGCTTGCAAACCGTCGGGCACCTTGACGGCGACGACGGTCACCGAGTGCGCCCCGGGCTGCGAGAAAACCTCGAGGCCGAGCGCCTCGACGCCCGCGCGGATCGCGCGCGCGTAGCGGTCGTGGCGCGCCCATACGTTGGCCGGCCCTTCGCTCTCGTACCGTTGCAGCGCGACGTCGAGCGCGTAGACGATCGACACCGGCGGCGTCCAGGGCGTCTGCCCGAGCCGCTCGAACTCGCGCGCTTTCTTCAAGTCGAAATAGAACGTCGGGGCCTTCGCGCTCTCGATGCGCTGCCAGGCCTTCGCTGAGATCGCCACCATCGCCAGGCCGGGCGGCACCGCCAGCGCCTTCTGCGAGGCGGTGACCACGATGTCGTAGCCCCACTCGTCCATCTTGAATTGCGAGGCCGCGAGGCCGCTGACCGAGTCGACGACGCGCAGCGCCGGGTGATCGCCGATCGCCGCGGCGATCGCGGCCATGTCGTTTTGCGCGCCGGTCGAGGTCTCGTTGTGCGTGAGCAAGATGCCGGCGAAACGATGCTCGCCGTCGGCGCGCAGACGCTCCGCCAGGGCCGACGTATCGACGCAGCCGCCCAGCGGCGTTTCGAGCACCTCGACCTCGAGCCCGTAGGTCTTCGCGATGTTGATCAAACGCTTTCCGAAGACGCCGATGGGGCAGGCCAGCACGCGTTCGCCGGGCGAGAACGCGCTCGAGATCGCCGCTTCGAGGCCGCCCGTTCCGGAACTACCCAAGATCTCGACGTCGGACGTCGTGCCGAAGATCGGCCGCAAGCCGCTCTCCAGACGTTCGAGCAACGCCGCAAAAGGCGCGCTGCGGTGATCGATCATCGGCCGGGCCATCGCCGCGAGAACGGGCTGCGCGACGGTCACGGGCCCCGGTATGAAGAGCAGGTTGCGGTCCATGATGGGGCCTCTCATTCCACGCGTCGTATGCCGCAGCATGCAGCCAGAGGACCAGGTTCGGCTGACGGCACTGAGTTCGGGCGGCGGTTGAGCGAGTAAAGTCGGCTCCGCCGACCTGGCGCAAGTCTTGCGCCGCTTACCCGCCTTCCCCGATCCCAACGTGCTCGTCGGTTACGCAACCAGCGACGATGCGGGAGTCTACCTCGTACGAGACGATCTGGCCCTCGTCCAGACCGTCGACTTCTTCACGCCCATCGTCGACGACCCATACGACTTCGGACGCATCGCCGCGGCCAACGCGATCTCCGACGTCTACGCGATGGGCGGCACGCCGTTGACCGCGCTGAACATCGCGGCCTTCCCGGTCGAGCGGCTCGGCACCGAGATCCTGGCCCGCATTCTCGAAGGCGGCGCGGCGATCGCGCGTCAGGCCGGCGTCGCGATCCTCGGCGGCCACACGATCGAGGACGACGAGCCGAAGTACGGCATGGCCGTGACCGGAACCGTTGACCCGCGGCGCATCGTCACCAATGCGGCCGCGCGACCCGGAGACGCGCTCGTGCTGACGAAGCCGCTCGGCACGGGTATCCTGGCCTCTGCGCTCAAGAAGGGCGCGCTCGACGCGACGGCGCTCGAAGAAGCCATCGGCTGGATGACGACGCTCAACGCGACCGCATCGCGCGCGATGCTCGCCGCGAACGCGCACGCCGCGACCGACGTCACCGGCTACGGGCTGCTCGGCCACAGCGGCGAGATGATGCGCGCCAGCGGCGTGCGTCTGCGCATCCGCGCGAGCGCCATTCCCATCCTGCCGCACGTGCGCGAGATGCTCGCCGCCGGAATAGCGCCCGGCGGCACGCGGGAGAACGCCCGCCAGCACGCGGCTTTCACGGAGTTCGCAGCGGACATCGACGACGACACGCGCGCGATTTTGAGCGACGCGCAAACCTCGGGCGGCCTGCTGATCGCACTCGCTCCCGAGGACGTCCCCGCACTGCGCACGATGTTGCTCGCAAGCGGCGCGCTCGCTGCCGAAATAGGCAGCATCGAAGCGGGAACCGGCATCGTCGTCGTGGATTGAGAGCCAGAGATGCCCAAACAGCATTTCTTCGTCAGGCTGATCCCGCCGCGAGCGACGTTCCCCTACGACATGAGCCCGTCCGAGGCGGCTTTGATGGACGGCATGCCGAGTATCTGCGCGGTCAATTCGAGGCCGGACGCCTCGTCGCTTACGGCCCCGTCCTCTCGCAAAACCCCTTCGGGTTGATCATCGTGGAAGCCGAAGAAGAGCGCGAAGTCCACGAATTGATGGCCGGCGATCCAAAGATCGGCGCGGGCCTGAACGGCTACGATATCGCACCGATGCACGTCACCGGCGCGCGAGCGACCTAAGGAGATTTATGGCGAAACAGACATACTTCATGCGGTTGATTCCACCGCGTCCCAGTTTTACCGACGACATTACGCCCGACGAACTTGCGCTCATGCAAGCCCACTTCGCCTATACGAAGCAGCACTTTGATGCCGGCACGGTCCTCGTCTTCGGTCCCGTGTTCGCAGAGGGCGGCACGTTCGGGATGGCGGTGATGAGCGTGGACGACGTCGCCGATGTCCACGCCTTCATGGCCGACGACCCCTCGATTAAAGCCGGCCTCAACACCTACGAAGTCTGGCCCATGCGCCTCGGAGGGTCCCAAGCCCCACGAGAAGCCGGCTAACTCAACGAATATGTTGAGGTCAAGCAAGAACCGCTCTAACGTCGCTTTCTTCTTCGAGGAAGCGAGGCGGTCTATCCCGCGACGAATCTCGCCCAAACTAATCACGCTCACATAGATCGAGTCGTCGGACACCGTTTCCAACCACTCGATCACGCCAGGGTTCGGGCGCTTCTTCGTCGGCTCCGACAGCACGTTCGTATCCAGCAAAAATCCACTCAAAGGTCGACTTTCCGGTCTGCCGCGGTCCGATCTCGCTCTAGATCCAAGTCTCCCAATGGCGCCGAGCGAAGCAGATCGAGAAACGTCTGGCCCTTGCGCTTGGAGAGCCTATCGTACTCTGAGGCAGACAGCACCACCGCCACCGGCTCACCATGTCGCGTAATCGTTTGGGGCGAATCCTGGGCGTCATGGATCAGAGCACTAAACTTGCTCTTAGCCTCCTGGATCTGCCACTCGTTCACGCTGCCCCCTTGCGATTTGACACTAGTCTGACTAAACTGATCTTATTACTGGTCTCACGTTCGGTCAATGACGGGCGAGCTAAGAGATCCAAGCTTTTCAAAACGAGCCCGGCCCTTGCCAGGCGTCGCGATCAAAGAGAGTTGGCCAGTGCAGCGTAGTTGATTTAGCCGGGCGCCTATGTGTCGGCGTTCGCGCGAGGTTGAGGAGCCAAAAGCATCAGTGCAACGCCGGCCACGACTACGCCGGCGCCGAGCGTCGTTTGCCAGGTCAGCGGTTCGTGGAGGAGCCAGACGGAGATGGCGATGGCGACGATCGGGTTGACGTAGGAGTACGTCGAGGCGAGCACGGTCGAGGTGTGCCGCGCCAGCCAGACGAACGCGCTGAAGCCTAACAGACTCCCGCCGACGATCAAGAATGCGAGCGCGCCGAGCGCGCTCGGCGTGAACTGCGCGAGGGCGAGATGCTCGCCGCTCGCCGCGCCGACAGCGGCCATCAGGACGCACGCTACGAGCATCTGCATGCCGCTCATCTGGGCGACGTCGTTGGAGCGATAGCGGCGCTGAATCATCGAACCGATCGACCACAGCAGCGACGAGAGAATGCCGAGCGCCGTTGCTAGGGGCGGCAGACCTTCGCCCGCGCCGGGCGAGACGAGGTATACCATGCCGGCAAACCCGAGTAGAATTCCGGCTATCGCGAGCGGCGCGAGGCGTTCACGATAGAAGATCGCCCCGATCAGCGCGTTCCATAGAGGCGATAACGCAAAAAAGAGCGCCCCGACGCCCGCCGGGATGTACTGCAGGGACCATGAAAATATGCCGTTCGCACCAGCCAGCAAAATCGCCCCCGAGATGGCGGCGCCACGCCACTCGCGAACGCTCGGAACTCCCGCGCCGCGAAGCCGCGCATAGAACCACAGAACCGAACCCGCGATCAAGAACCGAATGCCCGCCAGATACCATGGCGGCACCGTCTCCACCGCGACCTTGATCGCGGGCGCGGTCGAACCCCAGAAGACGTACACGGCCGCGAGCGCCGCAACCACGACCAGCGTCGGGTTGCGGGACTCGCGGCTGTGCGACGTCAGCGCTTGCGCGATGAGGAGACGGCCGTCCGAGTGCGCGTCGCGGGCGTGCGCTTGCGCTCGCCGTTGCCCGCGGAAGGGAGAGACCCGCGCATCGGTACGACGTTGCCGCGCGACTTTGCGGTGCCCTCCCCGAGCGTCGCCGGGTGGACGATCGGTACGCCGAACGCCGCCACGAAGACTTCGGAAATCTCTTCGACCGGGGTGAAGGTCATCGTGTCGCGGACTTCCTTCGGCACGTCGTCGAGGTCGATCTCGTTGCGACGCGGCAGCACGATCTTCGAGATGCCCGCGCGCTTCGCGCCCAGCACCTTTTCCTTGAGTCCGCCGATGGGCAAGACTTGCCCGGTCAGCGTGATCTCGCCCGTCATCGCCAGGTTGGAGTCGACCTTGCGATTGGTCAGGAGCGAGACGATCGAGGTCGCGAGCGCGATGCCCGCCGACGGCCCGTCCTTCGGCACCGCGCCGGCCGGCACGTGAACGTGCAGGTCGTGCTTGGCGAAGTAGTCGTCGGGCAAGCCGAGTTCGGTCGAGCGCGAGCGCAGGAACGACACGGCGGCCTGCGCGCTTTCCTTCATCACGTCGCCGAGTTGGCCGGTGAGCACGAGCTTGCCCGTGCCCGGCATCGTGGTCGTCTCGATGAACATGATGTCGCCGCCGACCGGCGTCCAGGCTAAGCCCGTGGCCACGCCGACCGAGGCGGTCCGCTTCTTGATCTCGTTGTAGAAGCGCGGCTTGCCGAGGTAGTCGACGAGGTTTTCGGGCTTGATCCGCGCCTTGAAGCGCGGCTCCTCGGCGATCTTGAGGGCCACCTTGCGGAAGACGCTGCCAATCTCGCGTTCGAGGTTGCGCACGCCGGCTTCGCGGGTGTAGTCGTGAATGATGCCGCGCACCGCCGCGTCGTTGACCTGGACTTGCGTGTCGCGCAGGCCGTTGGCTTCGCGTTGCTTCTTGAGCAGATAGCGCTTGGCGATCTGCAGCTTCTCGAACTCCGTGTAACCCGCGAGCTGGATGATCTCCATGCGATCGCGCAGCGGCGGGCTGATCGTGTCGAGCTGGTTGGCGGTACACACGAAGAGCACTTGCGAGAGATCGAGCGGCAGGTCGAGGTAATGGTCGCGGAAGCTATTGTTCTGCGCCGGATCGAGCACTTCGAGCAGCGCCGACTGCGGATCGCCGCGATAGTCGGAACCGACTTTGTCGATCTCGTCGATCATCATGACCGGGTTCTTGGTGCCCGCATCGCGCAGAGCGCGCACGATCGTGCCCGGCATCGCGCCGATGTAGGTGCGCCGATGCCCGCGAATCTCGGCTTCGTCGCGCACGCCGCCGACCGAGAGGCGCACGAACTTACGGCCCATCGCCTTCGCGATCGAATGGCCGAGCGAGGTTTTGCCCACGCCGGGCGGACCGACGAAGCACAGGATCGGGCCGGTCAAGCGGTTCTTGAGCTTGCCCACGGCCAGGTACTCGATGATGCGCTCTTTGACTTTCTCGAGGTCGTAGTGATCCTCGTCGAGGATCGCGCGCGCCTGATTGATGTCGATCGCATCGGTGGTCTGCTTGCTCCACGGGAGCTGCACGAGCCAGTCGAGGTAGGTACGAATCACCGAGTACTCGGGCGACGCCGTCGGAACTTTGGAAAGCCGGTCGAGTTCGCGATCCGCGGCCTTGCGGACTTCCTCGGGCATTTCGGCTTCGTCGATCTTCTTACGCAGCTCGTTGGTCTCGGCTTGCTGCGGATCGGTCTCGCCGAGTTCTTCCTGAATGGCCCGCAACTGCTGGCGCAGGTAGAACTCGCGCTGATTCTTCTCCATCTCGCGCTGGATGTCGGACTGGATCTTGTGGCCGAGTTCGACGACTTCCAGTTCTTTGGTGAGCAGCATCGTCAGCCGGCGCATGCGCTTGGCCGTGTTGCGCTCTTCGAGCAGCGCCTGGCGGTCGCTCGTGTCGAGCCGCATCGAGGACGCGATGAAGTACGTCAGGAGATTGGAGTCGGTGATGTTGTTGACTTCCATCTCCATCTCCCGAGGCGCTTGCGGCAGAAAGCCGATCAGCTTCGAGAAAAGGCCCGCGAGGTTTCGGTGCATGGCCACGAGTTCGTCGCTCTCGCGCGTTTCGTCGGGCAGTTCCACGATCGTGGCGGCCATGAACGGCGAGGTCTGGCGGAAGCGCTCGATGCGGAACACGGAATTGCCGCCGACGATGCAGCGGATCGTGCCGTCGGGCACTTTGATCATGCGCTGGATCGTGCCGATCGTGCCCACGCGGCGCAGATCGTCGGGCTCGGGATCCTCGATGTCCTTGTCCTTGAGCGCGACCAGGCCGATGGGCCGGCCGTCGCGCAGCGCTTCCTCCACCAGCGCGATCCCGGGCTTCTTGACGACGGCCAGCGGGATGACGGTGTTGGGGAAGAGGACGGCGTCCTGGAGCGGCAGGATGCCGAGGACGTCGGTCTTCTTTTCGGTGAGCGTACGGGCGGACATCAGACGGGGACCCTCTTGACGATCATGCGGATTTCGGTGCGGTTGTGGGGATGCGGCAGATCCTGCGACAGCGGAAGGCTGATGGTGAGCATACCGTCGCGATAGAACGCCGTTGCGTCCTCGTAAGCTACTTGCACCGGCAGGTGGATGCGCTTGGCGAATTCGCCGTAATCGATCTCCTTCATCAGAAACGAGCCCCGGGCAGCGCGCCCGCTGTCGGGCCTCCGGCCCACGATGTAGAGATACCGTTGCTCGACCATCACCCGGAGCTGGGCGGGGTCCGCCCCGGCGATTTCGACCGTCACGAGCAGGCTGCGCTCGTCGGAACTGAGGGCAACGTCGACGTTGGGTTCGAACCGTCCGGGCTTGGCCCGCCGGGCGAACTCGGCGAACACGGCATCGAAATCGGTGAGGAATTCGTCCATTAGCACTCTCTCCGACGCTTTGCTAATACGGTTGGTTTCAGCCTAGGCCGTCCCTCCCCTCGAAGTCACCCGGAAAAAGCCTCAGAGATTTTTCATCGGGCGGGTCCAGCATCCGGAAAGGCCGCACTGTGCGGCCGCATCCGGAGGAACGCAGGCATGTCCCCTCTTCACCGTACCCTCGAGATCACGCTGTTGGCCACCCTGGCGCTCGCCGGGACGGGCGCTGCCGGCGTCGCCGCGGGCGAGGCCGGGTCGCGGCGCCCGCCGCCGGCGAACGACCACGCCCAGCGGGGCTCGACCGGCCCAGGAGTCATCAACCACCTCAAAACGCTCACCACGATCGGTTCCACCGTCGACCCGCTCAACGGCGACGTGAACCCCTACGGTCTCGCGATCGCCCCGAGCACGACGGGCAACATTCAAGCGGGCGACTTGGTCGTCTGTAACTTCAACGACAACTTCAACATTCAGGGCCTCGGCACCACGATCGAGGTCTTGGCGCCCACGCCGGGCTCCTCGCCGCAGCGCCTGATCCAGGACGGCCGGATCACCGGCTGCTCGGCACTGGCCATGGGCGGCGACGACGCCCCCTGGATCGCCGCCTTCACGTCCAACCTCAACCCGATCGTCTCGGCGAGCGGCCAACTCCTGACCACGATCGGGAACTTCCCCTGGACGCGGCCCTGGGGTCAGACCTTCAGCCCGACGGCGGGCCCCTACGGCGCCGGCGCCTTCTACGAGAGCAACTCCGACGACGGCAGCATCGTGCGCATCGACTTGACCAAAAAAGGCTTCACGTTCGAGACGATCGTGACCGGCTTCAGCGTCAACTTCGGCGTGCCGGGCACGGTGCTCGCCCCGGCCGGCCTCACCTACGATGCGGCCAACGACACGTTATACGTCGTCGACTCGAATGCGAATCGGGTGGTCGCCTTCACCGCGCCCGGAACGATCCCGCAGGGCGGCATCAGCGTCAGCGGTTCGGGTTTCGGCGGATCCAACGCCTCGCAGGCAAGCGTCGTCTACTCGGGCGCACCGTTGTCGGCGCCGATCAGCGCGGCGCTGCTCTACAACGGCGACTTGGTGGTGGGCAACACGGCCAACAATCGCCTGATCGAGATCTCGCCGAAGACGAACGCCGTCGACGGCCAGAAGCTGCTCGACCCGCACGCTCCGGGCGCGCTCTTCGGCATCGCCGCCACCGGTACGTCGCTCGACTCGACCATCATCTACTTCAACGACGACAACACCAACACGGTCGACTCGCTGAGCCTATAAGGACCGCCCGCGAGCGCGTCGAAGGCGGCGGGCGATGGAGCGACCATCGCCCGCCGCCGTCTCTTCGGTCGCGCAACCGCTCGTCGGCGAGGTCGCGGCGCTGATGAAGCACGCACCGATGTCGGCGACCTACAAGCCGGCGTTGCTCAAGGCACTCCTGGCCTGCGTGCGCTACGACGACCGCGGCGAGATTTCGCTCGAACGTCTCGGTCACGAATTTACCCGGCTCTACTGGAATCAGACGGTCGTCTATCATCTGCGGCAAGCGACGACGCTGAGCAAGGAATCGCGCGCGGTAAAACTCGTGCGCGAAACGGCCGAGAAACATCGCGTTCGCGACCTCATCGCACTTCCACCAGACGCACGCGCCGCGTTGGATCGAAAGATGGCCGCGTTGCTCCAAGTCAACGTGCTGGCCGCATTTCATTCCCGCAAGCCTGAGAGGATGCCCCCGCTCTATACCTGGACGCCCGACAGCGCAGCAGTTTCGGTTTCTGCGAACGTGCGCGCCTTTCTCCGGGAGAACGAAGCTCCGCTCGAACTGATCGCCAATTACTATTGGGCATCGTTTCTCGAAAACACGAACCGGCTTGCTCCGCGGATCGTGCAGAAGGTCGAGCGCAACGCCTCCACCCGGCAATCCCTGCAGCGCTATCTCGCGATTCTCCGCGCCGACGAGGACCAGCGTTGCTTCTACTGCCGACGGGCGTTCGACGGCACGCTCGCCGTCACGGTCGATCACGTGATTCCCTGGAGCTTCCTGCTGGAGGATCCGCTCTGGGATCTGGTGCTGGCGTGCGCACCCTGCAACTCGGCCAAATCCGACTGGTTACCGGAGGAGCGCGTGATCGGCGAACTCTTGGCGCGCAATCGGCGTCAGGCGGAGGCGCTCCGCCGGCACGCCAGCTTTCTGATCACCGACGGCGAGGTCGAGCGTCTCTATCAAGCCGCGATCTCGGTCGAATGGCCGCGCTTCTGGAGTCCGGGGTAACGTGCGCCACGACAAGCTGGTCCGCGACCGCATCCCCGAGATCGTCGAAGCCGCCGGAAAGCATCCCGTCTACCGAATCCTCGACGCGGCTGAGTTCCGCGTCGCTGTATGTGAGAAGCTGATCGAGGAAGCGAAGGAGACGGCCGCGGCGACGGGCGACGAGCGGTTGAGCGAGCTTGCCGACCTCGCCGAAACCCTCGATGCCGCGCT
>Ga0326727_10025282_pt1 | contig 11148 bp, 11 predicted proteins | sample MB2enrmetagenome_FD_207643 | JGI IMG/M metagenome (GOLD analysis project Ga0326727, IMG submission 207643) | Lab enriched peat soil microbial communities from McLean, Ithaca, NY, United States - MB29MY | ecosystem: Environmental > Terrestrial > Soil > Wetlands > Peat | place: USA: New York... | reverse complement strand
AGCGCGGCGGCGAGATCAAAACCGCCATCATTCCGGGACACTAAGGAAATTCCGATTGACGCCTTCTGTTCCCAGCACTAACCGCCGCGCAGGGGCGCCGCAGACAGAGGCTTTGCTGGCCCGTGGCTGGGCGGCGCTGCCGTCGGAGTACGCCATCCCCGCAAACGCTCCGTCGCTCGATCAGGCGCAGGCGTATTGCCGGCGGCTGGCAACCTCGCATTACGAGAACTTCTCCGTCGTTACCTGGTTTCTGCCCAAGCGGCTGCATCAGCATTTCTTCAATGTATATGCCTATTGCCGCATCTCGGACGATCTTGGCGACGAGGCCGGCGACACCGAGGTTTCGCTGGCGCTGCTGGATCGCTGGGAGCAGGAGCTGAACGCTACCTACGCTCAGATTACGGGCGGCGGAACTGCTCCCACGCATCCGGTTTTCGTGGCGCTGACCGAGACCATCCGTCATTGCGGAATCCCCCGGCACGAATTCGCCGACCTGCTTGCGGCCTTCCGGCAGGACCAGAAGGTGACGCGCTATGAGAGCTTCGATGATCTTCTCGGATATTGCAGGAATTCCGCGAATCCGGTCGGCCATCTTGTGCTGTATCTCTGCGGATACAGCGACGAAGAACGGCAGCGGCTCTCCGATTTCACCTGCACGGCGTTGCAACTGGCCAACTTCTGGCAGGATGTTTCCGTCGATTGGAAGAAGGGTCGGGTGTATCTGCCGCTCGAAGATTTGCGGCGCTATGGCGTAAGTGAGGAGCAGATCGGCGCGGGCGAGTTTACACCACAGTTCCGCGAGCTGATGCGCTTCGAGGTGGCGCGCGCGCGGGAGTGGTTCGAGCGCGGAATGCCGCTGGTCAGGATGGTGAATCGCTCGCTGGCCCTGGACATCGAACTCTTCGGCCGCGGCGGCATGGCCATTCTGCGAGCCATCGAAGAACAGGATTACAACGTGCTGGCTCGGCGGCCGAGCCTGAGCAGGCTGGGCAAGGCCGCATTGGCGATGCGCGCTCTGGCCGGACGGCTTGCGCTGGGACGGGCCGGATGAGCACAGTCTTGGAACACGCCGAGCTGAAGCTGAACACCGCCTATAGCGTGTGCCGCCAGATCGCGCGCGCTTCGGCGAAGAATTTTTATTACGGCTTCATGCTGCTGCCGCCGGCCAAACGTAACGCACTCAGCGCCGTCTATGCGTTCATGCGCCATGCCGATGATCTCAGCGACGATCCCGGTATGTCCTTCGAGGAACGGCGGGCGAAGCTCGGCGAGCTGATAGACTCCTACCATCGCGCGCTGGAGAGCCCGCTGACCGACGATCCTGTCTTCCTGGCTCTGCGCGACTCGCAGCGGCGATACAAGATTCCCATCGAGCTGATGGACCGGTTGGTGATGGGAACCGGAATGGACGTGCGCGAAGTACAGGGCGGCGAGCCGGTGGCCGTCTATCGCACCTTCGACGAGCTTTATACCTATTGCTATCACGTTGCGTCCGTGGTGGGGCTGGTGTGCATCCGCATCTTTGGCTATCGCGACGCGGCGGCCGAGCAGCACGCCGAGCACCTCGGCATCGCCTACCAGCTGACAAACATTCTGCGGGACATCAAAGAAGACGCGGCGATGGGACGCATCTATCTGCCCATCGAAGACCTGGAGAGATTCAGTGTAGCTCCGGCGGAGCTGGTCTCCGGCACGCCGATGGAAAAGCTCCGGCCGCTGCTGGCCTTTGAGGCACAACGCGCCCGGCAGTTCTACGCCGCCGGCAATCAGCTTCTGCCGCTGGTCGACGAGGTCAGCCAGCCCGCGCTCTGGGCGATGACCGAGATCTATCGCGGCATCCTCGACCGCATCGAGGCGCAGAATTACGACGTGTACAGCGAACGTGCGCGCGTCTCCACCGGCGCGAAGCTTGCAATCGTGATCAAAGGATTCGGGAAGAGATTGCTGTGAGCGCCACAGCGAAAGTTAACACACAAGCGAGCGTGGGAGTCATCGGCGGCGGACTGGCTGGTCTGGCTGCCGCCTGCGCGCTGGCCGAAGCCGGATACAAGGTGACGCTCTTCGAGCGCCGTGGCTTCCTCGGCGGCCGAGCCTCGTCCTACGAGCTGCCCGGCACCGGCGAGGTGGTGGACAACTGCCAGCACGTCCTGCTTGGCTGCTGCACCAATCTCCGCGATTTCTACCACCGCCTTGGTGTGGAGGACAAGGTGCGCTGGTACCGGCGCATCACCTTCGTTGCCCCGGGCGGCGCTTCGGGCGTGATTGAGCCGTCCTTTCCGCCCGCGCCGCTTCATTCGGCAATCTCGTTTCTGCGCTTCAATCTGCTCTCTCTGGCCGATAAAGCTGGAATTGCGCGGGTGCTGCTCAGTCTCCTCTCCGGTGTTCCGGAAGACAGCGGCGAGGATTTTCTCACCTGGCTGCGGCGCAAAGGGCAGACGCAGGCGGCCATCGATCGCTTCTGGGCACCGGTGCTGATCAGCAGCCTCAACGAGGAGCTGGACAAGTCCTCGGTGAAGTACGCTGCGATGGTCTTTCGCGAGGCCTTTTTGAAATCCGCCGAGGCTGGCGCGATGGGCGTCTCTACGGTTCCGCTCTCCGAGCTTTATGGCGGCGCCGGCGGTTACATCACCGCGCGCGGCGGCGAGGTGATGCTGCGGACCGGGATCGATGGCGTCGAGTGCGGCGAAGACCGGGTGCGGCTGCGCAGCGGCGAGCGCGAGCTCAGCTTCGACTACGCCGTCAGTGCGCTTCCGTTCCATACTCTTGGACGCATTCTGCCTACTGGCGCAGAGGCTGACGAGCTGCGCGAAAAAGCTGCCGGACTGCGCTCGGTGCCGATCACCGGAATCCATCTCTGGTTCGATCGCGAGATTACGCCGCTTGATCACGCCGCGCTGCTCGACCGCACCATCCAGTGGATGTTCCAGAAGTCGAAGATCCTGGCGCGCGGTGCAAAGGGAGAGGGCAGCTACCTGGAACTGGTCGTCAGCAGCTCAAAGAGCCTGCTGGAGATGAGCCGGACTGAGATCATCGAGCTGGCCGTGCGCGAGTTGCAGGAGTTCTTCCCGGCGGCGCGCGAGGCGAAGCTGCTGAAAGCTACGGTGGTCAAAGAGGTTCATGCGACCTTTGCTCCCGCGCCCCTCAGCGATGCTTCACGGCTCTCGCCCGCAACGCCATGGCCGAGGTTCTTCCTCAGCGGGGATTGGACGATCACGGGCTGGCCCTCGACCATGGAGGGCGCAGTGCGGTCCGGATACCTCTCGGCCGAAGCCGTTGCCCACGCGACAGGCGATGAGCGCCGCTTCCTGGTTGCCGACCTGGCGCCACGCGGACTGATGCGTATCTTTGGATAGAAGCCAAGAGGGAAAGACCGCGCCAGGTTTAGAACGACTCCAAGCGGACTTTCGCAACGTGTAAGTTTTGGCCGCGACGAGCAAAAGCTTCCGCACCGAGCCGGTCTGCAGCTCTGCCTGGCCCTGCAGGCAAAGCTGCTCGAACGGCACGCCTCCTGCAGCAGTCTTTGCAACAGGAGGTTTCTATGAAGAGAACAATCACATTTGCAACGCTGATGCTCGGCGGTGTGCTGCTCGCAGTTGCGCAGATGGGGAGCACGCCAAATTCGACTCCCACCGGCACGCCTTCCACCATCCCGCAGGATCAGACGGGACAGACGCCGTCGACTCCTTCCAGTCCTTCGGCAATTCCTTCGGAGACCAGCGCAAGCGGTTCTACGCAGGCCAGCAACTCCCAGCCGACGAAGCTGGAAGGCTGCCTCAGTCAATCCTCCGACGGCAGCTTCATACTTGCCGACAATTCGGGAACCAGTTATCAGCTTCGCGGGGATACGACGCGGCTGAACAATTATCTCGGCAAGCAGGTAAGAGTCGATGGCATGGTGATTCCGAGCAGCGGAACGTCGGCCGGGGCGATGGCCTCGTCCTCCGGAGCTCACGCGAGCTCCGCCGGAACGCAGTTCACCGTCAGCCAGATTCACAAGGTTGCGGACACCTGTCCGAGCTCCCGCTGATCACACGCGGGTCAACGAGGGTTAATTCTGAAGAAAATCACCGCTCTGGCGGGAACGGATGAACGCTAGAAAAGGCCCGGCGCATAGCCGGGCCTTTGAACTTCATTTCTTATGCCACCTTGATTACGTTGCCGGCCTGCGGACCTTTCTGGCCTTCAACGATCTCAAACTCCACCTGGTCACCCTCTTGAAGGCTCTTGTAACCTTCGCTGCTGATGGCGCTGTAATGAACAAAGACATCCGGACCATCATCGCGTCCGATGAATCCAAACCCCTTGGCATTGTTGAACCATTTTACGGTTCCTTTGAGACGAGACACTAACTGTTCCTCCGAGCGTCTTGCTATCGGCAAAGCTGCCGAACGGTCTCAACCGGCGCAAACCTTGCGGAGTTCAGTTTTCGGTCTTGCGCTGCTGAACTACTTGGGCCCTGTTGTTGACCTAGTCTTGCGATTCTCTACCACTTTGGTTGGGTTGTCAATATCACATATCTTTGGAAAACCCTGATTCCATGCGGGTTTTCGTCAATTCTAGGGCAAAGTCGGCTCCGGCTCCCGAACATGGCCAGCACCTAACGCAACTTCCCGACTTTTCCGTTCCCAACAACGTGGAACTTCTGCGCTGCCCAAAGCACTCCGGCGATGGCCTTGCCATCACAGATCCTGCCGCTCATCACCCACTGCACGGCCCGGCTAAGCGGAACCAGCCGTGGAACGATGCACTCATCTTCCTCTGGCGCGGCCTTGCCCTTACGCAACCCACGGGCGGCAAACAGAGACATGGTTTCGTCGAGGAATCCGGGGGTGGCGTAGTAATAAAGTGCCAGTTTCCATTCGCTGGCGGAATAGCCGGTCTCCTCGGCCAACTCGCGCTTGGCTGCCGTCAGCGCGTCTTCTCCCTCGTCAATTCGTCCAGCGGGCAGCTCCCACATCTCGCGATCGGCGGCATAGCGGTACTGCCGGATCAGCAAAACCATAGGCTCGGTCTTGCTCTCATCCAGCCCGAGAATCACCACCGAACCGGGATGCCGGATGATGTCACGGTCGGCCTCGATCCCTGAGGGCTCGATGATGCGGTCCCGGGTCACATGAAAGATCTTGGACTGGAAAATCTTCGTGGAAGACAACACTTTTGCGCCGCCGGCACTCGACTTCGCCGACTTGCTGGAGGAGCTTTTCCTGATTTTGTTTGCCATGCGGACACTATACACAACTCAGCTTGCTGCCATGCTAACCTGCTTGGGTGAATCGCACGAAAATCTCGTTTGCCGGCTCCGGAGCCCTGGCCTCCGGCCTCGCACGGCTCTTGCACGCCCAGGGATACGCCATCGGCGAGATTGTTTCGCGCGAAGCGCCAGCCTCGCGGCGACGGGCTGCATCGCTGGCGCACAAAGTCGGTGCAAAGGCGGTTGCGTGGAGTGCGGCGAGCCTGGACTGCGACATTCTCTGGCTGGCCGTGCCTGATGGCGAAATCGAAAAGCTGGCGCGCCAGCTGGCCGGGCGCCGCCAGCTCCCCGCGATCGTGCTGCATCCCAGCGGCGCACTGAGCAGCGCGGTACTAGCACCACTTTCCCGCCGCGGCGTGCACACGGCCAGCGCGCATCCGATGATGACTTTTGTCGCCGGCGAGCCTCCCAGCCTGAAGGGCGCATGCTTTGCCGTCGAGGGCGATGCGGTGGCGTTGAGAAAGGCGCGTGAGACGGCGCGCAAGCTGGGAGCTCGCTGCTTCGCCATTGATCCTGCAAACAAAGCGCTCTATCACGCCTTCGGTTCGATGCTCTCTCCCATGCTGGTGGCCGAGCTTGCTGCCGCCGAGCAGGTTGGACTCGCCGCCGGAGTTCCGAAGGCGGAGGTGCGGCGTGTGATGGAGCCGATTGTCCGACGAACGATCGGCAACGCGCTGCGCAGCGGCGCGGCGGCCTCGCTCAGCGGGCCACTCGTCCGTGGCGACCTGGCGACCATTGCCGCCCACTTGAAAGCCCTGGGCCGCACGCCGGAGTCACGCGTCTATCGCGCGCTGACCGAATATGCAGCCGAGGTGCTTCCGGTCAAACGGCCTGAAGAGACGAAGAAGCTTCTGCGGCGGAGGAGTAGAACGATCTCACATTGAACGAAGCGTCCCGAGCCCTCACCAGGAGAGAGTTCGCTACTGCAGCGGGCTCGAGAGATGGCCCATCTTTTCGCGCTTGGTGCGCAGGTAGCGGGCGTTGCTCTCGTAGGCTTTCACGTCGGCGGGAACGCGCTCGACGACCTCGATTCCGGCGGCGGTGACAGCCTCGACTTTTTCGGGATTATTCGAGAGCAGGCGCAGCTTGCGTACGCCCATCAGCTTAAGAACCTCTACCGGCATGTGATAGCCACGGCAGTCGGGCTGGAAGCCGAGCTTCACGTTGGCCTCTACCGTATCCAGTCCCTGGTCCTGCAGTTCGTAGGCCTGCAGCTTGGCCATCAGCCCGATTCCGCGGCCCTCCTGCTCCTCGTAGATCAGGATTCCGCGTCCTTCTTCGCTGATCTTCATCAGCGCCAGCTCCAGCTGCTGACGGCAGTCGCAGCGCATGGAGTGGAAGACGTCTCCGGTAAGGCATTGTGAGTGGATGCGAACCAACGGCGGCTCGGAGTGAATGTCGCCCATCACCAGCACGACGGCCTCTTCGCGGCGGCGCTCGGTGCCGTCGGGCGAGCCGGTGGCCGGAGTGCCAGGCATACAGCCGGAAAAGCCGAGAATGCGGAAGTGTCCCCAGCGGGTAGGGAAGTCGGCCTCGGCGATCTTTCGTATCGTACGCACCCTACTAGTATAGACGCATATAGACGCTGAAAAGCGCCCTCTGGACTCAGGCGGCTACTCTGCCGCACTTGCGGTCTCGGGCGACCGAATCACGAGGCTGAGCGCCACCGAGATGGCCAGCACGACGACAATCGTGACCAGCGCATAGACGGTGGGAATCTCAAAGTAGCTGGAACCCAGCATCTTTACGCCGATGAACATCAGGATCACGGCCAGTCCGTAGTGCAGCAGATGGAAGGCTTCCATCAATCCGGCCAGGGCAAAGTACATCGAGCGCAGTCCGAGAATGGCGAAGATGTTCGAGGTGAAGACGATGAAGGGATGGCGGGTGACCGCCAGCACGGCAGGAATCGAATCGAAGGCAAACAGCACATCCGTAGCCTCGATGACGATCAGCACCAGCGCCATCCTGGTGAACAGCTGCACGCCGTCGCGCACGGCGGTGAAGTGGCCGTCGCCGAAATCGGTGGTCAGCCGCAGATGCCTTTGAGCGAAGCGAGTGACGAAGCTGTCGGCGGGATTCTCACCCTCGTCATGCTGGAAGAGCAGCCTGAATCCGGCGTAGCAGAGGAAGGCTCCGAAGAGGTACATCGCCCAGTGAAAGAGATTCAGCAGGATAACGCCGGAGGCGATGAAGAGTGCGCGCATCACCAGCGCTCCCAGAACGCCCCAGAAAAGCACCTTGCGCTGCAGCTCCGAAGGAACGCGGAAGTAGCGGAAGATCAGCAGGAAGACGAAGAGGTTATCGACGCTCAGCGCCTCTTCCACCAGGTAGCCGGTGATGAACTCCAGCGAGAGCTGCCGGTTCGGATGCGCCAGATCGCCCGCCATGCTGTGTCCGTGGAAGTAGAGCAGCACGGCGAAACCGGCGGCCAGTCCCGTCCAAAGCGCCGTCCAGCCCAGTGCGCCGCTAAGGCTCACCGCGCGCGCCTTGCGATTGAAGACGCACAGGTCGAGCACCAGCATGGTCACCACGAAGGCGAGGAAGAGCAGCCAGTAGATCAGGTTTGATGGAGGATTCATGGGCACATGCCGCTGCGGCCTGCTAGCGCGTGTTCAACGCGCGGATCGTCTCCATGACCACATCGCCCACGACCTGCAGACTCGCCGCGCTGCACTTGTCGGGCGTGTCCTGGGTGGTGTGGTGATAGAGGTTCTCAAAGCCGTAATCGAGATCGATGATATCGGCCGCGGGAATCCCTGCCCGCAGGAAGGGAAGATGATCGTCCTGAATGGGATTGCGGCGCTCGGTGAAGTGCGATGCATTACCCGTGCGCGCGGCGGCGCGGTGGACGACATCCAGCAGCCACGGCGTCGAATTGGTATCGAAATCGATATCGAGCTCCTTGTCGCCGATCATATCCAGCAGCAGAAAGGCCTTGATCTTTCGGGCCGTGCCATCCTTCGACCAGCGCTCCGCCAGGTGCTTGCTGCCGTATACGCTGTCGGCATCGGTCCATTGCACGGTGGCCTCTTCGCCATCGGTGAAGAGCAGCCAGATGCTGTAGCCCTCGGGCGGATGCTGGCGCAGCTGGCTGGCAATCTCCAGCATCAGGCCGACGTTGGAGCCGCCATCGTTGGCGCCTACAAAGCTGGTGTTGCGCAGCGGATAGTTGGTGTCATAGTGCCCGGCGATGACGATGATTCCATCCTTCTTGCCGGGAAACTTGCCGATGATGTTGTCCATCGGGAACGCGCCCGCCGCCGTCTGCGCGTTGAAGCTGTCCTGCTCAATCTGTGCGCCCTCCAGGTGAGCTACGATGAACTCCTCGGCCTTTTTATGACCGGCGCTGCCGAGCGGACGCGGGCCGAGGGCGACGAAGTCCTTCAGCAGTCCGTAAGCGCGCTCGCCGCTGACCTTCATCGCCGGCGGCGTATCTGGCCTGGGATCGAAGTCCTCGGCGCGCGGCTCAGCAGCGGGAGCAGCGGCGTTTTGCGCCGCAGATGCTTCTGCCGAATCTTTCGAGCTGTGGCAGGCCATTATCGGCAGAATCGAGAGTGCGAAAAAGAGAGCCAGCGCAACACCGGCCCTCCTGTCCCTAACCGCGCTTACTCGCGCTTTCATTTGCTTTCGAGCGCCCTCTTCTTGCGGTACTTCGGATGCACCATCCAGGCCACCAGAATGCTGCCGAGATAGAGCACGATCATCGGAGCGGCAAAGATGCACATATTCATGATGTCCGTGGTCGGCGTGATCACCGCCGCGATGATGAAGATCACCAGGATCGAATAGCGGAAGTTCCGCCACATCCAGCCCGGGCTGATGATGCCGAACAGCGCCAGGAAGAAGACCAGGATGGGCATCTCAAAGACCACGCCCAAGCCAATGATGATGGTCATGAACAGGTCGATGTACTCGTTGACGGTGACCATCGGGGTGAACGGCCGGCTGTAGTCGATCAGGAAGTCCAGCGCCGCCGGGAAGACCATCTTGTAGGCGAAGAAGCCGCCGGCGACGAACAATCCCACCGTGCTGAACAGAAACGGGCCGACGTAGCGGCGCTCGTTTCGGTAAAGGCCGGGAGCGATGAATGCCCATACCTGATAGAGCACAAATGGCGACGCCACGAAAATCCCCGCGATCAGGCTGACCTTCAGGTCCATGTTGAAGGCGTCAGTGGGATTGGTGTAGACGAGGTTGCCCGGCAGCTTATTGTGCTGGAGCGCAAAGTTAAGAGGTCCTTCCAGCCAGGAACGGAGCTCGTTGTGCCAGTAGTAGCAGACGCAGAAACCTCCGGCGATGAAGGCGATCATCCAGATGATGCGCTTGCGGAGCTCCTCAAGGTGCTCCATGAAGCCCATCGACGCCAGTTCCTGTCTCTCTTTGAAACTTCCTGTGGGTGTTGCGGTTTCTGCCATCAGATCCTTCAATTACCGCTAGCTGCTCTGCACGGCAGGATTGCTCTGCAGTGGCGCAGCGACGGCCTCGGTGGCGTTTGCTGAAGTCGTAGGTTGACCGGGTTGATCCGGCGAAGTTGCGGCGGTCTCTGCCTCTGCTGCCGGAGCAGCTGCTGGAGCCTCAAGCGCCTGCTGGGCGACCACTGGCGTCTCCGGCGCGCGCAGGGTGAAGCTCTGCGCCTCGAAGGCCAGCCGCGCCGCGCGCATCAATCGCTCCTGGGCTTCGTCGATCTCTTTGATCGTCGTGGTGACCTCCGGCGGAAGCAGGGTCTGGGTGAAGCTGCGGCTCTGCTGGCCGCCCGTCTGGTTGAAGGAGGGCATGTCGACCCCCGCCTTCTCAATCTCAGACTGGATCTGCGACTTGAAGTCGTTGGAGGCGCGCTTGAACTCGGCCAAAAACTTGCCGATCTCGCGGCCGATCTCAGGTAACTTCTTGGGGCCGAAGAGTATCAGCGCCAGCAAGAAGATGAAGATCATCTCAGGCATTCCCAAATTCATACGCGTTAATGATACACGGCAATCCCGCCTGCGATGGGAGAGGAATCCACCGGAGAGCTGAAAAACCGGACCTTAAGAGCCGACCGAGCCGACTTAGTCCCCCTGCCCAGGCGCGGCAGAGACAAAATTGGGAACCCCGGCCCCGGCTGAGACATCTGACAGATTTAAAGCTCTGCGCTGAATTCCCAAGCGGGCATTCAGCGCAATTCACGAAATCTCCCATTGAACTGCTATACTCTTGTTAAATCGGGGGTTGCGTTTCTCCGGGTGGTTGATGCGCGATCCCGTTGAACCTGTGTATGGCGCAGGGCAGAAGGATGTATTCGATGGCAGGACGTTCTCGTCGCTCGGTAGTGGTTGTGTTCTTGGTGATATTGACCTGCGGCTTCCTTGGCGTGGTGTTTGGCCGCACCGGGGCCGCGCCGGCCAGCGGCGACAGCGAGATGCGCGACTCGGTCCACAACTTCGCGATGGTTTACAGCGTCATCGAGCAGAATTACGCGGAGAAGGTCGATCCCGACAAGGCCATCTACGACGGCGCGATTCCGGGAATGCTGCGCGTCCTCGATCCGCACTCGAATTTCTTCGATCCCAAGCAGTACTCGGCGCTGCAGGAAGAGCAGCGCGGGCGTTATTACGGCGTAGGCATGCAGGTAGGGCCGCGCAACAACAAGGTCATCGTGATCGCTCCCTTCGCCGGAGCGCCGGCCTATCGCGCGGGCATTCGTCCCGGCGACATCATTGTCGCCGTCGATGGCAAGCCTACCGACAACATGACCACCAGCGACGTCGCCGATCTGCTCAAGGGGCCGAAAGGAACCACGGTCCACATCTCGATCCTGCGCGAAGGCAACAGCAAGCCGATCGTCTTTGACGTAGTTCGCGATGAGATCCCGCGCTATTCGGTCGATCTGCACTTCCTGATCCGCCCCGGCATCGGTT
>Ga0326727_10025281_pt1 | contig 11148 bp, 10 predicted proteins | sample MB2enrmetagenome_FD_207643 | JGI IMG/M metagenome (GOLD analysis project Ga0326727, IMG submission 207643) | Lab enriched peat soil microbial communities from McLean, Ithaca, NY, United States - MB29MY | ecosystem: Environmental > Terrestrial > Soil > Wetlands > Peat | place: USA: New York... | reverse complement strand
GGTTTGGAGCGGAACCTGAATTGCCGTGCCCTGAACGACCGAGTATCGGAAGCACGTGCGAATGGCTGTTGTGCTTCCATGGATACAGCTATCCTGGTTTCGCTCCAGCGGGGGAGGCCTTCGGCGTCGTAGAGTTCGGCGACGTTCTCGGAGCCGGTGGGGCCTGCCAATGTGCAGGCGAGCGCTGCTCTTTGCGGGCTCGTGGCGAGCGGCATGGCCGGACCGTTTCTGTCTTACTGGTGCGCCAGAACGCGATTGCCCACAAGTCGCCGCTATAGCCGGTCGAAGATTTCACGGAAGTCGTATGCGCCGGATTTACCGGCGAGCCACTCTGCGGCGCGGACTGCGCCTATCGCAAAGCCTCTGCGGCTGCGGGCGTCATGGCGGATTTCGAGGGTGTCGACGTCGCTGGACGCGGTGACGACGTGCTCGCCTTTGGCGTCGCCGATGCGGTGCGAGGCGATTTCGACTTTGGGGGTGGGCGCGCCGGTGGCGGCGTGAAGCCTGGACTGCTCGGCTTCTACGATCTCGCGGAGGGTGATGGCGGTGCCGGAGGGGGCGTCTAGCTTGGAGATGTGATGGGTCTCGCCGATCGAGAAGGTGTAGCCTTCGAGTTTGGCCAGCTCGGCGGTGAGGCGGAAGAGCTTCTGCACGCCCATGGAGAAGTTGGTGCCGTAGAGGAGGGCTCCGCCGCGCCTGGCGGCGAGGGCTTTCATTTCGTCGAGATGGCTGTACCAGCCGGTGGTGCCGACGACGATGCGACCGCCGAGGGCGAGGACGGCGCGGATGTTTTCGACCGCGGCTTCCGGAGCGGTGAAGTCGATGACCACATCCACGCCGGCGAGCGAGGGGGCGGTGAGGGCGGAGGCGTGCTCGTTCTCCGTGATGTCAAGCGCGCGGACGCCGTGGCCGCGTTCGCGCGCGACTTCGGCGACGAGGCTTCCTGTCTTGCCCTTGCCTAATACGAGAATCAGCATGGTTTCTAGCTCCTCGCTCTCAGCTTTCTGCTTAAGACTGCTCAACGTGAGCTTTTGCGCAATCCCAGCATCTTGCTGCTATCTCAGAATAGCTCTCTCGCGAACACTGGAACGGGGTTGTAATTTGGCGAGTTAGCCGCCGCTGCGCGGCGATGGCGAGTTGGCAGGTTGGCGGGATTCTTGTGGTTGGCTTTCGTGGTCAGGTTCATCGATCCGCGGATGGCGGCTGTTTGCTATCCGCTAAAAAAACTGGGTATCCCCGGTTCGGACGCCCTTACGGGGCTGAGGCTTGTCTTGCGAGCTTTCCCAGGGCTGCGAACTGCTTGCCCTCCACCCCACGGACAAAGACCTGTCCGCGGGGACCCCGGTCCTCCACCCCACGGACAAAGACCTGTCCGCGGGGACCCCGGCCCTCCACCCCACGGACAAAGACCTGTCCGCGGGGACCCCGGTCCTCCACCCCACGGACAAAGACCTGTCCGCGGGGACCCCGGTCCTCCACCCCACGGACAAAGACCTGTCCGCGGGGACCCCGGTCCTCCACCCCACGGACAAAGACCTGTCCGCGGGGACCCCGGCCCTCCACCCCACGGACAAAGACCTGTCCGCGGGGACCCCGGCCCTGGGCTATTATCCATGGCCCCTCCGGGGCCGGTGGAGTGCGACGGCGAGATGGGTCCTGTGATTCAGGCTACCCACCGTTTCATCTCCCGTGGGTCGGCTTCGCCGGGGGGGTGTTCGCTGTTAGCCGTTGGCTTTTAGCTGCTGGCTGGGATCGGCTTGCGGGCTTCCACGTCGAAGATGGTGGGGTCGGGATCTTTGAAGAAGGCGGCGTGGAGCGAGCGCACCGCCTCGTCGGCGTCGTCCTCTTCGATCATAAAGCTCATGTTGATCTCGCTGGCGCCCTGGGAGATCATGCGCACGTTGATGTGGCGGACAGCGCCGAAGACCTGGGCCGCCATGCCGCTCTGGCCGCGGATATCGTCGCCCACCAGGCAGACCAGCGCCTTGCGGCCCTCGTATTTGACGTCGGCCAGCTTGCTCAAGTCGGCGGCGATGGCGGGCAGCTTGTCGTTCGAGTCCACGGTGAGCGAGACCGAGACCTCGCTGGTGGAGACCATGTCCACCGGGCACTGATGCTTGTCGAAGATATCGAAGATGGCTTTCATGTAGCCGTGGGTCATCAACATGCGGCTGGCGACCACGTCGATGATGCTCAGCTTCTTTTTGACGGCGATGGACTTGAAGGGGCTCTTGCAGTGGGGGGCGAGCGAGGTGATGCGGGTGCCCTCGTTGGCGGGGTTGCGGCTGTTGAGCACCAGCACTGGGATGTTCTTCTTCACGGCGGGCAGGATGGTGGCCGGGTGCAGCACCTTGGCGCCGAAGTAGGCCAGTTCGGCGGCTTCCTCGAAGCTGATGACCTTGACGCGCAGGGCGTCAGGGCAGACGCGCGGGTCGCTGGTCATGATGCCGTCCACATCGGTCCATATCTCGATGGCATCGGCGGAGAGCGCGCCGCCGACCAGCGCGGCGGTGAAGTCGGAGCCGCCGCGGCCGAGGGTGGTGGTAATGCCGGCCTCGTTGGAGCCAATGAAGCCGCCCATCACCGGGACCTTGCCATTGGCGAGATGCGGGCGGAGCTTCTCCGCACAGCGCTTTTCAATCACGTCGTCCAGCGGGATGGCCTTCTGAAACTGCGAGTCGGTGATGACGACGTCGCGGGCGTCCACGTGGACGGCGTCGATGGCGCGCTCCCGAAAGGCGGCGGCCACGATGCGGCTGGAGATGCGCTCGCCGTAGCTGACGATGAGGTCGGAGATGCGCGGGGTGAGTTCGAGGATGGCAGCCAGGCCGCGCAGGATCTCGTCCAGGGAGTCGAACTTCTGGTCGATGAGGGTGACCAGGGCGGCGGCTTCGGCGCGATCTTTTACCAGCGCGGTGGCGGTGTCGCGATGGCGGCAACGCAGGCGCGCGCTAATGGCCAGCGCGCCGGTGCGGTCGCCCCTGGCCGCGGCATCGGCGGCGCGGAGAAGCTGGTCGGTGACCTTGGCCATGGCGCTGACCACCACCACCGGGGTCTTGCCCTGGGCCACGCGCCCCGCCACAATGGCCGCGGTTCGCCCGATGGCCGCCGGGTCTTCGACCGATGTGCCGCCGAATTTCATGACCACCAGGCTCATGCGAACGATCCTAGATCATTGCGGGGGAGTCCCGGCAATTTGCATTCCCTCGGCGGCTAAAGCCGCATCCGCTGTCTTTGTACTTCTCCGGCACGGCTAAAGCCGTGCCCTTTCAAAGCTGCGCCTATCCAACAGACTTCAGGCGCGGGCGGTGGTCTCCGCAGCGGGTTCAAGTTTGCCCAGGCTGCGCAGCAGTTCGGCGTTGAGAATGGTTGCGCCAGCCGCGCCGCGAATCGTATTGTGCGAGAGCACCGTGAACTTCCAATCGAGCACATTGCAAGGCCTCAGGCGGCCGACGGTGACTGCCATGCCATTGCCGCGGTTGCGATCCAGGCGCGGCTGCGGGCGATCCGGTTCGGGAGCCCACTGGACGGGTTGATCGGGGGCGGACGGCAGGTGCTGAAGAGCAAGGGGGCGGAACGCGGCCCAGGCAGCGAGGATCTCTTCGCGCGTGGCCGGCTTGGCCAGCTTGATGCTCACGCTGACGGTGTGCCCGTCGACGACCGCAACGCGATTGCAACTGGCGCTCATCCTTGCAGGAAGCGGCGTCACGGAGTGGCCTTCGAGGCGGCCGAGGAGCTTGAGCGTTTCGGCTTCCATCTTCTCTTCTTCGCTGCCGATGTAGGGGATGACGTTGTCCAGGATGTCCATGGAGGGAACGCCGGGATAGCCCGCGCCGCTGACGGCCTGCATGGATGTAGCGAAGATCTGTTCGATGCCAAACCGGTCGACCAGAGGCTTGAGAGCCAGCACCGGACCCATGACCGTGCAGTTGGAGTTGGTGACGATATAGCCGCCCGACTCCTTACGCCAGGACTGCTCTTCGATCAGGCTGAGGTGCCCGGCGTTGACCTCGGGAAGCACCAAAGGGACGTTGGGCGTCATGCGGAAGGCGCTGGAGTTCGAGACCACGGCGCAGCCGGCGGCGGCAAACTTCGGCTCCATCTCGCGGGCGATGGCCGCATCGATGGAGGCAAAGATAACTTTGGGCGCGCCTTCCGGTTCGGCGGGTGAGACGATCATGCGGGCGATGCGCTCGGGAAGTTGGGTATCCAGACGCCACTTGGCTGCTTCGGCGTAGGGCTTGCCGCTGGAGCGGTCGCTGGCCGCCAGCCAAGCCACCTCAAACCAGGGATGGTGCTCAAGGAGCTGAATGTAGCGCTGACCGACCATCCCGGTCGCGCCCAGAATGCCGATGGGAACTTTGTTTTGCATGGCCGTAAACACTCCAGTGTACAGGAGGGTTGGCTGGGGTCCATGGAAAACTCAGCGGGCGCGGGGAGTTCCTTTCTCGCAGATTCCCCTGGATCAAGTCCACGCCGAGCAAAACAGGGCTTGCTCTTCAATCCTCCGGGGCCAATACCGGAGACCGGCATGGCCCCAGCCGTTGAGGCGCGCGAACGCGGCTTGCGGCAGCCGCCTGCTACTTGGCCGCCGCGCGCGGCTTGATCAACTCGTCAAGATAGTCCGGCTTGTCTTCCACGCGCACCAGGTGCGGAAAGCGGTCGCCGCCCCTGTAGTCGACGGTGAAGGTGCGGATGTACTCGTCTACCACGACCAGCAGCGAAATGGGCTTCCCGTCTTCTTTGGCGGCCTTGATCGCGTCCTCCAGCAGATCGTGGTTATAGATGCGGCCGTTCACGCCCAGAATCTTCATCCCCGAGGAGATGCCGGCCTCAAACGCGGCGCCGCCGACAATGGCGTCGCTCACAACGCCGTCGCTGCCGATCTCCAGGCCGATCGAATAGAGATCGCTGGTTCCGCCCCTCCGTCCCTTCAGCTTGGGAGCCTGGTCGTTGAAGACCACCTTCCAGCCGCCGTTTTCAATGCCGCCCACCGGCGCCTCGGGCGCAGTGGAATCCAGCCTGTTGCGCAGGAAGCCCGCCCAGTCGAAAGGCGCAACCGCATTGAGCGCGGCCACCAACTCGTCAAAGGTATAGGTCTTGACTTCGGCGCCATGGTTTGCGCCGCCGTGGAAGGCCTGGCAGAAGTCGTCGATCGATTTTTCGCCCCTGCTCTCGCGGTGAACGATGGTGGCTACTTCAAGCCAGAGCAGGTCGCCTTCGTCGTAGTAGTCGCCGCCGCTGCGGCGCCAGTTGTTCCAGCCTCCGGCGTAACGGCCGCCGGGCAATTGGAAGGTGGTGTCGGCCAGCGGACGCCAGGTGCGGCCGGGGCGGCCGGGGCCAAGAGAAGCCGCGATGCTGGCCAGATACTCGTGGTACTGCTCCTGCGTCCACAAGCCGCTGCGCGCGGCCAGCAGGGGCCCAAGGTAGTCGGTGAGCCCTTCGTAGCCCCACAGCAGGTCCGTCTTCATCGGCTCCTGGTAGTAGGCGACGGTGAGATCGGCGGGGCGGCGGTACTTTCCGTTCCAGGAGTGGACAAACTCGTGGGCCAGCAGGCCTCCCAGCGACATGCCGGCCGTGGGCTCCAGCAGGGCGCGCTCGGGCAAGCGGCTGTCGTTCGATTCATGGTGCTCCAGGCCGAAGTGCGCCACTTGGTCGCTCAGCCCGAGCAGGAAGTGGTAGTCGCGATAATGGCGCGCGCCGAAGAGCTTGCCCGATTCGACAACCAGGCTGGTCATCGCCTTCTGCATCTCGGGGCTGAGGTTCAGGGCGGCTTCGCTGTCGGCCACCATGTCGAGTTCGTGATGGATGGGCTCGCCGGGCGGGGTCAGGTCGATGGCCCGGTAAAACTCGCCGGTCGCCACCGGGGAATCGACCAGCATATCCAGGGAGATGGGCTTGAACGAGACCTCGTTGCCTGAGACCTTTTCAACCGGAAGCGAGGTGCCGAACTTCCAGCCCTCCGGCATGCGGAGCCTGGCCTCATAGCTCAGTTCCTGCGCCGGGATATCGCCGGGATACAGCACCACCTCGTTCCATTCCAGGATCATGAGCTTGGCCGTCGCCGAGCCGCCCGCGGATTCAATGAAGTCGAAGCTGGCTTCGAGCTTGCTAACGCCTGCGGGGATCTCGAGATGGAAGGTGAAGGCGTCGAGCAGGTCGCGCCGCCACGGAATCGGTTTGCCGCCGCCTTCGAACTTGAGGCCGGTGACGTTGGCAACGGGGCCGTTGGGGCCGTGCTCGCCGGGAATCCACTTGGGATAGTAGAGGGTCAGCGGCCCGGGCCTGACGGGAATCACCTCGTGGGAGCGGAGCAGCTTCTGCTGCGTCCGGGTGGCGTCCACGGTGAGGGAGATGGTTTCGCCGGCGAAGGCAGAGGGCACGGCAAAAGACAGGACGGCGGCGAGGCACACCGTGGAGTGAAGGCGGGAGAGGATCATGGGGAGGCTCCTTGAAATGGGGCGAGACAGGGGCTATTCGAGCATCATAGCTGCGCCGAGACAGCGGTTGGCAAATCGGGGCATGGATCTCAGGACTTAGGCGCGCCGGGCCGGACGGGCGTTGTGCAGCCTTCCCCGGCCACCGTTGTCCACTCCCGCACATACCAGCGCTTGACCAGTCCGTTGATCACGTACGGATCGGTTCGGGCAAACCGTTCCGCTACCTCTGGAGAGTCGCCCTTGAAGATCAATAGAGCACCATCGGCGGGGTTGGCGAACGCGCCGCCCAGCACCATCTCGCCGCGGTCCACGGCCTTCCAGGCCAAATCGAGGTGCGCATTGCGGAATTCGGCACGGCGGGCCACGTAATCCTCAACCACTTCGTAAAACAGAAGGTAATGCATGGGGTATCCGGTACCTTTCGTTAGGGTCTGCGGAGCTTCGATCACCCGGGATGGTTCAGTTTATAGCAGGCCCGGGCGGGCGAGGTCGGACCTTGATGCCGAATAAATCCATGTGGCATTCAATCCTGAGTTATCCTTCATTCACCTGAGACTAACGCCCCAGGAGGAGGTCCCCCATGCCCAGACCCAAGGATAAGCCCGCCACGCATGCCCCCGCCGGCAAGCATCGCAAACCGGCCCCGGTAGCGCCCGGCAAACCCACGCCAACCAGCGGGAGCACTCAACCCGTCTTCGGCCAGCCCAAGCCTTCCCAGGATCCCAAATCCTTCACCAAGCCCGTCACCGACCAAAAGCTCATCGGCTTGAATCAACCGGAGCCGTTCCCGCCCAGCGGTCCCGATCCGGCGGTGCTGGTGGAACCGGTGCTGACGCTGGCTCAGGTCTACGGCACCGCCGGCGCGGCCAAGGAGGCCTCCATCGTCAAGGCCGGCCAGATCGTCTTTCACTCCGTGGGCGATACCGGCAGCGTGACCGGACCGCAGACCCAGTGCCTGGTGGCGGACAAGATGGTGACCGACTTCAACGAGGCCAATCCCGCCGATGTGCCCAGCTTCTTTTACCATCTCGGCGACGTGGTCTATTACTTCGGCGAGGCCACCTACTACTACGACCAGTTCTACGAGCCTTTCCGCGATTACCCGGCGCCGATTCTCGCCATTCCCGGCAATCACGACGCGGTTGTCTACGCCAACGACACAGCCAAGAGCCTGGACGCCTTTGTGGCCAACTTCTGCGCCCCGTCCCCTGTTCACACCGCCGATGCGGGCAGTCTGAGCCGGACGGCGATGATTCAGCCGGCGGTTTACTTTACGTTGGAAGCGCCGTTTGTGCGCATTCTGGGTCTTTACAGCAACGCGCTCGAAGACCCTGGCGTGATCTCCGGCCAGAAGGGCACGGCCAGCCCGAACACGGTTCTCGATTCCCGGCAACTGGACTTTCTTACCGCGGCCCTGAAGAGGATCAAAGCCGAGAAGTTCAGCGGGGCGGTCATCGTCGCAACCCACCATCCGCCGTTTACCGGCGGGGCCACGCATGGAGGCAGCCCGCTGATGCTGGCCGACATCGATGCCTGCTGCACCACGGCGGGAGTGTGGCCCCATGCCTTCTTCTCCGGCCACGCCCACAACTACCAGCGCTACACCCGCACCGTAAACGGGATGCAGATTCCGTATATCGTCGCCGGCGGCGGAGGCCACAACCCGCTTTCCGCAATGCGCACCACCCTGCGCACGCCTTACCCGATCGACAGCACGCTCACCCTGAACAGCGTGGACGCCACCGATTACGGCTATCTGCGGGTGATCGCCAACGCCCAGACGCTGACCATCGAATTCCATCCCCAGAGCGACGGGGGAACGACCAAGACGCCGGACGACATGGTGACTGTAAAGCTGGCCACGCACACCGTTTCCTGAAGACTGGTTAGATTTACGCCATCGCCGCCAGCACCGCGTCGGCGAACTGACTGGTGCCGGCCGTGCCCCCCACGTCGCGAGTGAGCGCCTTGCGTTCGGCATAAACCGCATCGATGGCCTTCTGGACTCTGTCGGCGGCCGCCATCTCGTCCACGTGGCGAAGCATCAGCACCGCCGACTGCAGCAGCGCCGTGGGGTTGGCCACATCCTTGCCGGCAATGTCCGGAGCCGAGCCGTGCACCGCTTCGAAGATGGCGCACTCATGGCCCAGGTTCGCTCCAGGGACCAGCCCCAGCCCACCCACAAGCCCCGCGCACAGGTCGCTGACGATGTCGCCGTAGAGGTTTTCGAGCAGCAGCGTGTCGTACTGGTAGGGGTTCATCACCAGTTGCATGCAGGTGTTGTCGATGATGTGCTCGCCGTAAACAATCTCCGGGAATCCCTCCGCCACCTGGCGGGCGCAGCGCAGAAACAGTCCATCCGACAGCTTCATGATGTTGGCCTTGTGGATGGAGTGGATTTTCTTCCGCCCGTGCTTGCGCGCATACTCAAATGCAAACTTGGCGATGCGCGTGGAGCCCTTTTCGGTGATGACCTTGATGGCTTCCACCACGCCGGGGACCACCTCGTGCTCCAGCCCCACGTACTCGCCCTCGGTGTTTTCGCGCACGATGATCAGGTCCACGCCCGGCCAGTGCGTCGCCAGCCCGGGGAGGTTCTTGATCGGCCTGAAGTTGGCGAAGAGGTCGAACTTCTTGCGCAGGGTCACATTGATGCTTTTGAAGCCGCCGCCCACCGGCGTGGTGACCGGGCCCTTCAAGGCCACGCGATTGCGCTCGATGGATTCGTAGAGCGCGGAGGGAATGTATTCGCCGAAGATCTCGAAGGCCTCGGCGCCGGCGGCGAAGCGTTCCCACTCGAATTTGACGCCGGTGGCTTCGAGAATGCGGACCACCGCCTGCGTGACTTCAGGCCCGATGCCGTCGCCGGGGATGAGTGTGATCTTGTGGGTCTTCGTTTGCGTCATGACTCTTCTCCGCATCCTGCGTCCGACCGCTGAGTGCTATTTCTTTCCCGTGCCCGCCCCGTGGCTTCCCAGCAGCCCTTCCAGCTCTTCCTTGAACTCGCGCACATCCTTGAAGTCCCTGTAGACCGAAGCGAAGCGGATGTAGGCCACCGTATCCAGGCCCTTGAGATGCTGCATGATCAGTTCGCCGATCTCGGCGGTGGTGCGCTCGCGTTCCGGAGCATCCACAAGAAATGTCTCCGCGGCGTCCACGATGGTCTCCAGCTTGCTGGCCGGCACGGGCCGCTTTTCACACGCCCGCAGCAGGCCGCTCAAGACCTTCTGGCGCTCGAAGCGCTCCCGGCGGCCGTCCTTCTTGACCACCATGTAGGGAATCTCGTCGATGCGCTCGTAGGTGGTGAAGCGGCGCTCGCACTTCTCGCACTCGCGGCGGCGACGGATGGAGTCGGCCTCTTTGCTCTCCCGCGAGTCGACGACCCGGTCCTGCGCAAAGCCACAATAAGGACACTTCATTCTGATGTCGATGGTAAATGAAGCGGACATGGGACGGTGGAATCCGGCCGCTCAGCTCAAAAACTCCGCAATCGCGGCGACCACCGTGTGCTGTTCGTCTTCGCGCAGTTCCGGGAAGATGGGCAGGGCAAGCACTTCGCTGGCAGCGCGCTCGGCCTCGGGGAAACTGCCCTCCGCGTAGCCGAGCCCCTTGAGCGCCTCCTGGAGGTGCAGCGGAACCGGGTAGTAGATCTCCGAGCCGATCTTGCGTTCGTTGAGGAAGGTACGCAATGCGTCGCGTCTCGCGATTCGGATCACATATTGGTGCCAGACGTGGCGGCTGCCGGGAACCTCGTGCGGGAGCACGACGCCGTGCGCCGGATAGGGACCGGCTTCTGCCAGGCCCGCTATGTGAAACAGCGCATGATAACGCTTTGCCACGGCACGGCGGGCATGGTTCCATCGGTCGATGTACTTGAGCTTGACGGAGAGGATCGCACCCTGGAAGCCGTCCAGACGCGCGTTCCAGCCGATTTCGTCGTGGTAGTAGCGGCGTCGCATCCCATGCTGGCGCAGCATCCGCAGCCGCTCGGCCACGTCGTCCGAGTTGGTCGTCACCATGCCGGCGTCGCCCGCGGCGCTCAGGTTCTTGGTGGGATAAAAGCTGAAGGCGGCGGCATCGCCGAGCACCCCTGCCTTTGCCCCCCGCCATTCGGCGCCCCAGGCCTGGGCGGCGTCTTCAATGAGCTTGAGGCCATATTTCTTTTCCAAACGGGCAAAGGCGGTCCAATCCGCGCATTGGCCGTAAAGATGGACCGGCAGGATTGCGCGGACAGCTTCGCCTTGCGGGCCTTTCAGAACGGCCTCGACTGCGGCGGGGTCCAGGTTGAAGGTGGCCGGCTCGATGTCGGCCAATAGAGCGGTCGCTCCGGCGCGGAGAATCGCGCTCACCGAGGCGAAGAAGCTGAATGGAGTAGTGACGACAGCCTGGCCGGGGCCGATCTCCGCGGCGGCGAGCGCCAGCCAGAGGGCATCGGTGCCCGAGGAACATCCCACTGCGTGGGATACGCCCAGTTGCTCTGCGGCGGCCCGCTCGAATGCCGCCACCGGCTCTCCCAGAATGAACTGCTGCGTCTCAAGCACATGGCCGACCGCCTCCAGCAATTCCTCGTGGATGGGGCGGTATTGGCGCTTCAGATCCAGCATCGGCACGGGCTGCGCCGATGCTTCGGGGGTGACAGGCGAGGCGGATGACTCACTCACCCAACCATGCTAGCAGCAGCAGAAGAATCTGCGTCCCACCTTGCGGG
>Ga0326727_10025280_pt1 | contig 11148 bp, 8 predicted proteins | sample MB2enrmetagenome_FD_207643 | JGI IMG/M metagenome (GOLD analysis project Ga0326727, IMG submission 207643) | Lab enriched peat soil microbial communities from McLean, Ithaca, NY, United States - MB29MY | ecosystem: Environmental > Terrestrial > Soil > Wetlands > Peat | place: USA: New York... | reverse complement strand
ACACTGAACAATGGCAGCGCGCCAAAGTATTCAACCTCGAAGCGCGCTCCCGATTATGGCCTGGGAATGCTGGCACTGGGCGGAAACCATTTGTTCACGAATTCCTGGTTCAAATGGGAAGCAGCTGTATCGAGGGCCCGTCAGCTTGCGGCAGCCGGAAATCCGGGAGCTAAATTCAAGATAATTAAAGCCGACAAGGGGGATGCATTCTGGGGCAACGACTGCAACTACGACCCAGCGGCAAATCCAAGCCAATATCGCCCGCAGTGGCAGGCAGCTTGCACGGCGACAGGATCGGAGACATTCGATCCGACCAAGTACCAGTTATCCGAACTCGATCTGACCAGCGGACAAACCACGCAGATCAATTTGCAGGGTTCCGCGTCCTATGGTTTGAACTATCACATTGGCACGTACTTCTCAACGCTGGAATTCGGCGCCAAGGTTCGCAATCAGCATAAGGGGCAGTTCGCCTACTCTCCCACTTACGACAACGAGCCCAGCGGAATTCTGATGACCCAATTCCTCAGCCCCCTTCACAACAACAATTATTATGACGGCAGCTACAAGATGGGGCCGCTCACCGATTTCGATTCGATCGTTGCCTACCGCAACGCCAACCCCTCCCTGTTTCTGCTCGACGAGGACGCGACCCACATTGGCTCCGACGCCAGCAACTTCAATTTGCAGCAGCGAATCACGTCCGGCTACATCATGAACACAACGCAGTTCAGCAAACTGCGCCTTCAGGCCGGGTTACGCTTCGAGCAAACAAACATCAAGACAACCGGATACCTGGTTGCAACCAATCCTGATGGCTCGTGGGGCGGTACGACTCCGGTGAACAGCACCAAGTCGTACCTGGACGTACTTCCCAGCGTGCAGGCCAGGTATTCACTCACCAGCAATTCGGACATTCGCGCCTCTTTCGGTCGCGGAATTGCCCGCCCCGATCCGCAGGATTTGATTCCGTACATCACGATCGACACTTCGCAGTCGCCTATCGCCGAAGCCATCGGAAATCCGGCTTTGGTCGCTGAGCACGCCTATAACTACGACTTGCTGTATGAGCATTATCTGAATCCCCTGGGACTCGTTCAGGTTGGCTTCTTCTACAAATCGCTCTCGGACCCGCAAGCGTCCAAACTGACGATCTTGAATCAGGGCCAGGATAACCAGACGAATGTTACGCAGCCGATCAACGCTGGCAGCGCATGGGTTTACGGCTTTGAAATCGGCTATCAGCAGCGGCTTTCGTTTCTGCCCGGAGTATTGGGCGGACTGGGCCTCAATGGAAACTACACCTACAGCAATTCGCAGGCCAAGGGCGTTGATCCTCTGCGCACAGACAGTCCCGCGCTTCTCCGTCAGACTCCCAACACCTGGAATCTCAGCCCGAGTTATGATCGCGGCCGGGTTTCGGTTCACATGGGCTTTGAGTACAACGGCGCGAGCATCTACTCTTACCAATACCAGAATCTCGCTCTGAACTCAGATGGAACGACTTCACCAATTTCGCCGGTTGGGGGAGTAAAGGGGCCTACTGGCGATAACTACCTGTATGCTCACCTGCAAGTCGATTCCCAGGTAAGTTACAGGCTTCCGCGAGGGTTTGAAGTCTATGCGCAGGGTCTGAATCTGACCAACGAAGTCTTCGGCTTCTACTTTGGCAGCCCACAATATGTTGTCCAGCGTGAGTATTATCACCCCACTTACGGCGGCGGCCTGCGTTGGACCTCACACCACGACAATTAATGAGCCGGCCATCCGACTCACGGCTTTTCTTGTGGCTCGTATAGACTTATATGGAGCCATTGACAGGCTTTTGCCTTAACCATCCTGGCAGGGCCGCCGCGCCCCAAAAGCGCGGCGGCCTGAGAAAGAATCGATGAAAAAGATTGCTATCTCCCTCGCCTTTATTCTGCTGAGCGCAGTTTCAGCCAGTGCTCAGGCAGCGCCGCCTCTTACTCTCTCCCGGACCATCCTGTTGCCGGGAGTTAAAGGCAGATTCGATCACCTCGCCATCGATGCGGCTGGCAATCAACTATTTCTCGCCGCCACCGGCAATCACTCGGTGGAAGTGATCGACCTGAAGACGGACAAGGTGCGGCAAAGCATTACCGGCTTGGGCAAGCCGCACGGCCTGGCCTGGGCCGCGTCCACCGGCAGCCTCTACATCTCTGACGGCACGCTCGGAGAGCTCAATGTTTACAGGGGAACTCCGCTCGCGCTGGCGGGAACAATCAAGCTCTCCGAAGATGCCGACGACATGGCCTATGACGAGGCACACCACCTGCTTTTTGTGGGCCATGGAGGCTCCGACGCGGCCAACCCAGCCAGAATCGCCATGGTAGATGCTGATAGCTTCACTCTGGCCGCCGACCTTCCGGTGGCGACTCACCCAGAGGGGCTCGACATCGACGCGCAGAGCGGGCACGTCTTCGCGAACATCGCCGATTCGCATGAAGTTACAGTGGTTGACGAGGTCGGCAAGAGAATTACCGCTCACTGGAAGCTGGCTAATGCCGCTGATAATGTGCCGCTGGCCTTCGACGGCGCGCATAATCTGCTGTATCTCGCCTGCCGCACTCCGGGAACGGTGATCGCCCTGGATGCCGCGACCGGCAAAGAGGTCAGCAGCCTGCCCGCGGCAGGCAAGGCCGACGATCTGTTCTATGACCCAGCACTCGGCCGCGTGTATGTGATCAGCGGTGCTGGAGAGGTGGACGCGTTTCAGGTGGATGAGGCTAGAAAACTGCATTCGCTCGGAGTCCTGCGCACAGCGGACGCAGCCAAAACAGCGCTTTTCGTTGCTGCCCAGAATCTTCTTTACGTGGCAGTACCGAATACGAACGCAGCCCCGGCGGAGATCAGGATTTATTCGACGACCAAGACGGGAATAACTCAATGAGGCTAAGCCGGTACGCGGCAATTCTGCTAGGAGTCAACCTCTGCGCGGCCGGCCTTCTCCAGTCGCAAGCCGTCAACGCCGACCCAGCGAAAAGCGACGGTGCCAAGGGCGATGAACTCAAGTTTGTTGTCGTCGTCAGCCGCCACGGCGTGCGCTCGCCCACACGCATGCCCGATGAACTGAATCAGTACTCGCGGGAGCCGTGGCCCAAGTGGAGCGTTCCTCCCGGCTATCTTACCGCGCACGGCGCGCAACTTATGACGCTGCTCGGCGCATACGACCGTGAGTTATGGGCCGCGCAGGGACTGTTAGCGCCCAATGGCTGCGCGGATGCGTCGCGGATCAGCATCATTGCCGACTCCGACCAGCGCACGCGCGAAACCGGCAAGGCGCTCGCCGCCGGGCTGACGCCAGGCTGCGCGGCGGGAGTCAGATCGCTTCCCGAGGGAACCGCCGACCCTTTATTCCATTCACTGGAAGCCGGAATCGGCCCTCCCGACAAGTTACTGGCGACAGCGGCTGTAACGGGCCGCATCGGCGGCAATCCGCAGGGACTTACGGAAGCCTACCGGCCGCAGTTGGAAGCGCTGGAAGAGGTCCTGCGCGGATGCAGTTCAAAGGATATGTGCGCGGGCTCGACCCCGCTTCAATCGCTCTTTGATCTTCCTTCCTCGATCGCTCCGGGAAGAGGCGAGCATCCGGTCGAGTTGCGCACGCCTCTCGGAGTTGCCTCAACCATGGCCGAGAATATGCTGCTGGAATATACCGAGGGCATGGACGCGGCCAATGTCGGCTGGGGGCGAGTGGACATTCACAAACTGCGCGAACTTATACAGCTTCATACCGCGCATGAGGAAATCACCGGGCGTACCAGTTATATCGCCCGCGCGCAGTCTTCTAACTTGCTATTGCACATTCTTCTGTCGATGCAACAGGCCGCTGAGGCGCATTCCGTAAAGGGCTCGCTCACCAAACCCGGCGACCGGCTTTTGATCCTCGTCGGCCACGACACGAACCTTGCCAACATCGGCGGAGCCTTGGGCCTGTCCTGGTTGATCGACGGCCGCCGCGACGACACCCCGCCGGGCGGGGCCCTGGTCTTCGAACTGTGGAGGAAGCGCAGAGGCTCTAACTACTTTGTGCGCACTTATTACATGGCGCAAACGCTCGACCAGATGCGGAATGCCACGCCGCTAACTCTCGACAATCCTCCTGAGCGCGTACCGGTATTCGTTCCCGGCTGCGGGCAGGCCGACGGCTCCTGTACATGGAGCAAGTTTCAACAAACTGTGCGGGCGGGGATCGATCCGGCTTTTACAAAGTGATTCTTGCCGGTGGCGGCGCTCGCAGCCCTTTGCGTAGCGCCTTCGCCGAGGCCAGATCGAAGTGACGCGCCCTCTTTCAACCGGAAAGCCTCTTACGCCGGCAACGGGAGGAGTGCTACCTTGAGCGCAGAGGTTTTTACACGCGGATAAATTTCATCTTCTAGCCAATTTCATTCATGGAGAGTTTTGGTCGTTCGAATGCGCCGGTTGATTCAACTTTTGCTTCTGTTTGCACTGGCCCTAGCCGCATCGCTGGCGAGCGCGCAGGGAGGGCCGCCTTTCATTACCGACGACCCCGGTACGCCCGGCAACAAGCAGTGGGAGATCAACCTGGGTTTGACCGGCGACCACAACCCCGGCGCGGCCAGCTACCGACTGCCCGACGTCGACGTGAATTACGGCTGGGGCGACCGCATTCAGCTTATGTACGACCTGTCCCTCGCCGCCGCAACCGGCCCGAGCAATACCAATAATGGCAGCAACACCGATAACCAAAGCAGCACCACACAGGCCGGGTTGGGCGAATCGCAGTTCGGTGTGAAGTGGCGGCCCTACGAGCATCATCGCGCGGGCGAATCCAGGTCCGACGAGAACATGGATTTTTCGCTAGGATTTTATCCGCAGGCTTCCATCAACAACCCCACCAGCGCCGTGCGCCGCGGGGTCGTCGCACCAGGGCCGCAGTACTATCTGCCGGTGGAGTTCACAACCAAACTGGGGCCGGTGAACTTTAACGGCGAACTGGGCCGCTGGATCGGCAACCGCAATGCGCCCAGCCGCTGGGGGCGCGGACTGATTGCGGGACACGAATTCAGCGAGCGGCTCGAGCTTTACGGAGAAATCTTTGACCTGCAAGACGTTAACCGCATCGACGGCGCGCCCAGGCAGCGTGAGTTGACCCTGGACCTGGGCGGACGGCATACGCTGGACCGCGGCGGCCACCTGCGCCTGCTTTTCATGGGTGGGCGCGCGATCCAGGCGGTAACCCGCCAGAACAGCGAGCCCAACTGGATAGCCTATGTGGGCGTGCAGATTCTGCTGGGGACAAAGTCGGCGAGCGTGTCGGCGGAACAGTAAGATTTGTCTTGCAGGTATGCCGGATGGAGGTCGAAACGGCCTTCGCCCGCGTGAGCGGCGAGCACACCTGGCAGAAAATCCCGCCTAAGTCGAGACAGTGAAGCAGCCAGCGTCAATAAGCCGCAACCGTCTTACACAAGGCCCGACCTCATTGAGGTCGGGCCTTGTGGCCTTAACAGCCTGTGGTCAAAGTCGGGAATTGGTAAAAGTGACGACAGCGTTAGCTTCAAGTGATTGAATTCAGAGGATATATTTCCTGGATAAATCGCCATTTTCGCAGCTTAGTTACTTTTGCCACAGGCCGATAAGCCGCCGCAGCTGCGCCCTATCCCGTTTCAGGCGCAAAACTGACGGTGCGCGGCGGTGAATTGAGAACTAACTTTCCCTTCTGCAATCCAGCCGTTTTAGGTAGATGAGCGCCGCGCGGCCCAGGGGGTAGTAGTTCTCCCTCCGGCCATGGCAGTGGTAGCCTTGCGCCTCGTAGAGCCGGATTGCGTCCGCGTTCTCCGCATCCACATGGAGCCGAATCCACTCAGCTCCCGCAGCCAGGGCGGAATCCTCGATGTGGCCGAGCAGTGCGCGGCCAATGCCCCGGCGGCGTGCCTCGGGGGCCACCTCGATGGTCTGAATATAGGCCGTGACCCTGCTTTTACACTCCGGCAATGAAGGTCCGTCGCCGGGGACCACGTTCTTGCACCACCGCGGCGAAGGCCCGCCGCCGCAGAGTCTCAGCTTGCGTTCCGTCCACTCGACAATGGCAAATCCCCGCAGGGCTCCATCCTCCTCCGCGAGCCAGGTTGCCGCTTTGGAGCGGCTGACAAACTGCCGCATGGCCCGGCGGTCAAAGCGAAAGAGCGGCTCGAAGCAGAGCTCCTCGATGGCGTAAAGCGCGGCGAAGTCCTGGGGGGTGTAAAGGCGGTAGATCATATTAGGAATGGCTGTAGAGCGAAGCCTCACACTCCAACTCTACGGCAGGCACAAAGTCAAAAGCCATCCTCGCCGGGAGAATGGCTTTTGTACGGCTTCAATCTGCCGGTGGCCTCCCATCCTTTCGCGATGAAGCCGCGAAAGGATGGGGCACCCTGATGATGGTGGGAGCAAGAGCGACTAGACCTTCGCCTCCAGGTCGGCGATCACGTCGAAGAAGCGCTGGTCGAGGCGGCGGTTGGTGGCGATGGCCTCCTTGATGGTGATGTCGGTGATGTCCAGGCCCCGGAGCACGGCGATGCGGCCCCATTTCTTCTCGTGGACCATGTCGATGGCGTGCAATCCGTAGCGCTGGCCGAGCAGGCGGTCGTAGGCCGTGGGAACGCCACCGCGCTGGGTGTGGCCCAGGTTGACCGAGCGGGTCTCGTAGCCGGTCTTCTTCTCGATCATGTTGGCCAGCTCCTCGCCGACGCCAGCCAGACGGGCATGCCCAAAAGCGTCCAGATTTGCCGATTCGTCGATCACCTGGCCCACCTCGGGCAGATGGCAGCCCTCGGCCACCACCACCACGCCGTAGTGCTTGCCGTGGTCGTAATTGTACTTGAGCAGCGCGCAGACGTGGTCGATGTCGACGTCCTTCTCAGGAACCAGAATCACGTGCGCCCCACCGGCCACGCCCGAGGCGTAGGCGATCCAGCCGGCGTCGCGGCCCATCACCTCGACGACGATCACGCGGTTGTGCGAGTCGGCGGTGGTGTGGATGCGGCCAACGGCCTCGGTGGCGATCATCACGGCGGTGTCGAAGCCGAAGGTCTGGTCGGTGCCGCTGAGATCGTTGTCGATGGTCTTGGGAACGCCCACCGAGGGAATGCCGTGCTCGCTCAAAAAGAGCGTTACCGACTGCGTGTCGTCGCCACCCAGGGCGATCAGCGCGTCGATTTTGTTGGCCTTCAGAACCTCCTGCACCTTTTCGACGCCGCCGGGAATCTTCTTCAGATTGGTGCGCGAGGAGTGCAGGATGGTGCCGCCCTTCAACTGGATGCCGTCCACGGCCTCCAGGGTGAGGGGAATGAAGTCGTTGTCCAGTACGCCGCGCCAGCCGTTGAGGAAGCCGATGAACTCATCGCCATAGTGGTTGATGCCCTTGCGCACCGCCGCGTAGATCACTGCATTCAGTCCGGGGCAATCGCCGCCGCCGGTCAACAAAGCAACTCGCATCGTAAAAATCTCCTGATCGAAGGCGCGGCCGTTCGAGCCGGGCCGGGAATGTCTCCCTGAACTATACGTCGAGAACGGCGGAGAAGAAAATGGTGAAAATCCCCGGCCTCAAAGACTCACCTAGTGTACTCCGGCGCCGAGCGGGCAGGGCGCCATCCTGCCGCCTATTGCCGGCAATAATTTCCCGATTGGAAAGAACACGCTACAAAGTGGTTCAATAGGGTATGCCTGGAACTGGAGCTCTCTTATTGCTGGCCTTCGCCTGCCTGGTGGCCGCCACGCTGCTGGTGCTGCTGCAGTTGACCCGGCTAGGTTTTCTGGTTCGCACCACCATCCCCGACCGCCCGCGGCAGCGCATGTTCCTGGCCTCGGTCTCCTTCCTGTTCACCTTTGTCGGGGTCCGGGTTCTGGTCCGGCTGATCATGCACCATGAGGGGCCATTCCAATGGGTGGTGGTGCACGGGCGGCACATTCATCACCTGGTATGGGGGATTCTGATCCTGCTGTTTGTCGGCTACGGCTGGCTGATGGACCTGGGACGCTCCCATTCGCCGCTTTCTATCTTCCTCGGCCGGCTGATGTCGGTCTGCTACGGGGTGGGCGCGGCGCTGACCCTGGACGAGTTTTCAATCTGGCTGGATCTCGAGCCGGACGCCTACTGGTCCAGCTCCGGCCGGCTTTCGATCGACGCCATCATCCTCTTCGGCAGCCTGCTGGGGGCGGGCGTCTGGGGCGCCCCCTTCTTTCGCGGACTGCATCGCCTGTGGGACAATCGCGTCCTTTACCGCAAGGAGCTGGGCCGTGGGCTGAGCTTCCCTATTCGCCGTGTGCGGTTGCTTCGCCGTCGTAAAGTGCGTCGATTACCGCCGCATACCGCTCCGTGATCACGCGCCGCTTGAGCTTCATCGAGGGGGTCAGCTCGCCTGACTCCTGCGTCCACTCCTCGGCCACCACGCGAAAGCGCTTTAGCGTCTCGAAGTTGGCCAGGCTGGCGTTCACCGCGCGCACAATCTCCGCGTAGCGCGCCACCACGCGGCTGTCGGCCACCAGCTCAGCGCGTGAGCCGGCTCGGATGCCCTGCTGGCGGGCCCACTCCTCGAGCGCGGTGAAGCGGGGCGAGATCAGCGCCGCGATGAACTTGTGCCGGTCGCCGACCAGCGCGGCCTGGGCCACCAGTGAGCTGTTCATGAGCTTGTTTTCAATCGGTTGCGGCGCCACCATCTTGCCGCCCGAGGTCTTCAGCAGCTCCTTCTTGCGATCGGTGATGAACAGGAAGCCATCGGCGTCCAGGCGGGCGATGTCGCCGGTGCGGAACCAGCCCTCGGGGTCGAAGGCCTCGGCGGTCATCGCCGGCTTCTGCCAGTAACCGGCGAAAACCGACGGCCCGCGGACCAGCAACTCGCCATCTTCGGCCAGTTTCAGCTCGAGATTGGGCAGCGGCATTCCCGCTGCTCCCATGCGGTGGCTGAGGGGCGTGTTCAGAGCGATCACCGGCGAGGTCTCGGTCAGCCCATAGCCCTCCCAGAGAGCAATTCCCACCGAAGCGAACCATTTTGCCGTCTCCAGCCCCAACGGAGCGCCGCCGGAGACGAAGATTCTCACCCGGCCGCCGAAGGCCTCGCGCACCTTCGAGTAGACCAGCCTGTCGGCCAGCTTCCACAGCGGCGAAGAGGGCCTCCGGCCGTCGTAGACCGTCTCCGCATGTCCCGCGCCCAGCGCGAGGGCCCAGGCGAGCAGCCGTTTTTTCACCGGCGAAAGCCCGGCGCGCCGCTCCACCTCCTGGCGAATCTTCTCGAAGACCCGCGGCACGCCCACAAAAACCGTGGGGCAGATCTCGCGCATGGCCTCGGGCAGCTTGTCGAACTTCGAGCAGTAGGCCACCTGCGCCCCGCAGTCGTACATCACGTAATCCAGCGCCCTGGCCGTCACGTGCGACAGGGGCAGGAAGGAGATGCAGGCGTCGGTCGAGTCGAGGACGAAATCGGCGGCGACGACGTTCTGATTGGCGGCCACATTGCCGTGGGTGAGCACCACGCCCTTGGGCTCGCCGGTGGTCCCGGATGTGTAAATCAGCGTGGCCGGATCATCGGGCTTGATCGAGCGGGCCAGCGCGTCGAAGACCGGGTCGGATTCGTTGCCGCGCTCATCGCCCCCGGCCAGCGCCTCGCTGAAGGCGATTGCCCCCTCGGGAACCGCGGCCGAATCCATCATCACGATCCGCTCCAGTTGGGTCTGGCCGCGCACCGCGTTCAGCTTGTCGAACTGCTGCCGCGTGGAGACGACGGCAATGCGGCAGCCGGCGTCAGCCACCAGCATGGCCGTCTGCTCGCCGGTCAGCGTGGGGAAAAGGGGCACATTCACGGCGCCGATGGCCAGAGTGGCGAAGTCCGTGACGGCCCACTCCCAGCGGTTTTCGCTGATGAGCGCAATGCGCTCGCCCTTCAGCGCGCCCCAGCCCAGAAACGCCCCGGCCAGCGCGCGGACTCGCTGATAGATCTGGCCGGAGGAGATGGGCAGCCACTGGCCAAACTCGTCCTGCCAGAGCACGGCGCGCGGATTGGCGGTGGCCACTACGCGGCGAAAAAGGTCATTGATGGTCAGAAGCGGCGGGTTCGGTGTCATTTTATTGGTTGAAAGGGCGCGCGGGGATTGCTCCTGTGCGGCCAATCGAGAGTGTATCAGCGCAGGGGGACGGTGCGGGCGGAAAGGAGAGATTCAGCGCTCGCATGGAACCTCCTGGCAGATTTCCGGCGACAAAATCTCGCGTTCCGTCCCATTATTTGAAAGCACAAGGGGCAGGGTAATCGCATTTGAAATTTGAGCGAGAAATGAAGGGTACGGGCTTTAGCCCGTACGTAAACAGCGCAAAATCTGTTGGGCTTCAGCCCCTGAGGGATAGCCTTTGTGTAGACTTGTCCTTGGTTTCAGCGTGTGCGTGGTGCAGATTTCATCAACACTACAAGCTCGCACTCGTACTGTCTCTCCCCTCAGGGGTTAAAGCCCCCTTCTTCTGAGCAAATTAACATATGGGCTGAAGCCCGTACCCTTCAACGATTCAAATGCGATTGCCCTGCATGAGGGGCTCTGGTTTGCATACTTATACACCCGGCGCGTATATTTATACATACGCGCCGCGCTGCCACGAGCCGCGTATTCGATTATTCTGGAAAAGGTAGATGAAGTCTCTCCGGCACAATGCAATTCGCGAACTGGTGGCCCAATCGCTGGTGACCAGCCAGGATGAGTTGCGCCGCAAGCTGCGCCGCCGCGGATTCCGGGTCACCCAGGCCACGCTCTCGCGCGATATTCACGAGTTGCGCCTCTCGAAGGGGCCTGGCGGCTACCTGCTGCCTGGGGGCGGAAATGGCTCCGATGCGGCCGGCGAGGACAACAGCCCGCCGTCGCTCGAGGAGATGATCGAAGGCTTTGGCCTGCGCGTGAAGCGGGCCATGAATCAGGTGGTGGTGACCACGGTGACCGGCGGAGCGCAGCCCTTGGGCGCGGCCCTGGATCACGCCGGCTGGGCCGAGGTGGTGGGCACGCTGGCCGGCGACGACACGGTGCTGGTGATCTGCCCGGATGCGCGCCGGGCGGCCGATGTGGAAGCGCGGCTGAGGGTTATGCTGGAATCATGAGCGATACGGTGCAAACAGCGGTAGTGGGAGTGACGGGGTACGCGGGCGCGGAGCT
>Ga0326727_10025279_pt1 | contig 11149 bp, 5 predicted proteins | sample MB2enrmetagenome_FD_207643 | JGI IMG/M metagenome (GOLD analysis project Ga0326727, IMG submission 207643) | Lab enriched peat soil microbial communities from McLean, Ithaca, NY, United States - MB29MY | ecosystem: Environmental > Terrestrial > Soil > Wetlands > Peat | place: USA: New York... | reverse complement strand
CGCCGCCTCGGATCGAGAAGCCGTCGTATGAAGCAAGTTCTGATTCTTCACTACCATGAAATCTGGCTGAAAGGCGGGAACAAGAACTACTTCCTCAGTCGGCTGCGTGCCGCGGTTCGCCAGAGCGTGGAGGATCTGCCGGTGGAATCGCTGGATTGCATTTCCGACCGCCTAATCCTTACTCCCGCTGATGAGCCGGCGCTTCCCCTCATTCTGGAACGCTTGCGCCGGGTTTTCGGGGTTGCCTACATTGCCCCGGCGCGTGAGGTTCCTAGCACGCTCGAGGATTTGGGCTCGGCGGCGTGCACGCTGATGGAGGAGGCCCATCCGCGCAATTTCGCCGTGCGCGTCAAGATGGCCGACGCGGCTTACGGCATGAATTCCATGGAACTGGAGCGCGAACTGGGGCGCCAGGTGCTGGAACACCTGCGTGCCCGCGATGCGAGCGTGTGCGTCCAGCTTGACGACCCGGAGGTGACCTGCCAGGTGGAGATTGTTCCCGGCAAGGCGCTGATCTACGCCCGGCGCGTGGAAGGCCCCGGCGGGCTGCCCGCGGTAACCGGCGGACGCCTGGTGGCGCTGCTTTCCGGGGGATTCGATTCTTCCGTAGCGGCCTATAAGATGATGCGCCGCGGCTGCCACGTCAGCTTCGTTCATTTCTTCGGAAGTCCATCGCCGGCCAGCAATTCATCCACGGGGGTGGCGGAGGAACTGGTTCGCACGCTTACGCCCTATCAATTTACCTCGCGCCTGTTTCTCGTTCCCTTCGACTCCATCCAGCGCCAGATCGTGGCGGGCGCCCATGAAAGCTACCGGATACTGCTGTACCGCCGCATGATGGCGCGCGTAGCCCGGGAGATTGTGCGGGCGGAGCGTGCCCATGGGCTGATTACGGGCGACAGCGTTTCCCAGGTGGCCTCCCAGACGCTGCATAATCTGAAGGCGATTGATCAGGGGCTTGACCTGCCCGTCTATCGCCCTCTGGCGGGCGACGACAAGGAGGAGATCCTCCGCTTGGCCCGGCGGATCGGAACCTATAAAATTTCCTGCGAGCCCTTTGAGGATTGCTGCCCGCGCTTTATGCCGCGTTCGCCGGCGATCTTCGCCCGTCCGCAGGAACTGGACGAGGCGGAAAGCCATCTGGATATCGACGCCCTCGTCCGCCTGGGCCTGGGGGGCGCCACCTGCATGGAATTCAAGTTTGAGCGCGGTCAGGTCACGGCGCAGGAAGGTTCTCTGCGCCGGATTGAGAAGATCCTGGAGGGCAGGAGGGCCATCGAAAGGCAACCGGCCGCCCATGACGCACCTTCCAACTGAATGTGTAGCGCCGGGCTTCAGCCCGGCATGTGCCGCCCTAAAGGGTGGCGCTACGTTCTGAATCGGGGAGTGCCGCCCATCGATGTTCGTTGACGGCTCACAGGACGCTTCCTATAATTGTTTGCGGCAAACGGAGTCATCTCATGATAAAGAGAATTCTCGCCATCCTGATTGTATTCGGCGCCCTTTCGGGATGGCTCCCGGCGCAGGAGGCAAAGCCCGGCACGCCTCCCAGCACGGTGCAAACTCCCACCAACCCCACGGTCATCCCTGTTCGCGTTTACCTGGTCAACGTGCCCCTGACGGTGACGGACAAGAAGAATCGCCAGGTCCTCTTGATGACCAGAGATGACTTCAACCTGTTCGAGGACGGTAAGCCGCAAACCATCGAGTACTTCAGCCGCGAAACGGATTTGCCTTTGCGCATCGGACTGCTCATTGATACCAGCAACAGCATTCGTGATCGTCTGCGCTTTGAACAGCAGGCGGCCACCGACTTTCTCTCCGACACCATTCGCAGGGGAAAGGACCAGGCTTTTGTGGTGGGCTTCGACGTGGAGTCAAAACTGGTGCAGGATTACACGGACAACGTGGAGAAACTTGCCAACGCCATTCGCACCTTGCAGGCGGGAGGGGTCACCAGTCTTTACGACGCAATTTTCTATGCCTGCAAGGAGAAACTATACTTTTTTCCGCCGCCGGAACCCTACCTGCGCCGCATGATCATTGTGATTAGCGATGGTGAAGACAACCGCAGCGAGCACACCCGCGAGGAAGCGCTGGCCATGGCCCAACGGGCGGAGGTAACGATCTTCGCTATCAGCACCAACCGCACCGGGACCGAGCAGCGCGGCGATAAGGTGCTCAAGCGGCTGGCGGAAGAGACCGGGGGGCGCGCCTTTTTTCCCTTTGAAGCCGGCGATCTGGGAGAGGATTTCCGGGTGATCGGCCGCGACCTCCGCACCCAATTCCTGCTCAGCTACACATCAACCAATACCGCCCGGGACGGAACCTTCCGCAGCATCTCGATTTTGCCCAATAATAAGACCCTGCACGTTCGCGCCAAGTCAGGGTACTTCGCGCCTTCCCAATAATCGTGCCTAACCTGCGGGCGCATAGTACCCGCGCCGGGCGTTGACCTTGACATCCTTGTTGGGAACCTTGACCTCAATTTTGCGAAATGTCCCATCGAGCTTGGTGTTGGTGGGCGTGTACCCCAGCAAGTACTGCGTGCGGAGCTCGCTCGCAATCCTCTCGAAGGCCGCGGTCGTGTCTTTCTCATTCTTCACCCGGATCACCCGGCCGCCCGTTTCCCCGGAGAGCTTCTGTAAGACCGAGTCCCCGCCATACCCCAGGCCTTGTCCTCGGTAAAAGGCCTCATCGCTGATTTCAATGGAATAGATGATGACGTCGGCCTTTTGGGCCGCTTCCAGAGCCGCCTCCAACTTGACTTTGCTTCCCTGGTCTTCACCATCGGTCAGCAGGATGAGAACCTTGCGGCCCACTTCGTTTTTCAGCAGCTCGCGCGCCGAAAGATAGACGGCATCGTAAAGGTGCGTGGCCCCGGCGGCGTCGCCGGAAGGGAAGGTTCCGCGGGTGCGTACGCCTCCCCCATTGATCTCCGTCTCGTCGATCGCTTTGTCGAGAAGGTGCAGATCCGCCGTGAAGTCCTGGAGCAGTTCCACCTCCACATCAAAGTGCAGAACGAAGGTGAGGTCCTTGGGGCGCATGACGTCCCGCAGGAATGCCTCCGACTCTCTCTGCTCGACTCCCAGGACGCGGCCCTGGCTGGGGCTGGTGTCCACTAGGATGCCCATGGTCAGCGGCGCGTCCGTGTCACGCGCAAAATAACGGATGACCTGCGGTACATGGTCCTCTTCCAAAATGAAATCGTCCTTGTTGAGGTCGGAAATCAACTGGCCGCCCTTCTCCCGCACCACGGCGTAGACGTTCACAACTTCCGAGGTGACCTTCAGGGTTGTGCCGGGCTGAGGAAGCTCTTGCGGCTCCTGTGCCCCGGCAAAAGGCGCGGCAATCAGCAGAATGCAGAGCGTGCGGATGATATCGGGCATAATTCTCAGGTGATGTGGGGGAGATGCAGGTGCGGTGTGCATGGTTGTCCTTCGGGCGCCATCGGCCCTTTTGCTTTGGATGCAAACTCCAGACGATGCGTTAGACCCGTTTTTCGATCAATGCTTGAGAATCATACCTTCCATCCTTCTTCTCTCAAACAATTTTACCTTGCATGGGAATTGAAGAGGCGGCCCACTGCTGTTCCACCCGCGAATCGAGCCCTCCCGCGCCATTTTTTATGGGTTGCCCATGGTCATGAAATGAATCTTGAGATCGATGGATGATCCCATTTTTTCCACGGCGCTTCACTTTTTTCGTCATCAATTGTCACTTTCCTCTTGACAAGATAATTCTGTGACTCTATACATTGAGATGAACACGCGCTCCGCCAGCAACGCTGGCGGAAAAATCTAGAGAGTTCGGAGGAGAATAGAATGGCAGCGAAAAAGAAAGCCAAGAAAAAGAGGTAAGCCTCTTTCGGGATTTCGAAAGGAACTCACGGGGGTGCAGCGATGCACCCCCTAAGTTTTTCTAGCGGAGAATTTAGAAGCTGGAAATGAGAAGCCAGGAGACGGGAGTCAGAAGTCAGGATACCAACCACCCAGCTTGCCGCTCCGCACTTCGCGCACCAAGGTTCTAGGTCCTGCCTTCTCCCTTCGATTCCCGACTCCTGACTCCTGACTCCTGACTCCTACCCTCCGGCTTCTGACTCCTGACTCCTGGCTTCTGACTCCTGTTCTTTACCTTCCTTCTCAGGCGCTTCCAGTGCGCGCGGCGCTTCATCCACAGGTTCGACTACGGGAATGTCCTTCCCGGTGGCTGCGCCAAGTTCTTTGAATTTTCGCGCGGAGACCAGGAGGCGAGATTCTATTGAACCTGCGGCACTGTTATAAGATTTAACTGCCCCAGTAAGCGAGTTGCCCACATCCTGGAAGTGCACTAAAAACGTGCCGATGCGGTCGTAGAGTTGTTTCCCCAGCTCGCTGATCTCCCGGGCGTTCTGGGTAATCTTCTCCTGCTGCCAGAGATAGGCTGCCGAACGCAGCAGCGCAATGAGCGTAGTGGGAGTGGCGAGCACGACTTTCTTCTGCATCCCATCGTCGATGAGTTGAGGGTCGCGCTCGAGCGCCGCACTGAAAAATGACTCGCCGGGCAGGAAGAGCACCACCAATTCCAGTTCGGGCCCCACTTCTTCCCAATACTTGCGCTCGGCGAGTTGTTTCATGTGGCCGCGCACCAACTCCCCGTGCTTGGCCAGGGCTTCGGTTCTCTCCTTTTCGGATTTCTCCTGATCGACCGCGTCGAGGAAGGCCTGCAAGGGAACCTTGGCGTCCACGGCAATACGCCGATTGCCGGGAAGATTCACGATCATGTCAGGCCGCTGCCGTCCGGCTTCGGTAGTGATAGTTTCCTGTTCCGTGAAGTCACAATGCTCGGCCATCCCCGCCAACTCCACGACGCGGCGCAAGGTGAGTTCCCCCCAGCGTCCACGCGCTTTCAGCGGTGCGCTCAGGGCGCTGCGCAGGTTCTTGGTTTCTTCCTCCAGACGCTGGTTGGCCTGTGCCAGCGTGCGCAACTGTTCATCCAGGGTGCCATAAGCTTTTTGCCGCGCCTTTTCCATCTCCAGGATCTGGTGCTCGTACCGGCCCAGGGATTCCTTGAGGGGGCCGACGAGGCCATCAATGGCCTTTTGCCGCGTATCCAGATCGCCGCGGGCCTGCGCCTGCAAGGTTTCAAACTGGCTGCGCGCCAGCGCAATGAACGCCTGATTATTACTTTTGAGAGCTTCGGCGGATAGCGCCTGGAATGCCTCCACCAGGTTTTTCTTGGCGTCCTCCAGAAGCTTCTTCTGCTCTTCCAGGTTTGCCTGGGCCTCGCGCAGCTTCGTTTCCGCAGCAACGCGCAATTCGCCTTCCCCCTTCAGGCGCTCGCGCAATTGGCGGGAATCATCGGCGGCGGCCCTCGAGTTTTCCAGCTCGGTTTGCGCCTTGACCTTCTCTCCACTCTCTTCCCGAAGCTGTTGTTGTAGTGCGTTCAGTTCCCGCTCGCGGCCCTCCAGCGAGGCTTGGAGTGCGCCGGCCTGGGCACGGACCTCCTGCAGCGTGCCTTCCGCCGCCTTCACCCGGCCTTCCGCATCCACCTGGGATTTGGTCAATTCTGACTTCGTGCGGGCCGCAGCCAGCAGCCAGCCAATCACTGCGCCTAAGATCACGCCCAGCACGGCCAGCAGGATTGAGTTCATAGCAACCACCTTGATTTTGGATTTTGGATTAAATGCCGCTTTGCTCGGGACAACCGCGAAGGGCCTTGACCTCTTCCACTCCCATCCCCCCCAATCCAAAATCTAAAATCCAAAATCAGAACGTTTCCTCGTGGGCTGGGCATATTAGCTCGTAATCACAAAATTTGCACGCAAAGCCGGGCTTGGGGGGGAACAACTGTTTGCGGATTTGGGCGGCCACTTCGCGAATCTCGCTGACCACCAAATCCAGGGCCTTGGGCGTGCGCACGGTACGCACCGGCTCATTATTCGTCAGGCTATAAAAGGTAAGCCGGGTGGGGTTGAGATGCAAGTGGTCGCGCGCCGCCAAGGCATAAACCGAGAGCTGAAGGCTCTTGTCCGCATCTTTCTGCGAAGGCGGCCGGCCGGTCTTGTAATCAACCAACTCCACGGACTGTTCGGGGAGGGGATTAATCTGGTCAATGCGTCCCTCCAGGAGGACATCGCCCAGGTCAAGCGAGAAGTGCGCCTCGGCGGCCAGGGGAAGAAGGGTGACGCTTTCATGCCGGCTCACGAAACCCCGAAGCTGCTCGAGCCCCGCCTTCTTGTATGCCTGCTCCTGGTAATCATCTTCGAAACCCGCGCCTTTCCAAATCTGTTCAAAATAGGCCTGGAGCGGTTCGAAGGACACCGGGCCCTGGCGCCGCATCTCGAAGTAGCGGCGCACGCACTGGTGCATGATATTGCCGAACGTCAGCGCCGGCTGCGGCCCCGTGGGAATCTTCAGGTAATGGCTGAACATGAATTTCTGCGGGCAGGTGTCATAAGTCTCCAGCGCCGAGGCGCTGAGCTGAAGCTTTTCCTCCGGCTTGATCATGGAGGTGCGGCCGGCCCACGCGGCGAGGGGCGGATAGATTGCCGGCCCGTCCGTCGCCTCCCCAAATAAGCTGCCTTGCGGTGGGCGGGCGGAAGGGCGCTCGGGCGACGGGGCCTCGGTGCGTGGGGTCTGCACAGCTTCCGGGGGAGCCTCCAGAACCTGAACGCGCTCCATGTCGCGCGCTTCTACCGCGAGATTGGAGGTGAGATCGCTAACGAAAACCGAGGGTTTCTTGCCGGGCTTGGCCACGCTGGAAACGTACAGGCGGTCCTCCGCGCGCGTCAGCCCCACGTATAACAGCCGCCGCTCTTCCTGTTCGTGAATGTTGGCAGGGGGCGGGGGGCCCTTGCGCAGAGATTCAGGAAACTCGATGACGGGCTTCTGCTCACTGTGCGGAAAGCGCCGCGAAGCGACGCTCAGGATGAAAGCCACAGGGAACTCCAGGCCCTTGGCGGCGTGCACGGTCATCATTTGCACGGCGTTCGCGCTGCCCGCGGGCTCGGGCGCTTCGATCTGTCCTCCGGCCTCGCGGAAATATTGAAAATACTCCCAGAAGGCATCGAGCTTCCACGATTCGCTTTTGCCTTCCCACTTTTCCAGGAATTTCCGGAAGGCTGCCACATAGGCGCTGTCGGGATCGTGCGGCAGGAAGTTCAGTTCCAGCCGCCCGATCAACCTTTGGAGCAGCGCCGCGACCGAAGCGTGCTCGGCATATTTGCGCAATTCACCCAGCAAGCGGTGCAGATGCGGCCAGCCCGTGCCCGCCAGGCGGTGGGCGGATCCGGCCCTTTCCCACGATTCCAGAACGTCATAAAGCGAGCAGCGGTCGCGCCAGGCCTGACCGCGAGCTTCCAGCGCCAACTCCTCCGGGAAATTCCAACGGGGTGTCAGCAGCACCCGCGTCAAACTGATGTTGTCGTGGGGCGAATGAATGATATTCAGGTATGCCATCAGGTCGCGCAGGATGACGGTGGAAAGAATTGACAGCCCGCGGATGGCAAAAGGAATCTTCCGCCTTCGAAATTGCTCCACCAGCGGGTCGCGGTGGTTGTGCGCCCGGTAAAGCACGGCGATATCGCCCGGCGGCGTCTGGTGCTGGATGAGCCGCGCCACCTCGCCGGTAATCCACGCCGCTTCACTTTCGAAGTCCGGCGATTGCAGCAGGTAAACCGGCGCGCCTTCCTCCCGGCTGGTGCGCAGTTGAGGTTTGGCCTCGTAGCGGTCGTTCTTCGCGATCAGCACCTCCGCCACGCGCAGGATACGCCGGGTGGATCGGAAATTGGTGTCGAGGAACACCGTTTCGTGCCCGGGAAAGGCCTCGTCAAACATCTTGAAAGCGCCATGCGAGGCGCCCCGAAAGCGGTAAATGGCCTGGTCATCGTCGCCCACGGCGGTAATGTTGTAGGGCGGCTTGACCAGGCGCTTCAGCAGTTCCACTTGCGCGTAATTAGTGTCCTGGAACTCATCCACCAGCACATAACGAAAAAGCTGGCGATAGGATTCCAGAACCTCCGGTTCGCGGTCGAAAAGGCGCACGGTTTCCGGAATCAGGCTGCCGAGGCTTGAACTGCCCGCTTCCTCAATCAGCTTGCGGCTGTTGCGAAAGACGCGCGCCAGTTCCCGCTTTTTCTGGATGTCCTCCAGTAGCAGCAGGCGTTCGGCGGGGTCGAGAGTGGGAGCAATCGCCTGGAAGTCCATTTCCATGGCCACCGCGTAACGTTCAAAATCCGGAGGTTCGATCAATTCATCCTGGCACCGCGAGAAGAAATCATTCAGCGAATGCAGGAATGCCCCCGGCTCCGCGAGCTTCTGGTAGAACTGGAGATCCAGGCTTTCCATCCGCTGGCGGAGGAAGATCCACACATCGACTTTGTCCAGCAGCTTGCGCTCAAAATGGCGTTTGCGCAGCACCTCATAGCAGAACGCATGGAACGTGGAGATTTGTGGGAGGGCTTCGATTTCCGGCAGGGATTCGCGGACGCGGCGCTGCATTTCCCGCGCCGCCTTCTCCGTAAAAGTGAGCGCCAGGATGTTTTCCGGTTGAATTCCTGCCCCGGCGTATTCCTCGCCTGCCGGCGCTGAAGTCCTGAGATCCGGGAGCAAAGCCGGTCCCGGGCCGGGGTTCCCCGCGCCCGTCAACAGGTGGACAATCCTTTGCGTGATGACGCGGGTCTTGCCGCTGCCCGGCCCGGCAATAATCAGCAACGGCCCTTCGCCATGCTCGACGGCTTTCGATTGTTCGGGGTTCAGCTTGAACGCTGGACTCATCAACCCATTATTTCGTGAAGCATCTCTCGGAAGCAAGCGAAGAACGGTAGCGGTGATTTCGATTTGTATTTGCGGCGACCCACCGTCTTCGATAAACTCGGGTCATCATGCGCGCCATGTTGCTGGAAAAGCCGCGGGTGGTGGAGGAGAACCCGCTGCGGCTCGTGGAGCTTCCCTTGCCGGAGCCGGCGCCCGGTGAAATTCGCGTGCGCGTGGGCGTCTGCGGGGTTTGCCATACGGATCTGCACATGGTGGAGGGAGATCTAACCCTCCCCAGGCTTCCAGTGGTCCCCGGCCATCAAATCGTCGGCACGGTGGACGCCTTGGGCGAGGGGGCGAACGAATTTCGCCTGGGTGACCGGGTGGGCGTTCCCTGGCTTTATTCCACCTGCGGGGAGTGCGCTTACTGCCGCAAAGGCCTGGAAAACCTCTGTGAGTTGGCTCGATTCACGGGCTTTCATGTCGATGGTGGATATGCCGAGGCTATGGTGGTCCCCGCCGCCTTTGCCTATGCGCTGCCCGGGACTTTTTCGGACCTGGAGGCTGCGCCCCTGCTCTGCGCCGGGATTATTGGGTACCGTGCCCTGATGCTTTCCAATATCCAGCCGGGAGAACGCCTGGGCATTTTCGGGTTCGGCGCCTCCGGGCACATCGTCATCCAGATTGCGCGTTACCTGCATTGCGAAGTCTGCGTCTTTACGCGAGCCGAATCGCATCGCCAATTGGCGCGCCAACTGGGGGCGGCGTGGACGGGCGCCGCGGGTGAGGCGCCTCCCACGCCGCTCGATGCGGCCATTATCTTCGCCCCGGCGGGCAAACTGGTCCCCGAGGCGCTGCGCACGCTGCGCAGAGGGGGCACGCTGGCGCTGGCCGGCATCACCATGTCGCCCCTGCCGGAAATGGAATATCGGCTCCTCTATCAGGAGCGCATCCTGCGCAGCGTGGCGAACAGCACGCGGGACGACGCGCGCTCCCTGCTACGCCTTGCCGCGGAAATTCCCCTGCGCACGAAGGTTGAACCTTTTCAGCTCCCCGAAGCCAATCACGCCCTGCAAAATCTCAAGGGCAGCAAGATCCACGGCGCCAGCGTGCTGGTGATCTAGCGGCAATCTCAGGTCTCAATTTTCAAATTTCAAATCATTCAATGACCCAATGATCCGATGACCCGATGAACAAATGGCCCGATGGCCCGCTCGCCCGATTACTCGCTCTTCTCCGCTTCCCTGGCTTTGCGCTTGGCGGGCGCCTTGCGCTTGGTGGCCTTTGCTCCCGCCTTGGGGGCGCGCGGCTTGCGTGTTTTGGATTGAGGAGCGGGTTCCGCAGGGGGAGCCACAACCTCCTCAATCGGGGCGGGCGGGGGCGGCTCCTCGGCTTCAGGAATTTCTTCCACCAATTCCACGGCCTCCCAATTCACATCGGTTTCAACCGGCATGAGCAAGTCCTGCTCGATTTCCTGTTCGAGCTCCGGTCCCAGCTCCAGCTCCGGTTCCAATTCAAGCGGAACCCCAGCCTCCACGGCAACCTCTGACGGCGTGGCCGGAGTCGTGGCAGGGGGAATACCCGCGGCGGGGAAAACGCGCCAAACCCCTTTGCGATCGCGATGCAGCCGCAGCCAGCCTTCCCGCTGCGCCTGGTGGAGAAGATCCAGGAGGCCGCGAAAACCCGACCGCTCGTCAATGGAAGTTCCGGCCGCGCGCAGGAGTTGCCGAATCTGGCGGAGGTAGACCGGCCGATTGGGCGCCTTCTCAAAATGGCCGGGCAGGGCCTGTCGTAACGCGGCCAGGGATTCCTCCAGGCTGGTAGTGGAAGCCGCGGGCGCGGGCGTAGCGGCGGGCGCGGGAGCCGGCGACGCGCCGGTATCGGCGGCAACATCACTCGCCGGGGGAACTTCCGTCACTGCGGCGGCCACGGGTTCGGCTTCCACGGGGGCAGCCTCTGCCACGGGTTCGGCAGGCGTTTCGCGCGGGGTTTCGCCCTCCGTCACCTCGACCAGATAACCACGGTCCGTCCGGCGCATTTCCACCAGGCCGGCCTTGCGGAGTTTCTGGATAAATTCCAGAAACGACCCGGCGCCGAAGTCGCGCTCGCTGAACGTGGCGTCAAGCTGCAAAAGGGTGCTTTTCAACAGGCCGAGTTGCGGGGCAACCTCGCGCTCCGCCAGGATCTGAAGCGCGCGCTGAATGTTCGGCATGGCCGTGGAGAGTGAGCGGGCTTCCGCGCTGCGGGCCGCGGTGCGCTGCGTGCGCGGCGTGCGCGCGCTGTCGCCGCCGGTTTTCAGCAGGTTCTCATAGGAAATAAACTCGTGACAGTTTCTCTGCAGGATGCCGCTGGTAAACTGGCGTCCGCCCACCACGAACACGCGCTTGTCATATTGCTTCAGCTTCTCGACCAGC
>Ga0326727_10025278_pt1 | contig 11149 bp, 9 predicted proteins | sample MB2enrmetagenome_FD_207643 | JGI IMG/M metagenome (GOLD analysis project Ga0326727, IMG submission 207643) | Lab enriched peat soil microbial communities from McLean, Ithaca, NY, United States - MB29MY | ecosystem: Environmental > Terrestrial > Soil > Wetlands > Peat | place: USA: New York... | reverse complement strand
GCTGATTCTAGTGGATCATGATATGAAGAACTGGCAGGCCGTGATTCCAAAGGATGACCTGTCACTTAAGCGCGAGCTCCTGCGCGCATTTCTGTGCTACTTGGGCGTCGAGCATAAGGGTTGCTGAGCGCTGCACTAATAGGGTCCGTCCTGGCGTCTTAAAGGACACGATTAGAAAGCGAGATTCGTACGCGCCCAGGCGAGGCACTTCAGGTTGTACTCATCTTCGAGTTTGATCTGCGCTTCGGGGCTTAGGCCGGTGATGCGCGGCAGAGGCGCCTTTGGTTTATTCTTGCGCACGAGAGCCAGCGTTTTAGCCAAATCTCGTCCAGGCAGCGGGCTGTAGGAATCGTCAAAGGTGGCCCAGTACTTGGTCGCAAACACTGGGATTTTCAGCGGGTCGCGCGTGATCATCTCCAGCTCGAAGATCATGTTCGGGTCCTTTTGACGCAGGAGCCGCACCATCTCCTTGAGGTCGAGTAATCCATCGCCCATCGGGACCTCGGAGAGCAGAAAGCCGTCCTCATACTCTTCCACCGCCATGTCCTTGATGTGGGTGAAGAAGGCATAGGGCAGAAGCGTCCGAAGGGTGTCCATGGGGTCTTCGCAGAGTGAGATATTGTTGCCGAAATCAAAGCACACCCCAACGTACTCGCTACCCAGGCGCTTCAGCCAGGCGGCCTGCTCGGCGGCCCGGTATCCTTTGTGATTTTCGAGGCCCAGGCGCATCCGGTACTTCCCCAGGACCGGTTCCGCCAGTTCGACCGAAGCCTGGACGCCCTCGAACATCGTCTTCCAGGGACCGAAGCTGTCAAAGTCTTCGTACCGGCGTCCGGTCAGCGCGGCGTGGAACGCGACCGCTCCCGCTTCCTTGTAGGCCTTTACCTGCGTCTCGAATGCATCCAGATCGCTCTTCTGGTGTGGCAATCGCGGATCGCAGATGAGGTACATGTTGTACCCCTCGAGCCGCGCCCGGAACTTCTTGAGCGCATCCGGATCCGTGGACGGAGGGTTCGTCTGCACGCCCGCCAGTCCGAGGTTATGACAGTGCTCGACGATGTCGAACGGCTGCCCGCCGGCACGGCTCGCCCGGATGCGCAGCATGAACGCGCTCGGCGTTCCGCCCATGCGCGGCGGATTGCCCGGTGCGAGCGCGGCAGTTGAAATCGTGCGGAGCCAAGCGGGTGCTGAGCTGGCGAGCGCCAAGACGTCTCTCCGTGTCATGATTCCCCTCAACTCGGAAAAGTCCCCCGAAGAAGGTGAAACACCCGATGGTGTGTCACCCTGAGCGCAGCGAAGGGTCTCTGCAGTTGTTTTATCCGTGAAACTGCGGGGATGCTTCGCTTCGCTCAGCATGACAGCTTACGCTCGGCGTGTTTCACCTATTTGCGTAACGCGACACTAGACTTACACCAAGCTCTTGAGAACGCCGTCCCAGGGGGCGCGATAAGGTCTGTAGCACATGGCGGCGGCTTCTTTATCGCCGATCACCTGCTCCTTATCCGGATCCCATTGGATGGCGCGCCCGAGCCGCAGGGACATGTTAGCCAGGTTGCAGACCACTGCCACCTTGTGGCCATCTTCCACTTCGCATAGGGGGCGCCTGCGAGTCCTCATGCTGTTCAGCCAGTCGCGTTCGTTCATAGCCATGGTGTCTTCCCCGCCGGTGCCGTAGCGGGCGTCGGACTCGACACCTCCCTTGGAACCCTGAATCCACGGCGTGGGCTTGACGTCGCTACGGACCGGACCGCCGATGGGTTGTCCCATAAAAGGCGGGATGTCGTTGACCGGATCGATCCTGTTTTCGGGGATGACCTCGTAGCCGCCGGCCAGCACCAGGGTACCCTTGGTTCCCAGGTAGACCTGGCCGCGGGTGGCGGGGTCGCCGCGCAAGGCGTTGGCTTCGCGGATGGCAACATTCACGGTGAAACCGCCCGGAAACTGCCATATGGCGTCCTGGGTGTCCGGCGTTTCGCCGTCGTCTTCGAGCGCGAACCGGCCGCCCGTGGACATCACCAGCGTTGGCCCCTTCACGTTCATGCACCACAGCACCTGGTCTAGCAGATGAGCCCCTAGGTTGGTCATCTGGCCGCCCGAATAGTCCCAGAACCAGCGGAAATGGTACAGGGCGCGGTGCTTCTGGTACGGCTTCTTGGGGGCAGGACCGAGCCACATGTCGTAGTCGATCTCGGGCGGCGGATCTTCGATGGGAGTCTTGCCGAATCCGGGATAAATATTGCGGTGGGAGGCGATTCGGATGGAATGGATCTTGCCAAGCTCGCCGCTTTCGATGATTTTCTTGGCCTCCGCAACACCTTTGCCATGGCGCCGCTGCGTACCCACAACCACGATGCGGTTGTATTTGCGCGCTGCCTGGATCATCCACCTGCCTTCGTCGATGAACAGGGTCATCGGCTTTTCGACATACACGTCCTTGCCCGCCGCGCAGGCCATGATGGTGAGCAGCGCGTGCCAGTGGTCCGGCGTGGCCACAACGACCCCTTGGATGTCTTTGTTCTCGTACATCCTGCGGAAATCACTGTACCCTTTCGCGCGGGGATTTCCGATGTACTCGAGACCTTCCTCCAGGCGAGGCTTGTAGACATCCGAGAGTCCCACCAGATCGACATCGCCGAACTTCTTGAAATCGCTCACGTGCTGTTTGCCGATCAAACCGAACCCGATGAACCCGATGCCGATGCGGTCATTCGCGCCAAGGACCCGTTTGTACTGTGCGGCCGTCAAGGCGGCGGCACCCAGGAACTCTCGCCGGGTGGCCTGGACCGTTTCCAGTTTATTCAGCATTTGCTGCTCCCCCTTAGAGCTGCGTCATTACCGCGGTCAAGGATTATCTGGCTGAGTCTTTCACGCCTCATCCTGCCCGTCAATCAGAAACTCAACATCAGAGATTCAACATTTTTCTCGAGGGAGTGACATTTCGGAAGCAGCGCTAGCCGACGGCGTTATAGTATAGCCGAGGAAAATCATGCCGCATCAGACCTACCTGGATTGGATGATTCGCAATACCGGCACACAGTGGTGGCACGACTCGGCCGAGGCGGCCGAGTTAGCGCTTGGCTTGGAACGCGGGGCCATCGGTGTCACCACGAATCCATATCTGGCGAACCTGGCTCTGGTGAAAGACCGCCAACTGTGGGCCCGGGCCATCGAGGCGGTGCTGGCGCGCAACCTGTCGCCGGAGCAGAAGGCCGAAGCGCTGATGCAGATTGGCGTGACCAGGACGGCCGAGAAACTGATGCCGGAATACGAAGCCAGCCAAGGCCAATCGGGCTTTGTCTGCGGACAGGTCAATCCGGCGCGGGCCGGCGACCGGGATTGCATGCTGTCCATGGCCCGGCGGTATCACGCTTGGGCGCCCAACATCGCCGTCAAGCTGCCGGCCACCAGCGCGGGTCTGGATGTCATGGAGGAGTGCATCGCCGAGGGAACCACCATTACCATGACCGTCAGCTTCACAGTGCCGCAGACCATTGCGATCGGAGAGCGGCACATGGCCGGCATCAAGCGCGCCCAAGCCAAAGGGATCGTGCCAGGAAAGTGTTTCGCCGTGATCATGATCGGCCGTCTGGACGATTTCCTGCGGGAGGTCGCCCACGACACGCAGGCCGCGGCGAGTGAGTCGGATATTCGCCAAGCCGGCCTGGCCGTTACCAAACGCGCTTATCAACTATGCAAGGCGCGGGGCTACCAAGCCGTGCTGCTCGTCGCGGCATTGCGCGGCGACTACCACCTTACCGAGCTGGCCGGGGCTGACCTCGTGATGTCCATCGCGCCGGCGTTTCAGGAGAGTTTCGTTACCAAGGACCTGCCGCGTGAGGAGCGCATCGACAAGCCGATACCCGCCGACGTAATCGAGCGGCTCTGCCAGATGCCGGAATTCGTGCGCGCCTATGAACCTCGCGGAATGTCGCCTGCGGAGTTCCTGGCTTTTGGCGCGACGCAACGGACGCTCGGCCAGTTTGTCGAGGCAGGCTGGAAGCTCATGGAGAACTACCGGTGAATGGCCATAGAATGCGGTTGCGAGGTTGCTGCTTGACCCTGGGTCGAGTGTTAGGTTTAAATGGCTGCTGCCTTTTTGGGGGGTAAACTATGCTGACTCGTCGACAACTTCTTGAGAAAACAGTCCAGGGTGTTTCTGCTGGTGTGGCCATCACGGCGTCGGAGGCTTGGGGCGCAGGCCAACTGGCTTGGTCCAAGCCGATCGGCCTGGAAATCTACACCGTGCGCGAGGAGTACGCGAAGAACCCGGCCGGCACACTCGAAAAAGTGGGCGCCGCCGGCTATCGCGAAATGGAAATTTCGACTGAAGTCCCCGCCGCAACGCTAAAGACCTACCTGAGCGCCGCCAATCTGACGGCGCCAAGCACCTACGATGAATTGCCTAAGGACCTCGAAAGCTGGAAGAAGACGTTAGACCACGTTCATCCCTACGGCTTTCGCTATATTGTGGTGGGCGATAACCCCCAGATCGACGCCGAGGCGTGGACACGGCGGGCTGAATTGTTCAACGAATGTGGAAGGCTGGCGCTGCAAGCCGGAATGCAGTTTTGCTATCACGCTCACTTCCACGAGTTTGCGCGCCTGGGCGACACTTGCGGCTACGACATCATGCTTGCGCGCTGCGATCCGAAGCTGCTGAAGATGGAGATGGACGTTTTCTGGGCCACCTACGCCGGTCAGAACCCGCTCGACTACTTCCAAAAGTACCCGGGTCGCTTTCCTTTGCTCCACGTCAAGGACCTCAAGCCGGGCTTCCCAACGAGTACCAGTAGCTTCCCCTATGATAACGGGCCCAACCCGTTCGCTCCTGTCGGCAAGGGTCGTATCGATTGGGTGAAGATCTTTACTCATGCGCGCCAAGCCGGCGCCGAGCACATCTTTGTCGAGCAGGACCGCTGCGATGGCAGTCCGTTCGAAGCGATTGCGACCAGCTTCAATTATTTGAAGAATCTCCGCCTGAGCTGATGGCCACGGTGCAACCAACTTGCCCAAGCCAGGAATAGACCAGTTGCTCATCGAGTCGGCCCTTCAGCCGGAACTGCGCCGGCGTCTGCTGGAATCTCCGGACGAAGCCTTCAGGGATTTTGATCTCAGCGAAGAAGAGAAGGAAATCCTCCGGCGGCCCGACCATCGTCTGCTTCCATTGCTTGGAGCAGCCCTTGCGCGCCAAATGGAATCGTCCGACCCTTTGGGAGAAGCGCCTTCCGTTTCGCCTGCCGCTCCCGCCCTGATCGAGGCCCGCCCGTTGCCCGACACCTGGTTGGCGTTGACTGTAGTCCCCTGCGCGCACCTCGAGGAGGGGCGCCTCGAAGGGATTTCCTATGTTGTCTGGGCGAATCCGATTCCCGAGGGAGGTGACCCTGCCACTTTGCCTCCGCCGGCGGGTGTGGTGTTCCCCGGCCAGCCTCTGGCTCCCTTGTATGCCGTGATTCAGCTTTCCGCGGTGCAGACTCAAGATGCTGCGGGCAATCCCCAGGTGGGATTGTGGGCGTCGCTGCTTCAATCCTCCAACGTCGCTGCGCCGCCCCCGCCGGAAACCGCCGGAGATCCGAAAGCTTCCCCATTTGGGAGCCGTCTCGATTCGCCGCAGGTGCAAGCCGCAGTCACTGCAGTGCGTGGGGCCTCGAGCGAAGAAAGGTACAACCGCCTCGTCGATCTGATGCGTGTCTTGCGCAGTGGAGACGTGCGATGACCGATCTGTGGATCGTCGGGCTGGGCATTCAGACGGTTAACCAGATCACGCGCGAAGTGGAGCAGGCGCTGCGCGCCTCCCAGGAAATCCTCTACCTGGATACAGGTGTGGCCACGAAGCGCTACCTGGAGGGGCTGTGCCCACGGGTCAGCTCGCTTTTTGAGCAGAGTTACCGTGAAGAGCACCCGCGCCTCAGCGCTTACGAGCACATGGCCGTGCGCGTGGTGGAAGCAGCTTTGGATCATCCGCCGGTTGCCTTCGCGATCCACGGGCACCCTTTGATCGCGGTACACCCGCCGTTTCTGGTTCTGGAAATGGCCAACGCGCTCGGTCTGCGGGTTGAGGTGCTCCCCGGCATCTCCGCCATCGACACGCTTCTCGCTGCCCTGCGGATCGACCCTGTTGTGCATGGCGTTCAGATGTACGAGGCCACCGATCTCCTGCTGCGGCGACGGCCTTTGCAGAATGACCTTCCCGCCATCATCTGGCAAATCGGGACGCTTGAAACCGGCCTGCACAGCCAGCGGGTGTCAAGGCCGGAGCGATTCGCTCGCTTCCTTGCCCACCTGCGGCAATCCTACCCGGCAGAGCACCAAGTGGTGGCCATCTACTGCTCGCCCCACGCCCTTCTGCCTACGGCCATCCTGCGATTTGCCCTCAAGGATATGGCGTCGCACGCCGAAGAACTTCACGCGGGTTTCACCCTCTATGTCCCTCCTGCCACGGGCCGGCCAGTTCAAGATTGGGATTTGGCGGCAAGACTATACAGCGTCGATCACTTGCGCAGCCTTACGCGTTAGGCGAATACCAGGCTCAGTGGCAACAGGGGAGTGCTGAAATCCTCGCGCGAGCCTAGGCGACCTTGGTGTAAATTGAGAGCGAATGCCCCTGGAAGAAATGGAGATCCCATCCCATGCCGAAAATCCCTGGCACTTCTCGTAGAGAATTTCTGGGCAACAGCGGAAAGCTGGTCATGGGCGAGGCTCTTCTTACGTTGGCAACGATGCCAGCCGATGGGTTGCCCCCGCAACCCGCGCCTGGCCCGCCGAATGCCCTGGCGAAATCCCAGCTTGAGGTTGGGGAATTCTTCTTTGGCGCCGACGTTTACCCGGAATTGCAGACCGGCGAGGAGTGGAATCAGATGCTGGACCACTTCCAGCGGTCGCAGATGAACGCCGTACGCGTTTCTGAGTCGTCCTGGGGCAATTTAGAAACTGCCTCAGGGCGATTCGATTTCGGTTGGCTGCGCAATTTTCTGGACGATCTGGAGCGGCGGAAGATGAAGGCCATCCTGGGGACAGGGTCGTACGTCCCCCCACAATGGCTCGCCGCCGGCAACCCCGACATCCTGGTGCAACTTCGCCCCGGAGTGAAGGCGCATCCCATGGCGCGGCATGCTCCCTGCCTTAATCATCCTCTCTATCGGAGCGCCCTGCGCGAATACATTCTGGCCATGGGTAAAGCCTTCCACGAGCACCCTACGGTCATCGCGTGGCAACTGGGGAACGAGCAGGAAGGCGCCGTCACCCGACTCTGCTACAACCCGGCTTGCGAAAAAGCCTGGAGGGAATGGCTGAAGAAGACTTATGGCACGCCGGAGGAGTTCAATCGCCGCCTCAATCTGGTGAGTTGGGGCATGAAGGTCCGCTCGCTCGATGAAGTGCCTCAGCCGGGCGAAGGAGTGGAGGAGAGCGGCAGGGAGATTGCCTCGCTCAGCCTCGCGCACCGCCATTTTCGCCGCGATGTCCTGATGGCATTCTTCGCGATGCAAGCCGAGGCGCTGCGCGAAGCCGGCGTGACACAGTGGATCATTACCGACTGGAACACCGAGTGGGACGCAGTGGCGGATGATCCGCAAGCCGGCGAGATCATGGATATCGCGGGTTTGAACTACTACCAGCCATGGGCTGACAATTTGGAATTCTGGTCGGAGTTGACCTGGCACCAGGACATGCATCGCTCCGCCTATGGACGCCGACACTTCATCACTACGGAAAACCGGTTCGGAGTGATGGGCGGGACTTCCATCTGGGATCCGTCTCCCTCGCGCGACCAATTTCGCATGTATGGGCTGGAGGCCGCCGCATTCGGAACCTGCGGGCTGTTTTACTGGTCCGGCAACCGTTGGCGAGGAGGCCACTGGCCGCACTGGGGAGGCCTGCTCGATTGGTCTGGCCACCCCGAGCCGGATTTCGATTGGGCGGTGGAATTGGGGCAGTTCTTCCAGAAGTGGGGGAAGCACCTCATCGACAACCCGGTGAAGGCCAGCGCCGTAGCTCTCACCGACTTCGAGCAGCGCGCCGCCCTGGAGATCTATCCCCACATCAAGCCCAGTCCCACGGTGTTGCCGCAAAGCTTCGACGCGTTGCACCGGCTGGGCATCGGCGTTGACAGCATGAATCTGGCCAAGGCGGCCAGCGCTTCCAATTTGACGAAGTACTCGCTGGTATTGTTGCCCGCCGCAACGGCTTTGGATAATGCCCAGGTCGCTGCCGCCCTCCAGTCCTTTGCCCAGGGCGGAGGAGTTGTGGTGATTACTCCGTTCACCGCCTACATGGACGAGCATGGCGTATTCCGCGCTGACGGGTTCGCCGCGAACCTGCGAGAGCTGACCGGCGGCTTGGTGCGGACCATTCGGTGGATGGGCCTGGAGGCAATGGGCCAGAGGAATGACCCGGAGGTGGAATGGAACGGCGGAGGAGTGGCGGGCAGATCGCCGGTGGGACTCGAAGGCTACTGCGAGTTCATGGAAGTCGATCCCGGGGTGGAGATCGTCGGGAGATTCAAGAGCCGCCAGCCGATTCTGGATGGGAAGCCCGCCGTGACGCTGAGGAAACTGGGGCAGGGAACCGTGGTCAAATTAGGCTTTTGGCCGGGTGACGACAGCTTCTTGCGCCTGATTCGACAGCTCGTCCCGCACAGCCAGAGCCTGCTCGCGGCGCCGCTGCCGGCAGGCGGGTTGGCAGTTCCCCACTTGGATGACAGCTTGTTCATCGTGAATACGACGCGGCAGGAGATGCCTGTGCAGCTTTCGCGTGGAGCAAAGGACCGGCTCTCCGAAAAAGCCATGAACGGAACGATCAGACTTGACCCCTTTCAGGTTTTGTGGCTGGAGTGAGCGACCTACGAGAAGGTTGGGGAGAAGGGGAAGGCTGACGCAGCAAGTCCTGTCTAGCCGACAAATTGTCCATGTTTTGCCTCGCCCTGCGAAACCGGAGCCTTACTTCGTTTTCCCAAATTGCCCTTGCTTCCTTCAGGGCCTGACTTGTGCCGATTGGCGGGCCCAAGGCCCCTGATTTGAACCCCTCAAAAAGTGATGTCCTTTGTTTTCATAAACATTCTGGCTTTGTTCCCGCCGTTTTTGTATTCTCTCGCGGTGCCCCGGATTTCCCCCGTCCGGGGAAGTCCGGTCCCTGCCGCATCCCGCACGATTCAGTCCTCCCGCCCGAGCGTGGGCGATGTCAGAAAGCTCGAGTTTTGGGTCCATTTCACGCATTTGAGCACGCAAATTGGGGTTCGTTTTGAGTTCGTTCCCGACATGCCTTTCTTTGTTTTCAATAACATACTGGCTTCGTTCGTACTTTTTTTTGTTTTTTTCGGACCCCGGTGTTCCCCAGTGCCGGGACTATTGCGCTTTTCCTCGTGGTCGGGAGTCTGCCCACGACAATGTGTCCGCAAAATGACCACAGTTATAGGCTACCATGTCTCCCTGGGATTGTCAAGTGAAAAATGCGAATCCAGTAGCCGGACGCGCCTGAGCTGCCTCACCGGTCCAAGCCACACCACTCCGAGAAGATCGAAATGTCGCCCCCGGCACGCCCGCCCTCGGAAATGATACCCTGACCCTTCCCCTGAACCCCAACCGAGTGGCTCGTCACTCGCCCGAAACCCGGGTCACAGCGAAGGCTCTCGTCCGCCGATTGAACTAGATCGCTCAAGCTTATCTGTTCTCCTCAGAATTCCTGATTTGTAAACCGGCGGCCGAGCAGGTACAGTAGTGAATGGGCGAAATCCATCGAAAGGAGAAACCGAGCCATGCCGCTGACTCAAGACGAAAAACTGCTGTCCCTTAGCCATGACATCCTCGAAGGATTTGACAAAGCCGATGGTGGTATTCATCCAGGGTTCAGACCCGCTCACGCGAAAGGCATTCTGCTGACCGGCGTGTTTACGCCTTCGCCGGAAGCCGCCTCGCTTACGCGCGCGCCACATATCCAGCGGAATTCCACTCCGGTGACCGTGCGCTTCTCGGACTTCGCGGGAATTCCGACTGTTCCCGATAATGACCCTCAGAGTGCCAGTCCTCGCGGTTGCGCGATTCGCTTCCACCTTGGCGAGCATGTTCACACCGACATCATCGCTCATTCGGTCGACGCCTTTCCAACGCGCACTGTGGAAGAATTCCTGGACTTCATCAACGCGCTGATTGCCACGGATCCTGCGGCGCCGCATCCGAATGCTATTGAGCAGTTCCTTGGCGCCCATCCCGCGGCTTTGACATTTGTGCAAGCTCTCAAGCCTATCCCGACCAGCTTTGCGAAGGAGTCGTTTTTCGCGATATCTGCATTCAAGTTTACCAACGCGCACGGCGTGAGCCGCTACGGGCGCTATCGGGTGCTGCCGGTAGCAGACCATGAATATCTGGACGAGGCCGGCGCGGCCGCGCGCGGCCCAAACTTCCTCCTCGACGAGATCAAAGAGCGGGCCGCGAAGGAACCGGTTAAGTTTCGTATCAAAGTGCAGTTGGCTGGGGACGGCGACACCGTTGATGATGCTACTGTCCGCTGGCCGGAGGATCGTCCTCAGCTCACGTTCGGCGAAATCAGTTTGAAGGAGATTGCGCCGAACAATGCCAGCGAACAGCAGCAGATCATCTTTGATCCCCTCCCTCGAGTGGATGGCATCGAGACCTCGGCCGATCCTCTTTTTGAGCCGCGGGCGAATATCTATCTGATGAGCGGGAGACGGCGCAGAGCGGCCGGGAAGCAGAAAACTGTAGAAGCAGGGCGATAACTCTGAACATTCTGAGCCTCTGGAAAAGCTCCTGGAGCAGGGACTCGTCGCCGAAGCCCCTCGCCGCTCCTCCAAAGAAGATCCGCGCCGCCGCTGCTACCGCATCACTGCTCATGGCCGCCACGTCTTCGCCCTGATTCAGGCGTACATGGCCCTACATCCGTACAGCGGACGCCCTAGGAGTTTCGCATGCCGCTAACTCTCCGCCGGGCTAGCCGACTCGGACTCACCTCGGTCGCAGCCTTCATAGCGCTCCTCGCCATCGTTGGCTTCACCTACGAGCAACTCGGCCGCAGCCGTGACGCTCAGCATCGCTTTCGCGTCGGCCGTGCCGTCGATATTGGCGGCCGTACTCTCAACATCGATTGCTCCGGGGAAGGTTCTCCCGCCGTTATCATCATGCCTGGTGCTGGTGGTCGTTTC
>Ga0326727_10025276_pt1 | contig 11150 bp, 7 predicted proteins | sample MB2enrmetagenome_FD_207643 | JGI IMG/M metagenome (GOLD analysis project Ga0326727, IMG submission 207643) | Lab enriched peat soil microbial communities from McLean, Ithaca, NY, United States - MB29MY | ecosystem: Environmental > Terrestrial > Soil > Wetlands > Peat | place: USA: New York... | reverse complement strand
TCGGCAAGCTGAAGGCCGAGACGGTCGGCGCCAAGCTGTTGTTCGAGAACCCGCGCAACGATTTCGAGCGCGGAACCGCCTTCGCGGCGACAAGCCTCGCCGAGCCGACGACCGAAACCGTGCGGGCGCGCTTCTTCGGCGGGCCCGCGCGTGACGTCCACACGCCGGCGCTGGTCGAGACCGGCCGCGCCGATGGTTCCCAGCGCGACGACGGCCGGCGCGTCGCCGCCTTCGCCGCCGAGGTCGAGCTCGCGCCGGGCGAGGAAACCAAGATCGCCATCGTCTTCGGGCAGGCGCGCGACCGTGCGACGGCGCTCGCCGCCGCCGCGGCGGCCGAGGTCAAGACGGTCGAGCGCGAACTCGCCGCGACCCGCGCGGCCTGGGCGGAACGGCTCGGGCGGATCGAGGTCAAGACCAACCGGCCTGATTTCGATCGTCTGATCAACACCTGGCTCCCCTACCAGCTCTACGTCTCGCGCCTGTTCGGCCGCGTCGGCCCCAACCAGCGCGGCGGCGCGGTCGGCTTCCGCGACCAGTTGCAGGACGTGCTGCCGCTGATCTTCACCGAGCCGCGTCTGGCGCGGGCGCAGATCGTGCTGCACGCCGGGCAGCAGTTCCCGGAAGGCGACGTGCTGAAGTGGTGGCACCGCGCGCCGGGCGGCGGCACGGGCGTCGCCCAGCGCACTCGCGCCAGCGATCCGCATCTGTGGCTGCCCTACGTGCTTGCGCGCTACGTCCGCGAGTCGGGCGACGCCGCCGTGCTCGACGAGCGCGCCCCGTATCTCGAAGCGCCGGCAGTGCCCGAGGGACAGGAAACGGCGCTGGTCATGCCGCGGCCGTCGCGCGAGGTCGGCGACGTTTACGAGCACGCGCGCCGGGCGATCGAGTACACGCTGCTTCGCCGCGGCGAAAACGGCCTGCCGCTGCTCGAGGCGGGCGACTGGAACGACGGCATCGATTGGCTCGGCGTCAAGGGCCGCGGCACCAGCGTGTGGATGGGATTCTTCTTCTACAACGTGCTCGACGGCTTCATCCCGCTGGCGCGGCTGAAGGGCGACGAAGCCTTCGTCGAGATCTGCGCCGGCGCGCGCGAGGACGTGCGCGTGGCGCTCGAAAGCGCGTGGTGGGGCGATCATTACGCGCTCGACTTCGCCGACGACGGCCGCGTCGTCTCGCGCGCCAACGCGATGACGACTGGCTGGGCCGCCTATTCGGGCGCGCTCGAATTCCAGCGCGCGCTGATCGCGCTCGAGGGCGGTCTCAGCGCGATCGAACGGCCGGACCGCGTGTTGCTCACCGCTTTGCCGTTCTTCGAGCACAGCCAGCCCTATCCCGGCCGCATCGCCGACTATCCGCCCGGCGTGCGCGAGAACGGCGGCCAGTACAGCCACGGCGCGACCTGGATCGTCGACGGCTTCGTCAAGCTCGCCGACGAAGCGCGCGACCGCGGCGACGACAAAGCGGCGCGCAAACTCGCCGCGCGCGCCTTCGAGATCTTCGAGAAGATTTCGCCGCTGAAGAAGACCGATCCCGAGCGGATCGCGACCTACGGTCTGATCCCGATCCAGCAGCCGGCCGACATCTACGACGGCTACGGCCACGCCGGGCGCGGCGGCTGGTCGTGGTACACCGGCTCGGCGGCGCGCATGATGTCGGCCGCTTATGCGTTGCTCGGCGTCTCCATGGTCGACGGGCAAGTGAACGTCGCCGACCATCTGTTCGAGCCGAAGGGCGGGCTGGCGGTCGAGTCGCTGCGCGTCGGCGAGCGCGAGTGGCGCCGCGCCTGACCGCGATCCTCAGACGAGCTTGAACGCGATCACGCTTTCGCCGGTCGCGGCGAGGGCCGCCTCGGCGGTGATCAGGTCGCGTCCCAGCAGCGCAATGACGTCGCGCGAATCCACCCGCCGCGCCACGCCGAGCTCGCCGAGGTTGCCGCGCAGGTCGGCGTCGAAGAGCGCGTAGAGTCGCACCGCCCAATCCGGCAGCTCGAAGCGCGGAATCTTGCGGGCGTATGCGGGGAAACGCCGGCGCAGGACGTCGGCGAATTGCTTGAGCGACAACGTCCGCTCGCCCATCGGGAAGCGCCGTCCGCCGGCGCTCGGGCTGGTAAGCGCCGCGACATGGGCGGCGGCGACGTCGCGCACGTCGACGACGGCGAAATTGAACCGCGGCGCCGCCGGCGTGCCGCCGTTGAGAATCCGGATCACCAGCAGCGCCGAGGTTCCGGGGTCCTCGTCGAGCAGCGGGCCGAAGATGCCGCTCGGATTGATCACGGCGAGATCGGCTTCGCGCCCCGCGGCCTTCATGATTTCCCAGGCGCGCCGCTCGGCGCGGGTCTTCGACTCGACGTAGGCGTTGCAGCCGCGGCCCTCGAGGTCGGTCCAGTCGGCGGCGGTGAACGACGCGGCGCGGTTGCGGTCGTGGCCGTAGGCGATCGCCGCCATCGACGAGGTGAGGACGATGCGTTCGACGCCCGCTTTCAGCCCGGCGTTGAGCGCGCGCTCCGTTCCCTCGATCGCCGGCCGAATCAGCTCCATCTTGTCGGCCGGCATCCGGATGACGAAGGGCGAGGCGGTGTGGAGGAGAAAACGGCAACCCGCGGCCGCCGCCTCCCAGCCGTCGTCCTTCGTGAGGTCGAGGGCGACGAACTCGAGCCGGCTGACGTCGGCGCCGGCCTTGGCCAAGGTCTCGCGCGCCTTGTCGGCCTTGGCGAGGCTACGCACGCTGCCGCGCACCTGGTAGCCCGCCGCCAGCAATGCGTTCGCGATATGGCCGCCAAGGAATCCGGAGACGCCGGTGAGGAGGACGCGGTCTGGCATGGCGAGCCCCTTTCTGATAGAATGAACGAACTATACGTTTTTGGAATATTTCGTTCAATAGGGTTGTGGAGTGACGGAGACCACCGCCGATCCGCGGGCGAACGAAAAACGGCGGCGCATCATCGAAGCGGCCTGGCGGTTGGCGCTGAGGAACGGGCTGCGCGCCACGACGATGGAAGCGCTGGCGCGCGAAGCGGGCGTCGCCAAGGGCACGCTCTACGCCCATTTTCCCGACAAGGAGACAGTCTTCGACGGCGCCGTCGCCGACCTGCTGGTCGAGCTCGCTGCCGCTTTCGACCGCGGCATGGCGAGCGGGGGGCCGGTCGCCGAGCGGATCGGCGCGGCGCTCGCCGGCAAATATGGCGTGGTCGCGCGCGCGATCGAAGGCTCGCCGCACGCCGGCGAAATCCTCGACGCGCACCACCGCTTCGCCCCGCGCGTGGCGGCGTTCGACCGGCAGGTGGAGAATGAAGTCGCCGCCGCGCTCGCCAAAGCCGGCGCCGCCGATGCGGCGGCGCTGGCGCGCATCGTCGTCGGCGCGGCGGGCGGCGTCGCGCGCGCGCTCGCCGGCGCGGAAGCGACCGACCGCGCGATCCGCCTCGTCTGCAAGCGGCTGATCGAGCCGGCGATGCGCGGTTGAGTCGAAGGCGGTCGCGATCTTCCCAACTTTTCAGCACAGCCCTTGTCGCCAGTGCCGAGCAAACGAGCTTTCGTCGCGGCGCAAACTTGATCATGATGCAGAAACGCGCAACCGAGGCAGGAATGACCGCGAACGACGCCGGGGCCGGGCCCCGCAAGAGTTTGACCTTCCGCTTTCGCGGGCGAACCGTCGTGCTGGACCGCTTCGAGCCGCGCGCGACGCTGCTCGACTGGCTGCGCGAGGAAGCCGGCGCCAAGGGGACGAAAGAGGGCTGCGGCGAGGGCGATTGCGGCGCCTGCACGGTCGTGCTGTCGCGCCTGAAGCCAGACGGCGGGTTGAGCTACCAGCCGGTCAACGCCTGCATCCTGCTGCTCGGCCAGGTCGACGGGGCCGAAGTGCTGACGGTCGAGGACCTCGCCGAAGGCGAACGCCTGCATCCGGTGCAGCAGGCGATGGTCGACCATCACGGCTCGCAATGCGGCTTCTGCACGCCCGGCATCGTCATGAGCCTGTTCGCGCTCTATCACCAACGCGAACCGGCGACGTACGCCGGCGTGTGCGATGCGCTCGCCGGCAATCTCTGCCGCTGCACCGGCTATCGGCCGATCATCGATGCGGCGCTGGCGACCTGCGAGGGAAAGCCCGCCGACCGTTTCGCCGCCGCGACCGACGAGCGCGCCCGCGCGCTGGCGGCGCTCACCGACGGCCGCGACTTGTTGGTCGGCGACGAGCAAGCCTTCTTCGCCGCGCCGGCGAGCGAAGCCTCGCTCGCCGCGCTCTACGCCCGCTTTCCGCGCGCCGTGCTGGTCGGCGGCGCGACCGACGTCGGCCTGTGGATCACCAAGCAATTGCGCGACCTCAGAGAGATCATCTGGCTCGGCCGCGTCGCCGGGCTCGACGCGATCGAGGAGGGCGGTGACGCCCTGCGCATCGGCGCGCGCGCGACGCTTCAACGCGCCGCGCCGCATCTCGCCGCGCTCCACCCCGATCTCGGCGAATTGATGCGGCGCTTCGGCTCGCGTCAGGTGCGCGAGAGCGGCACGGTCGGCGGCAACATCGCCAACGGCTCGCCGATCGGCGATCTCGCGCCGGCGCTGATCGCGCTCGGCGGACGGCTCGAGCTCAAGCAGGGCGGCGCGACGCGCGTCCTGCCGCTCGAGGATTTCTTCCTCGCCTACGGCGAGCAGGATCGCGGCGACGGCGAGTACGTCAGCGCCGTCGTCGCGCCGCGCCTCGCCGCCAATCAGGCCTATCGCGCCTTCAAGGTCTCCAAGCGGGTCGACGAGGATATTTCCGCCGTGATGGGCGCCTTCCGCTTCACCCTCGACGGACGGCGGATCGACGCCGCACGCGTGGCCTACGGCGGCATGGCGGCGACGCCGAAACGCGCGGCGAACGCGGAAGGCGCGCTGGTCGGCGCCGGGCTCGACGATCGCGGCTCATGGGCGGCGGCGCTCGACGCGCTGAAGCGCGATTACACGCCGATCGCCGACATGCGCGCCTCCGCCGCCTATCGCGCCGAGGTCGCCGCCAACCTCTTGAAGAAGGCGCTGATCGAGGTCGCCGGCGGCGCGGCGCCGACCCGCATCGGAGACGTCCTTGCCGCGCTCTAGACAGCCCGCCGTTCCAGCCTGCGAGCCGCCCGACGGCGCCGCGGTCGTCCACAAGCCGCATCCCCACGATTCGGCGCGCCTCCACGTCAGCGGCGCGGCGGCCTATGTCGACGACATCCGCGAGCCGCAGGGGACGCTGCACGTCGCCGTCGGCATGGCCGACAAGGCGCATGGCATGCTGCGCGGCCTCGGCCTCTCCGCCGTGCGCGCCGCCGAGGGCGTCGTCGCCGTGCTGACCGCCGCCGATATTCCCGGCAAGAACGACGTCGCGCCGGCATTCGCCGACGAACCCTTGCTCGCCCACGACGAGATCCTGTTCCACGGCCAGGCTTTGTTCGCCGTCGCGGCGACGACCCGCGACGCCGCGCGCCGCGCCGCGCGCCTGGCCAAGATCGACATCGAGGAAAGGAAGCCGGCGCTGACCGTCGAGGACGCGATCGAAGCGGGCCTGCGGGTGCAGGACGATTACGCTTACGGCCGCGGCGACGTGAAGCGCGCGCTCGCCGAAGCGCCGCATCGGCTGGAGGGCGTTCTCGGCGTCGGCGGCCAGGAGCATTTCTATCTCGAAGGGCAGGCGTCGCTCGCCGTGCCGGGCGAAGCGGGCGAGATGACCCTCTATTGCTCGACCCAGGACCCGACCGAGGTCCAGCGCATCGTCGCGCGGGTTCTCGGCCTGCCCGACGCCTTCGTCACCGTCGAGACGCGGCGGATGGGCGGCGGCTTCGGCGGCAAGGAGAGCCAGGCCTGCGCCTGGGCGGCGCTCGCCGCGCTCGCCGCGCGCCTGACCGGCAGCCCATGCAAGCTGAGGCTCGATCGCGACGACGATTTCGTTCTCACCGGCAAGCGCCACGATTTCCGCGCCGACTGGACGGTCGGCTACGACGACGCCGGCCGCGTCGGCGTCTACGACGTCGTCCTCAACGCGCGCTGCGGCTGCTCGGCCGATCTGTCGCCAGGCGTCGTCGACCGCGCGATGTTCCACGCCTGCAACTGCTACTGGCTGCCCGACGTCCACATCGCCTCGCGCCGGCTGAAGACCAACACCGTTTCCAACACCGCCTTCCGCGGCTTCGGCGGCCCGCAGGGCATGCTGGCGATCGAGCGCGTGATGGACGCGATCGCGCGCGAGCGCGGCCTCGATCCGCTCGACGTGCGCAAGGCGAATTTTTTCCGCGCCGGCGCCGACCGCACGCCCTATGGCCAGGTCGTCGAGGATTGTGCGACGCTGCCGGCGCTGATCGACGAGCTCGAGGCGTCGAGCGACTATCGCGCGCGGCGCGCCGCGATCCGCGAATTCAACGCTCGGAGCCCGATCCTCAAGCGCGGCATTGCGCTGACGCCGGTGATGTTCGGCATCTCGTTCACCCTCATCCATCTCAACCAGGCCGGCGCGCTGGTGCACGTCTACACGGACGGCTCGATCCATCTCAACCACGGCGGCACGGAGATGGGGCAGGGGCTGCTCACCAAGGTCGCGCAGATCGTCGCGGAAGAGTTCGGCGCGCCGCTCGAATGGGTGCGCATCACCGCCACCAACACCGCCAAGGTGCCCAACGCCTCGCCGACCGCGGCCTCGTCGGGAACCGACGTCAACGGCATGGCGGCGCTCGCCGCCGCGCGGCAAATCAGACAGCGCATGGCCGCCGTCGCGGCCGAGCGCTGGAACGTGGCGCCGGAGGCGGTGGAGTTCCGCGACGGGCGCGTGTTCGGCGGCAACGCCTCGATGAGCTTCGCCGAACTCGCGCGCGCCTGCCGGCTCAATCGCGTCCAGCTCTCGGCGGCCGGATATTACCAGACGCCGGAGATCCACTGGGACCGCGCCACGGCGACCGGCAAGCCGTTCTTCTATTTCGCCTTCGGCGCCGCCTGCAGCGAAGTCGCAATCGACGCGCTGACCGGCGAGATGAAGACGCTGAGGACCGACATCCTCCACGACGTCGGCGCCTCGATCAATCCGGCGCTCGATCTCGGCCAGGTCGAGGGCGCCTTCATCCAGGGGCTCGGCTGGCTGACGACGGAAGAGCTGGTGTTCGACGCCAAGGGCCGCCTGGCGACCCACGCGCCGTCGACCTACAAGATCCCGGTCGCTTCCGACGCGCCGCCCGACTTCCGCACCCGCCTGCACATGCGGCCCAACGCGATCGAAAGCGTCTACCGCTCCAAAGCGGTCGGCGAGCCGCCGCTGATGCTGGCGATCTCGGTCTATTCGGCGATCCTCGACGCCGTGCATGCGGTTGCGCCGGAAGGCCAGCCGAAGCTCGAAGCGCCCTGCACGCCGGAAGCGATCCTCAACGCGATAAGGTCGATCGGGGGGTAGGGCGCCCATCCATTTGCGGCGACGGCGCAACCATCCTCCCCCGCGTCGCGGGGGAGGGGGACTGCGCGCTAGCGCGGTGGAGGGGGGGTGACCGATGAGCGCGACGAAAAAGATCGTCGAAATTGCCCCATGCCTTGCGTCGCCACTTCTCGCCGTCGGAAGCGCCGCCCGCGCCCCTTCCACCGCGCTCACGCACGGTCCCCCTCCCCCGCAGCGCGGGGGAGGATGGCGCGTCGGCGGCGCTGTTCGAGGACGAAGACGCCGCCGACAAGTCCGTTACGCGGGCGGGCGATTTCAACAACTTGGGCGCCATTTTGCGCGCGAATCGGCGATCGGTTGGCGCGCGGTCAAGTCTCTCGTCGCGCCGCGTCAAATTTGCCAGCGCCTTCGTCAAGCGGCGTCAAGTCCCGTCAAGCTTCGTCAAGGCTTTCCTTGACAAGACATCGGGCAATTTCAAAGGCTTGCGCCGTCGCGCGTTGACAAACGGGCCTCGGCGAGAAAATGTCTTGCCGCGCGACCGCCTTCGCCTCGCCGACCTGAAGTCCATGATAGCCAGGTTTCGGCAATTCGGAAAGACATTGTCGCGCTCGCGGCGCCGGGCACGGCGATGACGCGATGCGACTTCCCGATTTGCCGCCCGACGACCTCAGGCGAGCCGCACGAGCCGGCGGCGATGGGGGGCGGGCGCAGCTGCGACCGGCCGCCGGCTTGGCAGGCGAGGGAAAGAGCGGGAGCGGCGCCGACCGCGGCTGACGAAATTCGGCAATTCGTAATTCCCGTAATTCCCGGCAATTCCCATTAGCCACCGCCGCGAGGGATCGCAGTTCGATTCGCGCCGAACTTGGATTGGCGAAGCGACCGGCGCGCCGGAAAATAGGCAATTGTGCATAAGTCACCGGAATCCGGAATCCACAGTCTCTTCAGCCGAATTGCTTATAGGCAGTGACATAAAAGTGTCATATCATTGCAAGTCTGGGGTTATTCGCCTGAAACTGCTTGACTTTGGAGAGCGCCATGAGGGTTTCCGCGGCGGTTTCCCATGGCATTTTCACTTTGGCGACGTACATGCTGTTCGCGTGCGCTAGTGCTGACGCCCACGATATCTGGAACAACGGCGCTCCAGTGCCGGAGTGGGTGAAGCGCATGTGCTGCGGCCCTTATGAAGCTCACAATCTCAAAGACAGCGAGGTCAAGCTGACGGCGCGGGGCTACGTCATCAATGGATGGCCGGCAGTGATTCCCTACGCGACGGCGCTGCCGTCGCCGGACGGCACCTATTGGGCGTTCTACGAGAACGCTGACGACGGCAATGCTATGAATTGTTTCTTCGCGCCGATGGGTTCGAGCTAATTGGACGTTCTGGCGGGCCGACTCTTGCGCCGCCGTTGACATTTGAAGCTGGGAGACCGCTCAGAATACCCGCTGAGCGGTCCTCGAGATAAAGAAGCCGTGCATCGCTGGTATTGCGGAATTACGCTGACATGCCCGTCAATTCCATTTAGCGACCGCCGCCAAGGATCGCGGTTCGGTTCGCGCCGACCTTGCGCGGCGCGCCGCGCTCGGGGGGGGGGGGTCTATCGTCGCGCCGCCTGTTGGCGCCCGCCGGCCTCGCCGCGGCTCGCGCCTCTGATTCATCTCAATGCGCAAGCGCGTACTATATTGATGCGTGGCCCATTCCTGTGGGTTGAGCGTGTTGATGGAAACCTTTCGCCGCCTGATTGAAACGATCGAAGCCGAGGGCGCCGCGGCGCTGGTGACGCTCGCCGAGACGGCGGGGTCGAGCCCGCGCGAGGCGGGCGTGCGCATGGTCGTGCGCTTGAGCGGCGGGATTTACGGCACCATCGGCGGCGGCGAGCTCGAATACGAGGCGCTCGACGAGGCGCGCGCGGCGCTCGCGGCGGGGCGCGGGCCGGCGCGGCGGCGCTCGGTCGCGCTCGGGCCGGAGCTCGGACAATGCTGCGGCGGCCGCGTCGTCTGGCGGATCGAGACCTTCGACAAGCGCGATCTCGCCGAACTCGCGCCGCTGCGGGCGGCCGAGCGCGGCGGGCCGTTCGCCGCGCTCGCGCGCCTCGGCGCCGACGGCCGCGTCGAGCGCCGCCTCGACGACGGCGCGCCAGAGGACGGCCAATGGCGCGAGGCTTTCGGCGAGGCGGCGACGCCGGTCTATCTGTTCGGCGCCGGCCACGTCGGCCGCGCGCTGGCGCTGGCGCTCGCGCCGCTGCCCTTCGCGGTGCGCTGGATCGATCCGCGGCCGGACGTCTTCCCGCAGCTCGCGCCCGCCAACGTCAAGCTCGTCGCCGCCGCCGATCCGCCCGCCGAGCTCACGGCCGCGCCCGACGGCGCGCTCGTCGTGGCGATGACCCATTCGCATGCGCTCGACCTCGCGGTGGTCGCCGAGGCGTTGCGCGAGGACCGCTTTGCCTATGTCGGCATGATCGGCTCGGCGACCAAGCGCGCGCGCTTCGTCAGCCTGTTGCGCGCGGCGGGGATCGCCGAACAGCGCGTCGCCAGGCTCGTCTGCCCGATCGGCGTGCCGGGAATCGCCGGCAAGGCGCCGGCGGTGATCGCCGTCGCCGTCGCTGCGCAATTGCTGACGGCGCGGGGCTGAGGGGGAAGCTTTGTCGGCGGTCACTGGCTTCGGAGACGTGACGCCGAGCGCGACTGCCATTTTGCCGTAGGGCCACTCCGCCGCGCCGCCGTCACGCGGCTGCGCCGCCCCTCCGCTTCGCTTCGGTCCCTTCGGGATGACCGCGGCGCGGCGGCGCGGGATTGACGCCGAGCACGACGATGGCAGTCGCCGGACAAATCTGCGTTCGTCTGCGCGCCTCATATGATGGGAATCCGCACAGGCGATTGCAAACGATTTGGGCTCCTCGTACCCTGTCGACGACGGGCCGCGCAGACCTGGAGAGAGGGGTCTCTTTGCGTCGAGCGTCTCAAGCGCCTTGCGGCGCGGCGCGAGAGGGCTGCGAGACGCGTCGTCGGCCCGTCAGAGAAAGCGCCGACGTCGCGACACGGGGGGAGGAAGCCGATGAAGGAGCCGAGTCTCGATCACCGACATCGCGACAAGAACGGCGAGATCGCCCGCAAGCATGGCAACACGCATGTCGGAACCTTGCGCAAGCACTATGGGGCGGGCTTCGCCTCCGGCTTCAAGGATGCCGATACGCTGGCGCATGTCCTCGCCACGCTCGACGAGCCGTCGCTCACCAAGCTGGTGAAGGATCACGAAGCCGGAACGTTGGCCGGGCACATCGCCAAGCACAGCTAGCGAATTCTGCAATGAAATCGACGCACGGCGTCCCTTCTCCCCGTGAACGGGGAGAAGGGATTGCTGATTCCACATGAAAGCAGGGCGCGTTACCCCCGCCCTGCGCCGCGCGCCTTCTTGCGCGCCGCCTTGTTTTTGCCGCCGCGCTTGGCCGCCGGCGCCGTGGCCGCGCTGCGGCGGGCGCGCGTCTTCGCCGGCGCCAACGCCTTGCGCGTCTCGGCGCCGACGCTATAGCCCTTGAACCGCTCGACGATGCGGCCGATTTCCTCGTCGGAGAGGATCGCCGGCTGGCCGACCGCGATCGCGAGATAATAGACGTGCGCCAGCGCCTCGAGCTCGCGCGCGCGATGCATCGCGACGTCGAGGTCGGGGCCGACGGCGATCGCGCCGTGATTGCCGAGCAGCACCGCATGGCGCTCGCCGAGGCCCGCCAGCGCGAGGTCGGAAAGCTCCTTGGTGCCGAACGGCGCGTAGGGCGCGCATTCGACGA
>Ga0326727_10025273_pt1 | contig 11152 bp, 6 predicted proteins | sample MB2enrmetagenome_FD_207643 | JGI IMG/M metagenome (GOLD analysis project Ga0326727, IMG submission 207643) | Lab enriched peat soil microbial communities from McLean, Ithaca, NY, United States - MB29MY | ecosystem: Environmental > Terrestrial > Soil > Wetlands > Peat | place: USA: New York... | reverse complement strand
AATGACGGCCAGATCGTCCAAGTCTTCCAACAGCTTTTCATAATCGCCAATGTCCAGAACAACAGCGGTTTTCCGCCCTTTTTCATTGGTCAAAAACTGAACTGTCGCGCTCATGTTCGAAAAATAGCTTCCGGGCGCATTAAATTCAAATCCTTTCGATGCCATGTCGTTCCGCCGCCCAAATCCACGCCTGGCCGGAATTAGAAGCAGTCAATAGAGGGCCGGTGTGGATGCTGGCCCTCAGATTAGAAATTGAGGGTCACTCTGGACTTTCCGCGCAAGCGCAAGATCAACTGTCCGCGGGCGGCGTCGTACGAGTTGGGGAGGGCCAGATCAACGGGCCGATTGTTGACCGTGATTCGCGGCGTCGCGGGGAGGCGGTTGATGAGGATCGAAAACGGCTCCGTCTCCCAGGGGTCAAGCACAAAAGACGCCCGGCGCGCCGTCGATTTCTCCAGGCGCACGCGGCATGGGGCGTGGATGAGGAGGCCGTTTTCTGGAATGCCGCGAAAATCATAGACAGTATTTCCAGTGTAAAAGCGAACGGCCGAAGCGCCCAAGGTGGCGGGGTTGATGTCGGGCGGGTTGCGATGTTGCGCGGACAGAACGAAGGAGTCGGGCAGCAATCCGGCGTGGTCCGGCTCGGTTAAGGGGAAGCTCTGCAACGCGCCGCTCCAGGTGATCCCGTCGGCCACTTGCCGCCAGGGCTTTTCGTCGTGCGCGGCCAGACGGTAGAGCGCGTCGGAATACACCAGTCCGCACCATTGCACGGGGAGGCCGATCCAGTCGGGGGCCTGCCAGTGCGTGGCGCCATAGACGGCAATGGTCGCGTAAGGGCCGATGGGCTGGCCGGTGGGGTTGCGCAAATAGACAAACGGCATGCCGCTCCAGGCCCAATACTCCGCTTCGTCCAGGAAATGGGGGTCGGCCGTCAATTCGTAGCCGTCCACATAGGCGCGCGCCAGGTAAGCCGACGCCATGATGTCCGGCGTGTGCAGCGCCAGTTCCCACACCTGCACGCCGCGCGGGGTGCTGCCGCGAAAATGATCCTGGCGCCGCAACGTGGCAACCGCCTTGTTGATCATCGCGGCATCGCCGCAAAACGCCGCGCTTTCCAACGCCCCGATCAGCGTTGCGGCCGTGTATCCGTTGGCATCCGGCGCGAAGTGTCCCTTCCCGAAATCCACGCCGCCCGGCGCGGGGTGGTAAATCACCCGCCCTTCGGAATCGAACCGGGCCAGTTGGCCGGCGGCGTCCGCCCGCGCGGCGGCGATAGCCTCCTGCAGATGCCCGAAGAGCAACGCCGTCGCAGTCGTGTGGATGTGGCCGGGAGCACTGAAGTAGTAGGCGGAGGGATCGACTTGCGCCAGGGCGGCGGCGGCGCTCTGGAGCAGATTGCTCCGCGTGACCGGGTCTGTTTCCCGCGATGCGAGCCATGTTTCGAAAACCGCCGCGTCGCTCGCCGGCCCCGGAGCAAAATTGCCCTCGGCCAGCGCGTGCCGATACAAATTGCCGACACGAATTTTGGAGTGCAGCCAACCCGCCTCGGCCGACGCGATGTACGAGGAATAGGAGTCGCCCGCTTTCGGCGTTTCCGGCAGGCCACGCAATTGGACGTATTGCTGAACGGCGGGAATCACCGAGTCACCCACGCCGGCGAGAATCCAGAGGTGGACGCGCAACGGTTGCATCGCTTTCAGAACCGCCGGGGATTTCGGAAAGACTCGGCCCGGCTCGCGGCCACCGTCTTCGGTCGCGGGCCAGACAACGCCCATGACGTGGCCCGAGCTGCCAAAGATCCGGTCCGGCGAATCGAACAACCCGGCGAAGCGTTGGGCGTCGTCCCATGCCAGACCCACGTAGCGATCGTCAGCCTGGATGGCCATCAACGGAAAGGTCAGGTCATGCGCGGGAGGGACTTGCCGCTGCGATTGCGGGCCTGCCAGGTCCAGTTCCGAGCTGCTTGGTTCATTGTCAAGGTACTCGACGCCGGAAAACAACCCGTGCCCCTTGGCCGCGCCGAAGGAGCCTTGGCCGGCGAAGACCGTGGCCAGCGGCAGAAAGAAGACATCCCGATCCACATCGACGACGGCCTCGACATCCGCCTCCAGATCATTTTTGTGAACGGTGAATCGACTGTTGAAGTTCCATCGCCCGCCATCGGCATCGGTCCAGGAACTGCGAAAGGCGAAGCTGTTTTGGGTCGCGGCACATTGGCCGCTCGGAATGTCCGTCAGGCGGACCGTCCCGTTTTTGCGATAAGCAATGGTCGAGACAAGATTCACATAAGCGAGGCTGTGGCCGGCAACCCGCGCCTCCAGCGCGCGCGAATTTGGCAGATCCGCGATGATCTCCAGAAGACCATTTGAGATGGCGGGGCCATTGGCAGGCGGAGGGGCTTTCCACGCCGGCCAATCCGGCGGAAAAAGTGATTCGGCGAAAACGGGCGGCAGGAGAACAAAGGCCGCGCCAATAGCGGCGAGAAGCGTGCCTGGCAGTGTTTTCATAGGTTCGAGTTTAAGTGCCTTGATGCCGGGCAGTCAAACCGGGGATGTGGCTGGCGAGATGGCAGCCACGGCGACCGGGACGGGTCGCGCTACCCAAAGGCGAGGACCCGCCGCTGTGACGGGATGATGGCAGTGTCAAATGCGCCCGCGGCATTCTGTTTTCAGAGAAAAGTCTTGACGGTGGAGGCGCCAGAGCTTAGTGTCCATCTCGCCAGGAGAACGAAACCTTATGAAAACCGTAGTCAATCTAGCAATTGTTGCGGCTGCATTGCTTGCAACCCAATTCCCTGCATCGGCCCAAGGCACAGCTTTCACTTATCAAGGCCGGCTCAATGACGCGTCCGGGGGGGGCGCGGCCAATGGATACTATGATCTTGCCTTTGGCTTGTTTGACGCCGTCACCAATGGCGACCAGGCGGGCGGCACGCTGACCAATCTCAACACGGGGGTCACCAACGGGCTGTTCACAGTGACGCTTGATTTCGGTCCGGGCATTTTGACAGGAAGCAATCTCTGGCTGGACATTAGCGTGCGCTCCAATGGCGTCGGCAGTTTCACCGAAATGGTTCCGCGCCAGCCCCTGACCGCCACGCCATACGCCGTTCTCGCGGGCGATGCCGCCGCCTATTCCGGGGCAGTTGCGGATTCCCAGCTTTCCGGGAACATTGCGCGGCTCAACGCAAATGAAACCTTTAGCGGCACGGTTGCTTTCAACAGCCAGTCAAACACTTATGACGGGAGTTTCACAGGAAGCGGGGCTGGTCTGACCGATCTGCAAGTGTCCTCGATCGCCGGCCCTGTTTTGACGGCCATCGGCTGGGGTTATAACAATTACGGGCAGGCCACTGTGCCGGCGATTTTGAGCGGCAGCAATTTGGTGGCCATCGCCGCCGGCAACGAACACAGTCTCGCCCTCAAGAGCGACGGGACGGTCGCGGCATGGGGATTGAACGGCAGCGGCGAAACCAACGTGCCGGCGAGCCTCAGCGGCGTCATCGCGATAGCCGCGGGTGAAACCCACAGTCTGGCGCTCAAAAGCGATGGAACGGTGGTCGGTTGGGGAGACAATTATTATGGAGAATCGACCCCTCCAATCGGATTAAACAACGTGGTGGCCGTGGCCGCGGGTGAGAATATCAGTTTGGCCCTGAAGAATAACGGCACGGTGGCGGCGTGGGGCAACTCGCCGTTCAACACGGCTTACGTCCCGGCGGCTTTCCAGAGCAACCTGGTTGCCATCTCGGTCGCCTGCGATGGTTTCTCCGCGCTGGGTCTCAAGAATAATGGAACGGTGGTGGCATGGAACGCCGCCGCTCTGCCGTCGGGCCTGAGCAATGTCGTGGCCATCGCGTCAGCGGGCAACGGCGGAATGGCGCTAAAGAGCGACGGCACACTTGTGACGTGGAACCTGGAAGCCGTCCCTCCTTCGACCAACAACATCACCGCGATCGCCGCCAGTTCGTTCTTCAGTATGGCACTCAAGAGTGACGGAACGCTAATGGCATGGGGCGACAACTCTTACGGCGAGACAAACGTGCCCACGGGAAGCAGCAACGCGATCGTCGCGGTGGCGGCCGGCGGTCTTCACGGGCTGGCGCTGACCAAGACGGGCTCCGCGGCTGCCCGGCTGGCCCGCTTGGACCAGGTCAATGTATTCACCGGGATTGATTCGTTCAGCAATCCGTCCGACAGTTTTGCGGGAAGCGGGGCCGGTCTGAACAATTTGCAAGTTTCCTCGCTGGTCAATCAAACCGCGTCGGTTGTCGCTTGGGGCAATAATGGCAATGGCCAAACGAACGTGCCGGCGGCATTGAACGGCAGCAATATTGTGGGGGTTGCCGGCGGATATGCCCACAGCCTGGCCCTCAAGAGCGACGGCACCGTGGCCGCCTGGGGATTGAATAACGACGGCCAGACGAACGTGCCGGCGGGCCTCAACGGCGTGGTGGCCATCGCCGCGGGTTATTACCATAGTCTGGCGCTGAAAAGCGACGGAACCGTTGTGGCATGGGGCGATAATACGTACGGAGAGTTGAACGTGCCGATTGGACTCAACAATGTCGTGGCGGTGGCGGGCGGGCAGTATACGAGCATGGCGTTGAAGAATGACGGGACGGTGGCCGTATGGGGAAACCCCAACTATATGAATATTCCTGCCAGTTTCCAGAGCAATATCGTGGCCATCTCCCTATTCAATATCTACAGCCTGGCGCTCAAGAACAACGGAACCGTCGCGGCGTGGTATGGCCCAACTCCGCCCTACGGATTAAGCAACGTCGTGGCTGTCGCGGCAACGGGAAATGGAGGCGCTGTGGCGCTCAAGAATGATGGCACGATCGTCACGTGGGGCGGTTTGCTAAATTCCCCCACAACCAACAACGTCGCCAGTATTGCCGCGGGGAGCGACTTTGGCGTTGCACTCAAGAAGGACGGCACGGTCACCGTGTGGGGCGACCAGTCCTATAACTTGACAAGCTATCCCGTCAGTCTGAGCGGTGTCATTTCGGTGGCAGCCGGTAATTATCATGTTTTGGCTTTGCGCGGCACCGGCAATTTTGCCACCGCCCGGCTTGCCGGCCTCAACCAGGTCAATGCCTTCACCGGAGTGAATTCGTTTGACAACCCGGCCAACAACTTTGCCGGAAATGGCGCGGGATTGACATCGCTCAACGCGTCGAGCCTCTCCAGTGGAACGGTTGCCGACACGCTGCTGTCGGCCAATGTCGCGTTGCTCGACGGCAATCAATCGTTCACGGGCGCCAACACGCTCGGCAACGCGAGCAACGTGTTCGCGGGGGCGTTCAGCGGGGACGGCGGCAACTTGACCAACCTCAACGCGTCGCAGATTTCCAGCGGCATGATCCCTCTGGCCCAATTGCCGGGAGTCGTAGTGACAAACGACAACGCGGCAAGTGTCGCTTTGAGCGGGCTCTTTGCCGGCGCCTTCAGCGGCGACGGTAGAGGACTGACCAATCTTCCGGCCAACGCGATCATCGGCGGACTGACAACCAATATCGCCGTGCTGGTGCCGGGCGGCGGGACCATCACACTTTGTTTCACAAACGGCATCCTGCAAGCCGTGCAATGAGGGCAAATGCAGTTTGAGTTCGCGGCCGGCCCCGCTACAATTCCGCGATGCTTTCCGGGGTTATCATGAGCTTCCGGTTCGGTCTGCTCTTGCCGCTGGCGGCGTGTCTTTGCGCCTCGTGGTCCGCACTGGCCGGCCCGGTGACGATTTACGTTTCCCCGGCGGGCGACGACCGGTGTTCGGGCGCGCGACCGGAGGGGGACATGGCGGGGAACGGGCCGGTGGCGACTCTCTCGCGCGCGCTGGAGAAAACGCGCGCGGCGCGGGGAAAGCGGCGAATCGTGTTGCGTGGCGGCACATATCTTTTGGACCAGCCTCTGGTTCTCGGCCCCGGTGATTCCGGGCTGGTGATCGCGGCATACGCCGGGGAAACGCCGGTCATCAGCGGCGAGAGCCGGATCACCGGATGGCGCTGCTCGACTGTCAATCCAAATATCTGGCGGGCGGAGGTCGCCGGCGCGCGCGGCGGATCCCGGGTGTTCCATGAACTTTTTGTCAACGGGTGGCGCCGGAAGCGGGCGCGTCTTCCCATCTCCGGCTTTTATCGGACGGCGGACGGTCTTGTGCCGGGCCATCCGGATGAAATGCGCTTTTACCTCGGAGACATCGAGCCGCAATGGGCGGAGGCGGGCGACGTGGAGTTGGTGGCGCTGCAGGCCTGGGCGCAGACGCGGAACCAGATCCGCGCCGTGCTGGCAGAGTCCAACCTGGTTGTCGTGGCCGGCGCGGTTTCGCCCAACAATACCGAGCCTAATGGGCGGTTTTATATTGACAATGTGCCGGACTGGCTGCGTCCCGGCGAATGGCACCTGGACCGGCGCACTGGCGAGGTTGAATACTGGCCGGAAGCGGGGGAGGACGTGCCGTCGGCGGCAATCACCGCCCCCCACCTTTACGAGTTGGTCCTGCTGGAGGGTACGGAACGGGAACCGGTGCAGGACGTTGTTTTTCGCGGACTCGTGTTCGCCGACGCCGACTGGCGGATGGAGGGGGGCAGCGACGTCGATATTCAGGCGGCGGTGGAGACGGAGGCGGCGGTTCAGGCGCGATTTGCCAGAGGCTGCGCGGTGGAGCGATGCCGCTTCGCCCGGCTTGGGGGATACGCCGTCGATTTCGGCCACGGTTGCCAGGGCAACCGTGTGGCGGGCTGCGAAATGTCCGATCTGGGCGGGGGCGGCGTGCGCCTGGGCGACAGTGACGCGAACCAGGCTGCGGCGGCGCCGAACGTCAACAATACGGTGACGGACAATCACATTCATCATATCGGATTGGTCAACGCGCCGGCGGTGGGAGTTCTGGTGCTTTTGAGCGGCGGCAACCGCATTGCGCACAACGAAATCGACCACACGTTTTACACGACCATTTCGGCGGGATGGTCGTGGGGCTATGCCAGCAATTTGTGCCGGAGCAACATCATTGAATACAATCATCTGCACGACATCGGCCAGGGCGTTTTGAGCGACATGGGCGGGGTCTATACACTGGGCGCGCAACCGGGGACGATCGTGCGGAACAATCTGATTCACGATGTGAACGTGTCGGTCTATGGCGGGTGGGGACTGTACACCGACGAGGGGAGTTCGGGCATCGTGCTGGAGAGCAACATCGTCTATCATTGCCAAAGCGCGGGATTCCATCAGCATTACGGCCAGGACAATATTGTCCGCGACAACATCTTCGCGCTCAATCGGGAGAGCCAGTTGGCCCGCACGCGGCCGGAGGAGCATCGCTCCTTTATATTCACCAACAACATCGTCTATTTTGATTCGGGGCAGTTGATGAGCGGCAATTGGACCGGCGGGATGGAGATGGATCACAACATTTATTTTGACAGGCGGACCGGGCCGTCTCATCCGCCGCCGGATGGGGTGATGAACCTGGAGGCGTGGCGGGCGCTGGGCCGCGACCGGCATTCGCAGTTCTTCGATCCCTTGTTCGTCGCTCCGCAAAAGGGCGACTTTCGCCTCCGCCCGGATTCCCCGGCGATTGCGTTCGGTTTCCATCCGCCCGACTTGCGCGGCGTGGGTCCGAGAAAAAAACCGGCGGCGCGGTGACGCGTCAAGCCCGCAGCCTTTATTGCGAACAGGGCGCCAATATGGCGGTGCTCATGCCGTGGATGATTTTCTTGTCCGCCGGGCATATCGTGGCCAGAACGCCGCCCAGGTTCGCGCGCGCGGCGTCGCCTTCGCCGGCCACAAAATAGTATGGACAGAGGCGGACGCGGCCGGGCATTTCAACCAGTTGCTCCTTGTCGAAATCGAACCAGCGCGCGTGGGAAAGGAGGGGCTTGTGGTAACGCTGCAAGACATAGGGCGAGGCGGGGAAGGAATCAATGGCCAGATCGACGGCGGCGGCCCAATCGGGCGCGGACAAATCGCTGCCGAGGTGGACGCCGCGCGCCCCCCAGGCCTTGTCGGAAAAACCGGAGACTTTCAGGATCAAATCGCGCTCACGCTGGGAGAGGGTTTTGAGCTGGCGCCAGTCTGTCAAACCTAATTCTGGAATGGCGGCGTGGGGCGGCATGGGGGAGGGATCGACGATCCAGGTGTAGGGGACCCACTGGAGCAGGCGCTCGAAAAAGCGCCCGCCCAATTCCCGCCGCCAGAAGGCGCTGAGATGCCGGTTCCAAAGCAGGCCCAGGAGCATTTTCTCCTCGAAAACCGGCTTGGGCGGAGCAGTCAGACGGAGCCGGCCCGCCGCCGCCATGTCAATAATTTTCCCGGAATTCGGGACGTTGGGCAGATCGAAGAGCTCGAAAAACCGATAGACCGCCTGGCCGTCCTTGAAATCGGCGAACCGCCCGTCGCGCACCTGGAAACGGGGGCCCAGTTGGCCGGCCAGCCACGCCATTTCCGGCCGGTAGGTTTGCGCCTCCTCGGAGATGACGATGTTAACAGCCGGTGCTCCGTCAAAAATTCCGGCGAAGCCGCGGGTCATGCCGTCGGCGCCGCCGATGACCGGGGGGCCGCCGTTGTGGATGCCCGAATAGGTTTGGTTGAGCCAGGCGGTCAGGCCGATGCCGCCGGGAACGCTGTCAAGTTCAGTGATGCGCGGGCCGGATTCGGTCAGGATAATGTCCGGGCGGATGACGCGGGGCAGTTCGTTCTTGAACGCGGCGGCTTGCTGGGCTTGCAGGACGGCGGCCGGTTTGCCTTGGTCCAGCCAAGCGGCGACCCAGGGCGGCTGCTGGCCGGCGAGACTCTGGCGGTAAAGCAGGTTGACGGAGCGATTGAACTGAAGGAGCACGCGGCCCAATTGTTCCAGTTCGCCGGCCAGTTGCGGGCCGAGCGGAAAGGGGGCGGGAGAGATGCGCCAGTCCTGTCCGGCAAAAAGACCCGACTTGGGAAGGGCGGCGCGAACCGCGGCGGCTGATTGTTGAGGCGTCATGAACAATCAAACCCCTTCGTAAATCGCCGAGAGCGGGATAGAGAATTTGAGCGATTGCAGGGAAGCGATTGCTTTGGCGCCGGAAATCTTTTCAGCCTTCCAACCGCCGGCGCGGCGGTAAAAGGTGACTTCCCTCGGGTTTTGCGCGACAAGAACGTATTCTTCGAGCGAGGAGATGCTGGTGTAGGCGAAGAACTTCTCGCGCTTGTCGATGCGCTCGGTGCTATCGGAAAGAACCTCGATGATGAGTTTGGGGTGGCGGATGAAACGAGGATGCGTATCGTTTTTGTCGCAGGTCACCACGATGTCGGGATAGTAAAAGTACTCGTCGCCGCGAAGGTCGAAATTCACGCGGATGTCGATGACGTACATTCGGTGCGATTTGTCTTTGAGCCGAGTGCGAATTGCAAAAAAAAGATTACCAACAATCCGGTTATGCGCGATTGTTTCACCGGCCATCGCACCGACGAGTCCGCCAAGATATTCGTGGCGAATATCGCTAATCTCTTCCGCAGCGAGGTAGTCTTGAACGCTGACAAAATCATTTTTTACCGCTGTTTGCATATTCGATAGGTTACTGAGGAGTCCGCAAGATAGGCGACAGGAGGCAACCCCTCACCCCAACCCTCTCCCCGCTCCTTCGTCGCGGGGCGAGGGAGAAGATCCGGCTGGCGGTGCGCGCCGTGTAGTCCATCCAATGGTCTGCTCTGTAGGCGCGATTGTGTTTCATGTTCGCAATTGGCCGTTGCCGAAGCCGATCCATTTGTAGGAGGTCAGCTCCTCCAGGCCCATCGGGCCGCGGCCGGGGATTTTATCGGTGCTGATCCCGATTTCGGCGCCCATGCCGAATTCTCCGCCGTCGGTAAAGCGGGTGGAGGCGTTCCAATAGACGGCGGCGGAATCGACGCGCGCCAGAAATTCCCTGGCGTGCGCTTCGTTGCGGGTGACGATGCTGTCGGAATGAGCCGAGCCGTAATGATTGATGTGGTCAATGGCCTGGCCGACCCCATCGACGATGCGGACGTTCAAAATGTAATCGTTGTACTCGGTGAAATAATCCTGCTCCGCGGCGGACTTGATGGCGGCGGCGTGAAGGGGGAGGCTCGACTCGAGGATTTTTTTTGCGGCCTCGTCGGCGCGCAGCTCGACTTTTTTTTCCTCGAAGCGACGGCCGACAGCGGCGAGGAAAGAGGGCGCCACGGTCCGGTCCACCAGCAGGGTTTCCATGGCGTTGCAGACGCCCGGGCGCTGGCATTTGGCGTTGAAGGCGATTTCCTCCGCCATCTTGAGGTCGGCGTCAGCATCGACAAAGACATGGCAGACGCCCTTGTAATGTTTGACGACCGGGACCTTGGAGCATTCCGTCACGGCGCGAATGAGCCGTTCACCGCCGCGCGGCATGCAAAGATCGATGAATTGCGTCAGCGAAAGCAACTCCCGGACCGCCTCGCGGTCGGTGGTTTGAACGACCTGGATGGCGTGGGTCGGGAAGGCGGGCAACAGTTGGGCGCCGGCCTCGATCATGGTTTGGGCGATGGCCTGGTTGGACTGCAGGGCCTCCTTGCCGCCGCGCAGGATGACGGCGTTGCCGGATTTGAAACAGAGGCTGGCGGCGTCGGCGGTGACGTTGGGGCGGGATTCGTAAATGATGACGATGACGCCAATGGGGGTGGAAACTTTCTGCAAGCGCAAGCCGTTGGGACGGGTGCGGTCATCGAGGACGCGACCGACCGGGTCCGGCAGGGCGGCCACGTCGCGCAGGCCCTGGGCCATGCTGGCGATGCGTTTGTCGTCGAGCTTTAAGCGGTCGAGCATGGCGTTGGAAAGGCCGGCGTTGGCGCCGGCTTGCATGTCCAGGGAATTGGCCTGCTGGATGGCGGCGCGGCGGTTTTCAAGGGCGTCGGCCATGGCGCGAAGGCAGGCGTTTTTGTCGGCGGTGGACAGGGCGGCGAGTTGGCGCGAGGCCTCCTTGGCCTGGCGGGCCAAGCGTGTCATTTGATCTGTCAATGTCATGGCGGCAAATTACGCCAGAATGTTCAGGTGCGCCAGCCGGCGGCTATTTTCGGGGCGGCGAGCGGCGCAGGTGGTTTTGCAGGAGCAGCCGCCAGACCATCGCCAGGGCTTCCCAGACGATTTTGCGGGACATCTTGGAGTGGCCGTGGAGACGCTC
>Ga0326727_10025271_pt1 | contig 11152 bp, 9 predicted proteins | sample MB2enrmetagenome_FD_207643 | JGI IMG/M metagenome (GOLD analysis project Ga0326727, IMG submission 207643) | Lab enriched peat soil microbial communities from McLean, Ithaca, NY, United States - MB29MY | ecosystem: Environmental > Terrestrial > Soil > Wetlands > Peat | place: USA: New York... | reverse complement strand
CGGGAAGAGCCCCGGCCGGGCTGAGCCGGCCGGGCCTGGTTCATTTTTTCTCCGGCAGGGGAATGGTCCGGAACATGTTCTGCTTGTCGCGCTTGATCAGCAGCATGATCACGCCCTTGGCGCGATCTCCTTCCACGATCTTTTCCAGATCGGCCCTGGAGGTCACGGGTTTCTGGTTGGCCTCCAGGATCGCGTCTCCAGGCTGCATCCCGGCCTCCTCGGCCGGGGAGCCGAGTTCCACGTCCGTGACCACCACGGCCTTGGCCGTGTCCAGGCCCAGGGTCTTGGTCTCTTCCGGGCGCACCGAGCGCAGGGAAAGACCTAGGACGGCCTGGGCCTGGGCCGGGGGCTCATCCTTTTGTTCCTTGGCCTTCTGGGCCAGATCCCGCTGACCCAGGGTGACGGTCAGCTTGATGGCGGATTCCTTGCGCCAGATGGTGAGCACGGCTTGAGCCCCGGGCTTCAGGGAGGCGATGGCCCTCAGCACGGCGTTGGAATCCTTGAGGGGCTGGGAATCGACTTCCAGGATCACGTCGCCCACCTGCACCCCGGCCTTGGCCGCGGGGTCGTCCGGCATGACGGCGCTCACCAAGGCGCCCGCGGCTTCCTTGAGCCCCAGGGCCTTGGCCGTGTTCTCGTCCACGTCCTGGATGGAAACCCCCAGCCAGCCGCGCTTTATGGTCTTGTGCTCGCGCAGGTCGTTTATGACGCTCTTGGCCATGTTGGACGGAATGGCGAAGCCGATGCCCCGGCCCGAAGCCACGATGGCCGTGTTTATGCCAACCACCTTGCCGTTCATGTCCAAAAGCGGCCCGCCGGAGTTGCCGGGATTGATGGAGGCGTCGGTCTGGATGAAATCATCAAAGGGACCGGCTCCGATTACCCGGCCCTTGGCGCTGACTATGCCGGCCGTGACCGTGCTTTGCAGGCCGAAGGGGTTGCCGATGGCCACCACCCAGGAGCCGACCTTGATCTGGTCCGAATCGCCGAATTCCAGATAAGGCAGGTCCGCGGAGTTATCGATCTTGACCACGGCCAGGTCCAGTTCCTCGTCGCTGCCCACCAGCTTGGCGTCGAGCAGCTTGTCCAGGCCGGGCAGTTGCACCTTTATCTCGTCGGCCCCTTCCACCACGTGATTATTGGTGACGATGTAGCCGTCCTTGGAGATGATGAACCCGGAACCCAGGGAGTGCTGGCGTTGCGGCTCCTTACCCTCGGGTAAAAGCCGGTCGAACTGGTCGAAGAATTCGTCGAGAGGGCCGCCGCGCGGCTGCTTGCGCAGCATTTCCCGCATCTGGTCCTGGGTTTTCACGGTCTTGACCGTGTTCAGGTTGACCACGGCCGGGCCGGCCTGGCTGACCAGGTCCGTGAAGTCCGGGAGGTTTACCCGGGCCTGGGCGATTTGGGCGGTTAAAAGCGCCGTGCAAAGGACCGCTACGGCGAAGGGACGAAGCATCGTGGACTCCTGGGCTCAGGTGAGCCGGCCGTTATGGCGGAGGATAATATACAGCGAATGGTCAAGAAGTAAACCGCCAGGAGCCCTTAGAGGCGGGCCGTCCACCCGCGCAAAATTGCTTGACAAATAAAAACTTCGCGATCAAAAAAATAAATTCCGCCCCCGTAGCTCAGTCGGATAGAGCACAGGATTCCTAATCCTGGTGCCACAGGTTCGATTCCTGTCGGGGGCACCAAACTCCAGTCCAGGGACATCCAAGAAAGTCCAAAATCCCTGGAATTTCAATAAGAAGCCGGGCCGAGATGGTCCGGCTTCTTCCGTCTTAATCCTTTGGCATCCGGGTTGCCTTTATGGGTAACTCTGCGGGTAACAGGATAACGAGAAGACGGGTAAGCCTAAAGTTACCTGGGCAACTTACCGGAGCCCTGACCATGCCTTGCTTGGGGAGTTACCCATAAGCGCCACGAGTTACCCATACGGCGCTAAAGGAGTTACCCATATGGCGCTTACCGATACGGCTGTCAGGAACGCCAAGCCCCGCCCAAATCCCTACAAACTTTCCGACGGTCAGGGCCTATCCCTGGTAATCCGGCCCAACGGGGGCAAGTGGTGGCGATTCCGCTACTACTTTGGGGGCAAGGAAAAGATGCTCTCCCTTGGCGTCTACCCGGAAGTGGGCTTGAAGGACGCCAGGGAGCGCCGCGACGAGGCCCGCAAGCTGGTGGCCAGCGACATGGACCCCAGCGAGGCCCGCAAGGCTGAGAAAGTCCAGGTTTCCGAGGAAGGGGAAACCTTCGAGCTAATTGCCCACGAGTGGCACGAGAAGTTCAAGCCTTCCTGGACCACTTCCCACGCAGACAAGATCATGCGCCGGTTCAAGCGAGACATATTCCCTTGGTTGGGAAGCCGTCCGATCCGCGAAATCACCGCTCCCGAACTATTGGCCGTGATCCGGCGCATTGAGAGCCGTGGCATAGTCGAAACCGCTCACAAGGCCCTGCAAAACTGCGGTGGGGTGTTCCGCTATGCCGTGGCCACGGGCAGGGCCGAACGCAACCCGGCTGCCGATCTGGGCGGAGCCCTGCCCCCTAAGAACACCAAGCATCATCCCAGCATTGTTGACCCCAAGGGGGTAGCGGAACTGCTCCGGGCCATGGAGGGTTACACGGGGTCTTTCGTGACCCTATGCGCCATGCGGTTAGCCCCGCTGGTGTTTGTCCGGCCTGGCGAGCTTCGCAAAGCCGAGTGGGTGGAAATCGACCTAGACAAGGCTGAATGGCGCATACCCGCCGCCAAGATGAAAATGCGCGAGCAACACATTGTCCCCTTGAGCAAGCAAGCCGTGGCCATCCTGCAAGAGCTTCAACCCCTGACTGGATCGGGCCTTTACGTGTTCCCTGGCGAAAGATCAGCGGCTAGGCCCATGAGTGAGAACACCGTCAACGCGGCCCTTCGACGCTTGGGCTACACCAAGGAGCAAATGACCGGCCACGGGTTTCGCTCCCTGGCTACAACCTTGCTGAACGAAATGGGATTTAATCGTGACTGGATAGAGCGACAGTTAGCCCATGGTGAGCGTAACGGCGTCCGGGCCGCCTACAACTTCGCGGAATACCTTCCGGAGCGCCGGAAGATGATGCAGGCTTGGGGGGACTACCTGGACGGCTTGAAGTCCGGGGCCAAGGTGATACCGATTAACCGGGAACAGGGAGCCTAAGCAACATTTCCCCGCCCTAGGTCCGGCGTAATTAACCGGGCCGAAAATCCGCGACCCTGGCGGCCTGGGCGGGGGAACCATTCAGGGGGAGCCTGGGGGGCTTTATGGCAATCAGATTAGAGGGGTATGAATTTCTTTCACATCCCTCAAACCATATTCCAGTTAATAGCAAACCTTGCCCACAAATTCACTCTTACAGAGTGTTGAAATGGGAATACACATGGAGGAATGAATATTTTTTCACCAAGGCAATGGAGTTATATATTAATCTAATTAACCTTACAAAAGAAGGGATTATTGAATGGGAGGCTACACTGTCACATGTAATTTGTGACAATTGGTACCTGAGGTTCAAATGCTTCAAAGCGTTAAGGAATCGTGTTGAAGAATGGGATTTTGACGAATTCAAAGATATGGATCATGATGAATGTATTAAAAATATTCAAGCTAAAGCTAAAGAGTTAAGAAGGCTGTATGTCCATTCTATACCAATTTATGCCCACAGGATAATTGCAAAATCGAGGAAAACATCTCGTAGACTTAAAAAGGAATATGGATATTCTAGCATATTACTTGAACATAGCACGACACCATGGCCCATTGATATTATAATTGAAATAATATCCGATGGACTTTTTCCGGCCCGGATGGAGCAAACTATCGACACGAAAGCAATAACGGTATATGATAATAAAAAATACAATACAAATAAATATGATTATGTTGGAGACATATTGCTTTCTATAGATTTTTCAAAGTCTGATGACACCATACTAAATGATATAAAACTACTTATTAAGGAACATAGAAATCGGAAAAGTTGCCTTGATGAACCAATATTTATTGATAGCGAGAAGGCTGAAATAATACACAAAACTAAAACAAAACTTTCTATTGACGATTTAAAAAGACGTTTAATTGGCTTGTATCTTTTTGATTATTGCGATTTGTATGAGTGCGGCGGACCTACAGCGATAAAAGCACTTGCTGAAACAGGATATGTGGCTCAACTAGGCTTGCAAAGTCTTCTAGATGATCCTCAGCACCGACAATTATTGCGATTGCTGGCTAATGCAAAAAAGTGTGTAGAGTCCGCAAACGTTCTGCCTATCGTTAACCGCTGACAACACGCATCAATAGTTTGTTGTCACTGACAGCAAGAATTATTTTTTGCCGTCAATTACGCACTTCGTCTTTTTTTGGTTTGTAATGGCATTCCATCTCATGAAAGGTTCGTGAAGGTGGGTCACTCCGAAAATGGAGAATGTCCATGCAAGCCGACCCGAAAGAACGCCTCTTGCGCCTCCCTGCCGTCCTTGACCGCGTTGGCTACAAGCGTAGCCGCTTCCTTGACCTTGTGCGCCAGGGGGTATTCCCCGCCCCTGTGAAACTTGGAGCCCGCGCCGTGGCGTGGCCCGAGTCAGTGATAGACGCTCTTGTGGAGCGCCTGGCCAATGGGCAACGCTAATGACTGCCCATAGCGTCCAGGACGCCAACAAAGAGCCCCTGACCGTTGGTGCGGCCAGGGGCAAAGACGAAAATCACGGTGGGGCTGAGAACGCCCTTTTTGTGCCGAACCAAGCCCCCGGCGTCAAGACCTCCCCGCAACGCATGGCCGCCCTCAAGTATGTTGTCGGTGGCTGGCGGGTTTTCCCGTGCGGAGTGGACAAGAAGCCCTTGACTCCCAACGGCTTTAAAGATGCTACAACGGACCCTGAGCAAATCAAAGCCTGGTGGGCAAAGTGGCCAGGGGCTTCCATTGGCTGCCCTACCGGCCCAGATATGGGGAAGTCCGGGGCTTGGGTTTTGGACGTGGACTTGCCGGAAGGCCCCGCAACCCTGGCCGAACTTGAAGCGACGTATGGCTTATTGCCAACCACGGTTGAACAGCAAACAGGAAGCGGCGGGCGGCAACTATTCTTCAAGTGGCCCGAAGGCCGGGAAGTTAAGAACAGCGCCCGCAAGATCGGTCCTGGCTTGGATGTGCGCGGGGCGGGCGGGTATGTGATCCTGCCCCCGTCCGGGCATCCAAGCGGCGGCATATACTCATGGGGCAGCAATGGCGCGATTCTCGCTTTTGCCCCGGATTGGTTGCTTGACCTTGTGGCCCCCCTACCCACGCCGGAAGCCCCCAAGCCGACCAGGACAAAACAGGACAAATCGCCAGGGACAACCCCCTACGGACGCAAGGCCTTGGAAAATGAGGCCGCGAAGGTAGCCAGCGCTACGCAAGGCGGGCGCAATCAAGCCTTGAATCAATCCGCCTTTGTCTTGGCTCAACTCGTGGCCGGTGGAGAACTGGACCGGGCTGAAGCCGAGGCCGCTTTACTGGACGCCGCCGGACATTGCGGGCTTTCTGAAGGAGAAGCACGTCAAACAATTGGGAGCGGCTTCAAGGCCGGTGCCAGGGAGCCCAGGCAGGCCCCGGAATTGGACGCCCGGGTAAATGCCTCCCGGGGGGAAGACTGCTTGCCTGTACCCTTTGATGACCATTTCCCTCAACCCATTGCCCCCGAGTTAATCCCCGGCATACTGCGGGACTTCCCCCTGGCCCTTGCCGAGGCCAAGCAAGTTCCCTTCGAGCTTGCCCTTTGCAACGCTTTGGGAGCCCTGGCCGTGGCCATGCAGCGGAAAGTCCGTATTCAGGTCAGGGAGGGATACTTTGAGCCCCTGAATATGTACGGCCTGTGTCCCCTGCCCCCTGGGGAAAGAAAATCCGCAACGGTTGATGCCTGTAAGCGCCCGCTGGTGGAGTGGCAGACTGCCAAGCGCCAAGAGATGGCGGAAGTAATCCGTGAAGCGGAAAGCACCCGCAAAACCCTGGAAAAGGCTATCGAGTCAAAACGGGCCAGGGCCGCCAATGCCGCGACACCTGAAGACCGGCAAGACATGGTTAGGGAAATCCTGGCCATGGAGAAGGACTTGCCGGAAATCCCCATATCCCCCCGGCTCCTGGCCGATGACTTCACCCCCGAAGCCTTGGGCGCTCTTATGGAGCGTCACGAACAACGCATAGGTGTTTTGGAAGCCGAAGGCGGCCTGTTTGACATCCTGGCCGGGCGTTACTCTAGCGGCGTCCCGAACCTTGACGCGGTATTGAAATCCTGGGGTGGTGAGCCCTGCCAGATTGACCGAAAGGGGCATGGCCCCATCTTCCTTGATTCGCCCCATTTGAGCCTTGTCATTTCCCCGCAACCTGAAATTGTTCAGGGATTGGCCCAAAAGCCCGGCTTCCGGGGAAGGGGGCTTATCGGAAGGTTCATCTACTTCATGCCGCAAAGCCGACTGGGGAGCAGGAAAACTAAATCCAATCCTATCCCCCTGATGGTATCTGAAGCCTGGCGTCAAAAACTCCACCAGCTTTTAGCCCTGCCATGGGCGGTTGATGAGAACGGGGACAAGACTTCCTTTGTTGTTCACTTGGACCCGGCTGCCTATGCCGATTGGGAGAAGTTCGCGGATGCCGTAGAGGTTGAGCTTCGCCCGGACGGAGATTTTGGGACCATGACCGATTGGGCCGGGAAGTTTCCGGGCCAAGCCGTCCGCCTGGCCGGACTTTTCCATGCCGCGACTGTCGACGCCCCCTACCTGGCCAACATATCCCCGGAAATCATGCGGGCCGCCTTGGACGTGGCCGCGATCCTGGCCGAACATGCCAAGGCTGCATATGGGCTCATGGGCTCCGATCCTGCCCAGGAGTGCGCCAAGGCTATCTTGCGATGGATTATCCGGGACCGGAAGGAACAGTTTACGGGCCGGGAGGCGCTCCGGGTTGTACGTGGGCGCTTTCCCACCATGGAGAAGGTCAACCCAGGCCTCACCCTACTGGAAGAACGCGCCTACATCTTCCAAGCTCAGACAGACAACCCGGGTAGAGGACGAAAGCCAAGCCAAGGGTACAGCGTCAACCCGAAAGTGTGGAGGGTGTAGCAATGGGTTTCGCACAGAAATGGGCGGCTATTTCCACCTCGCCCTCAGCTCAAACGTATAGGGACACATTGGACACAATGGACACAAATCGATCCAAGGGTACTCCCCGGGTTAATTCTGTCCATACTGTCCATATTGTCCCTAGGGGTTCTACCCCGGAAGGGCAGGCTTCGGCCTCCCCCCACCTGGCCGAACTGGACCGCTTCTTTGCTTCGGCAGTCGAACACCAATTCCCGGACGGGACTACGGGCTGGGTAGCCCCGAAATATCTCCCGGAGCTTCAACGCAAGGCCAAAAGAGGGTGGTCATGACCACATACCAAGGCAAGCGCCTTTCCCCCTTAAAGGCCATCCGGTCATTTTGTCGATGGTGTTGCGGCGGGTCAGCCCCAGAAGTCCCGCTTTGCCCGTCAACCGGCTGTGCCTTCCATCCGTACCGAAAAGGGACCATCCCGCCAGGGGCAAGTCGCCAACTTATGCGAGTTTTCAAGGCCAGGTGCTTGGAGTGTGCGGCGGACCATGACCCGGCCAGTTGTGACGCCTTCCAAACTTACGAGATTCACCCGCCCTGCCCGTGCTGGCCGTACCGGCTTGGGCGCAATCCTAATTATTGCGAGAAGGCGAGAGAACAGCGGCGGGAACGCGGCAAGATTATGGGTTTTAAGACGGCACTGGAGGCCGTTTCAGGCCCTAGGATGAATCCAAATCCCTTGGACGGGGAAATGTGTGGACGGAGGGTTCAGAAACGCTTGATTGAGTGAAAAAGCCCATTTACTACAACAGGAAACTTGCGATCCTAGGTTAATGCCGGAGATCGTTTTTCGAATTTGGGTAGATTAAACTGTTTTTAGGAGAGTAAATGGCAAGCGACAGTTCTCATTCAATAAGTATTTTTTGGTCATGGCAAAGCGACTCGCCAGCGAAACAGAATAGAAATTTCATTGAGGATTGCTTGCGTAAGGCTGTGAAAAATATTGGGCAGGAGAATACAATAATAAACGTAGATCGTGACACCCAAGGAATAGGCGGCACGCCCGAGATTGCGAATGCGATTTTATCTAAGATTCGCGCCTCAGATATATTTGTCTGGGATGCAACTTTAGTCTGTTCACAACCACAACCTTCTCCAAATGCTAATGTACTCATAGAGTTTGGCTACGCATTGGCAATTATGGGTGATGGTAGAATAATAGGTATAATGAATGCTGAAAATGGCTTAGGCGGAGATAGGCTGCCTTTTGATCTTAACCATCGAAGATGGCCAATCTCTTACTCATTAAGAGCACCAAGGAAGGATGCCGAACAAGTTGAGATTGATAAATTTAAAATTATAAGAAAAGAAATTGGGAAAGAACTTGTTGAAATTTTGAGCAAAGCGATATTAGATGCAGTAAAAGAGCAAAAGGTTGGCGCCTTTCATTCCGATACCGATTATCATATCGCTAGAGAGCTTTGGGGCGTAATTGACTCGAAATGGATTACATATTGGTCGCAAGATCGGGATAACAATCCTCAGTTTGAAACAAAAGAAAATTATGAAACTATTTCTCGTTATCTGTATATGAATAAGCGACCTGAATTTAAGTTTGAAAATAACAGTTTAAATACTGTTCATGCACTTTTTGTCAGATCATTAGATAGTTATCTATCTGTTATTTTTACTGAAATGATTCCAGATGGTCCTAGCTCTTACATCATAAGTGTCAAAAGATCTGGCTTTGTTAAAGACTATGACAAAATTTACGATCGTCAAGTTGATGCAATTAGAGTGAGTCTCAAGGTGGTAATGGAGTCTTGGGCAGCCTATGTTAAGGAATTGCGTTCAAGATATCCAGAAATTGTTATTAGGGAATGATGCATCGAGAGAAATTAGTTGGGAGGCGAAACCGGACATAGATTGGTAATTTAAGTGGGGGGCATCTGAGCGGGTCACGATAGCTAAACTAACACGATAGCAAACTAACGGGGAAATATCGGATGGGAGGTGCTGAGGGTATGCCCTTAGGCACCATTGCCTGGTAAGCGCTTTACCAGGGTAAATCAGGGTATCCGCCGCGCCAATGCTTGTTTAGGGCAACGTCTATCCATACCATCCGACACATAAAAAAAAGGAAATGACGAGCCGGGAGCGCCGTAGGTCAACAAGAACGCCTGTAAGCATGGTCATTACTCAGCGGAAGAAAAAGAACAGCGAGAGGAAGTGCGGAAACTTCTTCGCATGATGAAGGAAAGCCTCAATGGCATATAGGCAAGCACGCGTTTATAAACAGCCCGTTTTACTCATGAGTATTGGATAATTTATTATACTCATTTCTCACTATCGAATGTATTGGTTATCTGTTGAGGAAGCCGCAATAAAGGATGCTAAGAAAGTAATGAAAAAATATTTTCCGGATGCGACCTTCGGACTTGAGTCTCGATTGGATTAGCTATCATCTGTCTTCATTTTGATAGGTTTTATATAATCATACCAAGGAATAGTTTATGATTAAAATAATAAAGGACGACAATCAATTATTGCTAAAGTATAAGTCTGATGGTTATCAAGATGCATCTTGGGTAGATCGCGAGTTGCAGAGCAAAAAATATGTAACCATTCGTCGCGTATTTACATTTAAAACCAAAATGAGAGTTGTAAAGGAATTTAAATCAAACTATTTATCAAAAGATACACGATTTTTTCTGCTTGGAGTTGCTGATGGAGATTTCTATAAAATAAATAAAAATATTCTTGGATTGAAATATGACCTACTTCTCTCAAGAGAAATGACAATAAACGGTAAAACGTTTATTGCGAATCGCGATATATCTGTTTTCCATAAAATAGACAATTTAATTAACGAACAAATTATTATTGGTGGTGACACTGAAAATTCAATTCCTATTACTGAGTTTGAAGAATTATTGCTAAAATTTCCTACCACTACAGAGCTAACACATTACTCAAATTCAAGGATTACACGAATACTGAAAGATTATCTTGGGACAATATCAGATGCTCAGAAAAAATTGAATACTTTTCTTAATAAAAAATCAACAATCAGAGTTCCACTGCGATTCAACACTCTTCAGAAATATGAAGCCAGAAAATATGAATATGTTCGTGACGAGTTACGAGAAGTGCTAAAAAACCCCGAAGAATATGCTGAGAAGGACTGGCAAAAATTGATTACGAATTTCCTACTTCTAATTTTTCCAAAATATATTACGGTTCTTGAGAATCTACGCATAAAGGATTTCTATTCAAACCCTGACAAGCCAACGAATCGTTATATTGACTTAACGCTTGTTGATGCGAATGGAACGATTGATATCATTGAAATAAAAAAACCATATGACAGTTGTCTTCTGTCTTCAAGCAAGTACAGAGATAACTACACTCCCAAAAAAGAGCTTTCTGGCTCTGTCATGCAAGTTGAAAAATACATATTTTATCTAAATAAATTGGGCAGGTCTGGAGAACAGGATATTCTCAAGAAAAGGTGTGATGAACTGCCTCCCAACTTTGATATTAAAATAACTAATCCTAAGGCAATGATAATCCTTGGCAGAGATACTAACTTTGTAGAAGACCAGAAACTTGATTTTGAAATCATAAAACGAAAATTTGCTAATATTATTGAAATAATGACATATGACGACCTGCTACGCCGTTTGGACAACATCATAGCAATGCTTACCATAAAGCAAATCATGCTCTAGAAAAATTAGGAAGGCAAAGGGGATTTAATCTAAGTGATTACATCTAATCTATCTTAATCTTAAGATTGTAATCCTTAACAATCATCTTTTCAGCCTTTCCTCTAACCTGTGGTTGCCACCAATATCTACCTATATATCTTCCAAATAAGGGTCTAGCCGCTGTAAATGTTTTAAAATGTCCACGGCACAAATGTATAGACGTGAACGAACCGTCTCCAGATGAGAAATCACCGGGAGTGTCCCAAAAACTGTGTAAACGCCCCTGTTTGATGTTTCAGCAGAGATAGTCTTTGAGCCTTTCCTGGAAGAAGATCGAGAGCTGGGCCATGATCTCCGGCCAGTTCCTGG
>Ga0326727_10025270_pt1 | contig 11152 bp, 11 predicted proteins | sample MB2enrmetagenome_FD_207643 | JGI IMG/M metagenome (GOLD analysis project Ga0326727, IMG submission 207643) | Lab enriched peat soil microbial communities from McLean, Ithaca, NY, United States - MB29MY | ecosystem: Environmental > Terrestrial > Soil > Wetlands > Peat | place: USA: New York... | reverse complement strand
CGGCCTGCGCGGCAAAGGCCGCACTCGCTTGCTCCTCGTTGATCTCGCCAGACATCAGCATCTTGCCCGTCGGACCGATCGAGGCAAACACGAGCGCCCGCCCCGCCGCCGCCCGCTTCGAGATCGCCACGCCCGCGCGATTGATCGCCTCGAGGTCGCCTTCGCCTTTCATCGCGATCGAGTTGGCGCGGAAAGTGTTCGTGAGGATAATCTGGCTGCCCCCGTCAACATAGGCGCGCGCCACTGCTTCCACGCGTTCGGGATGGTCCAGGTTCCAGATGTCCGGCGCCATGCCAGGGGCCAGACCGCGAGCCTGCAACTCCGTCCCCCACGCGCCATCCGTGATCAGCAGGCCGCCTGCCAGCCACTCGCTTAGCCGGTTCACGCCGCCACCATTGTGCGCGTCAAGTGAGCGCTGCCGATTTCGCACCGGCGCTTGAAGATGCGTTGGATGTAGGCGTGCCACGTCGCCATGAGCCGATTTATATCACGACTGCAACGCCACGGGAGCGGCGTCCCGTCACGTGACCAGCTTCGCGTCCTGCTCGACGGTATTATCATGATGATCGTGGACTTGATCAAACGCGGCGGCGGTGGCATCGTGGCGAGCTGCGACGACGGCGTCATTTCCCGGAGGCGACGACATGAATTCTCTTGAGCGCGTGAGGACAGTCCTGGCGGGCGGAATTCCCGATCGTGTGCCCGTGTGCCTGCATAATTTCATGCTGGCCGTGCGCGAAGCCGGTGCCCGCATGGAAGACTACCGCGTCAACCCTGAAGTCATTGCCCGCGTCCATCTCCAGGCGGTGGAGAAATACAAGCACGACTGCATTATGGTGGATACGGACACCACCATGCTGGCTGAAGCCATGGGCGCCGGGTCGGAATGCGCTCCTAACGAACCGGGCCGCATCGTGAAGCCTGCTATCGGTAGCCTGGATGAAGTTGACCGCTTGAAAGTGATTAACCCCGAAACGGACGGCCGTATTCCCGCTCTGCTCGAGGCTATCCGGCTGATGTGCAAACAAGTGGGCAGCGAAATCGCCATACGGGGCAACGCCGACCAGGCCGCTTTCGATCTCGCGTGCCTGGTGCGCGGCGTCGAGGATTTCCTGATGGACCTCGTCGAACAGCCAGACAATCCGCGCATCATCCAGCTCCTGGAGATTTGCTACCAAGGCCATCTCGCCGTCCATCGCGCGCTGGCCAAGGCCGGAGCCCATCTCACCTCGCTGGGCGACAGCTTTTCAGGTCCGGACGTCGTCTCGCCACGCATGTTCAACCGCTTCGCGCGTCCGTACGAGGAACGTCTGGTCAAAGACCTTACCGCCGATGGTATTTTCGTGGTGATTCACATCTGCGGCAACACCAGCAGAATCCTCGACGCGCTGGCAGAATACGAACCCTGCGGCTTTGAGCTCGACTACAAAACCGACGCCGTGAAAGCCAAACAAACCACCGGGAAGCGCCACGTGCTGTTCGGAAACATCGACCCCAGCGGCGTCCTGGCGCAAGGAACGGTCGAACAGGTTCGTGAAGCAACCCGGAACCTTATCTCCGTCTGGAAACCGGGAGGGCGATTCATCCTGAATTCCGGCTGCGCCATTCCGGCGACTACGCCGTCCGAGAACATTCACGCACTGGTTGAAATGGTGAAGGAGTGCGGAGTCTATGACTAGCCGGGGCGTGAGTACAGAGGCGGTGTCCGCCCGTGACAGAGGTTTCAAATGAGTCTAGCGATCAGTTCGCTGAATGAGTTCCTGTTTGGTCACGCTCCCCGGCCCGTCTCGTGTGGCCGTGGGCTCGAACTCGGCAAAGGCACCGTCGTCCCGGAGATCAATTTCACCCTGCCGGCGATGGACATTGACGAAGCGACCTGGCCTGAGGTGCGCCGGCTGTACGCAGAAATGATCGAGGGTGTCTGCAAACGAGCGGCGGAACTCGAAGCGCCCGGCCTGCTGGTCGAATTCGAGACTTTGCCCGCTATGACGATTCGTCCCGAGTGGGGTCGTGAAATCGTTGAAATTCTCGCCACCTGTTTGCATGGTTATTACGAAAAGCACGGTCTGAAAAATGCACTCCGCGTGACTCCCAATGACACGCGTGACTTTTTGTCGCCCTCGCGCATGCGCGATGGCCAATACTGGGAGGCCATGGCTCAACTTTTTGAGATGTCGGCAGCCGCAGGAGCGGACCTGCTGTCGATTGAGTCTACCGGGGGCAAGGAAGTGTGCGATGAGGCGCTGCGCTTCGGCGATCTGCGTCAGACGATTTTCGGACTTGCCATCCTGGGTGCGCGCGATATGGAGTTCCTCTGGAAACATTTGGTTGGCGTATGCAGTAAAGCCAACATTGTTCCCGCAGGAGACAGCGCTTGTGCCTTCGGCAACACCGCCATGGTTTTGGCCGACCAGAAGTTTATTCCGAAAGTGCTAGCTGCCGTAATTCGAGTAGCTTCGGTGCCGCGCAGCCTGGTCGCATATCGAATGGGTGCCGCGGGCCCAAGCAAGGACTGCGCTTACGAAGGCCCTTATCTAAAGGCGATCGCTGGAGTCCCGATTTCGATGGAAGGACGGAGCTCGGCCTGCGCCCACTTGACCCATGTCGGCAACATTGCGCAGGCGGTCTGCGACGCGTGGTCCAACGAGTCCGTACAGCAGGTACGCTTGCTGAGTGCGTATGCTCCGATCGTTTCCCTTGAGCAGTTGGTCTATGACTGCCGATTGATGAACACGGCTGCTGCCGGCTCGCGCGAGGATGCGATTCGGTTCAGAGATTGGCTCGTGGAATCCGATGCGGCGCTCGATCCCCAAGCCTGGGTGCTGCGTCCTGATGTGGTTCTAAGAATTGCGGAACGGATTGCGGCTGAGCCTACACCCTACCTCCAGACCCGAGTAGCCGCTCGTTGTGCGATCGAAGAAATTGCATCTGCGCACCGGGAGGGACGGTTGCGAATATCGCCGCAAGAGATTCGCTGGATTGCGAAGATCGAGAAAGAAGTGGATCAATTGCCCGGACAAGAGAGCGAGTTCATCGACGAAATGCTGGCGACCCCGGTTGCGGAGAAATTTCTGCCCGGCGAGTACGGTATTGAATCGGTCGCGAGCCGGTAAAAGCTGCCTACGCATAATAAAAGGAGTACGCTGATTGGCGTCTTCAGGCAAGCAAAGCGTCTTTCGCTTGAAGCCGCATTCGAGAGGAAGAAATGACCGATCTCAAGAAACTTCATCAAGCAATTCTAGATGGCAACGCGAAAGCTTCTGCTGAAGAGACTGCGCAAGCGCTTGTGGCAGGCATTGACCCGATGGCCATTATTGAGGGCACGATGATTCCAGCCATGGACGAGGTGGGACGGCTCTTCGAATGCCAGGACTATTTTGTTCCAGAACTGCTGTTGTCCGGCAGAGCCATGAAAGCTGCGATGCAACTCCTGCGCCCGCTGCTGGCGAAAAGCGGAGCTCAACCAGCGGGCCGCGTCGTCATCGGCACCGTGAAGGGGGATTTGCACGATATAGGGAAGAACCTCGTGGCCTCGATGCTGGAGGGCGGGGGCTTTGATGTAACCGATCTCGGTACCGATGTGTCTCCCGACAGATTCGTCGCTGCGATCGGAGAGAAGAACGCCGGCATCGTCTGCCTCTCCGCCCTGCTCACGGTCACGATGCCGGCGATGAAAACGACGATCGAAGCGTTGGAGCGCGCTGGAGTCCGCAATAAGGTCAGGGTCCTTATCGGCGGTTCTCCGGTGACGCTCCAGTACGCCAGAGAGATCGGAGCGGACGGCTACGGTGAGAATGCAACCGCAGCGGTCGCGCTTGCTCGGGAACTCGGTAAAGATACGTTGCGGGCATAGAGTGCCGTCGATTGCCGGTTGTTCCGTTCTGTAAAAGCCAGCGCATTCGATGGAAGACCCGCTCTGTCGATTACTCATTGGGAGGTAACATCATGAGATCCGCTGCAGCGGTTCGACTAACTGCTCTGTTACGAGCATCCGCAATTATGTTCTTGACCACTTGTTGCCTGAAAGATTCTGTGGCGCAACCTGTTGCACCGGAGAAGGTCAGCGTAACTGTCAAGTGGGACAAGGTTATAACTGTTTCGAAGACCACCCCCACACTTCAAGTGGTCGTCAATCCACCTTTGCGACGGGGCACGAAGATACACGATCGTGTCTTTCAAGCTCTGCATGAGTTGGGAGCCGATTACGTTCGCTACGTACCTTGGCTGCCTTACCCCAAGCTCGGTGTTGCCGAATTAGACCCTCCCAACGACGGCAAGACGTCGTGGGACTTTTCACTGATTGATCCCATGATGGAAGACTTGATGAATGCCCAAGCCGGACACTCGGTGATCATCAATTTCAGCACGATTCCGCAGTGGATGTTCAAGACCGACAAGCCCGTGGCTTATCCCAGCGATCCCGACCAGGTAACTTGGAACTACGAGCAGGGAACGGAGTTCCGCGATCCCAGTTTGAAGGAAGTGGCGGATTACTACGCGCGCCTGGTGAGCTGGTACACGCAGGGCGGATTCACGGATGAATTCGGGAAGCGCCACGATTCCGGCCATCGCTATAAGATCGATTATTGGGAAGTTCTCAACGAAGTCGATGGCGAACATGATATGACGCCCCAGACTTACACGCGAGTCTACGACGCCATTGTGGAGGCCATCCACCGCGCCGATCCGAAGATTACTTGCGTGGGGATGGCGCTGGACGGTGAACCCAGAGAATTCATCGAATACTTCCTGGATCACAAGAATCACAAGCCCGGCATCCCGATTGCGATGATTTCCTATCATTTCTATGCCGTGCCGAGCTCGGACGAAACGCCGGAAGTCATGGAGCACACTTACTGGGAGCAGGTGGATCGTTTTCTGAACGTAGTCACTTATATCCAGGGGATACGCGAGCGGCTGTCGCCCGAAACCCAGACCGATGCGGACGAGTTAGGTTCGATTTCCGCTGAGGACACCGAACAGGACAAACCGGGCCACGTCTTCAAACCGATTCCTAACTCCTACTGGAACCTCTGCGGGAGTATGTATGCCTACCTTTACGTCGAGCTTGCCAAGCGCGGCGTCGAAGTTGCGGGTGAATCTCAGTTGGTGGGCTACCCCACGCAGTTCCCGAGCGTGTCCATGGTGGATTGGGAAACCGGCCAGCCGAATGCTCGCTTCTGGGTGCTGAAGGTGCTGCACGACAACTTTGGGCCGGGTGACAAGCTGGTGGAGACTGACTCCAGCCCTCCCTATGTTTACGCGCAGGCTTTTGTGACGCCAGAGGGCAAGCACAAGATCCTGCTATTGAACAAGCGAAACCGCCCATTTGATGTAGCGCTGTTGGGGGCGGAGGGAGCGCAAGTTCAGCTTGTGGATCAAACGACCAGCTTCCAGCCGCCGGCTTCCAGCACGCTGAAGGGTAATCAGATTACCCTGGGCGGATTCGCCGTCGCCGCGGTGACCCTGGCGAAATGAAGCGGGGATCGATCCGCAATGGACCGTTGACTGCTGGTGGTTGCGGCTGCTCTTGAGTCCGCGCGTCTTGTCAACTCTCTGACCCGATGACGATCTTTTCCGGCCATGGGTTCCTAACGCCGCTAACTTCTTCGGGTGCGGGCGACGGAGAAGAACCCTCGGCGGGTCTTGCCGCTTCCTGAGGCTCTCCGTTGCTCCACGGAGGTGCGACCGGGCGCGGATCGATTGGCAGAAGATGAGAATTCTGCGCGGCCCACTTGGCCGCCAGTCCATTCAGCGGGCTCTTCGTGTTGTACTCCTGATAGGCGATCATCCTGCCAATGCGGATAATCAAGTCGTCGAGCCCCTCCGACGCGGCCCAAAAGTCGCCGATACACACCATGGAATCGTCGAAATTAGGATGGAAGATCGGCATCAGCATCCGGCATTGAGGAGCACGCTTGGGATAGCCGAGCGTTAGATTCAGCTCCAACACGTGAGTATCGCGCTCGAGAATCTCGCCGGATGCAGAGACATACAGGCCGCGAATGTTATAGGTAATTCGATAGATCTCTGGCGGAATGCCGGCCTTGCCTGTGACCTGAATCAAGGGCCAATTTTGCAACAGATTCTGAAGCATCTGCTCGTCAAGCGCCAGGCGGCGTGTACGTGGAGAAGGCATGTTTCGCTCGTACTTACCTTTTAGTTACGACCAACTACGATAGCACACCAGTCTTCTTCCACTTCGCCAGGCGGTTGATATGATACTGAAGGTAGATGGTACCGAAGAAAAACGTCATAACTCCGCTCAGCGCCAATCCGGCGCTCTCTGTAGAGTTGTAATACTCCTCCATCGCGTGCTTAATGCTGAAGACTCCAACCACCAGCATGATTGACCCCGCAATAATAAAGAGGCTGCCGACCACGGGTTGTTTGCCGATCAAGATGGCCAGAACGCCAGCAACAATGCCCGCCGGGTACATGGCAACCAACACCAGAGGTTTGTTATCGCCAGACAACTTCGTGGCCCAACTCGCCTGCACCAATGCCCAGATCAGATTGAAAAGCTGTCGCGTGACCACGACCAGAATGAGCAGGATCGCCCAATGCAGATTTGGAGGAAGAGGAACAAGTTGAGGCTCCGGAGTGGCGGTGCCAAAGGCAGCGCTATCCGCCGCAGGGGAAGGGATGTTCCCGAGAACTTGCGAGACGGGAACCCAGTCCGTCATTCCCTCGCTCTGAGCGAGGTCGTCGGTCAGAATATTCCCCGACTGCACGTACCGTTGTAGGTCGGAGAGGTTGTAAGGACCGAAGCGCTGCTCGCCTCTTTTAACGAAGTATTGCATGCACGCTCTCTTTCTTACGATTCAAATTGGACTCCCCAGCTATCCTTACTAACGGTGCAGATATCGATAATGGCCCAGATCCAACTCATGGGACTGGCAAAACCTAAGGTGAGCACGGTAAGAGCGAGCTGCGCGCCGGCTTTCTTGTGATAACCCGCGTAAAAGTTGTGTGCCCCAAAAGCTCCGAGCAACGCGCCTAATACTATGAAAGTTGTCCGCTTCTTCGGCGGAGTGGATGGAACCGGCGCCGGCTCCGGCTCCGGACTGGACATATTATCATCGCCGGTAAAAGAAGCGAACATCGATGGCACAACTCTATTTGCGATTTGCTGAAGCTCAGCGGTCGTGGCCGGCAGCGGGGCGCGGGGAGGCGGCGGAGGGGGTGGCGCGACGGCAGATTGTATGGGTGCGATCGCCGTCGCGGATGTTGCAGCCTCGACCAAATCCGGCGCAGAAACACTCAACTTCGGTTCCTCGGCCGGGGCGCAGCTGCAACCGAAGATGGTGCAGCCACCGTTTTCTTCGTAGCAGTCCCGGTGGTGCTTCGTGCCGCAGCCGGTGCAAACCGTGATCGGATCTTCCGCGGTGACGGGAGCCCGGCAATAGGGGCATATCTCGGCCGTCATGACCGGTGCTTCTCCTTGTACCGGAATGAGTAGCGTCCTACCTGCAGTAAATCGCCGTCCTGCAGGACCCGGCTCTTTACCAACTGACCGGCCCAATACACCGGTCCGGTTGCCCGCAACTGAACCCGAGCGCCGGTGATCTGGATTTGCGCGTGTTGGGGAAGAACATTGGGGTCTTTGAACAGATAGATGTCGGATTCCTGGCGGCTCCCAAGGCTCGTCTCGGACTTATAGAGGATGAACTGCTTGCCGGCCAAAGGACCTGCGGTAACGTAGAGCCAGCGATCTTTGAGGGCGCTTTCCACTAACCCCATTGCCACGCCGGTGGCCAGTCCTACCAGCGCAAACCCAACGCACCGGCTCAGGGCTGCGCCTTTGGTGAGCATGGATATCGGATCGAAGATCACGCCTCCGATGCCGGCTCCGATCATCCCGCCAAGAACTCCGTAATATCCCTTCTTTGACGATTGTCCGACGATGCCATAAACGACGCCGCCGGCGGCGCCAAACACCATCCAGGCAACGCCGCGCGCAATCCAAACCGCAGGGTTACGAAACGTCTGAGCGCCAGCCTCATAGCAGATCCCCAGGGCCAAGTTGTAAATCATGTTGGCCATGAAGTAGAAAACGAAGCCCAGAACAAGTCCTAAAGGCAGGGCCAGGACGCCGCGCAATAAAGCTTTCTGGAGCGAACGCTCGACCGTACTCTCCGCGACCCCGAATCCCAGGCACATCAGCATCAGGATCAACGGGACCATGACGAGATTTCCCCAGTGCTGCACCTTGCCACCGTCAATGAAGCCCGGCTCGCAGATGGCCCAGCCGATGATTGCTCCCAGCAGTCCGGCCACACCGAGGTAGAACCAACCCTGCAGGAAAATGCTGCCACGCTCTTCGGAAACCGGTACAAACTGTTCCGCCGCCTCGGTAATGGTGCCGTAAGACTTCGCTCCCGGTGAATGGGGAACCTGAGAAGCGACGCTCGTTTCCGGAACACTTACACTGGCCAAATCCTCCAGCGTGATCTTGATCGGTTCTTTCTCACTTGGGTTGGCCATTGTCTCCCTTTGTACCGCTCCCACCCTGGTCGGGTTGGGGAGGATTCTGTTTTGCTTTTCCATCCCGTGCCTTTAAGTCGGCTCCGGATTCGTTTTCATTGCGCGGGGCGCCAGCAGCGCGCGGCTCGTCCGAGAAACCTATCAGCGGTTGGCCAGTGCGAGGATCTACCGGCACGGGCACGAGCTCAACCCGGGGAAAGACATACCAAGCCACGAGGAAGCCTACAAGGATCGCGGTGAGATACGAAAAGATTGTCCAAACCAGGTGTTGCAGCGAATTGGAGTTTGAGATTTCGCCGAAAGTATCATCCAACTTAGATTGGTACGGGAGGTCCTCGTCTTCATCCTTGTAATCGGGGGCCGAAAAGGTTGGCTCCGGCCGGCTGCTATCATCTGCACGTTCTCCCCCGCGCTGGTCTACGACAGCAATTTGGGAGAGCCTCTCAATTCGTCCGCCGACCCATCCGAAGCAGCCTTCCTCGTCCGAGAGCGGATCGACGACCCAAGCGACTTGTCCTGGAGAGGAAAAGAAATTCTTGTGGATAAAGGTGTCGTGTTCGGACAGAAAGACTCCGAATCCAGGATGAGAGTGGTACCAGCCGACGATCCGTTCGTGGGGGAATTCTTTGTCTTTGATTTTGTAAATGTGCTCCCACGTGTCATGGGTAAACGTAACATGAGCCCCTGCTTCTTCCGCGTTTAGCCCCGTGATGGACGCCACGACTTTGATGATGCTGTCGTGGTCCTGCCCGATCAGCACCCCACAGATCTCTGCCGTGGTGCTGGAGTGCGCATGTTGGCGGATTTGCCGGGCCACTTCGCTATCGATCAGTAGGCTCGGCTGACGACCACTCGCGTTTGATTTCTGGGTCATTCTGCAGTTCGCTCCCCAGCCAGATCTCCCAGGACCTTGCGCGCGTCGCCGTAGGGAATGTAAGCGATCTCTCGTTCCGCGTCACGGGCCGTGAAGACGTCAAACAACGGCACTCCCATTTGGCTTAGGGGACGACTGCCGAATTCTTCCTCTCCGGTGTAGCTGTGGAGCGCAACGACGGATCGTAGCTGTCCGTCCCGCGCGCACTTGGCGGCGGTGAAAGGAATGCTTCCCAGCGGTGCGAATCGCTCCTCTTCTTCGTGACAAGCGGGACAAACGAACTTATGAATCACATCGCGGCTCAGCTCGATGACCACCTTCGTCGATCCAAGATCAGCTTGCGCACGCCGGTGCAGTTCTCGCAGCGTAAGTTCGCCGGAACTTTCCCGCAAGTGCACGATCTCAGGCAGCACATAGTGACTCATGCAATCGGCATTCTCGGTGTACTCGACCACATAAGAGGAATGGTTCATGCCCTCAAAGATGTAGCCCTTCCCGGCCAGCGTGGGCAAGCCGTGAATCAACTTGACCGCCTCTTGGACTTCTATGCCCGCAATGATTGAGGAAATGGTCGGCGTCGTCGGAACCTTCCCTTCGACCGTCGCCTCATGCACGAGCAGGTTGCACGACATCCGCTTCTGCAGCAGGGCCCAGTCGGTTTCTCCGAGCGTACATTCGTAACAGGGGGGTACTCCGGGCAGAAACACGCGGGCCACACCGTTGATGCCTTCGATGGCGCCATCAATCCAGGGACGGTTCATCTTCCACGCCGAGCGGTTGATCCACAACCGGGCCTCGCGGTTATCGAGACCCGCAAGAATCGCATCGCTCCACTCAAACAGCCCGAGACCACAACCCTGCACGATATCCGCCACCAGCGGCCGTACGCACGCATCGGACACCAACGAACGGTAGGCTCTTGCAGCGGCCTCCGCCTTGAATTCGCCGATGTCTTGATCGCGAAACAAAATAGTGCGCGAGAGGTTCGATTCCTCGATACGGTCCAGATCTACAACGACTACATTGCGAAATCCGAGCAGCGCGGCATTCTTCAGAATCTCGTTTCCCAACGCGCCCGCGCCAACAACCAAGAGCCGACAGCGCGCTATTTTGGATTGATCCCACCAGGGGATCATCCGCATCCGGCTGAAACGGTCTTCGTGGACATCTCCATTCACAATGCGCACAATGGAAGGCCCTATCCTGCAGTGATCTCTGGTTGTAGACGCAAGATGTCGCCATCCTGCACCTGTGCTTCGGCAAGCGTTTGGGTGTCTTGAATCTGCCGGCCTGAATTCTTGTGGTGAAACTTGTAGCTCAATGGAGCGCCGTCCGGACCATTTGTAGGCAGACGAAGTTTCTGTACGAGCACCGCGATAATTTTGTTGCAGGGAGCGTCGTTGGGGAGTTCGACAGGAACGCGCTTGTTCTCCGTGGAATCGTAAACCGTGACGTTGATATTGGGCATGCTTCTTCAGTCCGTTCTACTGCGTATTTTTAGTGATTTGTAGTCTGCACCGCATTCTCACGGACAGCATTGCTGCTGAGATAGTCGGTCAGATACTTGCGGCCAGCTTTCGTAAAATCCCACTCCGATACCTGGCGCAACGCTTCTGCTCGAACACTAAAGTTCAGGTTTTCGGCGTTCGGATCGCCGTGTTTGTCGACCATGGAAGTAACAATGCCCACCAGGTTCCCTTTGTCGTCGAATACGGGTCCACCGCTGTTGCCGGGGCTGACCGGCGCGGATATTTGGATGATGTTGCCATCCATTCGTGAAATGATGCCAGT
>Ga0326727_10025269_pt1 | contig 11153 bp, 3 predicted proteins | sample MB2enrmetagenome_FD_207643 | JGI IMG/M metagenome (GOLD analysis project Ga0326727, IMG submission 207643) | Lab enriched peat soil microbial communities from McLean, Ithaca, NY, United States - MB29MY | ecosystem: Environmental > Terrestrial > Soil > Wetlands > Peat | place: USA: New York... | reverse complement strand
CTCAAGCCACGAAGACTCGGTTGCGCCACCGGTGAAGCTCGTATTAACCGTGGCCTCGCCGGGGTCGGGGGTGGGTTGTGCCTGCTTGACATGCCACTTGACCGCCGTCTTGGGACCCTGTGTGTTATCGAGGGAAACGGTACCGATGCCGGGCTCCTGATCGACGCTAGCCGCGTTCAAGCTGTTGAACAGATAGGCATAGCTGAAGTGGGTGGTAAACAGGCGTCCGCCCTGGTTGTTCCATTGGGTGATGTTGGCCAGGGCGGTCGCGTTCTGGTCGAACTCGGATCCCTGGCAGGGGAACATAATCATGTCGTAGGCGCTCATGGTTGAGGAACTGCCGGTCAGCGTGGTCTCACTCGGGGTGGAACCGTCGATGACCGCGCCGCCGCTGCCCGCGCCTTTGTACAGGTTGATCTGGCCAGTGCCGCCCGGATCCGTAAACTCGGAATCGGCGATGCCGGTCTGGCGGAGTACGCACTCAATGCCGTCCACGCTTCCGGTGACGATGGCGATCTTGGGCATATCGCCCATGATGTGGTTCTGCGGCATGGTGGTTGCCCAGGCCGGTGCGGTGTTGCCAGAGCACGCCGTGACCGTGTTGATGGTTCCCTGCATCCGCCACTTGCCGGACTGGATGACGATGGGGATATTGGTCCCGGCGGGGATGCTGCCGGTGAGCGTGAAGGTTCCATCGTAGTTCGAATAGGCGGAAACAAGAGGATTGCCGGTGGCCTGATCCCCATTGGGGAGGCACTCGACGCCGGCGGGAATTGCGGTGGGCTGGGTGCTGGGGATATAGATGAGGGCGCCGGGAAGGGGATCCAGACCATTGGGCATGTACACGACGCCAGTAACGGTGGTGGTTTGTCCGGCCGGGCAGCTTTGCACCGAGCAACTGCTGCCGGTGGCGCCAGCGTAGCAGGCGCCGCTCAGCGAGCCGGATGAGTTGTATTCGATGAAATTGGAGAACGCGATGTCGAATTTGGACCCGGAAGCGGTGGGAATGCCGACGACCGTCAACTGCACGGTTGGCGCGCTGGTCCAGGTGCCGCCGGAGGGCGGACCGTAATTGGCGCTTGCGCCGCCCACCGTGCCCAGCGGACCGGTAAGCTCGCAGATGCCGCCGGACAGGGAGTTGGTGCAGATCAATGCCTCACCGTTCTCCTGGGTGACCCCGGTGTAGGTCAGCGTAAAGGAACTGTTGCCGGTGTCGTTCACCACCAAATAGGTGGCGTCGTGCCCATTGACAGTCGCCTTGAGGGTCTGGGTTCCGTTTACCAGCGCGGTCAGGCTGTAGGGGGTGGTGTCCCCGACGCAGATGGTGCCAACGCCGCTGGTGCTCGCGCCCGCCGTACAGGAGGTCGCGGTGTTCGCGGTGATCGTGGGGTTCGCGAAGGCCGAAGGCGTCAGCGCGAGGAGGAATGCGGCCGTGGCGGAGACCGCCAGCGCGGAGAACGATCCGAATGCTTTTCTCATGGACACACCTCGGGTGCAGGCTCCTGATTCCACGCGCCTGCCGGCCGTTGAGCTCAGCCTTTGCGGCCTCGCAAGCAAAGCCGCGGCCGGGCGCGGGGCGCTCTCGGCAGGGCGGCGAATGGAGGCAATCGCGGAGCGAAGGGCAGAAGCCAGGGACCCAAAGGTCGCGGCAGGCAAACGCAAGAAATCGGGAACATGCTGCATGGCTCAGATCTCCAAATAGCGGCAATACGGTCTGTCCGCCTGGCCACGATATGGGTGGCTTCAGGCATGAACCGTTCAATGACTCTTCAAGCGATTGAGGAATAACGGGCAAACGACCGTGATTCCCGGACACTGGACATGTGGAAACACATGCCCACGGGCTAGATATTCAGGTCACAGCGCCATGCATCCAATTCCACGCAGGTTGCAGCCGGCATACCAAAAGTGGTAATCGACTACCGCCTTTGTGCTATTTAGCCGCTGTTCTGTTTTGGAAACGAACTGTAGAGAAATGGGACAGGAAGGACAGATCCATGGTGTGGAAGGGCCAGGGCTCAAAGGGATTCGCGCGGCCCTACTCAAGATGCCTTCGATTGGATAGCGCCGCCGCATCCTGCTCCGTTCACGGCCGTCAAGATGCCCATCGAATAGGAGGCGCTGTACCCCGCAGGCACGTCTTCGCCGAATCCTGTCCAAGAGGCTCGGCGACCCGCTCCCCAGAGCGGGCAACAGGCTTGGCTATCGATCGTGCCGGGGCCTGGCTCTCCACAGGGGCAGCTCGGCCTGCCGGACCAGGGCATGAAAATGCCTTTCCATCTGTCGGCGGCGGGGCCCCATTTCGCCGAAGCGGATCTGGGCGCGGCCGGGGCGATGGCTAAGTCGGCCGTTCCTCGCATTCGTCAAAGGGCGTCGTGTATCGGTAAACCGGAAAACAGCCCGCGGCGAGCTGGAAGACAACCGGGGCGGAGCGCCTTTCGCGCCAGCCTCGACCCGGAAACCGGAAGCCATCCCTGCCTGATCAGCAATTGAATTCCGGGCAGAATGCATGTCGCAAAGGCTTTAGAGTCTGTTGCTGAGCAGCACGATGACTGCCCTGGTTCCGGTCCATTCAATACGAGTGTGGCTTTCCGGGCCTCGGATGGCACGTCTTCAGGCACACGTACCGTTCATTGCTGGACGAGACGGGTGCGCCAATCGGAGTGCAGCAAAAGCTGATGCGACACAGCAACGTCTCCACGACCATGAACGTCTACGGCACCGCCAGCTTGAGGGCCAAGCAGCAGACAAACTCGAAGGTCGTTCAGATGGTGACAGCGCAGAAGAACCCCCACACTGAGGCAATTTCTGTGGCAGTTTAATGGTCTGTGGGGTTGTGTGGGGATCGCGAACCCTTGGAAAACCCGTAAATTATTGATTTTATTGGTTGCGGGGGCTGGATTTGAACCAGCGACCTTTGGGTTATGAGCCCAACGAGCTACCGGGCTGCTCCACCCCGCAATTACAGTTTAACAACAGGGTACGGAGGGGTCAAATCGCCGCTGCCTTCGTTGGTCTTCCGGAGGGCTTCCTGATCCGTTACACTGGCGGGAACGCGCGAAATCCCCGCGAGGAACCCCGCACATGTCCCTCCTTTATGTTGTTGTTCTGGTTGCGATTGTGGTTGCGCTGCTCTCTGTTGCAGCCTACCGCACCTCGCAGGTGAAGACCAAGGCCGACTATCTCGTCGCTGGCCGCTCGCTCCCGGCCGTCGTCCTGGTGCTCACCCTCCTCACCTCCTGGATCGGCGCCGGCTCACTCTTTGCCGGGGCGGAGAACGCTTACAAGAACGGCTTCGCCGCCCTCTGGCAGCCGGCCGGGGGGTGGCTGGGGCTGTTGCTCATTTACTTCATCGCTCCGCGCGCCCGCCGGTTCGCCCAGTTCACGCTGCCCGACCTGCTGGAGGCCCGCTACAACCAGACCGCGCGGGTGCTGGGGACGATCGCCATCGTGTTCGCGTATGTGGGCATCACCAGCTACCAGTTCAAGGGCGGCGGCGATGTGCTGCACCTCATCTTCCCCGGGGTGGTGACGCCGGAACTGGGAACCTTCATCATTGCGGCGTTCGTCATCGTCACCACCGCCATGGCGGGCATGTCGTCGGTGGCCTATATGGACGTCGCCATCGGCTCGCTGGTCACCGTCATCTGCATCGTTGCCGCTCCCTATCTTTTCCTCCACGCGGGCGGCTGGGCCGGGCTGCGCACGGTGCTGCCGCCGCAGTACTTTGAGGTGCTGGGCAACTACCGGATGAGCGCGGATCATGTCCGGCAATCGGTGGGCATGGGCCTGATACGGGCACTCGAGTTCCTTGTGCCCACCCTGCTGCTCATGCTGGGCAACCAGGTGATGTACCAGAAGTTCTTCTCGGCGAGGACGGAGAAGGATGCACGACTATCGGTAATCGGCTGGACACTGGGCACCCTGGTATTGGAGACGCTGATTGTGGCGATCGCGGTGTTTGGGCGGGCGCTTTACCCCACCGGCGAGGTGGCGCTGCATCCCAGGGAGATTATTCCGTACACGGCGCGGCATGGGCTGCCGGCGGTGATGGGTGCGCTGCTGCTGGGAGCGGTGTTTGCGAAGGTGATTTCGACGGCGTCGAACTATCTTTTTTCTCCGGCCACCAATCTTGTGAACGATGTGTTTGTCCGCTACATCGCGCCGGGGGCGTCGAACAAGCGAGTGCTGATTGTGTCGCGGCTGGCGGTGGTGCTTCTGGGCTGCTGGGCTCTCTACCAGGCGGTATATGCCGAGAGCATCCTGGCCAAGATGCTGTATGCGTATACCATCTACTCGGCCGCGCTGACGCCGGTGGTGCTGGCTGCGTTCTACTCCAAGCGGGTGACAGCCTGGGGCGCGGTGGCGGCGATTGCAACCGGCACTCTGGTTACGCTGGCCTGGGATATCCCTGGCGTGAAGGGGTTCTTTCCGCCGATTCTGGCGGCGCGGGACGCTATCTTTCCAGCGCTGTTTGCAGCGGTCGGGGCAATGGTGCTGGTGAGCCTGTTGACGCCCAAACCCGCTCAGGAACAACTGGCGCAGTTCTCGGATTAGGCTCGATTTCGCGCAAAAAAGTTGTCCTTTTCATGCCAAAAAGGCCTTGAAATGCCCCCAAAACGACCGGTTCCAGCTACTGGTCAGCCATTGGGACGATCTTTCATGTTATTGATTATAAATTACTTACAAGAAATCGGCACGCCGGAAAACGGCGTTCTGTGGAGGGGGGGTGGGGTTACAGTTGGGTGGTACGGACCGGTCACATTCCTGACATTTGGAGCGGGCCCGGACTTCAGGTTAGCAGGATGTGGGAAATGATCTGCAAAGAGGCCATACAGCGGCTCTAGGCGTGGAGGGACATAGGGACGGATTTGGCGGGAGCGAACGTAGTCCTTCGACCAGCCGGCATTCTGTGCCCAGCGATATCGGCGAGGCCGGTAATGCACTCTTAGGACACTACCGTTGGGGCTGGCGCGGCCTGGCGAGGAGATTATTCTGAGATGTGATTAGGTGGCCAGGCAGATCCTCCGGGAACCCGCGTCTGAAGGGGTTCATCCGATCGTCTGTTCGGTGGCTTGTCCTCGGGGTGGCGGTCGTCTGGTTGCTGGCCGGGCTGACCCTGGTGGCCGCCCGGTGGATCGATCCACCGACCACCGCGGTGCATATCCAGCGGCACTTGCAGGCCTGGATTCACCGCAAGCCGTATCAGGAACACTACAGTTTCGTTCCCCTGAGCCAAATCTCGCCCGATCTGCAGCACGCTGTGATCGCCGCCGAGGACGCACGCTTCTATCAGCACCACGGGTTCGATTGGCAGGCGATCCAAATCGCTGCCGAAGACGACATGGAAGGCGGCCGCCTTCGTGGAGGTTCCACGCTTACGCAGCAACTGGTAAAGAACCTGTTCTTTGGAACCGGCCGCACGATCCTGCGCAAGGGCGCGGAGTTCACGCTGGTGCCGGTGGCGGAATTGGTTCTTGGCAAGCAGCGCATTCTGGAGCTCTACCTCAACGTGGTGGAATGGGGTCCTGGCATTTATGGCGCGGAGGCGGCGTGCCGCTACCACGACGGAACCGCCGCCCGGAACATTGGCCGGGAGGAGGCGGCGCGGCTGGCCGCGATTCTGCCGGCTCCACTGAAACGGCGGCCGGCGCGCATGACTCGATACAGCGCGATCATTCTTGAGCGGATGCATCAGATGGGCTGGTAATCGCGCGCGGTGTTGGGTTATGGCCGGATGGTTGCGGATTGGGGAACCAAGCCCTCGAATGCAGCGCACCGTAGCGGTGGAACGAGGCTGCGGGGGGGGAAATGCGCTGGACCTGAAGGCTCCCGCTCCCTCCAGGGCAATCGCATGAAGACAATGAGCCAAGTGAGGCAATAGCCTTGAAAGGGCATGGCTTCAGCCGTGCCGTAGAAATGCCTCAAGTTCGTCTCGGCTTTAGCCGCTGAGGGAGATTCCCACCGGCTTCGACCCCATCCCTCGGGGCCTAAAGGCCAGAGTTTCTTCGTGGTTGGTAGCTGGCACGGCTAAAGTCGTGCCCTTTCAAAGCTGCCAAGGCCGAAAAACATCGTTCATGCGATTGCCCTGCCTAAACCTGACCGCCCTCATCCCCCGGCGGAAGCTCGGCTTTCGCCGTCTGCTCTCCCTCCGGTGGTCCCGACCGAACCGGAACCGCGACCAGCGCCTCGTCCGGAGGCCTGTTTTGCCGTCCCAGCAGCACCGCGAACCAGCCCAGCAGCAGGACCCATGCGCCAACCTGAAGCACGGTCATGACGATGAGCTTGAGCCAGAGGTCCAGAGCGGATTCAGGCGCTGCGCCGGAGTTGGGATCGGGGGTGGCGATGTTGAGGATCAGAGCGGGCAACGCCGCGCCGGCGATGGCCGCCCAGAGAACACCCAGCCACCAGCGCCAGTCTCCGAGCAGAAGCAAGATCCGCCGCCAGGGCAGGCGCAGGGCCCATTGAGCCGAGGCCGCCAGGCAAGGAACAAAAAGCGCCGGGACCACGACCCACGCCAAAGCCGTCACCGCCGCCGGGGGGTGGTAGAGGTTTTGGCAGACGTTGATGAGGGAGACGGCGGCAAGCGCAACAATGGCCCAGGCCAGTGAGGCGAGCACGCCCCAGATGAGGCGGAAAGGCTTTCCTTCCCGGCTCAGGAGCGAGCGCACGAACTGTGTCTGTACGTAGATGCCGGCCAGGATCAGCACCACCGGAAGCGACACCGAGAGCCAGGTCAAGACCATGGGGCTGCTTGGCAGGTGATCGGGCAGCAGACCCAGCAGAGCGCAGGCGAAGAACGCGCCGATCCAGACGCGGCCCGCGCGGAGCCGGATGAGGAGGTCGTTGTCGAGATCGGTCTCGGCGGGCTCGGGTTGCCGGTCGAAGGCGACGGCCAGCCATGCGAGCAGCAGGACCCAACTGCCCACAGCGAACAGATAGGCGATGGCGAGCTTGAGGATGACCCGCCAGACCTGGTGGGAGACAGTGCCGGCAGGTTCCCCGGCGTAGGAGAAACTCGGGAGCAGGACGCCGAGCAGCGCGGCCACCACCACGCCCAGCCACCACTGCCAGTTGAAGAGGATGCGCAGGGCGCGGCGGCAGGGCAGACGCCAGCCCCACTGCGCCGAGGCCAGAGCGTAGGGAAGGATCTTTCCCGGTACGACGATCCAGCGCAGAATCCACTCGGCGATGGAGAGCCAGCGGGAGATGTGGGCGTAGGTGAACACCGTTGAGCGCGCATGAGCCGAAAGGATAGAGTTCAGGTAGCCGGCCCACTCGGAGATCTGGTCGTCGCACCAGTCGAGGATCCACCACGCAAGCCAGCCCACGGCCAGCCAGCCGAGCAACGCCGCCGCGCCGTGCACCAGCTTCACGCGCCTCCCGTCGTCGCGCGCAAATCGGCGCATGGTCCCAGCTTCGAGCTCAAACAGTGAGATGACGAGCAGGACCGGGATGATGAGCGTGAGCGCCACCTGCCAGCCGTGCTTGTCGGGCAGGCGGGTCCAGCTCAGCCCGGCAAGAATCAAGAGCAGCGTACCGCCAAACTGCGCCACAACCCAGACCCAGCCGCGGCCGAGTCGTCCTAAGAAGTCTTTCAAGGTATTCACTGCTGCACCTCCAGAGTGGCGGGATCGGTGGTTGCCTGCACATTGGTCTGATACATGGGTCCGGCCTGCGCCGGGCTGATTTGGAACTTGCCCGGGTTGACCACCTTGAGCAGGTACATGTACTCGCGGCGGTAATTGAATTCGGTGTTGAAGAAGGCCGCGCGGTCGTCGTGGAACTCCTTGCGCGTGAACCAGTCAGCCCACCAATCGGGCTTGTTGTTGACGGTGTAGAGGCCGTTGTTGGGCAGGAACTCAGTCCCCGCGGGGATGGGGTCCTCGGCGAGCAGATACTTCCACTCGCTGCCGTTGACGGCGAGGCGGACGGCAACGATATCGCCGACGTGCACCGGGCCGTTGAGCGGCGCGAGGTCGTAGGTGATGGGATCGGTGGGCTTGGCCTGCTTTTTCTGGAGCAGGTAGTAGTCGCGGGTGAGGTTGAGGGCGAGCTTCTCCTGCTGGTAGAGCTTCTTGTCGGCGGCGTACCACGAGCTTTCCACGGACCAGTAGGTGATGCCGTTGCCGCTCTTGCGGACGGAGACCTGGCCGCCGGAGCCTACCTGCGCCGCCGAGATCTTTATCTTCCAGGGAAGGGCGAAGCCGTCGCCGGGACCGAAGTGGCGCTTGCCGGCGCTGACGCCGTTGACCAGCACTTCGACGTCGGAGGCATTGGCCAGCTCACCGCTCAGGGCAAGGTAGTCGGTAAGCCCGGCGATGACCATGGCGGTCTGCTTGGTGGAGTACCAGTAGTCGCCATCGCGGTGTTTGGCCACCCACTGCGCCGCCTTGGGCAACAGGCCGCTGGAGCGATCCTGCCGGATCAGCAGCTTGAGCGCGAAGGAGGTAGTTTCCGCCGAGGTGTCGTACCAGTATTCGAGCAGGCCGTCGTAGTTCGAATCCCACCAGGCGTCGGAGTCGGTGGTCTTGGCCTTCTTTTCGAGCAGGGTCACCGCATCTTTGGCGCGCGCGTCGCCCGAGGCATCGAGAGCCAGCCCCACCAGCGCGAGACCCTCGTCGCTGAGCTTGTCGCGCTCGTCCCAGGCCCGGTCCAGTGCGTCCTTGGGCGCGCTGCCGGTGGTGGCCAGCGCGTAGAGGGTGTAGGCGCGGAGATCGGCAATCATGTCGGGATGCGCGGCAAGGGTCTTCACGAGCCATTCACGGCCCTTGTTCCCTTCGTCGGTGTCGATCTCGTAGCCGGCCTGTTTGGCCTGGCCGAGGCCGCTGACCACGTAGGCGGTCATGAACACCCGGCTGGGATCGTCCTGCCACCAGCCCCAGCCGCCATCCTCGTGCTGGAAGCTCTTGAGCCGCTCCAGGCCGGCCTTCACCATGTCGTTCAGCATGGCCCGGTCGATGGGCGGCTTGAGGTGCAGCTTGTCCACCGCCTGGGCCACGATCACGTCGGGCAGGAAGCTGGACATGGTCTGCTCGGTGCATCCCCACGGGTAGCTGGTCAGATAGTCCAGCGCGCCGAAGACCGTGCCGGCCACGCTGGGCGCCACCGTGACAGTCAGGCCCCTGGTTCCCGCATCGGAGTTTGCCGGATAGCCATAGCCCCACTGCGCCTGGCCGGAGCCCGAAAAGACCACCCCCGAGCCCGACGACCGCTGCTTGACGCCGTAGGGAAGAACGGGGAGCGTGCTTTCCAGGGCGTCGGACTCCTCGTTGGTGAGCGCCTTGGCAGTCAGAACCGCGCTGCCGCTTGCGTGCGCCTTGACGCGCCAGTCTACGTAGCTTTCACCCTTGGCGGGAATGTTCACCTTTTGGGTCTGGCCGCCCGCTACCTCCAGCCCACGAACATCGAGGGCAAAGGTGACGTCTTTGGCTGTTTCCAGGTAGTTGTGGGCGATGACGCGGATCGTGACCTCGTCGCCCTGGCGGAAGAAGCGCGGGGCGGCGAGGCGGACGATGAGGTTCTTGCGGACCAGCACGCGCGTGACCATGCCGCCGGCCTTGCCGTCGTCCGTCATGGCGCGGATGGTGGTGCGCCAGGTGGTGAGCGAATCCGGGAAGTTGAACTCGACCTTGGCGTGCCCGTCGGGTCCCGTGTGTACGCTCGGGTTCCAGTAGGCCGTATCGGGAAAAGCCTTGCGGACCTTGGGCACAACCAGATCCGAACCGGGCTTGACCTGCGCCAGTCGGGGATGGAAGGTGGCCGCCTGGGCTAGCATCGGGCTCTTTGTTCCCGCCTCGCCGTAGAAGGAAAACTCAAAGGAGGTCTGCGGATTGAGGTAGACCCAGCGCTTGGGATAGAAGTAGGCGACGATATCGCCGCTCGAGTCGGGCCGGACGGAGTAGAGCGCCTCGTCCACCTCGCCGAAGCTCAAGTCGGCCTCCACCGGCTTGCCTTGGTAGTCCGAGGTGAGCACATCGAAGCTGCCGTGCTCGCCGGGCAGGTATTTGGGCTTGCTGGGCGTGACCGCGATCGAGAGCGTCCGCTCCACGGTGGGAACCTTCAAGCTCTTTTTGGCGGTCATCAACTGGTTGTCGTGGACGAGGACAGCGCAGATACTTAGGTTGGGCTGGGCCAGCTTGGTGATGGGCACGTCGAAGGCGGCTGTCTTTCCCGTGGAATGGATCAACTGCCGCGACTGCACGCTATCGCCCTCGGAGGTAACCACAGCCCAGGACTCGTCGAGGCCGGTGATCAGCAGCAGGTGCGCGGTGTCGCCCACCTGGTAGGTCTTTTTGTCGGCGACGATCTGGGCTTGGGCGTTGGGGCGGTACCACTCGCCCGCGCCGCTCCAGATCCAGACCCAGGTGCTGCCCTCGACGGTGCGCTTCTCGGGCGTCTCGGCGGTGGCGCTGACTTCAAAGCTCCCGCTGCCGGCGATTCCCGAAAGCTCCACCAACGCCGTTCCGTCCGCTCCGGTGGTCACGTCGCGGGTGGACACAGACGTATGCTTGCGCTCCGAGCCCCAGCCCCAGGCCCACTGGATCGCCTCGATGTGAACCTGCGTCTGGACCGGCTTGTTGTCGTAGTCCTGGGCGGTCACCTTCACCTTGGGCGTCTGGCCGGTCTGAAAGACGTAGCTGGTGGGCTCCACGCTGACCCGGAACGAGCCGTAGGTGGCCAGCACGGTCTGGTGGCCTGCAACCTCGCGATTGGCCGCGTCGGTCACCCGCGCCTCGATGCGGTAGTCCTGATCCCGATTGCTGCCCCAGCGCGGCTTCTCGGCCTCTCTGGTTGGAACGGTCACGGTCAGGCGGCCGTTGGCGTCGAGAATCCCCTCGTGCTCCTGCCGCTGGGTGGCGTCCCAGGCATAGTCTTCCTCCGGGGCCGCGCCGTCCCCGCCTTCATCGCCTTCGCCACCACTGTCCGCGTTGTCGTCGCCCTCGTCCTCGTCCCACCAGTAGTGGGGCATGGTGTGGACCACCCACTTGACCTTGGCGTTGGCCACCGGCTCCCCGAAGAAGTAGCGGGCCTCGATGGTGGCCTGGATCGTGTTCCCCTGCAACACCCGGGGCACGGCCGTTTTCACCAAGACCTGGTACTCCGGCTTCTTGTACTCCTCGACGTAGAAGCTGCCATAGCCGGCATCGGGC
>Ga0326727_10025268_pt1 | contig 11153 bp, 9 predicted proteins | sample MB2enrmetagenome_FD_207643 | JGI IMG/M metagenome (GOLD analysis project Ga0326727, IMG submission 207643) | Lab enriched peat soil microbial communities from McLean, Ithaca, NY, United States - MB29MY | ecosystem: Environmental > Terrestrial > Soil > Wetlands > Peat | place: USA: New York... | reverse complement strand
TTGCCAAGGTGAGGGTCGCGGGTTCGAATCCCGTCGTCCGCTCCAAATGACCTGTATCCCAAGAAGTGGACCACCCTTGTGACAATTTGGCCCTGTCCGTCAGGAGCCAGACATGCCAAGGCATTACCCCGCCGAACTTCGGACCTCGTCGCCGAGCTCGGCATCGCGAATAAAACCCTCTATAAGTGGCGGCGCCAGGCGCTGATAGACGCCGGCCGACGCCCGGGGGCCAAGAGCTTCGAGGCTGATCCGCTCTTACAGGCCCGCCGGCGCATCAAAGAGCTCGAGGCCGAGCTCAAGGCGGTGAAGGCAGCCAGCGCCCTGTTCGAGGAGGGCGCCGTCGACCCAAAAGCAAGTTCCAGGTTGTCCGAGGGCTGAACAACCTGGGCTACTCCGAGCGCTTTGCCTGTCAGATCGTCGGCCTCGACCGTTCGAGCTACTACGACATCAAGTTCAGAAAGCCCAACGACCGCGAGATCCGCCGCCTGCTGTTAGCCGACGCCATCGCCGACATCCACGCCCGCTCCCGGGGCACCTACGGCATCTTGCGCATCCGGGCGGCCCTGGAGATCGAGCAGGGTCTCATCGTCAACACCAAGCTCGTGAAGAGAATCATGCGCCAGCTGGGCATCCGGGGCCTGCCAGGACCGCGGAGGGGTGTGAAGAACTTGAAGAACGCCCCCACCTGCGAGGACCTCGTCCAGCGCAACTTCAAGGCCGCAGCGCCCAATGAGCTGTGGCTCACCGACATCACCGAGCACGAGACCCAAGAGGCCAAGCTCTACTGCTGCGTCGTGTTGGACATGTACTCGCGAAAGGTCGTCGGCTGGGCCATCGACCGGCGCTGTGAAGCTGTGCTGGTCAACGACGCCCTCCAAAAGGCCGGCACCTCGAGGCCGACGTCGCCCTCGACGACCATCCACTCGGACCACGGCAGTCAATTCACCTCATGGGCCTTTACCGAGAACGTGCGACGCCTCGGCCTCGTGAGCTCCATGGGAACGATCGGCGACTGCTTCGACAATGCCCCCATGGAGTCGTTCTGGGGCTCGATGCAAGTCGAGCTGCTCGACCGACAACGCTGGCGGACAGTCCTCGAGCTCGCCATCGCCATCGCGGACTACATCGAGCACTTCTACAACCCGACCCGGCGCCACAGCTCGCTCGGCTACCTCACACCGAACGAATTCGAAGTCCTACACTCAACCCAACCCCAGGCCACGTTGTCCTAAAAAGTGGTCCAGTGAATGGGGTACAGGCCAAAAGTGCAGTTCAGGGGCCTGGAAGGGGCCAGGACGATCCTTGATAGTCCATCCGCTCGCGTGTATTTCTATCCAGCTTTCAGCCAGCATGCAGCGCGACGGCCGTGGTAAGTGTCTTATTAGACAAGGACGCGTCGTGGGGGGCCGATGGACGACGAGGAAGGGCGTGAGGAGTTCGAGCTGTTCTTTCACGCCTACGCTCGTCGTTTCGTCGGAGAGGCGTTTCTGCTCACCGGTAGTCAACAAGACGCGCAGGATCTCGTTCAAGAGGTGCTCGTTCGCGTCTGGCAGCACTGGCCTACTGTCGCCCACCATGACCACCCGGAGGCCTGGGCACGCCGTGTGATGCGGAACCTCGCCGCCAACCGCCGGCGCCGTAATCTGCTCGAGGAACGCCACCGTCAGCTCACCGTCCCCGAGCGCGGTCAGGCGCCCGACGCGGATCACCTCGACATCGTCAAGGCCCTGCAACGACTCTCCGGGCGACCGAGACAAGCCATGATCCTGCGCGCGGTGGTGGGTCTCAGCGTCGACGAGATCGCGGGCGAGCTCAGGGTCCCTTCTGGCACGGTCAGGTCGTGGCTCCATCGAAGCAGAACAATCCTTGCAGGCCACCTCGGAGTGAGCCCGCTTGTGACCCCGGGAGCTGATTGACTTGCCCGAATTCGACGACCCGGTCCTCGCAGATATCCGCGCTGCGGCTGAGGCTGCTGAGCATTTACCTCTCGGCTTCAGCCTGGAAGACGTCTTGGCGGAAGGCAGCGCTCGCCGCCACCGCCAGAGGCCGTGGGCCCACCGCTTCGGCGTCGTTCTCGTGGCGGCCGCCATCCTGGTGGTGTTCTTCGTTCCCCTTCCGCACCTGAGTCTGTTCAAGCGTCTTGTCTCGTCTCCCAATCCGTCGCCCGCGACGAGTGGGTCGAGAACGCTGCCGATCGGGACGCGACTGGCCGAGCTGAGAGGGTCCGACACGGTGTCCGGTGACTCCTTCGGCTCCGCGGTGGCCGTCGCCGGCAACACCGCGGTCGTGGGTGCATTCGACCATGACGACGACGATGCCGGCCGGGTCTACGTGTTCTCCAAGACGGCTGGCGGCTGGGAACAGACCGCCGAGCTGAAGGGTTCCGACACCGTCGCGGGTGACAACTTCGGCGTCGCAGTGGGCATCTCAGGGACCACGATTGTCGTGGGTGCGTCCAGCCACGACTCAACTTCTGCCGGACGGGCCTACGTGTTCACCAAGGCGGCTACCGGCTGGAAACAGGTTGCCGAGCTGTCAAGCCCGGGAACATCGCTGGCTCACATCTCTGTGGCGATCTCGGGCACGACGATTGTCGTTGGCTGGAACTACCCCAACAGTCCGGTGTCTGGACCGGCTCAGCCGGGCGTTGCGTGCGTGTACACAAAGACGGCCACCGGTTGGCGCCGAAGCGCCGTGTTGAGGGGTCCGAATACAACTTCCTTCGGCTACTCGGTAGCCGTCTCGGGCTCGACGGTCGTCGTCGGCGCAATCTCAGCCCCGCCGGCCGACCCTGTCGGTCGGACGTACGTCTTCACCAAGACAGCGACCGGCTGGAGGCAGTCCGGTGTACTGAACAGCCCCGACGCTGCCAACGCCTTCAGCTTCGGCTACTCGGTAGCCGTTTCTGGCTCGACGGCGCTGGTTGGGAGCGGCGGTACTGGCCCGGTGTACGTCTTCACCAAGACAGCGACCGGATGGAGGAAGTTGGCCGGCCTGAAGGGCAGGGACACGGTCTCCGGGGATGGCTTTGGTTCCACGCTGGCGCTTTCCGGCACAGCGGCCGTTGTCGGCGCGTTTGAGTCGGCTGACGATGCCGGCAGGGTCTACTTCTTCAACAAGACGGCGAAGGGCTGGAGGCAAGTCGCCGAGCTGAAAGGCAAAGTCGGTGGAGGTTACTTCGGCTTCTCCGTGGCGATCTCGGGTACCACAGCCATCGTGGGTTCAGTCCCGACCTCAGGAGCCGTTTCCGTCCACGTGGGCTTGCCGGTCAGCCCCGGCCGAGCGTACCTGTACCGGGCCTAGGTCAAGTGCCCTGTCTGCATTCCTCCTCACCTCAAGGGTCACGAGGTTAGACCTCGCGCCGTGACTGCTGACTGGCAGGAGCTGTCCTAGCGTCGGTGGTGACCCCGTAATTAGTCCGCCTTATCGGGGTACAGCGCGCGTCGCCCTCTTTAGGTCACGGAGACAGCGACGTTTGCAGATCGGGAAGCCTCCACGGAGTTGATTGTTCTGAAGATGCGGACGCGCTGGGCCGCTATGTCCACTGATTTCCGAACAGCTTGCAGCGCGATGGCCGAGCTAAGTGTCTTTATTGGTGAGGACGTGTCGTCACAACTTGATGAAGCACAGGAAGGGCGATCGGAATCTCAAGAACAACAACAAGAGGGGGGTGAAATGCATATTCGCAGCAAGATCGTTGCCGCGGCGTTAGCGGCGATCTACCTATGTGCCATAGGTGCCACTGGGAGTGCCGCGGCGACAAGCAAATCGGTCTCGTCCCGCACGACATTGACAGGACAATCCGGACTCCATGTAGAGCAACAGGTATCCCGGCTCAAGGGCAATCCGAACGCTGGCAATCCGCCGGGTACGCGGGCACCGACCCAGACCTGGAAGGACCCCAAGGGCAATCCGAACGCTGGCAACCCGCCGGGTACGCGGGCACCGACCCAGACGTTCGGAAGGCACCACGTTCGGTAAGTAAGCAGAGCTTTCCACGGAACCGGTGTGACGATTGACACCGGCACGAGGGCTGCCGTCGCCACACCGTCCCGTAGGTTGGCGACGGTTAGCCCTCTACCTGCGAGCCGATCGACCAGGGCTTGAACAATGCGTCGCCGGGAACGATTCGCGAAGCCGCGACGACCACACTTTCTCTGGGGGCAGAGCGCCCTGTTTCAATCAGCAACCGCCTCATTGCCCTTATTTCAATGACACAACGCTATCCAACTCAGGAGGTAGTCCATCATGTGCCAAGTTCTTGATGGGGGACGCGCATCGCGCAGGGTCCGGAGGACCGCGAGGTCCGGCATCCTGGCCATCCTCGCCCCGATCGTCTGCGCAATGGGCGTCTTGGCCACTGCAGGCGAGGCGGCGGCATCTGGGTCGATCTCGTCCCCCGCGGTCTCTGAGAGACTCGTGCACGCGACGCTCCATGCATCACCGTTTCGTGACGGGGCCGAGCTACGTAGCCATTATGCTGGCTTCGAAAGCGGCTCGCACGCTCCCAGCTTGCCTCATCAGCAATTCGACGCGGTGGCGTTCGGCTCGTTTGGCTCCGCCCTTGTGGGCTCCGCTCCGGTCGGCAACGGCCCGGATTTCACGGCGGTCGATCCGGCGACGCACACGCTGTATGTCACGAACGGCTTCAACGACAACGGCCCAACAAACGCGGGCGGCAACACCGTCTCGGTGATCGACGAACGCCACTGCCAGGCCGATGACGTCTCGCGGTGCAAGGGGCCGTGGCCGACGCTCACGGTCGGGAGCGATCCGAACGCTGATCCGAGCGCGGTCGCGATCGACCAGCGGACGGACACGATCTACGTAGCGGATCCGGGCGACAACACCGTGGCGGTGTTCAACGGCGCGACCTGCAACGCCGAGACGAGCGCCGGTTGCGGGCAAACGCCGGCGATGGTCCCGGTCGGGGGACCGCCGGTCGCGATCTTCGACGACCCGGCCAATAACACCGTGTACATCCCCAACGCCGCCGAGGACGACCTGTCGATGCTCGACAGCGCGACGTGCAACGCGACCGATCTCGCCGCCTGTCCGACCACGCCCCCGCCGACCGTCACCGTCGCTGGCCTCCCGTTCGCCGGCGCCGTGGACCTTTCGACCCACACGGTGTACGAGAGCGTGTGCGGGGACCCGAACTTCGGGTGCCCGCCCGGCCCCAACGGCTTTTCGGTGTTTGACGCGAGCACCTGCAACGCGACCGTGCAATCGGGATGCGACCAGCTCGGCACACTGCCCACCGCCATCCCCCCCTTCGGCTCTCAGGTCGACCCCGCCGACCAGACCCTGTACACGGCCAACGGCGACAACACGATCTCAGCGTTTGATCTGCGCACCTGCAACGCCGCCGACCTCGCCGGCTGCGCGACCGACTCGCCCGGCACCGTGATGGTTGCCCCGCCCGAGTCCTTCGAGGTCTCAATCTGGCTTGTCCTCGACGCGCCACTCCATACCGTCTACGCCGTCAATCAGAAGGACGACACCGTTTCGGCGATCGACACGGACGTTTGCAACGGCAGCCACCTGTCTTCTTGCGCGGCCCTGCAACCGCCGACGGTCCACACCGGCGAGGATCCTGAGTCCATCGCCCTCAACCCAGCTACCCAGACGCTCTATACCGCCAACCAGGTGAGCAACGACGTCTCGGTGATCGACGCTTCGCGGTGCAACGCGACGGTCACAAACGGCTGCCGAGAGGCGCCGCCAGCCGTTGCCCTGTCCGGGCCGGGCGCGCTGGCTGCCGACCCGGCGGTCGGCACCGTCTACGTGGCAACCGGTACCGATACGCTGTCGATGATTGACAGCCGGACCTGCAATGCCATCCGCCACGATGGCTGCACGTCGGCCCCGCCGACGGTCAGCGTCGGTGCCTTTCCACAAGGAATCGCCGTCAACTCGGAGACCCACACGGTCTATGTTGCAGACTTTGGATCTGGGCCGACTGGCAGCGTCTCGGTGCTCGATGCGAGAACCTGCAACGCGACCACCACCAGCAGCTGCGAGAACATCCAGACCCTCCCGGTGCCAGGCGGCAACGCCGTGGGCGTAGCGGTTGACACAGCGACTAACACCGTCTATGTCACTACGGCCCCGGCCAGCGGGCCGAACACCGTCTCGGTCTTTAACGGGGCGACTTGCGACGCAGCTCAGAGCTCCGGATGCACACAGGTGCCCCATTCGGTGACCGTCGGACTCGGAGCCGCGGCGCTTGCCATCGACACCTTGACCGACACCGTCTACGCGGCTAACTTCGCCAACTTCGCCGGGAACACCGTCTCGGTCATCGACGGAGCCACTTGCAACGCCGCCGACACAACCGGCTGCACCAACGCGCCGCAGACCATCACACTCGGTCCGACCTTCACATCCCCCGACGGCGTCGCAATCGATCAGGCGACCGACACGATCTACATTGCCAACCTAGAAAACGGCGAGGGCTCCGGCACCGTCTCGGTGATCAACGGCGCAACCTGCAACGCCGCCATCAACGCAGGCTGCGGTCAGACACCGCAGAGCGTCACGGTCGGCTTCGGCCCCGTCGCTATCGCCTTCGACTACGTGAACCGCAGCGTTGTCGTCGCGAACATCGAGGACACGAGCGTCTCTGTCATCAACGCCGCGAGCTGCAACGCCATCATCAGCTTCGGGTGTGACGGCGTCCAACCGAAGCTCGCGGTCGGTCGGGCACCTTTCGCCGTCGCGATCGACCCGACGGTCGAGACGATCTACACCTCGAACGGCGACGACACCGTTTCGGTCGTTCGCACGATTCCATAATCGTCTCGCCGGCGGTCGGCATTTGGCTGGATCCTGCCAGAACGACGGGCGGGTGGATGCTGGCGGCAGAACTGAAGGGTTCCGACAGGGTAGCCGGTAACGGGTTCGGCGGGTCGGTACGACAGACCCGAAGGCCGATCCGAACACCCGCAAGGCACCACATTCGTTAAGTAGGCGTGGCAACCCGCCGCACACCGGGGCACCGACCCAGGCGTTTGGAGGCCATTTCGGTTTGTCGCTTGCGCGACCAACGGACCATGCGGCGGGTGATCGCCCGGCCAGCGCGGGACACAAGTCAACGCGGCTTGCACGACCTATCCGCGTGGAATCTCGCGTCGCGGATGAATCTGTTTCACAGAGGTACTTCAGTGAACGACCAGCTTTCGAAACACCAAACAAAGACAAAGGGGGAAGAGATGTACCGGATAGGAAGCAAGCCCATCACGGACGGGCGTAGCAGCCAACGGAGAAGCGCCTGGTCACGTCGGAAGGCACTTTCCCCGATCGCCGCCGTGACCGCCTGCCGCGCCGCGCCATCGTCGCCCGCGACGACCGGGAGGAGCCTCAGGTTCCTCGTCGAGGCCGCACTTAGCTGTCTGGCGCTGCTAGCTGGTGTGAGCGCGGTCCCGACTATGGCGGCGGCAACTGGCACGCCTGCTAGGAGCGGGCCCGTAGCCCTCAACGGCCCGATCGGCTCCGGGTCGGCGCTGGTCGCCTCGGCGCCGGTCGGCAACGGCCCTGACGTGGTCGCGCTGAACCCCGCGACGCATACGCTCTACGTGACCAACGGCTTCAACACGAACGGCCCCAACGCCGGCGGGGACACGGTTTCGGTGATCGATGCGCGCCACTGCAATGCGCAGGACGTTTCGCGCTGCAGGGGGCCATGGCCGACGATCAAGGTCGGGAACCTGCCGAGCGGGATCGCGATCGACGAGCGCACCGACACCGTGTACGTCAGCAGTGGAGAGAACGAGGGACCGGGCATCGTATCGGTCTTCAACGGCGCAACCTGCAACGCCACCAACACGGCGGGGTGCGACCAAACACCCGCGACTGTCCCCGTTGGGTTAGGACCGGTCGGGATCTTTGCCGACGACGCGGTCCACACCGTCTATGTCCCGAACTCCGACAACGGAGCAGGCAACAGTACGACCGTGTCGATGATCGACAGCGCGACCTGCGACGCCTCCGATCTCTTTGGCTGTCCACACGCCCAGCCGCCGACCGTCAACGTCGGGGCAGCACCCGCCGCCGTCAACGTCGACCTGGCCACCCACACCGTCTACGTGACCACGATCGGCAAGCTGAACGGGTGGACCGTGTTCGACGCAAACACCTGCAACGCGACGGACCAGGCCGGTTGCAGCGACCTTGGTCACCTCCCCGGCGACCCGATCGGACCGAACTCGGCTGAGGTCGACACCGCCAACGACACCATGTACACGGCCAACTACGACAACACCGCGTCGGCGTTCGACCTCGCCGATTGTGACTCCAGCGACCTGTCGGGCTGCAAGCACGACACGCCCGGGACCGTCGCCCCGGTCCCAACAGTGGGCTTCGACCACGCCCTGTGGCTCGCCGTGGACGCCCCGCTGCACAGCGTCTACGTCGCCTACCAAAAGGACGACTCCCTGATCGTGGTCGACACGGACAAGTGCAACGGGGCCCATCCGGCGGGGTGTTCGACGCTCAGCACACCCGAGATCCACACAGGTGCCGACCCTGAGTCGGTCGTCGTCGACGATCAGACCCAGACGCTTTACACCGCCAACGAGGTCGACAACGACGTCTCGGTGATCGACGCCAGGCGCTGCAACTCGGAGATCACAAGCGGCTGCCGGCACCCCGCGCCCGAAGTCGCGATCTCGGGAGCGGGAAACCTGGCGGCCGACCCTGGCGTCGGGACAACCTACGTCCCGACCGGCGCGGACACTGTGGCGATGATCAACACCAGCAAATGCAACGCCCTCCAGACCGACGGGTGCACCAAGGCACCGCCGACGCTCACGGCCGGCGAGCAGCCTGCGGCGGTTGCCCTCGACGCGCTCACGCACACCGTGTACGTGGCCGACTACGGCGCCGGCTCGGCCGGCACGGTCTCGGCGTTCGACGACGGCACCTGCAACGCGACCGACCAGGCCGGCTGCACCACGATGTCCACGCTCAAAGTCCCCGGCGGGAACCCGTACGACCTCGCGGTCAACACCGCCACCAATACCATCTACGCCGCCACAATCACCCGCAGCGGCCCGGACCTCATCTCGGTGTTCAACGGCGCAACCTGCGACGCCACCAACAGGGGCGGCTGTGACCAGACGCCCGCGACCGTCGCCGTTGGTAGTTCGGGGCACGCGCCCAACAACTCGTTTCTCGAGCTCGCCATCAACCCGGCGACTAACACGATCTACGCGGCAAATATCTTCAACACCGGGCCCAACGAGCCCCCTCCGTACCTCGGTAACAGCGTGTACGTGATCAACGGCGCCACCTGCGACGCCGCGAACATGAGCGGCTGCGGCCAGAGCCCAGCCGCTGTCAAGCTTGCCCCCCACCCACCGGTCGGGTCCAACCCAGTTGGGATCGCGGTTGACCAAGCCACTGACACGATCTACACGTCGAACCTCGCCGACGGCGAGTACCCCGGCACTGTCTCGGTCATAAACGGCGCCACCTGCAACGGCTCAGACCACGCTGGCTGCGGCCAGAGCCCAGCCACCGCCCCCGCCGGTTTCGGCGCCAACCAGATCACGGTCGACCAGCTGACAAACCAGGTCTACGCCACCAGCATCGAGGACACTAGCGTCATCGTGATCAACGGCAACACCTGCAACGGTGCCAACGCCACCGGCTGCGACAACACGCAAACGGAAGCCACGGTGGGCGACTACCCGGGCTGGATCAGCGTCGACCCGGCGGTCGGCACCGCATACGTCACAGACATCGAGGGCGTTTCGGTCATCCCACTCAACCACTAACGCCCGCACAGACGGCCCACGACGATCCCGTTCGCTGACATCGCCCCACGATCGCCGTCTCAACGACCGGGTCAGCTTTGTGCCCGCCTCGACGTCTACTCGTCTTAATCAGTCACGGTTTCGCCGCGCAACGACTTCTGAACCGAGGAGCGGCACCAAAGGCTGCGACGAATCGACGCCGCGCCTTCCTGGGCTGGGGTGTCTTTGTATTTTGGCCCTCCCGATCCGAATAACCATCACGGGGCGTCAACCGCGCATTCAATCTCCTCCTGCCGTCGATGGAGCAGTCGATGCCTTCGTTAGTGGCCTCGAACGGCGATGACGATGCTCGCGATCGCGACGGCAACCTGCTTCTGGCCCGGGCCGAGCTCTCTTCCATCGGCTTCGTTCTGGCGTTCGACTGCAGCCACTCGGCGTGCACGTGGGGCTGATCTACCCGTAGTAACGCGTGTTACTACGGGGCGGATTTGGCAGCACTTCCCGGACGAAAGGACGGACGGAGCCCACGTCGACGGACGGAGCAACACTGGGTGCACGGATTCCATCACCTTGCCAAGGTGAGGGTCGCGGGTTCGAATCCCGTCGTCCGCTCCAGATGGCCAGCTCAGAGCCATAATCCAGTTCTCTACACTCGGCGGTCCGCTGTCACTCTATCCAGTCTCGACAGTCTCGACAGTCTCGTGCACAGTCTCGTGTGCTGTGCGACTCCGGTTCATGCTTGCCAGTCTCGACAGTCTCGTCAGCGAACCGTTGGTGAAAGAGACGAGACCGTCGCTGGTGAGTTCAATGTGGCGCTCGCCGTTGGCGTCTCGCAGGGTGAGGCCGGTGACTCGTTGTACTCCGTGTGCAAGATGCCCTTCAGATGTGTGATGCCCATCATGAACCGAACGAGATACCGCTTGACCTCGATGACGGAGTGGTAGTCCCGGAAGGCGAGCATCGTGCTCCAGCAGTACCAGAAGATGGACTTCGTGAACTCGGGGCCGAACCAGTCAGCCGTGGAGATCCCTTCGAGTTCCTCCTCCGGCGTGGGGGGTAGTGACTGTCGACACATCAAATGGAGAGGTCACCGACAACGTCGAATACTGGCTGGTCACCGAAGCGGCCCGAGCATTCGCACCTGGCGCCACGGTGATCACCAACAGCGACTCGAGTGGCGTACCGCTGTCTGCCTGCGAATCTGGAACAGGGCTCTGCGTCGCCGCAGCCACGAATCAGGACGGGACCACCGGCCTTTATGTGGCCAGCGCCACAAGGAGTGCGGTGAGCTTCGCCTTCGACGACGAAGGAAACGGCTTCACGTACCCGCTTCGTTCGTCACCTACCTGTGCCACCGGCGCTGCCGAGCATCGCGTGGATCAACGAACCGAAGGA
>Ga0326727_10025266_pt1 | contig 11154 bp, 7 predicted proteins | sample MB2enrmetagenome_FD_207643 | JGI IMG/M metagenome (GOLD analysis project Ga0326727, IMG submission 207643) | Lab enriched peat soil microbial communities from McLean, Ithaca, NY, United States - MB29MY | ecosystem: Environmental > Terrestrial > Soil > Wetlands > Peat | place: USA: New York... | reverse complement strand
GCCGAATTCGCGAACGGCTGAGGTGCGGGCTTGCTCGGGGGTTTCGCCCTGTTCCATGCGCTCCTGCGCGGCCATGCGGAGATGAGTCTGTATCTCCTCGTCGAGTTCTTTTACACGCTGCCAGTAGTGAAACAACCGTTTCCAACGATTCATGAGTGGCCCCTATTCGAATCGGAGCGCTGCCATGGGGTCCATGCGCGAGGCGCGCCGGGCGGGCAAAAGGCCAGCGAGTGCGCCTGCCCCCATCAATGCCACCAGGGCACAGATCACCGAAATGGGATCGGATGGCTCCAGGCCGAACAGACGGCTTCTGAGAAGATGTGCAGCCGCGATTGCGCAAGGCAAACCAATGGCTGCCCCCACCGTCAATACCAATAGCGATTCCTTCATGAACAGCCAGACCACATTCCCGCGTTGTGCCCCAAGTGCCATGCGAATTCCGATTTCGCCGGTGCGGCGGGTGATCTGGTAAGCCACCACGCCGTAAATTCCGATGGAGGTCAGCAGTAGCGCCAGTATTCCAAACACGGTTGCCAGGACGGCGAACACTCGATCCAGCTGAAGCGAGCGGTCTATGACATCTCTGATGGTCCGAACATCGTAAACGGAAATGTCCGGGTCCATTGACTGGAATTCTCGCCGGATGGCCGCAATCACCGCCGCCGGGTGCCCCGCTACCCGGACATGGACGTAGTACGGGCGCTCCTCGAAGTTCTGAAACAACGGCCGATAGAACATGGGCATCGGCTGCTCCCGGAGACCGCCGTATTTCGCGTTTCCGATCACCCCCACGATTTCGATTTGGCCGCTCGATCCCGCGCCGTTGGTGCCGAAGTGTCTGCCAACCGGGTTTTCCTCACCGAAGAATTTACGAGCGAAAGCCTGGTTCACCACCGCCACGGGGGGAGAATTCGCCTGGTCTGAAGTTCCGAATTCGCGCCCCGCGAGAAGGGGAATCCCGACGGTATAGAAAAAGCCGGGGCCAACTGCATTGAACGGTATTTGAGAAGCGTGCTCCGTGCCGTCGGGTTGCCGAACCCAGGTTCCAGCGTTCCATCCACCGTTGCCGAAGACCGCGTCCCCCGCGAGGCTTACGGCGACTACACCGGGCAGGGGGGCAAGGCGCCCCGGTAGCCGCTTCCAGAATTGTTGGCGATCCCGGATCGATTTGCCCAGGGACGGGTCTACGCTCATCAAGACCAGATTTGCGCGGGTCAAACCCAGATCCGTACCCGCTAGGTTCCTCATTGTGCGCACAAACAACCCGGCACAGATGAGCAGCGTCAATGACAGTGCTACTTGTATCGTGAGGAGTTTTCTGGCAAAGGGCAGGCGCGTGGCGCCTCCGAGATGTGCGGCGGCGCCGGCGGCCAGAACGCGGCCTCCACGCCCGGCACCGAGCGCCGGCAGCACGCCAGAAAGGAGTCCGGTGAGGATTGATAGGACGAGGCTGAATCCCAGCACCCGCTGGTCCAAGCGAAACTCAAGCGATGCTCCTTGCAGACTGCCCAGCAACAAGCTGACCAGGACTTGGTGCCCCCAGAGCGCTACCAGCAGGCCGGCCGCACCCCCCAGCAGTGCCAGGAATAGATTCTCAGTGAGCAATTGGCGAAAGAGCCGCACCCGCCCCGCCCCCATGGCCAGACGGATTCCCATCTCTCTTGCGCGGGCGGCAGATCGGGCCATAAGCAGGTTGGCAACGTTCACGCACGTAATGAGCAGTACCAACCCGGTCATCCCGATGAGAATTTTCAGCGTGTCGGAGTATTCCCAGTAATACCAACGGAATCCAGAGGTGCCCCGACCGGCGCGATTGATGAGCAGTTTTTCCCCCAGGAATTCTTCTCGTTGAGCCTCCGGCCAATCCTTGATGCTATCCCTGAATGACTCCACGGCTTGGTGGAATAGAGGCTCGAGTTGGGCACGTGCTTGCGGAATCGAGATTCCGGTTTTCAGACGCCCAAGCACCCACACATAACCAGCATTTGGACCCGAGGCCAGCGGAACCCACATCTCGGGGTTTCGGCTGCGGTCCACACCAAAGAAATCCGGCGGCATCACCCCGACCACAATGCATGGCGCGCCGTTGATGTGCACGGTTGCACCTACAATGGCGGGATTGCGCCCGAAGTGGCTGCTCCAGAAGGGGTAGCTCAGCACTACCACCTGATGTTCCGCGTCAGGACGGTCGTCCGTGGGATCGATGGCGCGCCCCAATAGCGGCTTCACTCCAAGCGTAGGAAAGAACGAGCCGGATACTTCATGAACAAAGACACGTTCCGACACCGCACTGGAACGCAGAACGCGCGTATCGGACCAGAAGGCAAAGACGCCGGAGAGCACAGACGTGTCCTTGCGCAGATACTCGAACTCTGGATATTTGAGGTTGCTCATCATGGTCCCGTTCGGGGCTAACCTCACGAATTCCACAAGTTCTTGCGGATTCCTCACTGGCAGCGTCCTGAGAAGCATGGCATTCATGACACTGAAAAGGGCAATGTTCGCGCCAATGCCGAGAGCCAGAGTCAGTACCGCGACGGCCGTGAAGCCGGGATTCTTGCGCAACTGGCGCACGCCATAGCGTAGATCTTGGGCCAAGGTTTCCAGCCACCGGTAACCCCACATGTCGCGCGTGACTTCTTTGACCAGGGCTACGTTGCCGAATTCGCGCAGGGCTGAAATGCGGGCTTGCTCGGGGGTTTCGCCCTGCATCATGCGCTCCTGCGCTGCCATGCGCAGATGACTCTGGACTTCTTCGTCCAGTTCCTCTTCACGCTCGCGCCGGTGAAACAACCAATTCCAGAGATTCATGGCTGCGCCGATAATAACTGTGCCGAAGGGACCTTGCGTGCGGCAGCGGCAGCTACCGCCTTCCGCCCTTGGTTTATACGGCAATCCTACAAAAGCCAGAAAGAGCAAGGCGGCAGCTACGATTGTTACACTCAAAATCCTGTGGGCACTTTCGCTCTCGCCTAAATTCAATATTCCGGACTCATAACCCCCGCAATGGCGTTGACCATCTGTTCCCAGCGGTCTTGCTCGAAGATTAACTGCTTCCTGCCGGCGGGAGTGAGGCGGTAGAACCTGGCGCGCTGGTTGCTCTCCGTCGGTTTCCATTCGGCGGTCACCCAACCCTGTTTTTCCAGGCGATGGAGCGCGGGGTAGAGCGACCCGGTCTCAACCTTCAAAACCTCCCCCGAGCGCCCGCCAATGGATTGGCAGATCCCGTATCCATGCTGCGGCCCCCACTGCAAAGTCTGGAGGATCAGCATGTCCAGAGTGCCTTGCAGCAACTCAATGCGATTCTGATAGCGTTCTTTTTGGGGTTTCATGACGTAGATAATCTACAGCTTAATAGTAGAAAGTCAATCCCTTTTTGGGAGGTCGCTCAGCGGATGGCACAGTGCTGTGGGGGGCATATCGGGTTTCGTAGGGGAAGGCGTCGTGCCTGCCATCTGTAAGTCTCCCCATAAGCCGCATAGGCTTTAATCGGTCATTTTGCTTACACACGTCACCTCCGTGGAACGTACTCGAACTCTGTGCGCGATCACTTGCCACGGACGACGCTAGTTCGCCGGCTCATGCGGTCCGGGAATATTGGGTGCGTGGTGAACCTCCCCTTCCACGGCCTCAGACATCTCGATGTTGTTTCGATCCAAAAGCGTTCCCGTCGCCTGCTCGTATTGAATCAAGGCCTTGGCGTAGGCGGCGCGATCTCTTACCACATTGCCTTCGGCGGTGGCCAGATTCCGCTGCGCCGTGATGACGTCTTCCACCGTAGCCGAAGCCAGGCTGAACTTCTGCTGCTGCATGTCGAGCACCTGGCGAGATACGGCGGCAACTTTCAGTGTGGCATTCAGGGTAGTTCGAGCCTGCTCCACCGCGCTCACCGCCTTGCTGACGTCCCAAACAGCCTGATTCTTCGCATCCTGGAGCTTCATCTGCAACTGCCGTTGTTCCAATACCGCCCGAGCGGCGTCGGCCTGGGCCTGACGGTTGCGGAAGGGAAAACCGACCTGTACGCCATAGGAGAGGTTGGGGTAATCGTTATCGAAGACATTTGCGAAGGTGGTCCGCAAGGCTCCCCCTAGCCCGGCGAAGCTGTAAGTAGCAAAGACCTGGACCGAGGGCAGCAGCGCATTGCGTGTTGCCTGAATGGCAAACTCCTGGTTGCGTACGTTTAGGTCGGCCTGCTCAATCTCCGGCCGGTGGGAGGCCGCTTCCTTCAGGGCCTCATCCAACGTGGGCACGTCATCCAAGTGGGGCTCCGGAAGCTTATCGGTAGGGGCAATATCCACCGTGGCCAACTGCGTCGTGAAAGTCTTCGAGATTTTGGCCTTAATCGACTGGGCGTCCTGGGAAAAAGTGTTTCCTGCCGCTAGCAGGTCCTGCTGCCGCGCCGCCACTTCTTCCTGGCTCCGCAGCACGTCATATTGGGCCACTGCACCAATTTTCAATTCGGCTTGGTTGCTTTCCAGCAGCTTCTGCGCGTACACCAAGCTTTCCTCCGCCACGCGAATGCTCTCTTGGTCTGCCAGCAGGTCGTAGTAAGTGGTCATCACCGCCGCCACCTGAGTGATCACGCTCTGCCGGAAGACGCTCATGGAGTATTTCAGGTTATTTCGGCCGATGCGGATAAACCGGGCATTGGCGCGCTTGCCAAAGCCGTTCAACAAGTTCTGGCTGAAGCCTATGGAAAGCCCCGTGACAAATTCCGGATTGAATAGACTGGTGGTGGTGTTGTCGGATAGACGATAGCTATACTCCGACACGCCCACGCTTGTGCCGGACACAAAACCCTGACTATACCCCGCTTGAAAGTATCCAAAGTGACTTGTCTCGACCGGCACGCCGCTCACCACCGTGTAATTCAGGGGGGTGGTCGAATTGGTGCCACCATAGAAGGCGTACACGCTCGGATCAAAGGATCCCGAACCCACGCTGTTAATACTTTCCCCCCCCAGGGTACCTCCCGCCCCACCTCCGCCACCGGCGCCGCCACCGCCTACCCCTGCACCTAGACTGCCGGAGAACAAGGTTGTGGACTGGTTGGCGCCGGCTACACCACGGGTTGCACCGCCGCCTTTCGCATGCAGCAAGTCTGTCTGGGCGATGGGCAGGTTAAATCGGGCTACTTCGATGTCGAGATTGTTTTCGAGCGCTAAAGCAATGGCGTCATCAAGACCCAGCATCAGTTTGTCGCCAACAATAAGGTTATCGAGCCGCCGCGAGTTGTCCAAACGGGGAGCGGGGACATAGCGAGCGAAGTAAGGGGAAAAAATGTTGAACCCCCCGTGGTTGTTCGAGTAGTCGATTTGGGTCACGCGGTCACCAGCCGTCGTTTTCGCGGCTTCTTGGCCAGCCGAGGGCCCGGGACAAAACAAAACCAGGAATGAAACTGCCGCTATCAACCGCCGGAATGGCGTTCTAGTCTCCATGAGCACTCCTCGTATAGGTGTCAGGTTTCAGGTTCCAGGTGCCAGGTTCTACAATCTCTGTATTGGACTTTGAGCTTTATGGTTCCTAGCTCCGAAACCCAAATCCAAGGTTGCAGAGGCACTCGCCCTGCCATACTCAGAATGCATGTTAATCTGTTCACGATCAGTGCGATGCGCGCAGTTCGCGGCATCTCACCAAACCCCCAATTCGTCCGTTCATGGGATTGTGATGGCCGGAAACGAACAGTCGGGGAGGATCGTGAGATCCGGTGATCGGATGATCGGGTGAACAACGGAAAAGACAGATCAACGGAATGCCGGAAGCGGACTTAAACGATGGAGACGGCATAATGGGTGGCACATCAGATGATCAGTCGATAGGATAAGCACTTCGTTCACCCGATCACCCAATCACCGGATCACCCGATTCTCCCTTCTCTGTTCGATATCGCCAAGGCCAATCCCAAAAACGAACACCGCGTTACCCAAGCCAGCGGACGGACTTCCACAAAAGCCGTTTGATATCGCGGAGTTATATGCGATCGAACAATGGCACATGCCGTGCTCGTTTTACTGTGGAGATTCAAAATGGACATTCGTCGTGAGGACTTAATTCGGCAGCGGCGCACCCGCCGGATCATCTATTCCGTGGTAGGCCTGCTCGCCATCGGCTCGGTGACGTATGGGGTTTCCCGCCTCAAGCCCGCCGCTCCGAGCGTGGACAAGGCCACGGTGTGGGTTGATACGGTGAAGCGCGGGCCCATGTTGCTGGAGGTTCGCGGATTGGGCAGCCTGGTCCCGGAAGACATTCTCGTAGTTTCCGCCCCTGTTGACGGCCGCGTGGCGCGACGGCTTCTGCTTCCCGGCTCACCGGTTAAGGCTGACACCGTCCTAATGGAGTTGACCAATCCTGAGCAGGAGCAGGCAACGCTCGACGCCGAATGGCAATTGAAAGCCGCCGAGGCGCAATACAACAGTACAAAGGCGCAGCTTGATAGCACGCTGCTTGACCAGAAGGCCCATGCCGCCCAGGTTCAGTCGGACTACATCAAGGCCCAACTTAATGCGGATAAGGACGCGGAATTGTCGAAGCGAGGTTTGGGCTCGGAACTGAACGCCAAGGAGTCGAAAGCCGAGGCCCAGGCGCTGGCTACCAGCAAGGAGATCGAACAGCAGCGCCTGGCCGTAAGCGCCGCTTCCGCCAAGGCTCAGATGGAGGAGCAACAGGCGAAGGTGGAGCAACTGCGCGCTCTTTATGAGCTGAAGAAATCCCAGCTTGCTTCCCTGCACGTGCGGGCGGGCGCGGACGGGGTCTTGCAGGAACTCGATGTGGAAGTCGGCCAGCGCGTGGCCGCCGGAACTCCTCTCGCCAAGGTGGTGCAGCCCACGCGTCTGAAGGCGCAATTGAAAATCCCCGAGACGCAGGCCAAGGATGTGCTGATCGGCCAGCAAGCGGCCATCGATACGCGCAATGGCATTATTCCCGGCCACGTGATGCGAGTCGATCCCTCGGTGGTGGAGGGCAGCGTGACCGTCGACGTTAAGCTGGATGCCGCCCTTCCACTCGGCGCCCGCCCCGACCTCAGCGTGGAAGGCACGATCGAAATTGAAAACCTCGCCGACGTTGTCTACGTTGGCCGTCCCGCCTTTGGCCAGCCCAACAGCACGGTGGGAATCTTCCGGCTCGACGAAACGGGCAAGGGCGCCAGCCGCATGCAGGTGAAGCTGGGCCGCGCTTCCGTGAACTCGGTGGAGATCCTGAGCGGCTTGCTGCCCGGCGATAAGGTGGTCCTCTCCGACATGTCGCAGTGGGACGCCTTCAACCGCATCCGGCTCGAGTGAGGGAATCGGGTGATCTGGTGATCGGGTGATCGGGCCGTCGGGTGATCTCGCGACTTCGTGATTTTGCGATTGAGCGTTGGGTACGGGTCAAGGTTCGATTGTTGACAAACCACCAATGCCTAACACAGTCAAACAAGCCCTGAACGGCTCAACCGCCCGATCGGTCGATGGCCCCGTGCATTAGTGACATGATGCCCGAATGGAGGGCGACAATGAGTCAACTGGCCCAAGATGTCCGTTTCAGCCTCCGCATGTTGGCGAAGAACCCCGGCTTCACGGCGATCGCGGTGCTTTCCATAGGGTTAGGTATTTTTGCCAATACCACCGTTTTCAGCGTGCTCAATGCGGTTCGTTTTCGCCCGCTGCCGTTCCCGGATCCCGAGCGGCTGGTGCAGTTGCTGGAAGCGAATCCCGTGCAAGGGGGAGAGCGCAACCCGACTTTTGGCACCTATCAGATGTGGAAAACCCAGAGCCGCTCATTTGAAGGCATGGGGATGGCGGGGGCGGAAAGCGACCAGACGTACTACGGACCGGACGGCGCCGAGCAAATCCATTGCGAAGGCTTTGATCTTGACCTGCAATCTGTCCTGAACATCAACCCGATACTAGGCCGCCGCATTTCAAAAGAGGACCAGGTCGGCCTGTACAGTAAAACCGCATTAATCAGCTACGACTTCTGGCAACAAAGACTGGGCGGAGCAAAGGACATCATCGGCAAGAAGATGGCGATGGAAGATGGCGTGTTCATCGGCGTTCTGCCACGGGGCTTTTGGCTGTTTCCCTGGGGCAAGAACGTTCAGCTATGGAGTTCGTTCGACTTGAGCAGGATGCCGTCCAGCCGATTTATGAACAAGATCGGCCGCCTGAAGCCGGGCGTGACCATCCGGCAGGCGGAGGCGGAGCTCGCCACGATCAGCCAACGCAGCACCGACACCCAAACTGATTTCAATAAGGGTTGGGTCCCCCGTCTCGTGCCCTTGCGGGAAGCCTTTCTGGGCGAGTTCCAACAAGACACGTATTTCCTTCTGGGAGCCGTCGGTTTCGTTCTGCTCATTGCCTGCGCCAACGTGGCGAACCTGCTCCTGGCACGAGGATATGGGCGCCGCAAGGAGTTTGCCATCCGCGCCTCAGTGGGCGGTGGCCGCCGGCAGTTATTTCAGCAAGTCCTGACCGAAAGCGTGCTGATCTCCCTGGCGGGCGGACTGATCGGCTTGGCGCTCACGGTGTGGGGAATAAAGGCTTACGTTCGGCTGGCACCCGGCTGGTTTCCTCTGACGGAAGAAGTTGGCATCGATGGCCGGGTGCTCGCCTTTACGAGTGCAATTTCTGTGCTCAGCGGATTGCTCTTCGGGCTCATGCCGGCGCTGCACGTTTCCAGGGTGGATCTGGCGCAAATGCTCAATGAGAGCGGCCAAACCGCGGGCCTCGCGGCAAGACGATGGACGCGATCACTTTTGCTGGCGGTGGAGACGGCGCTGGCGGTCGCCTTGCTCGCCGGCGCCAGCCTGATGATCGGTAGCTACATGAAGGCCGTGAACGTCGATCTGGGTTTTGACCCGAGGCATATTCTCACCATGTACTTCCGGCTGGCGGGGAAGGACTACTACTACGATGCCGAGGCCGGTTCGGTGCGCGTCACCCGAAAGCCAGAGACATTCTACCGCGAGCTCCTGGAGCGCACGCGTGCCCTGCCGGGCGTGGAATCGGCGGGGATCAGCAGTTCGGTTCAGGACTCCTGGTATGAGAGGCGCTTCCGCATCGTCGGGCGTGTGTCGGAAAAGCCGGAAAACCGGCCCCGGGCGGCCTTTTCGGAGGTCGATTCCGGCTTCTTCGCGACGTTGAATATCCGCCTGCTGCAAGGGCGCTTGTTGGACGACAGCGATACCGACGCCTCGCCGTGGGTTGTGGTCGTAAACGAAACGCTGGCCCGGCGCTTTTTTCCCCATGAAAATCCCATCGGGCAGTCCCTTCAGTTGACGATGGATAAGGACGCGCGCGGGGCGGGCGTCGACGAGGACCACCCGCGCGTCATTGTGGGAGTCGTCAAGGATGAGCAGTACCAGGGAACAGAGAAGGCGATGCCCGTCGTGTACACGAGTTACCGGCAGCACCTCTGGCTTTATCCTTTGGGGAATTACGACTCTCACCCTTACAAATACTTGTTCGTGCGCACGTCCATGGCGCCGGCGAGCGTATTGCGCGGGGTGCGCACGGTGATCGCCGACATCGATCCACGCCAGGCGCCCTATGACCCCGTGACCATGGATAAATTTCTCGCCGAGTCTTTGGCCTACCCGCGCTTTATCATGCAACTCATTAGCTTCTTTGCCGGATTTGCCGTGGTCCTGGCTGCGGTGGGAGTTTATGGCACCACCTTTTATCTGGTCGGTCAACGCCGGCATGAAATGGCCCTGCGAGCGGCCCTGGGAGCGCGGAGGGCGGACCTGATTTGGTTGGTGGTGAAGGGGACGGCCACCTTCGCTATTGCCGGCGCCGCGCTGGGCTGCTTGCTCATCCTCGCGTTGTCGAAAATTCTTACCCGATTCCTCTATGGCGTGGAATCCGTTGATCCCAAGATCCTGCTGGCTGGAGCACTGTTGATGACCGCCGTGGCAACTCTGGCCAGCTATCTCCCGGTGCGGCGGGCGGCAAAAGTCGATCCCATGGCGGTGCTGAGACATGAATAAGGCAGTGGTTAGTGGATAGTGGCTAGTTGATAGCGGTAATCGAGCCATCGGGCCATTTGGTGATTTAGCGATTTCGTGATTTTGTCATTGAAGGAACAAGGATGAGGGGAGCGGATGACGGGAAGGGAAACACGAAGCTGGAAAATGGAAATTGGAAAGTCGAAATTCGAAATTCGAATCTCGAAAGCGCAATTTGCGACGTGGTGGCGGAGTTTCCAGTTTCGAATTTCCAGTTTCCGATTTCGAGTTTCGGCTCTTATGAGTCAGTCGGCGTTGGAAAAGAAAAGGCAATCCTTCATGGGGTAATGTTTGCGGTTATGGGTCCAGAGAGCGAGTTGGTGAATCGAAGCGGTGGCGGCAATCAAGGCGTCGCCCAGTTCGACCGCGTGGCTTTTGGCGAACTGCCGCAGGTAGTCGCCGGCGCGGCGCCCGATTTCTGGCCCGATCGGAACGCACGTAAGGGCACGGAACAGCGCCTCGAGGGCCTTGTACTCGGGAGGCCGCGCTCCATGCCACAATTCCGCCATGGTCACCGGTGAGTAGGCAATGACAGCATCGCTTCCGCTCAAATCCGTCCAGCGCTCCAGAAGGTGCGCATCACGGCCGCGGGCTACGTCGATGAGAATGTCCGAATCAACCAGAATGGCTTTCAACGCATCCTCTTCAACCGCGATCCCTTCCGCAATGCCCGCAGGTAGGCTTCTGGGTCAGACAGGTCGGTACGGTTCTTCCAGATTCCGGCGAATTCCCGCATGGACTGCTGGCGGCCGGCAATCGCGGATAAGTATTTCTCACGAACCGCCTGGCGAACGAGTTCGGAGATGGAGGTGCCCGCTTGCTGCGAGCGGATGCGGAGCGTTCCCCAAAGCTCATCGTCGAGGTAAAGCTGAGTTCGTCTCATGGTGTACAGTATACATCATTGAGAAGGTTCGATTGGCGATTTTCCAGTTTCCGCTTTCGATTTTCGAACTTCGGTTTTCAATGATCCGATGATCCGATGGCCCGATGACCCGATTAGAGGTGAACGATGACCACCTTAATTCAAGACCTGAAGTTCGGCCTCCGCATGCTGGCGAAGAACCCCGGCTTTACGGCCGTGGCGGTACTGACTCTGGCTCTGGGGATCGGGGCGAACACTGCGATTTTCAGCGTGGTTTACGCGGTGCTGCTTCGCCCGTTGCCTTTCA
>Ga0326727_10025265_pt1 | contig 11154 bp, 8 predicted proteins | sample MB2enrmetagenome_FD_207643 | JGI IMG/M metagenome (GOLD analysis project Ga0326727, IMG submission 207643) | Lab enriched peat soil microbial communities from McLean, Ithaca, NY, United States - MB29MY | ecosystem: Environmental > Terrestrial > Soil > Wetlands > Peat | place: USA: New York... | reverse complement strand
CCAGGTATCCGATGTACCGGCAGTCCACACTGTGCTTCCCAGCGTTGTACCGTACGCTGATCACGGTTGAGGTAAGCTGCGATCTCTTTCCACGAATCCAGACGTTCAGGCTTCATTGTGGGCTCCCACCGCCCCACCGAGGCGATGCAGACAATCGGCCCAGGACAACACCTTCCTTCAAGTAAGTACTTGAACGATTCGGGGAATAAGGAGATTCAACTATGAACTCTTAAAATGTCAAGAACAAAGCGCTTTTTCTGAATGAAAATTGCCGCGTGTCGCAACTTGAGACAGGAGTGATCCCTTTCTGGACCTTTCCTGAGTCAGGGTCCAAATAAGCCATACAGCAGTACGTTGCCGGCAGTTATCAGTAACGGCGCACTGCCAGGTCTGCAACACCGGCGCGGCTTCCCGCAGGAACTGCGAAGGGGTGTAGCCATCCCACGTTGGCTGAAACGGCATGACTCGACTTTGACCGACCACTTAATCAACCGCCGCTTCGGCTGGGAAGGGAAATGAGGAGCGAACTGCAGATCCCTCCCCTTCGCTTCGCTCAGGGTCGGGATGACAATCCCATGTTCGGGAGAGCGATTATAGGTGGGGATCGGAGCGCAGATATTTTTCAAAATTTTCATCGCCGGAGGCGGGATGTCGCGGGATGTGGCGGGACGTCGCGGGATGCCTCAGTTCGCGCCACATGACTGGTCTCCCTCCTTCTCCTTCTCGTTCTCTTCGGCCATAGGGATGGGCGACTGCTCGGGGAGTATCTCGTCGCCGGTATCTGCTTCCGGGTTCTGGCCGGCGACGCGGCGCGGCTGACGCTCCAGTTTCTGCGTGGACAGGTCCAGCCTTTTCCTTTCGAGCTCCAGCCGGGAGCGGCCGATCTGGGAGCGGTCGAAGGTCACCAGCAGGCGGCTGAGCTGGTACAGGGCTTTCATGACCTCGGTCCGGCCGGCGCCGTCCACCATGAGTCCGAATACGGCTTCGCCCAGGGCATTTTTCACCGCGTCGTCCAGGCCGCTGAAGCCGTGCGCGGCCAGTTGTTCGGCGATGGCATGCGCGGCTAGCGATTGTTTTTGCTGCTCGTGCCGTACCTGTTTGACCCGCAAGTCATGCCAGCGCTGCAGACTACTGTGAGGGAGACGGCGGTGGGGGAAACAGGCGAGCGCTTCCGGTCCGGCCTGTTCCCATTCCGGCCATTGCGGCGAGCTCTGCTCGATCTCGGCCCAAGTGCGGCCGGCGGCGCGCTCGGCGCGGATGCGATCCAGCATGGCCAGCGGCAGGCAATCGAGCTGTAGAGGACGCCGGAACTTGCGCCGCTCGCCGGTCTTGGGATGGCGGGTTGCGGGACCCGCAGCGGTGGCTGCCATAATCTCACCTCCGAAATCAGCATTCAGCACTCAGCATTCAGCCAAAGACAAAAACCTTCCAGCCGCCGACATGAGCCTACCGCGCCCCCGGCGCTGAGCGTAACCGGGTTGGTCGCTTTGGACGGATTTATTTTTGGACCCTAGCCGCAAGCGACAAGCCACAAGCAACAAGCTAGAAGACGCAGTATTCAGCACTTAGCAATCAGGCAAAGCAAAAACCTTGCAGCAACCAATATCAGACTACTGTGCCCCGGGCGGTGAGCGTGACCGAGTTGGTCGCTTTGGACGGATTTATTTTCAACCCGGTGGCCAGTGGCCAAGTGGTTAGTAACACAGCAACTTAACGTTGCTTGGAGAAGCAGGGTAGCCGACTTCGCAACGCATCGGTGTACGGGTTGGTCGCTTTGGACGGTTTGGTCGCTTTGGACGGATTTATTTTTTTGGCCCCTGGCCGCAAGCGACAAGCCACAAGCAACAAGCCAGAAGACGCAGTATTCAGCACTCAGCATTCAGCAGTCAGCCAAGATAAGAAGCTTCGACCAACCGACATGAGGCTGCCGTACCCCGGGCGTTCTGCCCGAGGCTGGCCAAGTCAGATTGGGCTGGTGCCTCTTTCGGGCAGGGAACGAAATGCGCCAATTGCCAAACAGTAGGCGGTCTATTGGCGCCGAAGGCGGCAGTGAAGGCGTTCCGAAAACCCCACGGAACAACTAGTGGCAAGTTGTTCATTCTGCGGGCGGGGGCCTGGTGTTTTGTGCCGTTCCAAAATCATGTGATTGCGGAACGACGGAGGCCGGAGCGCCGGAGCTGCGCGGCTGTTTCGGTTGTGCTTGTTCAGAGAGGGCGCGTCCGGCCAGTTTGCAACCCTGCCATGCGAGATGTTCAACTGCGGTGGGTCAGTCACCTGGTTCGGGACCAGGTACTCTGCCCAGAGTTACTGAAAAATCTGGCCCTCAAAATCAACAACTTAGCGGCTACAGGGTGTCCCTTCCGGCCGACCCTCTGGTTTTGCCCCAGGGGCTTGTGGCAAGTCTGGACTATAGGCGCCACGATAAAGACGGCACAATGCACAATGCCCGCCTTTTGACAGACTCCCGTCCATCAACCGTTAGACTGCTTTGCCCGAAGTGCCGCCAATATCTTCTCGGGAGTAATTGGCAGCTCGTTCAAGCGAACTCCAATCGCGTCGTAAATGGCGTTGGCAATTGCCGGAGCCGTGGGCGCAGCGGCAGGCTCGCCGACGCCCTTGGCGCCATACGGGCCTTCCTCATGTATTGACTCCACCATCATCGAGTCGATTTCCGGCAGATCCATGATGGTGGCAATCTTGTAGTCCGCCAAAGAGCCATTCACAATGCGGCCCTTTTCCATCTTGAACTCTTCAAAGAGCGTGTTGGAAAGGCCCATAATGACGGCACCTTCGATCTGTTGTTCGCAGGAAACAGGATTGATGACGCGGCCGACATCGTGCGAGGCGACGACTTTCACTACCTTCACAACACCGGTTTCCACATCGACTTCGACTTCGGCGATATGGGTTGCGAACATCCAGAAAATGCTGCTCAAGCCCTCCAGTCCAGGGAGCGAGGCCAGCAGAGGCGAGCCTTCGGCCGAGTAATATCCTTCACCCAGAATCGATCCGCCCATCGGCCCGAGAGCTTTGGCCAAGAGCGCCTGCAGGGTAATCAGCTCGCTGCCCGATGCGTCGAGAATCTTGCCTTCGAGAAGATTTAATTTCTCCGCATCGGTTTTCAGCGCCTTCGCAGCCAAGTAGAGAATCTTCTGCCGCACCTCCAAGCCGGCCATGCGCACCGCATTGCCCATGTGATACGTCGTGCGGCTGGAAGCGACGGCCGTATCGTAGGGCGTGTAGTGCGTGTCCGGATTGGGGACGGAAATGACCGACAATGGCACGCCGATGGTTTCGGCCGCAATCTGCGCCAGGACGGTTTTTTCTCCGGCACCGATCTCGGGAGCGCCAGAAAGTAAGCTGACCGTGCCGTCCAGATTGACACGGATAAAACAATACGATGCGGTTGGGGTCTTGGTCGGCTTGATCGTAACCCCTATGCCTTTGCCGCGAACCTTGCTTCCGTTGGGCGCCGGCTTGGGTTGTCCCCAGCCGATCTTCTGGGCGGCAGAGGTAAGTGTCTGTTTCAACCCTACCCTGCTCATCATCTGTCCGTTGATGTAGCAGTCGCCATCTACGTAGGCGTTCTTCATCCGCAACTCGAAAGGATCGATGCCTAGTTTGGCGGCAATGACGTCCATATGGGCTTCACAGGCCCAGGTCGCCTGCGTGCTGCCGAAGCCGCGGTACGCGCCGGCGATTTGCTTGTTGGTGTAGACGAGACGTGAGAGCAGCTCGAGGTTCGGAATGCGATAAGGCCCGAACACCGTCAAGATGCCGCGGGCGGCCACATCCGGCCCCCACGAAGCGTAAGCGCCGTTGTCTACCACAATGTCTGCCTTCCAGGCGGTGAATGTTCCGTCGCGCTGCACCCCCGTCTTCAGCTTGAAAAACGTTGCATGGCGCGTCTGCGTGGCTGTGATCTCCTCCTCGCGGGAATACACCACCCTTACCGGCCTTCCCTTGGTGAACCTAGCAAGGCATGCCGCGATGGCCTCCGCCACCAGCGAACCCTTCCCACCAAAGCCGCCTCCGCCGTACATGGAAATGAACCGCACCTGGTTGGTCGAGACGCCGAACGCATCCGCCATTTCCTTCGCCATGCGGTAGGGCCGGTCCGTCGAGGACCAGACCGTGAACTCACTTTTGGCGGCAAAATACTGGGCCACGGCGGCGTGCGTTTCCATTGGGGTGTGAGCCACCGCGTGGATGTAATACTCGTCCTCGATGATTTCGTCGGCCTCGGCAAATCCGCGCTCCACATCGCCGAACGAGTAAGTCCTGACGGTGCACACGTTGGTTCCCGGAATAATCTCGTACGTCTTATTCCGGACATAGTTCTCCAATTTGGGGTGCAGCAGCGGAGCATTCGCGGCGAGCGCTTCCCGCGGATCGAAAACCGCCGGCAGCTCCTCGTAAGTCACTCTTACGCAGCACAGCGCGTTCTGCGCCTGCAGTTCCGTCTCCGCAGCAATTGCGACTACAGGCTCGCCCGCATAGCGGATGCGCTCCGCAGCCAGGAATGGCTGATCCTTGATAATGCCGCCGAAGGTATAAGGAACATCGTGTCCCGTGATAACGGCACGAACTCCGGGCATGTGGGTGGCTTGACTGACGTCAATGTCGCGGATGCGGGCATGGGCCATGGGACTGCGCAGCACTGCTCCGTGAAGTAAGCCGGGGAGGTTAATGTCGACGGTGTAGGCCGCCCGGCCCGTCACCTTGTCCAACCCGTCGATCCGAAGCACCGGCTTTCCAATGTAGTGCAAGCTCATTGCGGAATCCTCATCATCTCTCGGGCCATCTTGACCGCTTCGACAATCTTCTTATACGAGCCACACCGGCAGAGAACGCCGGAGAGAGCGCGCTTGATTTCCTCCTCGTCGGCCGCGGGATCTTCATCCAACAACCCCTTCGCACTCATGATCATGGCTGGCGTACAGAAGCCGCACTGGAATGCACCCTTGTTCAGGAAGCTTTCCTGCAGCGGATGCAGGCCGTCGGCGCCGACTAGGCCCTCGATGGTAGTGACCTCCCGCCCGTTGATGTCGACGGCCAGAACCAGGCAGGAATTGACTACTTGGCCGTCGAGGAGAACAATGCAGGTTCCGCAGTCGCCCACACCGCATCCTTCTTTTGTCCCGGTCAGGTTGAGCCGCTCCCGCAGGACCTCCACGAGGGTTTCGTGCGGCTCCACCTGCAACTGTTGCCGTTCGCCGTTCACCACGAAATCAATCGACGTGCTCATGCCCGTTTCTCCTGGCCAAACTAAGTGCAGCCTCCAGGGTCCGCAGAGCCAACACGCGGACCATGTCCTTGCGATATCCGGCGCTCGCTCGCATATCGGAAATCGGCATGCACTCTTCGGCCGCCGCGCGTGCCGCTTCCTTCAGTCTCTCAGCGGTCAGAGATCCGGAAAGCAACACCTCTTCGGCCTTTTTCGAGCGCATGGGCACGGGGCCAACCGCCGCCAGGGCCACCCGCACCTCGGTAGCCTCCGAGTCGCCCGGCACCAGGGCAAGCGCTGCCGCGACGCCGACCAGGGCGCAATCCATGCCCGCGCGCCGTCCCAGGCGCTCGTAAACCGCGGCCATCCGAGCCGCGGGCTCGGGCACAAAAAAGTGGGTAATCACCTCTCCCGGCAAGAGAAACGTGGTCCCCGGCCCCCGGAAGAAACGCTCCACCTCGAATTCCTTAATGCCCTGTGGCCCTTGGGCGATCACCCTTGCTTTGAGCGCAATCAGGGCAGGGGCCACGTCGGAGGCCGGTGACGCCCGACCGATGTTGCCGCCAATCGTCCCCAAATTCCGAATCGAGGGCGACCCCAATAGCCCCGCCGCTTGCGCCAATACGTGATAGTCGTTACGGATCAGCGCCGAGTGTTCCAGCGCGGAAATGGAGGTCAAGGCGCCGATGCGCACCCCACCCGGCTGTTTCTCGATCTCCGCTAGTCCACTGATCTGCTTGAGGTTGATCAGCGCCTTAGGCGGCGGATCGCCCCGCTTCTGCCGAACCAACAGATCAGTGCCCCCGGCAAGTGGAAGCGCCCCCGGACCTTCGCGCTCTAGAATCTGCACCGCCTCGGCAACACTACGCGGCGAAAAATAGCTGAACGGCTTCAACCTTCGCAAAGCTCACCTCGCGGCTACGCGTCGAAACGCAAGTTTAGCGGATCGCAGTGAACAATCGCTGCAATCCGTCAGCACGCAAACGGTTAAGATCCTACTGGATTTCTTTCTTTTCCAACGCCGGGTTATGCCCCAGGACCAAGGCCAGAATGCTGCAGCAGATGATGTAAACTCCGACCATGATCAAGCCGGCCATATGCGAATGGGTGCGGTCTTTCATGTAGCCCAGGATGAAAGGGCCGAAATAACTGCCCAGGTTGCCGATGGCGCTGATTAGGCCGATAGCTCCGGCCGCAGCCCTCCCGGTCAGAAGCGCGGTGGGCAAGGTCCAGAATACCGGCAGCATGGCCATGATGCCGAGCGTGGCGAGCGTGAGCGCGGTCAGCGCCAGAGGCGGCGACCACCCCAAATAGCCGCTGAGTGCCAAACCAATACCGGTCGCAAACCCGGCCAGCACGACGTGCCAGATGCGTTCATGCGTCTTGTCCGAATGCCAGCCCCACAGATACATGCCTATCGTGGCGATTCCCCAGGGGATCATCGACAGCAGGCCAACCTGGAAATTCGTCAGTCCGCCAAAGCCCTTGAAAATTTGCGGCATCCAGAAGTTGATGCCGTAGGAGGACATGAGCATGCCGGAATGCACCAGCCCGAGCAGCAACACTCGCGGGTGGAGCAGCGCTTCGCGCAGCGTGAAATGGTGCACTGCCTCGCGTGTCTTGCGGTCTTCGTCCATCACGCGCACCAGCCATTGGCGCTCCGGTTCCGCCAGCCACTCCGCTTTTTCCGGGTTATCGGTCATCCAGTACAAAACGAAGAGGCCAAGCAACACGGCGGGCAGGCCCTCAAGGATGAACAAGTATTGCCAGCCGCGCAGCCCCCAGCCTCGCAACCCGAGCAACGCGCCGGAAATCGGCGCGCCGATAAAGTTGGAAAGCGGGATCGCTACCATGTACGCGCTGACCACCTTGCCGCGATACGAAGCGGGGAACCAGTAAGTTAGATAGAGAAGAATACCCGGAAAGAATCCGCCTTCCGCACATCCGAGGAAAAAACGAAGGGCGTAGAAGCTTCTCGGACCTTGCGTAAAGGCCATGCCGGCCGAGATCAAGCCCCAGGTGATCATGATGCGCGCAATCCAGATGCGAGCACCGAGTTTGTCCAGCATGAGGTTGCTGGGCACTTCGCACATTAGATAACCGAGGAAGAAAATGCCGGCACCGGTACCAAATACGGTGGCGGAAAGACCCAGGTCCCTGTTCATCGTCAACGCGGCAAACCCGACGTTTACACGATCGAGAAATGCGATGAAATAAAGCAGCATCACAAATGGGACCAAGCGCCACGACACCTTGCGCATGATACTTTCACCGGAAGTCTTCGAATACTCCTGTTTGGCAACTATTGACCTCATAGCTCCTCCTCGGAGTTCGCTCCCCGATTGTGACTGACGGACTGCGAGATTACTGCTGGATTGCTTTGTCTGGCAAGCAAAAAAACGATTGGGCTCTGGCGATAAATACGCAACCAGTGCCATTGCTGAACCGGGCTGGCGCATAATGCGGCGCGGCTCCAGCGGGGCGGCGGCGGATTGGCGCTTTGCGCTCGGGTTGCCGGCACACGTGCGTCAGGCAGCCCGGGATTCCTGGTCCTCAGCAAGTACGGCCAGGATGGGGACTTGGACAACCTTAGCCCTTATGGGCGCATTAACGTATTTCACCGGTTTGCTGACATAGAGCCCGAAGCGGTTTCCCAGCGTGGGCCCGTAAAGTAGGTCAGACTGGCCGGTCGGGTGGCGATTGCAAGTCCAGAGGAGCAATTGGCCATCTTTGAATCACTTCCAATTGCCGAGACCTCAAGTCCGCAGGTTTACGAGCGCCAGATGCAGATTGATATTCTGCTCAGCATCAGGCAAGCGAAGCGAATAGAAGACGTTCGCGATGGCAAGGACCCACATTTCCGAATCTGGCTCACAGCTTTGATGTTTGTTGATAACAAGGGCTTTGAGCGTGTGGGAGAGTCCGCGATCGACCTCAGAATTCCCAGATCCCACTGGATTGATCACGTCCTGAATGTTTGGAAAATTTCGGATCTCAGATTCCTCGAAATCAAGATGCCGTCTGCTGAGAGGAAGGAGTTCATAAGGGCAAAGGAACGACTAGCTAAGGCGGAACACCTGTACAGATCGGGCGATTACGCAAATGTACTCACTTCCCTGCGATTGGCGTTTGACGCAGTCGCCGACGCGTACGGCGGAGGTCGCGCAGGCGGCGACCTGTTTAGCAAGATTCTGGCTGACGCCGGCATTAATCCGGACGTTCGCGAAAGATTGGTGGGTGCTTTCACGTCGATTCGCCATCTACTGCATGCGGGTCCGCACGAACCCAGTAAAGACCCGAGCCAACCATCGACCAGATTGCCAATCGGTCGCGAGGAGGCACGATTCGCGTTGATCGCCGCCCACGCTGTTTTCGAGTATTTCTCGCGGAATGTCTGGCCGGGCATTTAGCCGAGGACGGTTGGTTCCCGCACAACTGAGAGGACTTCGTAGCTTTTGCCAATGGGCAGGTCAGCGGCGAACGTCCTCGCGTTGATTTCGACAAACTGTCACGTTTTCCCATCCTCCTACCTCCGACTGCAGAGCAGGAAAAAATCGCCGCCAAACTGGGTGCCGCGGTGTCAGCACTGCGACGGGCCGAATCGGCGGCGATCCGCGCCGGTAAGAGACTCTTCCGTTACCGAACTGGATACTCATTGCCGCCAGACGATGTAACCTACCGTGCCTTTTTTTCGGCAAGACGCTAGCGTCCCAGCGACAATCCAGTCGTCTGCACGCCTACCCGGGATTCCGGCTGTCGGGGCGCAAACGACGCGCACCGACAGCCTCCATCCCGGGCTACCTTCGCGTCGTGCCTCCGGCACTTATGCTGTCCGCACGATTGCAGCTTGCACATCACGTCGCACTTAGCCCGAATCAGCGTCTTCAAACATCGTCCGGCACTTGGTCCGGGAACCTGCGCTTCCGCTGGGGGAAAAAAGAGAGAACTGCAGATCCCTCCCCTTCGCCTCGCTCCGGGTCGGGATGACAAACACAGTCGGGATGACAAACCCAAAAGTCAGCCTGCGAACCGATGGGCCGAGGGCTGGAGGGCTTTCGGTACGTGGTATGGCACTTCCCTTCCGTTATCTCCCTTCCACGCGAGTCAGGAGTTAAGCTGGCGTATCTTCGCCCGATATTCGCACACCGCCGGAGTAGTGCGGAAAGCGAGCAGGACATGCCGCAAATTGCTCGATTCGAAGTCTTGCGGGAGATGGGCCAGGGACTGTGCGGAACCGTCTACAAAGCGGTTGATCCCGCCACCCAAAAACTGGTCGCCATCCGGAAGATGAGTTACGAACAGCTTCTGGCCGGCCCACGTGAGCAGCAGCGGCAAGTGCTCGCGGCGATGCGCCAGGCGATGACCCTCGATAGCCCGAACATCGCTCGTACTTTCGAGCTCGGCGAGGAAGAATCCGGTATTTATCTGGTCAGCGAATACCTGGAAGGCATTACCCTTCACGCCTTGTGTGAAAAGGGTACAGCTTTTTCCAATTGGGATCTGATCGACACTACCCGCCAGGTCTGCTCGGCACTCGATCACGCCCACGCGCGCGGTCTCACCCACCGCAATCTACATCCGGGAAATATCCTTCGCGAGTGGGACGGGAACATCAAGGTGATGGATTACGGCCTGCCGGTAGATCCCCTCGGCCGGTTCGAGCCTGAAACTCTCGTTCGCGCAATCTATTATTTATCGCCTGAGCAGGCGAAAGGGGAATCGCTGGATCGGCGCTCCAACCTGTTTAGCTGGGGCGCAGTTCTCTACCAGATGGCGACCGGCGAAAGGCCTTTTGATGGTGTAGATCGGAGCGCCATTCTGCAGAATGTCCTCAATTGTGATCCTAAGCCGCCGAAGATACAGAGCCAATTCGCGACCTCGCCCGCCATGATCCTGATGAAAGCATTAGCCAAGGCTCCCGGCAAGCGTTATCAGACCGGTGAGGACTTGGTACGTGAATTGGAGGCGTGCAGCCAGCCCAACAATGCACCCGCCGTGCCCGCGGCAGCCAAGGCGGACCGAAGCCCAGCCTCGCCCCGGCCGAACCTCCTCCCGCGCAGAGAGCCCCCTGCCAAGATGCACGTTCCCCAGCCGCCACCCGCCATATCGCGGCCAATGCCTACACCGACGCCCGTAAGCTCACAAATTCCGCCGGCTCCCGGCCGGCCAGTCATCGTTGCTAATAACACGCCGTCTGGCGCCAGCCCGGCTCGGGTGCTTCCCCGCGTAACGGCGGGGTCGGCGCAGGTGGCATTAGACTCAACTACGGCTCCGTTGCCGAAAGCTTCAGCCGATTTTATTGTCGTCAACTCCCGCGCACCCGTAGCCAGCCCAGCACCGCCCGTCCCAAAGATGCCAAAGACAGTTCGCACAGTTCGCAACGACGGGAAGAGGCTTGTGTCCGAAGCCAACGCACTGCTCTTCCAGGTATTGGCGTCAGGCAGGCGGGCGATGACCAGCTACGGGGCAGCAGTGATCATTACCTTCGTTGTTCTTGCTGCCGTCTATGGCATCTATTCGCGCCTAACCAAGGAGCGCCATCAAGAGGCTCAAGTTCAAACCAACGCGTCACTGCCCGCGATAATTCCAGTTGGCCCTCCCTCTCAGGTGGAAATGCAAGCGCAGACACCGGTGATGGAAGAACCCAATCCCGCCTCCGGCAAGAAATTAAGGAAGAAACGAGTAGTTTCGGTAGCGGCTCCCTTGCCTGTACTCACGGCTGAACTCGTCGTCGAATCATCTCCCGCGGGGGCGCAGATCCAAGTGGATGGCAGGAGCACCGGTTCGGTTACTCCTTCCGCCCTGACGCAGTTAAGCGCGGGCGAGCACGCGATAACCCTGAGCAAAGATGGGTATGCCGCGGAACATCGTACGGTTCAGCTCCGTGCGGCACAACGAGTAGCGCTGGCCGTTACTTTGTCGGAGTT
>Ga0326727_10025264_pt1 | contig 11154 bp, 7 predicted proteins | sample MB2enrmetagenome_FD_207643 | JGI IMG/M metagenome (GOLD analysis project Ga0326727, IMG submission 207643) | Lab enriched peat soil microbial communities from McLean, Ithaca, NY, United States - MB29MY | ecosystem: Environmental > Terrestrial > Soil > Wetlands > Peat | place: USA: New York... | reverse complement strand
AGCGCCAGAACGAGGAACGCCAGCGCCGGGTAGGCGTGGTAGAGCCACCCCTTGCCCTGGACGAAATACGCCGCGAGGGCGCCGAGCGAAGCGAGCGCCGGCGTGGCGACCAGCGGCCGCTTGAGGTCGCGGCCGGCGATCGCCGCCAGCGCGATCGCCAGCGCGATCCACGCCACGACGCCCGCGTTGGCGAGGAGCCTCAGCGCCGTCTCGCGCACCGGCAGATAGGCGGCGGCCACCGCCGGCAGGACGTCGGCGCCATAGGCGGGGAAAAGCCAGGCGATCAGCGCGGCGTAGGCGACGACGACCACCGCCGCCGCGTAGTGCTCGCTCGCGCGAAACGCCGCCGCGACGCCGCCGCGACGCGTGAGGCTCGGCGCCGCTGCGACGAGGACCAGCGCGTAAAAGGGTTTGATGGCGATCATCGCCCCGGCGCCGAGGCCGGCGGCGAGCGCCGCGCCGGCGCCGACCGGCGCGCGCGCGGCGCGGGCGGCGCACAGCGCGAGATAAGGCAGGCCGCAGAGCGCGGCGAAGAAATCGCGCTCGGCGAAGGCGCGCCCGGGAACGATGACGAGCGCGGCGAGGGCGAGACCGAGCGAAAGCGCGCGGGCGCCCGCCAGCAGGCCCGCGCGCCGCAAGATCGCGGCGGCGAACGCGAACGCCGCAGCCGCGGCGATGAGGCCGCTCGCCGCGACCATCGCCTCCGGCGGCGCGCCGAGCCAGCGCGCCAGCGCCACCGCCGGCATGTAGATGAGGATCGAGGCGGGCGGGTTGGTCTCGACGAAGTCGACGTAGGGCGTCCCGCCGTCGAGCCATTTCTCGTTGATGGTGATCATCCACGAGACGTCGCCGGCGGCGCCGAGCCAAACCTGGGCCGCCGCCGCGAAGGAAAAGACGATTGCGGCGACCAGCCACAGCCGCCGCGTCGGCGCGGCCGGCCGGGCTTCGGTCGCTGCGGCGAGCGCGCGAGGCGGCATGGCGGGACCCGGATGGTTCGAGCTTCCGCCAGCTTTACCGGCGCGCGCTTAAGACTTCGGTAAGCGGACGCGCTGCAAGCGGCGGCCAGCGGACGCGCCGATCCTTCTTTCCGCGCGGGAGAAGCCGGCCTCCGTAACCCTCAGGACGAAGGAGGCCGGACGAGGGAGCGCGCCGCGCGAAATGGCCACGCGCCAGCCCCCTCGCCCGCACCCGCTCTCCCGCAAGGACGCAGCGGAGAGGGGAGCGCGATCGACACAGCGCCCCGTCGACCTCTTGGAGAGCCTCCAAAGGGCTGCCCGGTCCCGAATTGGGAGTCTCCGCCCCCTCCTCACCCGCAATCGTCGGCGAAGGCTTCGACCAGCGCGTCGAACTCGACGGGCGTCTCCCACTGCGGCGCATGGCCGGCGGAGGCGATCGTCTGCACCGCGCCGCGCCACAGCGTCGGCATCCTGACGGTCGCGTAATAGGCGCTGTTGACGAATTGCTCCCGCGCGCCGTGCAGCACCGCCAGCGGCTGCTTCAGCGCGCCGACGACCTGCGCCTCGTCGCGCGACACGCCGGGCGCCATCGAGGCGGCGACTTGCGCCCGCGCGCGTCCGTCGGTCCTGAGCGCGTCCTCGAGGAAGAACGGCGGGACGTCGGCGAAGCCCGGCGCGAAGAACGAGGCGACGTAGGCCTCGGCCTGCGCGCGGGTGATGTCCGAAGTGAAGCCGACGCTCATGGTCGGGTTGGGCAGGAAGGCCCGCTCCATCGTCGGCGGCGGCGCCGGCGGCGGCGGCAGCGGCACGGGCGGCGCGCCGAAGATCAGGAACCCGGCCGCCTTCGGCAGGTCCTTGGCGGCCTCCAGCAGGATGTGGCCGCCGAGGCTCCAGCCGACGAACAGCGCCTGGTCGAGCCCGAAGTTTCCGGCGACCGCCGCCACCGCCAGCGCGTGGCCGGGCAGGAGGTAGGCCGCGAGGTCGGTGGCGTTCTCGGAGCGCCCGTGGCCGAGCAGGTCGATGGCGATGAGCCGCCGCCGGCGGCCGAGCGGCCCCTCGAGCTGGCGGGAGAAGGCGCGCGAGGAGCTCGAATTGCCGTGGATCAGCACGATCGGCGGGCCGTCCCCGTCCGACTGGTGAACGGCGAGCGCGCCGTTCGGCGTATGGTAAAGCGTCGTCTTGGTCATAGGCCGCCCCGATCCGCGCACCTAGCGGATCGTTCACCCTAGCAGGGGCGGGGCGCAGGTCAAAGCGGGCGCGGCGTCGCGCCCGCCCTTCCCTTCGCCGCCGATTTCGTGTATGCGGCGCCTCAATTGGAAGCGCGGCGTCGCGGACCCGCGTTTCGTCGCACTCCCGTCATTTCGACGATCGAGGGAAGGCGCGGCCGTCGGCCGCTTTCTTTCGATTCGCGCCACGACGACGACAAGGTCGCCATGAAGCTGAGAAATGTCGCCATCATCGCCCACGTCGACCACGGCAAGACCACCCTGGTCGACCGCCTGCTGCAACAGTCGGGCGCGTTCCGCGAGAATCAGCGCGTCGCCGAACGCGTGATGGACTCCAGCGACCTCGAACGCGAGCGCGGCATCACCATCCTCGCCAAGGCGACCTCGGTGGTGTGGAAGGACATGCGCGTCAACATCGTCGACACGCCCGGCCACGCCGATTTCGGCGGCGAGGTCGAGCGCATCCTGTCGATGGTCGACGGCGCGATCGTGCTCGTCGACGCCGCCGAAGGGCCGATGCCGCAGACGAAGTTCGTCGTCGGCAAGGCGCTGAAGATCGGCCTCAGGCCGATCCTCTGCGTCAACAAGGTCGACAAGCCCGACGCGCGCCCGACCGAGGTGGTCAACGAGTGCTTCGACCTGTTCGCCGCGCTCGACGCCACCGACCAGCAGCTCGACTTTCCCATCGTCTACGGCTCGGCCAAGCAGGGTTGGATGGCCCACTCGCCCGAGGGGCCGAAGGAGAACATGGCGCCGTTGTTCGACCTCGTGCTCTCCCATGTCGAGCCGCCTAAGGTCGGCGCCGGCGGCTTCCGCATGCTCGGCACGCTCTTGGAGGCCAATCCCTACCTCGGCCGCGTCATCACCGGCCGGGTGTTCTCCGGCTCGATCAAGACCAACGCGCCGGTCAAAGTGCTCGACCGCGAGGGCCTCGCCGTCGAGACCGGCCGCGTGATGCGGATTCTCGCCTTCCGCGGCATCGAGCGCTCGCCGATCGAGGAGGCGGTCGCCGGCGACATCGTCGCCATCGCCGGGCTGGAGAAGTTCAACGTCGCCGACACCCTGTGCAGCCCCGAGGAGGTCGAGCCGCTGCACGCCCAGCCGATCGACCCGCCGACGCTGTCGATGACCTTCTCGGTCAACGACAGCCCGCTCGCCGGCGCCGAAGGCGACAAGGTGACAAGCCGGGTCATCCGCGACCGGCTCTACAAGGAGGCGGAAGGCAACGTCGCGCTGCGCGTCGAGCCCGCCCCCACCACCGACGCCTTCGTCGTCTCCGGGCGCGGCGAACTGCAGCTCGCCATTCTCATCGAGACGATGCGGCGCGAGGGCTTCGAGCTCGGCGTGTCGCGCCCGAAGGTGCTGACGCGCCGCAGCGAGACGGGCGAGCTGCTCGAGCCGATCGAGGAAGTCGTCATCGACGTCGACGAGGAGCACTCGGGCGTCGTGGTGCAGAAGATGAGCGAGCGCAAAGGCGAGATGATCGAGATGCGCCCGTCCGGCGGCGGCCGGCTGCGCCTCGTCTTCCTCGCCCCGACGCGCGGCCTGATCGGCTATCTCGGCGAGCTTCTCACCGACACCCGCGGCAGCGCGGTGATGAACCGGCTGTTCCACAATTGGGGCGAATGGAAGGGCGACATCCCCGGCCGGCGCAACGGCGTCCTCATCTCCAACGACGCCGGCGAAGCGGTCGCCTACGCGATGTGGAACCTCGAGGACCGCGGGCCGATGATGATCGAGCCGGGGTGGAAGGTCTACCAGGGCATGATCGTCGGCCAGCACACGCGCGACAACGACCTCGAGGTCAACGTGATGAAGGGCAAGAAGCTCACCAACATCCGCACCCACTCGAAGGACGAGGCGGTGCGCCTCACCCCGCCGATCCAGATGACGCTGGAGAAGGCGCTCGCCTATATCGCCGACGACGAGCTGGTCGAGGTGACGCCGAAGTCGATCCGCCTACGCAAGGCCCTGCTCGACCCGCTCGAGCGCAAGCGCGCCGACCGCGTAAAGACGGCCGAGAGCGTCGGCTGAGCGGGCGCGACGCTCGGACGTCCCGTTGATCGCGTCGAGGGCGGCGCGATCGTCAACCCCTTTGTTCTCGCCGAGGTCAAGCCGCGGGGCGCGCTCAGCGAACGGGGCGCTGGCGCGCCGACCCCCTCGCCCTCAGCGCCTCTCCCGCAAGGCGAGCGGCGGCGCGAGCCGGTCGCCCGGAAACCATCGCGTGCGATCACAGCCCGTCCCTTCTTCTCTTCGCCACAAAAAGGCGGCAGTCTTGCCTGTCCGCCGTGTGCGAGGGCCGTCATGAACCTGCCCGCCGACCATCCCCGTCTCAAGCGCCGTCCCTACAGCGAAGCCGAGCTGATCGCCGACGCGGCGGTGCATGCGGCGGCGCTCGTCGCCGGCCTCATCGCCTTCTCGGTGCTGTTCTGGAAGGCGCCGCTGCGCGGCGGGATCGGCGAGGAACTAGCGATGGCGGTCTACGCCGCCGGCTTCTTCCTGATGTTCGGCGCTTCGCTGGCCTACAACATGACGCCGAATTCGCCGCTGAAATGGATTTTGCGCCGCTGCGATCATTCGGCGATCTATCTGATGATCGCCGGCACCTACACCGCGTTGCTGTCGCTGATCCCGGATAGCCTTTGGGCGATCGCGCTCGCCGCCTTCGTCTGGTGCGGCGCGTTCATCGGCGTCGCGTTGAAACTATTCGCGCCCGGCCGCTTCGACCGCATCGAGACCGGCGTCTATCTCGCGCTCGGCTGGTCGGCGATCATCGCGATCAGGCCGCTCGTCGCCGCGCTGCCGGCTTCAACGCTGGCGCTCATTGTCATCGGCGGGCTCATCTATTCCGTCGGCGTCGCCTTCTACTTGTGGCGAAGCCTCAAGTTCCAAAACGCGATCTGGCACGCCTGCGTCGCCGCCGCCGCCGCCTGCCAATTCGCCGGCATCGCCGAAGCGGTCGCCCGCGCCGCTTGAGGCGCGCGACGCCTCGTCGAGCGAAGGCGCCGGACGGCGCGGCGCCTTTGCTTAATTCCTTGGCGCCTCTGGCGAATCTTCGTTCTGTGGACCGCCGAGCGGCGCCGCAAAAAAGCTTCAACCGCATCGTAGGGTTTCGGGGCGCGGGGGGCTGGGGCGCCAACTGTGGAGACGCCAGCGATGTGCGACTATTCCTTGGAAATGTACGGCTCGCGCCCGGCGCGCGAGGGTGAGCGTTACGCCGCCACGCGATTCCCAAGCGGCTCGATCGGCTTCGCCGCTCCGGGAGATCCCAAGACGGCGGTGTGCATGCAGTGCGACACGCGGCTCGTCCTGACCGACATCCCCGCCGATCTGCGAGCGCGGCTCCGCGTCGGCGAGCGGGTCGAGGCGATCTTCGCCCAAGCCGAAAGCGGCGCCTATCGCGACGGGCTGCTGCTGCCCGGCGGTCGCTTCGTGTCGCTGCAGGAGCTGCGGCCAGGCGTCGGCGCCTATATTCCCGCGCTGCTCGAGCGGGGCGCGGAAAAGGCGATCGAGAGGGCGCGCGAGGCGGTTCTCTAGCGCGCGAACGCGCGGCCGGGTTCGGCCGCTCGCGAATGCGGCCGGCCGCGCGGATCGGGCGGAGGCTCGATCCGGCGGTCGGTTTGCGCGCGTCGCGCAGGCGTGAAACGCGTCTCGACGGTCCGCCTCTTTGACGCCGCACTGTCGTGGTGGAATGATGCGCTCACGCAACAGGGAGCGCTTTGGTCGTGAGGTTTCCGCGTTCGCCGCTCGCCGTCATGGCGGGCGTGGTCGCCATGCCGGCGCTCGCCGCCGATTTGCCGGCGCTGCCGTCGCTCGCCGCCGATCCGCAGACGCAGGCGCCGAACTGGAAAGGCTTCTACGTCGGCGCGGAAATCGGCGCCGTCGCCTTCAAGGGCGCTAAGGCGCAGTTCGGCGGCTCGATCTACGGCGGCTACGATCACGTTTTCGACAACAACGTCGTGCTCGGCGCGCGCTTCGCGACCGGCTACACGCCTTGGCTCTTCCCTGCCGGCCCTTACAAGGGCTTCGGCTTCGGCGAGGCGGACCTGAAAGTCGGCTATGAGATGGGGCGGCTGACGCCCTACGCGATCGCCGGCGCGGCGCTCGCGCGGCCGACTTACGGTGCCTATCTCGGCGACCTAAACCAGTCGGTCAACGGCCTGTTCTCCGGGCCGGGCGCCTTGCAGGCGGTCGGAACGGCGGGCGTCGGCTTCGACTACGCCATCACCAACAACCTCAGCGTCGGCGTCGAGGCGCGGGTCGGCAACGGCGGCCCCTACGGCGGCTTCGGCCCCTTCCTCCACTGACGCGCTACGCCGCGCGCGCGAGCGGCGCCGCCGACGTTCCCTTGCCCCCTTGCGGGGGAAGGCGGCCTGCGAAGCCCGAAGGGCGAAGGAGGCCGGACGAGGGGTCGCCCCGTCGGGCGCGCTTCGCAAAGGGCCTGGCGCGCAACCCCTCGCCCCCGACCCCTCTCCCGCAAGTGGAGAGAGGGGCGCGGCGCCGATCGCCCGCAAACCGGATGAGACGCTCGTTGAGCAGACTTGTTCATTGTTTTCTTGGCGGAGGCGGGGGCGTGGGAGGAGCTTGGGCCCTGCGGCCTGCGCGGGCCGCGCGGTTGCCTTCGGCGGCGCGGCGCGGTACCTCATCGGCGTCCCTGCGAGACGTAAATCCCATGCCCGATCTCACCCGCCGCGCCTTGCTCGTCAGTGTGGTCGCCGCCTCCGGAGCGCGCTGGCTCGGACCGGCTCTCGCCGAGGAGACGCCCGCCTCGCCGGGCGCTCACGTCTTCGGCTACGACGACGTGGTCAAGCGGGCCCACGACCTCGCCGCCGCAACGTACGAGGCCGCCGTTCCGCCGCTTCCCGACGCCATCGCCGCGCTTGACTACGACGCTTGGCGCGACATCCGCTTCAGCTCCGAAAAGCCGCTGCTCGGCCAGCCGGGCGCGAACTTTGAGCTCGAGCTCTTCCACCTCGGCCATCTCTATCGACGGCCGGTGGTGGTCAACGTGCTGCGCGACGGCATGCCGGCGCCGGTGCCCTACGCCGCCAACCTGTTCGACTACGGCCGCAACAAGATGCCGACCGGGCTGCCGATCAACCTCGGCTTCGCCGGCTTCCGCCTGCGCTATCCGCTCAACGCGCCGCACGTCATGGACGAGGTGATCGCTTTTCTCGGCGCCAGCTATTACCGCTTCCTCGGCCGCGGCCAGCGCTACGGCCTGTCGGCGCGCGGCCTGGCGATCGGCGCGGGCGCCCGCGGCGGCGAGGAGTTCCCCTTCTTCCGCGAGTTCTGGATTGACACGCCCGACCCCGCCGCCGAGCGCATCGTCGTGCAGGCGCTGCTCGACGGCGAGTCGGCGACCGGCGCCTTCCGCTTCGAGATCGCGCCCGCCATGGAGACGAGCGTCGAGGTCACGGCGACGCTGTTCGCGCGCCGCGACATCGCCGCGCTCGACATGGCGCCGTTGTCGTCGATGTTCCTGCACGGCAAGAACGACCGCCGCGTCGACGATGACTTTCGCACCGAGCTGCACGATTCCGACGGCCTGCTGATCCACACCGGCGCCGACTTATGGATCTGGCGGCCGCTGAGCAACCCCGTCGCGCCGGCGACGTCGAGCTTCCTCGACAATGGCGTGCGCGGCTTCGGGCTGATTCAGCGCGACCGCGCGTTCGACCATTACCAGGACCTCGACCTCGCCTACGAGCTGAGGCCGAGCTACTGGATCGAGCCGCGCGAGAACTGGGACGAAGGCGCGGTGCAGCTGGTCGAGCTGCCGACCACGATCGAGAGCAACGACAACATCGTCGCCGCCTGGACGCCCAAGAAGCGGCTCGAGGCCAAGAGTTCGATCACCTTCGGCTATCGCGTCGTCGCGCTGACCAACGACGCTCGGCTGACGCCGGCGGCGCGCGCGATCAACACCTTCCGCACCGCCGCGCACGCGCTGGGCGCCGCGGAATCGCCGCCGCCCGGCGCGACGCGCTTTCTCATCGACTTCGCCGGCGGCGACCTCGGCTATTACCTGAGCGACCCGACATTGGTGCAGGTGGTGGCGACGACCTCGGCGGGCCAGGTGCTGCGCACCTTCCTCGCGCCCAACGCGCATTTGAGCGGCTTCCGCGCCGGCGTCGACGTCGCCGTCGACCCCGGCCAGAGCTGCGACGTGCGCGTCTTCCTGAGCGCCGCCAACAAGGCGCTGAGCGAAACCTGGACGTTCACCTGGCGGCCGTGAGGATCGCAACGGTTCGTTAACCAACAACTGGCACGGTGAAGCGCCGCGGTCCGGCGGCGCGGGGCTCCGGTCGACGAAGACCCGAGACCGCGCCGCGACGTCGGTCGCGGCGTAGTCAAGCGCTCTGCCATTTCTTTCGCGTCGCAAGGGGACGAAGTCGCGACGGGCCGTTCGACGGCGAACGACGTCGCCGGTTCGCCGGCGGCGCGCCCCTGGCGCGGAAGAGCAACCAGAAGAGACCTCTCGAGATGCGAGGCGGTTCGGAACGTCAGTCGCCGAGCGCGCTCAGCGCCTTGGCGAAGCGGCTTGGCGCCCGGTCGATCGGCGGACGGATCAATCTCCTGATCGCGTTCGCGATCGTCTGCCAGGTTGGCGTCGCCAGCTATCAACTGCTCAAATTCCGAGAGGTCATTTGGGCTGAACGCCGCCACGAATTGACTAACCTCGTCGCGACCGCCTTGTCGATCGTCGCGGCGGAGCAATCCGCCTCTCAATCGGGCGAGCGGAGCCTCGAAGCGGCCCAGGCCGACGCGCTGCAGAAGCTCGCGGCGATGCGCTACGGCGCCGGCGATTACTTCTGGATCAATGACCTGCAGCCGCGCATGGTCATGCATCCGATCAAGCCTGAGATGAATGGGCGCGACCTGTCGGACTACAAGGATCCGACGGGCAAGAAGCTGTTCGTCGAGATGGCCGACGTCGCGCGGACGTCCGGCGCGGGATTCGTCAGCTACCAATGGCCGAAGCCCGGCAAGGACGCGCCGCAACCGAAACTGTCCTATGTGGCGGCGTTCCAACCCTGGGGTTGGGTGATCGGAACCGGGGTCTACGTCGACGACCTCGACGAGCTCTTTCTCGCGCAGTTGAAGACGCAAGGCGCGCTGCTGCTTGCGATGATCGCCTTCTGCGCGGCGGTGTCGTTCGCGATGGGCAGGAGGCTCGCGCGGCCGATCGTCGGCATGAGCGCGGCGATGGAGCGCCTCGCCGAAGGCGATCTCGACATTTCGATCGGCGCCGACGCCCACGTGCGTGAACTCGACCGCATGGCGCGCGCGATCGAGGTGTTCAGAGAGAACGCCGTCGAACGCAAGCGGCTCGCCGCGGAGGCGACCGCTCATCGAGCGAGCTCGGAAGTCGAGCGCGAACGCGCGGCGGCGGAGCGCGCCAAGGCCGCCGAGGAGCAGGCCGCGGTGGTGGGCCGCCTCGGCGAAGGGCTGAAGCGCGTCGCCGACGGCGACCTCACGGTGCGGCTCGAGGAAGGCTTCTCCTCCGCTTACGCGCAAATTCGCGACGACTTCAACGAGGCGATCGACAAGCTGAAATCGATCGTCCTCACGGTGGTCTCCAGCGCCGACGTGATCGCGGCGGACATGCGGGACATCTCCACCGCCTCCGACAACTTGTCGCGCCGCACCGAGCAGCAGGCGGCCGCCCTCGAGGAGACCACGGCGACGCTCAGTCAGGTCACCGCGACGGTGAAGACTTCGGTCGCCAGCACGAGCGAGGCGCGCGCGGTGGTGGCCGCCGCCAGCCAGGACGCCGAGAAGAGCGGCGTCGTCGTGCGCCGAGCGGTCGAGGCGATGCAGGCGATCGCCGGCTCCTCGCGGCAGATCGGCCGAATCCTCGGCGTCATCGACGAGATCGCCTTCCAGACCAACCTGCTCGCCCTCAACGCCGGGGTCGAGGCGGCGCGCGCCGGCGAAGCGGGGCGCGGCTTCGCCGTGGTCGCTTCGGAAGTGCGCGCGCTGGCGCGCCGCTCGGCGGAGGCCGCAAGCGAAATCAAGACCCTGATCTCGGAATCGACGGCGCAGGTCGACGCCGGCGTCGGGCTCGTCGGGGAGACCGGCCGTTCGCTGGAGCGCATTCTGACGCAGGTGGCGCAGATCAACGCGGCGGTGTCCGAGATCGCCGCCGGCTCGCGCGATCAGGCGACGGCGTTGCAGGAGGTCAACCTCGCGCTCAAGCAGATGAACGACGTGACGCAGAAGAACGCCGCGATGGTCGAGGAGTCGACCGCCGCCGGCCACTCGCTGTCCGAGGAGACCTCGAAGCTGACGCGCCTGGTCGGCCAGTTCCAGGTCGGCAGGGCGGCGGGCGAGGAAGCGCCGCGGCGCGAGGCGGCGAAAGCGGCGGCGTAGGGCTTCAGCGAGCGGCGGCGCGCGCCGTCGACAAGACGCACGCCGGACCTGGACCTTCGTCTGGCGGGCGCGAGGACGAGCGGACCCGCCGCGGGCACCCGCTTAGCGAGCAAAATCCAGCGCTCGGCGCCGGGACATGTCCATCGGAGAACGACGGGAAACGACCCTGACTCGACGTCCGACCCCAGGCGCGAAGCGTCAAAGCAGCCCCCTACCCCCGCAGCGCCTGATCGAGGTCCGCCCACAGGTCCTCGACGTCCTCGATCCCCGCCGACAGCCGCAGCAGATCGTCCGGGCACGGCGAGGCGGCGCCTTCATAAGACGCGCGGTGCTCGATCAGCGACTCGACGCCGCCGAGCGAGGTCGCGCGCTTCCATAAGCTTACTCGCGCCGCCGCGGCGATCGCCGCGTCCTTGCCGCCGCGGACGCGGATCGACAGCATGCCGCCGAAGCCGCCCTGCATCTGCCGGCGCGCGAGCTCGTGGCCGGGATGCGACGGCAGGCCGGGATAGAGCGTCTCGGCGACCGCCGGGTGCGCCGCGAGGCGCTCGGCGAGCGCGGCGGCGTTCGCCGCTGCGGCGCGCACGCGCAATTCA
>Ga0326727_10025263_pt1 | contig 11154 bp, 9 predicted proteins | sample MB2enrmetagenome_FD_207643 | JGI IMG/M metagenome (GOLD analysis project Ga0326727, IMG submission 207643) | Lab enriched peat soil microbial communities from McLean, Ithaca, NY, United States - MB29MY | ecosystem: Environmental > Terrestrial > Soil > Wetlands > Peat | place: USA: New York... | reverse complement strand
GTCTCGATCCCGATTCCTGGAATCCAAAACCAGCGGCTTAAGGGTTCGATCCAATCTAAAAGACACCGAACGCACCCCTCCCCGTCACTTTGGATGCGAACTGCCGATCGCTACGGACGGATTACGGGAGAGGGATGCGCCGCGCCCCGGCTGACTGTTGCGTTTAGCCTGGTTTTCAAGTGGAAGGAGCGGTCCCGGATGCGCGGAAGGAGCAGTTTGAGAGCTTGAATTGGGGTTTCTCGGGACCGCAACATCAGTGTATCCGAAACCAGCTTCTGCTCAATAGCCCAATTTCCTGTTTAGTACTAGTACTTTGATACTGTCAAGATGAGCCGTCAAGACCGCCGGGAATGGCTTCCAGCCGTGGCATCCCATACCACGAAGAAGAGAGACAGGCCCCCCAACAAACCGGCCCATAAGTAAACCAACCAGTAGACCGGCCAGCCGAATGCGGAGCCTGTGACAGCCGCTAGAGCGAGCGCGCCGGCGATGACGGCGTGAGGAACCACCAGCATGCGGCCGCTTCCGCCAACTCCCTTCTTGGGTGTGACCTGGTAGGCAAATGGCGTGTCTCGAATTACATGCAGCAGCGCCAGAAGGGTGTAAGGCCACTTGGCAGCGCGCAGCAACAGGGCCCGCCAGTGCAGGCCGCGCTCCTCTTTGGGCACCAGGTAGAACCGCTGGCGGTAAATTTCGGAAACTGCGAACACGACGACGAGCAGCGCCGTCGGCCACGCGTGCAGGCGGACCAGGGCGTTCTGGAAACGGCCCGTGCTCAGGATCGTCACCAGCAGAACCAGCGTTGCGGTAGCCACCAAGGCGTCCTGCAGGTATCCGAAGCCCTGAAACCAGTCGATCGCGCGCTTCACGGTGGGAACCCCCCCGGCTTCGCCCATGCGTCGCAACTTGATGTCCAGCACCGAGCGCGCCCACCGCAACTGCTGCGTGAGATATGCCGGCCATGTCTCGGGCGCCTGGCCCGTAGCCAGCACGCGCGGCACGTAGACGCCGCGCCAGCCGGCCGCCTGGTAGCGAAGGGTCAACGTGAGATCGTCGGCCGTGTGATCGGGAAATCCACCCACCTCTTGAAGCGCGGAAAGCCGGTGACCGTTGTGGCAGCCCGTGAGGATCGGCTGGCCCAGCCCGAAACTGGCCGTCTGAATCACCGAATAGTAGGCGTACGTTTCTTCGGCCGCGCCGCGCGCGATCAGGCTGGCGGATTGGTTGTGGTAGACTTGCGGCGCCTGGACGTAGCCCACCGAGGAATCCGAGAAAAAACCGATCGACGCGGAAGCGTACTCGCTACGGGGCACGTGATCGGGATCGAACGCCAGCAGGATATCGTAATTGGAATAGCCGATCTCCGCCAGCCAGGCGTTGTAGTTGCCGTGCTTGGATTGGGCCGCGAAGGGGCCGCTCTTTTGTTGATACGCCGGCCGTCCCTTGCGGCTGAAATGATGCACACCCAGCCGCGCGCAAAGTGCCCGCACGGCCGGATCGTCGCCCTCATCCAAAATCCAGGTGTCATGCGGATAATCCAGTTCCACCAGGGCCCGCAGCGTCCGCTCGATGGTATCGAGGGGCTCGAGCACCGGCACGCACGTGGTGACCGCCGCCACGCGGTAATCCGGTCGCGGCTCCATGGGGACGGGACGGGCCATGAAAGGAAGAAATGTCCAGCGGAACTGGGGGCCCGCGATGGCGGCTGTGAGCAGAGTGGTGACGAGCAGGTGCCCGGCCCAGTTTTCTTTCCAGGGGCCGGGCGTAAACCAATAGACGGCGAATACCGCGATGGCGGCCAGGCGCGCCAGGTAGATCAGCGTGAACACCGCATAATCGGCGGGTTTGAATACCCTGCGGCACTCGACCGCATCGCGCCCTACGTCCGTCGGGTAAGCACTGGCGGTGTTCACGCTGCCTCGAAGCCTAGCTTGGCGCGGAAACTCTCCAGTGAGTCTTCCCCGCTGACCTCGATCCGGGGCAGGTCCATGAGCGGGTAGTGAAACCGGCACGGCAGCACTTTCGCAGTGAGGCCGAAAATAAAGCCACAGGCCCCCGCGAGGTGGTGCACAGCGGGGTTGGCAAAACCGTACGGGTATACCAGGCAATCGGCGGGGCGGCCGAGTTCGCGGCGAAAGGTCTCCTGGGAGCCGAGCAGGTCGCGCGCCACTTGCGCGGGATCGAGGCCGATCAGAGGCCGGTGGCGTGAGGAGTGCGATGCGATCTCGACTCCTTCGCGCTGCAGGCTGCGAATTTCGTCCCAGCCCATCAGCGGCACGGTTTCATAGGGGCTGTCCCATTCATTCACGCCGCCGGCCAGGTCCGCGACGATGGCGATAACGGCCGAGAAGCCATATTTCTCGAGGATGGGCCAGGCATGCTCGCGAAAATCGCGGTACCCATCGTCGAAGGTCAGGATGATGGCGCGTCCCGGCAGCGGTCTGCGGGTATCCAAGGCGACACGCCAATGGTCCAGAGGGACGCTATGATAGCCGGCATCGTGCAGGTGGCGGATCTGCGCCTCGAACTCCCGGGGAGCGATGGTGTATCGGGCCGGGCTCGAGCCTCTTTCCGGGGTGACCCGGTGGTACATCAGCACGGGCAGTTCGCGCGTAACGACCCGGGAAGCGCGAGGAGCCGCACCGGCCGTGGTCCGGGGGGCGGCGCGCCGCCCGATCCAGCCGGGCACGTAAAGAACGCGCTGGCCAGGGGCGTGGGGATCGCCCAGCCGCGTCACAGGCATCTTCTCGCCGGCGGCATCCGCCAGAACCGCGGGGGACGTCTCGCACGGAAACCCCGCCCAACGCGAAGCGGTGGTTCCGATCGGCGATCGAGGCCGCTGGCCAATTGCCCAGCCGTTCCGGCCAGCCACCGGCGCTTCGCCTCGATCCGCGGCCGCAGCGGCCAGCCGAGCGCGCAATGGCGGCCCGCTCAACGGGCGCCCTACGATGGCTTCGCGAACCGCCACGCGAGCCAGTTCCATGCCGCACATCCGGATGATGGCGGCGCGCAGTTCCTGAGCCGTCACGGTCCGAAGGCCCGCGGGCAAAAGGAACATGGTCACGCCGGCGCCGCCCAACGTCACGGTGATTTCGATTTCGCGGCCGCGCGTATCGATATTGGGCAGTAGCCCGGCGATCTCCAGGCGAATCTGCTTGAGCGTTCCGGCCGTGGCGCCCGCTGGAATGTCCAGGCCGCCCGCGTAAAAGCGATCCGCGCTCCAGTCCGGCAAGCCCCACAGTTCCTGAAGGAAGATCGTCCAACCCACGCGGTCGTGAACGTCGCCGAAGCCGCCGTTCTCCGGGATCAAACCAGAGGCCAGGCGGAGATCGTTTCGCCGGCAGGCGAAGCCGCTTCCCTCTACCCGGAAATGCAGCTCGGGATAGATGGAGCACGCGAAGAAACGGCCCAGCAGGGGCCAGGCGAATGACGCCGCGATGGCATCGGCCAGCACCTCGCGCGCGACCACGCCGTCGCACACCGGAAGCTCGACTTCGCCGAGCGCGCAGCCCTCGACCGTGACAATGGCGCGCAGGATCTCTACGCCCTCGGCAACCGCCACATCCTCGACGGTGCACGTCGCCTCCAGCCGGATCGCCTCGACGAAACCGGTCGCCAGACCGCCGCGTGGGACGACCTCCGCCGGAATCGAGCGCTCCATCCCCGTGGCGATGGCCCGCGCCAGCCCGCAGGCCCCGCGCCGGCTCTCGAGATCGTTCAGAAAAGCGAGCAGCGCCCGCGTGGCTGCCGTCCATGCCGCGGCCGAATGCCAGGCGTGGCCTCGCATACCCTCTTCAAGGCCTTCCCGCAGAACCGGCCCCAACTCGAGCCAGCAAGCTGGTGGAAGGGGGTCGTTTTCAAGTTGGAGCGCGGCCGCTTCAGTACTCTCCCCGTGGGCTGCCGCATAGCCGGCTTTGCGGAACAACTCCTGCCGGCGGGCCTCCGCGGTGCGAGATACAGCCGCGCCTGTCCAGACGCGCTCAGCGGACACGGGCCAGCCTCCTCGATCCCGAATCTTGAGATTCGTGCCGCCAGATAATGCGCGCGGCCTCCATCGCGCCGCAACCCGCCCCCTCCGCGCGCATCCGCAGGGGGTACGAGTTGTAGTGGTAGTCGTAAGCGTACGACCAGTCTTGTTGATACACACCCACATCCACGTGATACAGGCCCGCCGGAAGGCGCAGGCCTTCGAATCGCACCGATATCGTGCCGCGGTTGCGGATCAGCGGCAGGGTGAAATCCTCGCGATCGGTGCTGGTATCCAGACAGACGCGGCCGCCATTTCCGGTGATGGTGACGCCGAACACGGGCCTGGGAATGGCTCCCGGCGCGTCGTACAGGATCTCGACGTTGAGGCAATCGCCCGGGACGATTTCCGCCGTGGGGCTGCCGTAGGAATCGAGCAATTGCACGTCGATCAATTCCATTTCGAGCGAGCCGAAGCGGTTCCGCCGCACCTCCAGCGTCGCGCCGGAGGAGGTCCGCAAAGGCGGCCGGTCGCCGGGCGTGCGGCTGAGCGTCTCGGCTTCGTTGCGCTGCTGCGCCCGCGCCCGCATCATGGCGACGTAATGGTTCACCACCGAAGGAGCCGGGCCGTGCTCCACGATGCGCCCGCTCTCCAGCCAAAGGGCCTCCTCGCACAGCGTGGCAACCGTGGCGGCGTCGTGCGAGACCAGCACGATAGTCACCCCGCGCGCCTTCAGATCGAGGATGCGGTTCAAGCACTTGCGTTGGAAGGCCAGGTCGCCCACCGCCAGCACCTCGTCGATGAGCAGGACGGACGACTGAACGTGGATGGCAACGGCGAACGCCAGGCGCATCTCCATACCGCTGCTGTAAGTGCGCAGCGGGGCGTCGATGGCGTCGCGAAGCTCGGCGAAGTCCACGATGGAATCGAACTCGCGCTCGACCTCGGCGCGCGTTAACCCGCCGATGATGCCGGTCACGAGGACGTTTTCCCGCCCGGTCAGATCCGAGTGAAAACCCGCGCCGAGTGAGAGCAGGCCGCTGACGCGGCCGTGCACCTTGATGGAACCTTCATCGGGCTGGCCGATGCCGCCGAGCAGACGCAAAAGAGTCGATTTGCCGGCGCCGTTCGCGCCGATCACGCCTACAGTGGTGCCTGCCTCGATGGCGAGATCGATTTCGCGCAGGCCCCAGAAGTACTCCGGCCCGCCGCGGCGCCACCCGCGAGCCACTACTTCCTGGAAGGTCCAGGGTCGGTGCGGGTCGTACCGCCGGAACCGCTTCCCTAATTGACGAGCTTCGATCGCGAGGGCCATTTGTCGTTCGTTCAACGGACGGAATTCCGCAACGGAGTCAAGGCGCGTGGCACTATAGTTCCTCCACGAAAGCGTGCGAGCTGCGCACGAAAATTCCCACGGCGGCGCATAACAGGACCGCCGAAAGCGCCGCCACCGAGACCAGCGGCTTCCAGGCCGGCATCCCGCCCGTGAGCAGCACGGCCCGGTACGCTTCCAGGATGTGAACCATGGGATTGAGTCGGTAATAAGGCTGTAACCGCGGCGGAACGGAGGCCACGCTGTAAAAAATAGGGACCAGGTAGAACCCCAGCAGTAACACAATGCCCAGCAAGTGCTGGGTATCGCGGAATCGCACGTGAAGACTGGCGGTCAGGTAACTCACTCCCGAAGTAAAAGCGAACTGGACCGCCATGATCAGCGGCAACATCCACAGAGCCCCGGCGCGATGGCCGCTCAGCAGCGATGCCGCCAGCAGCACCGGGAGCGCCAGCACGAAATGGAAGAGGTTCGAGGTGATGGTCACCAGCGGCAGGACGGCCGCGGGAAAACCCGGCTGGCGGATCAAGCCGGCATTCTCCACGATGCAGTTGGTGGCTCCCATCCAGGAGCTTTGAAACCAGGTCCAAACCAGGATCCCGGAGAACAGAAAGAGCGTGTAGCTGGCGATGTTTAATGGCAGCAGAAACCGGAACACCGAACGGAACACCAGAAGCTGGAGCAGGGGGTTGAGCAGCGACCACGCCATTCCCAGAAACGAACGCTTGTAGCGAATTTTGAGATCGCGGCTCACCAGCACGCGAAGCAGGTCTACGGCGTGGCGGAACGAAAATTGGTTTACAAATTCCATGGTTTGGCACTTTGCGCGATGCAACCCGGCCCCGCGGACCGGCACGGCCTTTGCCTTTCCCACGTCACCCAAATAAGTCAGGAGGGATGCACACGGCCTGCCAAACACCTGCTAGGGGACTTTCCGCTCAGACGGGCGGATTCGGCGTTGGCCCACAGGGCTCGCCAGCCATCGTAGGAGGGGACGGCCGAGCGCACGCCCAGCCAGTAGAAGTACGCCTGGGCCGCCCTGTACAGCCACCAGGCACAATCTGGCACCCGTGGATTACGCCGGAGCCCTCGCAGCCTGTCCAGCCAGGCGCCCGCCCGGTCCGCGGACCAGGCCCGCCACATCGAGCGCAGGGTAGCGGCGACCAACGGCCGTGCCTGGAAGGCTGCCAGCCGCGCCAGCGGCATGTCCCACAACATCCCGGGACAGATCTGGGACATAAGCACGTGGCCACGGCCCTCCTCGAAGGCGCGGGCCAGCGTCTTGCCCAGCGAAGCGCGCGAATGATGGGTGCTGCGGGCGGCGGGAGCGAACACGAAAGGGATTCCGCGCTCCAGCAGGCGAAGTCCGAATTCCCAGTCCTCACCCGCTGCGGAGCGCCCGAAACGCTCGTCGAAGCCGCCTGCCTCCAGAAACAGGCCGCGCCGTAAAGAGACGTTGCCGGTGCAGAAATCGCGAAACGTGAAGCCATGCGAAGGGGATGCCAGCTCCCGGAAGTGGCGGTCCCACCATTTCCGGATCTCAACTTGCAAACGATCTTCGGGGCCATCGGCGTCCGGCAGTGTGAAATTTCCCAGCACCACGGCATCGCGGCCGGATTGATGGGCTTCGAGATGGGCCTCCACGAGTCCGGGCCCCGCCTGCATGTCATCGTCGAGAAACAGAATCAGATGCCCGCGCGCTTCCGCCGCTCCCCGGTTGCGGGCCGCGGCGGCTCCGCACACGGTGCTTTCGACCACCCGCAGAGGAAAGGGAAACCCCGCCGGACTTAAGCCCATTAATTCGGAATCCGCGGCCCCATCGACTGCCACCACCACCTCGAAGCGGTTCTCGGCGGTCTGCTCGCCGAGGCTGCGGAGCGGCCCCAGCGAGGTGCGGGCACGGGCTCGCGTCGGGATAACCACGGTGAGAGCGGGAAGCATGAGCATTGGGGGCGAAACGTACCGACTCATGGTAGAGCGCGTGGATGGCCGCGTCAAGAAATCGGAAATCGGGAGGGAAGAGCGAACGTGAAGATCATGGTTACGGGGGGCGCCGGGTTCATCGGCACGCACCTCGTGGAGTCGCTGCTGGCATCGGGAGACCACGAGGTGGTAGTGCTGGATAACCTGCACGCCCGCCGCTCGTTACGGGCCGCCCTAGCGCGCGCGGTCGAGTTTCGGCGGGACGATATTCGCGATCTGGACGCGCTCCAGAAGGCCTTCGGCGGCTGCGAGGTGGTATTTCACTTGGCCGCCCAATCCAACGTGGCCGGATCGCTGGAGGACCCGGACTACTCGTTCACCAGCAATGTCGCCGGCACTTACAACGTGCTGCGCGCGGCGTCGCAGGCGGGCGTGCGGCGGGTGGTCTTCACGTCGTCGCGCGAGGTATACGGCGAGCCGGAAGTTCTGCCCGCGGCCGAAACCGCGCCGCGGCGGCCCAACAGCCCGTATGGCGCCAGCAAGGCCGCCGGCGAGATGTACTGCCAGTTCTACGCCCGCGAGAACGAGGTCACCGTCGTCCGGCTGGCGAACGTGTATGGCGCGGGCGACTACGGCAGAGTGATCCCTCTGTTCCTCGGAAGCGCGCTGCGCGGCGATCCGCTGGTGGTATACGGCGGCGAGCAGTTGCTGGATTTCGTGGCCGTTGCGACCGTGGTGCGGGCCCTCGAGCGCATCGGCCTGGGCCCGTTCGTGGCCGGCCCGCTGAACATCGGCAGCGGAACGGGCACCACACTCCAGGAGCTGGGGAACCGCATCATCGCCGCGGCCGGCTCGCGTTCGCGCGTAACCATCGGGCCGCGCCGTCCGTGCGAGGTGATGCGCTACATCGCCGATATCGGCCGCGCCCAGGCCGCCATCGGTCTCGAGCGGCCGGCCGATCCGCTCTGGCAGCTTCCCGAGTGCATCGAGTGGGCCCGCAGCGCTCTCGAACGGGCGGCGTGAAGGGTTCAGGAGCGGAGCGCTCGGGAGCGCCCGAGCCGGCCCCGAAACGAAGCCGCCCACGCCAGCAACGCTCCCGCGGCCCCGCTTAACGGCATCACCGCGGTATGCCAGAGCATCACGTGCAGGGTCTCGAAATTCGCGCAGTGAAGCTCCAGCATCGTCACGCCGGCAAGACCCGCGAGTGTGCCCGCCATCATGCCAGCCGCAACGGCATTTACCGCAAAGCCACGCCGCAGAAGCAGCCAGCTCGCACAGGCCGCCGGAATCGCATGGAGCAGGCCCGCGGTCAGGCAGGCCAGCCCCTGGGAAACAAAGCGCTCACTCCGGTAGTCGTGGAAGAGAACCGCAAAGATGGCGACGAGCGCCAGGCTGCCGGCTGCCAGCAGGAGCCCCGGCGCCACGCGACGCCGGCTTCCCGGGACCATTTCGCTAACACTTGCCGTGGCCGCCAGCCATAGCAGGATACCGAGTGCGGGAAAGATCAGCGCGCGTTCCAAAACACTCAGGCCTTGAATGCCGTTGAGACCTAATCGGGCCGCGCCGGCCAGGGCAACGGCCGCGCAGATCATAACCATCCCCCCCGCCAGGACCCAAGCGGGCGGCAGCGGGCGAACCGGACGCAGCGAGGAGCCGATCGATCGGGCAACCTCGTCGAGCAGCGCCGGGTCCACGTCATGGGGAGCCTGAGCGGCCTTCTTCAGGATTTCATCGATCTCCCTATCCCTCATGGCAGACCTCCCGCACGCCCAGCACCCAGCCCCATGCCGGTCAGCCGTTCCCTCAGCTTCTCGTAGGCGCGGTGGGCCTTCTGCTTCACCGACCCTATGCTCGACGAAGTGGCACGCGCCACCTCCTCGAGCGACATCCCCTCGACCTTCAACATTTCGATCACTTCCCGCTGGCTCTCGGGGAGAGGCGCCAGCAGCGCCTTCAAATCCGGAGTTCCGCCGGATCCCGCCGGGAGCGCCGCCGCCACCTCGGGCATCTCCTCCAGGCGCTCTTCACGAGCGGCCGCGCGGCGTGCCTTCCGGTAGTGGTCCACGCGAATGTGCCGGGCGATCGCGTAGAGCCACGGCAGCAGAGGCTCCCCGGCGCGATAGGTATGCCGGACCTCGTGAAGGCGCAGCCACGTCTCCTGCAGCAGGTCATCGGCATCGCCCCGGCTCGCGACTTGGACAACGAAAAACCGGTGTAGCTGCGGGCTGAGGCGACGGATAAGCGCGGTGGCTGCGGCAAAATCACCACGCTGATAACGGGCCATCAGCGTTTGCAGGTCGCTGTCCGGGTTCATGAGGGAGAAGCCGCTCACCCAATTATTACGCCAATCACCGCACGCGCGCGCACAATCGTTTTGCCGGGCCTCGCATTTCATTATGCGAGGCCCCCGATAGATATATCTTCGTTCAGTCCTTGTCCCAAACGATAGCAACGCCGTTGGCCGCCGCGGGAATGGTGGAAGCGGTTTGCAACAGGGTCAGGTTTCCATCCTCGTCGACCCTGAAGATCGAGAGATGGCCGCCGCTGTCAATCACGGCTGCTAAGCCCCCTCCCGAGGCAATATCGGTTGGATCGCCATTCAGGCTCGCTGCCACGGCCGCGTCCTGCACGATCTTCTGACCGTAGACCGCATACCGGGAAACGCTCATGCTCGGCGAATTGCTCGAAAACAGAAACGGTCCCATTAGTGCCAGCCAGCAAGGAGCATTCTGCGTACCGGAGCCGGTGACGGTCAGAACCTTTCCATCGCGCACCAGCGTGATTTCGTTGGAATGCGCGATGGTCACGTAGGCATCGTTGCCGCGCGTAACCAATCCGAACGGCGCCATGGGATTCGCGGGTATGTTCTGCGCCAGGGTGGCAATCCCACTCACAGATCCGTCGGAAAGCAGGCCTACCGTCTCGATCACGGCGCTCTTCTCAGTGATGATCAGCTGGCCCGGCAAAACACCGACCTGCGCCGCGGAGCCGTCCGCCACATACAGTGCCGCCACTCCATCCGGATTCGAACTTACATCGGATCCATACAAACGATGGGATTCAACCTTGGTAGTCCCAAGGATGTAGAGATGGCCGGCGCCGAAGGCCACGCTGACCGGGTTGGAGACGGTGGGCACCATCTGCTTCATTTGGAAGCTATTGTCATGGCGTTCAAAAATCGACACATCTTGCGAGCCGTAATTCACCACCGCAACAAGGTCGCCGTTCGTTTCGATGCCACCGGCGTTGCCGCTGACGCCCCCTTTGCCCTGCGTGGACACCGTCTGAATCAGTTGGCCCGCAGTGTTGAAGACCAGTAGCTGATTCGCAGTGGCGTTTGACGCCGTAATCACCAGAGCGTTCTGATCGGTATCGGCGTAGACGGCAGGGGCCGCTACAAGGAGCGCGACCAGCGCACTGAAAATCCCAAACTTCTTCAGTCTCCTCCTGGAAGTTTCTTGCGCGAGCGAGTGGAAAAAGCCACGTCCGGCGCTGAATTGTTCGACTTTGCGAAGCTTCATCATGTTCTCCTCGATTTGTGGCCAATGCGCGCCCCAGGAAATCAAAGGAACGCCGCATTGGCCGTCGTAAGTTTGTTCGCCGTCGAGCGGAAAGAAGTTACGGTGTTAATCGGCGCCGGCAGCCGGCCGTGGCCGCGGCCTGGGAAACAACTACCATCCGAGGGTTGGTGAAGCATGGCGGAGAGAGAGGGATTCTAACGAGCGTATGGTATTGAAAACACGTAACTTATTTATTTTACGATGTGCTGGAGTCGCCTGATTTTCGGCTTTGACGGAATCTCGGGACAAAATCGGGGACAGGGCCGTCGCTGACCTGCCCTCGATAAACTCTACCAGCCATAATTGAGAAGCTCCAGCGAGGAAAGGAGCTTCGGAATGAAGAAGGGCAAGCATACGGAAGAACAGATCAT
>Ga0326727_10025260_pt1 | contig 11155 bp, 7 predicted proteins | sample MB2enrmetagenome_FD_207643 | JGI IMG/M metagenome (GOLD analysis project Ga0326727, IMG submission 207643) | Lab enriched peat soil microbial communities from McLean, Ithaca, NY, United States - MB29MY | ecosystem: Environmental > Terrestrial > Soil > Wetlands > Peat | place: USA: New York... | reverse complement strand
GAGATCAACATCCGCCTTCTCGACGAAACGAAGAGGGTGGAACGGCTGCTCCCCTACTTCTACATCAGGGAGGATTTTCCCCTGATCCCGCACGGCTACTACGGGGGCAAGTGGCACTGGATGAGAGGCATTCAGGACTCGGCGTCGAACTACAAGGTGCTCGAAGAGAAGGTCCTGCCCAGGGTCATAGAAGGTTTGACGCGGATCGGCAAACCCGTTCTCTTCGAGGAGGAGCTCGCCTTCACCGAACAGTTTGTCAGAATGGCGCCGGACCTCCCTCTGATCATCCCCCACCTTGGGCTCCTGGGCGGCAACCCCCTCGATTTCCTCAGGAGCTTCAAGGACAACCCGGATATCTATTTCGACACGGCCCTGAGCACGGCCGGTACGATTCTGCAGTTCCTGGAGACGATCGGCCCGGAGAGAATCATCTTCGGGTCGGACGTGCCTTTCGGCTCCATGGCCACGGAACTCCCCAAGGTCATCTCCCTGCCCATCCCGGATCACGAGAAGGCGCTCGTCCTTGCGGGAAACATCATCAAGCTGGCAAAACTGCCCCTCCAGTCCACCATGCCGTCGTCCACCCCAACCGGATCCTTTCATCCTCTCAGTCCGTGAGAGTTCGCTTCATCCCCATCAAACATTCAGACGGGCAATGCTCTTCCTGTTCTACGAGCCGTCGATGGCCTGCTCGGCGCTCTTCCTGAGGGGGACTGAGCTGACCAACGCTCTCCGCACACCCCTCCGGCCGCTATCCCATCACAGACCGAGATAGAGACCCAGGCGGTACGCGACAACCCCTCCGCAAAAGGAGACGATCAGCATAAAGAAAAAGGATGAGAGGAACCATCTCCAGCTGCCCATCTCCTGCCTCATCACCGCAACCGTGGCTGCGCAGGGGACAAAAAGCATGAGCACCGCGAGAAAAGCGAGGGAGGAGGCGTGGCTCATCATTCGCGGCAGCATTTCCCGGAGGCCCTCCTGACCCACGCCGTAGAGCACCGCCAGAGTTGCGACGCAATTCTCTTTTGCCACGAGGCTGGAGATGAGCGCCACCATCTCGCGCCACCCGAGCCCCATGGGCGCGCCTACCGGCCGGAGGGCCCTGCCTATCCAGGCGAGGACGCTCGTGTCGATCCGCCCCCCCGGGATGTTGGAGAGGAGCCAGATTACCACGGAGGCGACGAGGATCACGCTGCCGGCGCGCTTCACGAAAGCGACTATCCTCGCCCAGACGACGAGGGCGATGGTGCGCGGGTCAGGCTTATGGTAGAGGGGGAGCTCCATGATGAAAGGCATGGGCTCACCCTTCATGAAGACCCTGCTGATCGCCATGCCCGTGATCCCGAGGACGATGATATTGGTGGCCAGGAACAACCAGGAAACAAGGGATGCCCCACCGCCGAAGACGGCGCCACAAACGAAGGTGAGCACGGCGAGGCGGGCCGTACAGGGCACGAAGGGCGCGAGGAATATGGTGAGGAGACGGGCTTTTCTCGACTCCACGATGCGCGCCCCGAGCACGGAAGGCACATTGCAGCCGAAGCCGAGGCAGAGGGGAAGAAAGCTCTTTCCGTGGAGGCCGACCACGTGCATGAAGCGGTCCATGACAAAGGCCGCCCTCGCCATATAGCCCACGTCCTCGAGAAAGGTGAGGCAGATAAAAAATATCAGCAGTATAGGGAAAAAGGTGAGCACCGATCCCGCACCGCCCACAATGCCGTGTATCACGAGCCCCGTGAGCCAATGGGGGGCCTGAGTGAGGCCGCTTTCGATCAGGCCGGCGAAAAGACCCAGCACCTTCTCAAGGGCATGCTGCGCCGGAAAACCGACCCGGTAGGTGAGGACGAAGACGAGGGCCAGTATGGCGAGAAGCATCGGAATACCGAGTACGGGCTGGGTGAGGAGATGATCTATGCGGTCGGTCATGAGCACCTGTCCCCGCTTGAACCGCGATACGGCGATGCGTGTCACCATCTCTATCCAGTCATACCGTCCGCCGACGACCGCCCTGAGGGCGTCTTCGTGCTCGACAAGGAGGGTCTGGATCTCGTTCCAGGTATGTTCAGGCAGGACGCGCTGAAGCGCCGTCGATACCTCAGGGTCCCCCTCCATCAGCTTCGTCGCGACCCAGCGGTCCGTGTAGAGGGGAGGAACGTGATTTCTGAGAAGGCCCATGAGTCGCTCATAGATCGTCCTGTGGTCATCGGACACTTCGGGAAGGCGCGGATTGAAATCGATCCTGTGCTGCGCCGCATCGATTATCAGGGGGATAAGCTCCTTTATGCCCCTGTTCTTCGTGGCTATTATGGAGACAACGGGCAGGCCCAGCGACCGCTGGAGGGCCGCCACATCCACACGGATGCCCTGGTTCTCGGCCACGTCGGTCATATTGACCGCAACCACGACAGGCGCGTTCAAAAGGAGCAGCTCCGAGAGGAGGTAGAGGCTTCTTTCGAGGGCCGAGGCATTGGCCACGAGCACGATCACGTCGGGGCGTTCGTCAATGATGAATTCACGGGCAGCCCTCTCCTCCTCGGAAAAGGCCGTGAGGCTGTAGGTGCCGGGGAGGTCGACGATCCGCATCTCTGCGCCGTCCGATACATGGACCCCCTCCTTCTTCTCGACGGTCTTTCCCGGCCAATTACCGACGTGCTGCGAAAGACCGGTGAGGATATTGAAGACGGTCGACTTCCCCACGTTCGGCTGCCCTGCAAGGGCAACGAGCATGCTCTTTCGATCCTCAGCGGGGGCCACTCTCGAGACGAATATGCGGGAGGCCTCCAGCTTGCCCAAGGCCAGCCTGGTGTCGGAGGCGAGGACGATCACGGAGCCCGCGCTGTTCCTCAATACCTTAATGGTGGTGCCCGGCACGATGCCCATGGAGGCGAGGCGGCTGGTCAGGCGCTCCCCACCCCCTATGGAGTCGACCACGCCCTCCTCGCCCTCCCTCAGGCTGGTCACCGTGGATACCAGGTTTTCCATCCGCTCCGTTCTTCCCCAGGATAGTAGATCCAGCTCTGTTTATACCTGTACTTCGCCCAAATGTCAACGACCCCGTCCGGCCCTCTGCCCCTCCCCCGGCCGATCACTTTGACAGGAAAAACTCAATAGGGGATACTATACCACGAGGGCCTCTCATGGGAAGATCGGGTCCCCGGAGGTGAAGGGTCGTGCGGTTGTGGGGCAACGAGTACGACAAGATGGAATTTGCCGGCGCCTTCGGTGATCTGGGGACCCTCATCCCCTTCGTGGTCGGCTACATCACCCTCAACAAGATGGACCCCCTGGGGATTCTCGTCGCCTTCGGCCTCTTCAAGATCTTCGCGGGACTCTATTTCAGGACACCCGTCCCCATCCAGCCCATGAAGGCGATCGGGGGCATGGCGATCGCCCATGCGGGCACCATCAGCCAAGGGATGATCTGGGGCTCCGGCATCTTTACCGGAGTATTCTGGCTCCTCATGGGCTTCACGGGGGCGGTCACGTGGGTACAAAAGATCACCACAAAGCCCGTGGTGCGCGGCATTATGCTCGGTCTCGGCCTCAGCTTCATCGTGGAAGGACTGGCCATGATGAGGACGGAGCCCTGGTGCGCCGTCGGAGGAGTTCTGCTCACCCTCCTCCTCCTGAGCAGCAGGCGCTGTCCCGCTATGCTGGCCCTGCTCGCCTATGGAATCATGGCCGCCTTCATCCAAAAGCCAGCATTACTGAGAGATTTGTCCCACATCAGCCTCCATTTCCGCTTGCCGTCGTTTGCCATCGGCCGCATATCCTGGAACGAGCTGGTGGCGGGTTTCGTCATTCTGGGCCTGCCCCAGGCCCCCCTCACCTTGGGTAATGCGGTGATCGGCACTGTTGACGAGAACAACCGGTATTTTCCCGATAGGCCGGTTTCCGCCAGAGCCCTCGGCATAGATCACGGGGTGATGAACCTGTTCAGCGCCTGCATAGGCGGCATCCCCATGTGTCATGGGGCAGGAGGCATGGCCGGCCACATCCGCTTCGGCGCGAGGACGGGAGGAGCCCTGGTGATACTGGGCGTCATCCTGCTCCTGGTGGGCCTCTTCCTGAGCGACTCCGTGGCGGTCATCCTCCAGGTCTTCCCCCCCTCCGTCCTGGGAGTGATCCTCCTTTTCGCCGGTGTCGAGCTCGCCCTCGTCATCAGGGACGTGAGACTGAAAAAGGAGAATCTCTTCGTGCTCCTCGTGACCGGTGGAACCGCCATGTGGAATATGGGAGTGGCCTATCTGGCGGGGCTGCTCCTCTACTATGCCCTTCAGCGGAGATGGATCAGGGTATGACGCACCCCTCTCTTTGCGAAACCCTCCGTCGGCTCGCTTGCCCTGTGCCGCCGGAAACCTTTATTACTGCGAGTTTGCTGAGTTTCTGTCCCGCCAGGACTCCCCCCGTTTCGGTCGCTCCCACCCGCGCCCTTCGGGTGCGGGGCGTCTGCGCGGGCGCCTGTGCAGCTTCAACGCATTCAGCGTGTCACTTCACCTGCGGCCAGTCATATATCAATTGACAGGCAAAGAGAAAAACAGTAAAATACGTCGGTTGTCCGCGTGTTACTGTAGTTAATTGCCTGGCCTGCGGCATATACAACCGGAACTGCGGCGCTCGGGTTGCTTTTTTCGAAGAGGGGCATCATCCGATGCCTTTTAATTTCTTTGGTTTTGAAGCGGGGAGCATGGTTTGATCATAAGATATGGGAATAAGGAATACGCCCTGGAAGATGGCAGCGTGACCTTCCTCCAATTTCTTGAAGGGATAGGCGCTTTTGAGAGCGGCATTGTTGCGGTTCGCGTAGGAGACGCCCTTCTCGACCTCTCCTCATCGGTGAGGGAAGGCGAGGTGGAACCCCTCTCTATCGATTCGCCCGAGGGGACCGATATCCTGCGACACACCACCGCCCACGTCATGGCTCAAGCGGTGAAGGAGCTCTTCCCGGATGCAAAGATTACCATCGGGCCCGCCATAGAGAGCGGCTTTTACTACGACTTCGATTACGAGCCCGGTTTCACCGAGGCGGACCTCCCCGGGATTGAGAAGAAGATGCAGGAGATCATCGACCGGGATCTCCCCATAAGACGAAAGGAACTCACGAAACGGGAGGCGGCCGATTTCTTCCGCAACTCGGGTGAAACCTTCAAAGTAGAGCTGATCAGCGCCATCGAGGACGAGATGGTGAGCGTCTACACACAGGAGGGCTTCACCGATTTTTGCCGCGGCCCTCACCTCCCGTCCACGGGAAAGATACCGGCCTTCAAGCTCCTTAGCCTCGCAGGCGCCTACTGGAGAGGCGACGAGCATAACAAAATGCTAACCAGGATCTACGGCACCGCTTTTCCGAGTGCCGGAGCCCTGCAGGAGCACCTGACCTTTCTAGAGGAGATCAAAAAGAGGGATCACCGGCGGCTGGGCAGAGAGCTTGATCTCTTCAGCATCTCGGACGAGGTCGGCGCCGGCCTCGTCATCTATCACCCCAATGGCGCCCTCCTACGCTCGATCCTGGAAGACTTCGAAAAGAGGGAGCACCTGAGGAGGGGCTACCAGTTCGTCATCGGTCCCCAGATCCTCAAGGTGGACATGTGGAAGAAGTCGGGACACTATGAGAACTACCGGGAGAATATGTACTTCACGAAGGTGGACGAGGTGGAGTACGGACTGAAGCCCATGAACTGCGTGGCCCATATCATGGTCTACAGATCGCAGCTCCGGAGTTACAGAGACCTGCCGCTGCGCTATTTCGAGCTGGGTACCGTGAACCGGCACGAAAAATCGGGGGTGCTCCACGGCCTGCTCAGGGTGAGGGAGTTCACCCAGGATGACGCCCACATCTTCTGCAGACAGGACCAGCTTCACCAGGAGATCAGCAGCATCGTCTCCTTCGTGGAAGACGTGATGGCCATCTTCGGGTTCGAGTACGAGCTGGAGATCAGCACGAGGCCCGACAAGTTCATAGGTCGAGCCGAGGACTGGGAAACGGCGGAGGCCATACTGAGGGGCGTCCTCGACGACCGGTCCATGCCGTACGAGATCAACGAGGGCGACGGCGCCTTCTACGGGCCCAAGATAGATGTAAAGCTGAAAGACGCCATAGGGAGAAAATGGCAGTGCGCCACCATCCAGCTCGATTTCGCCCTACCCGAACGGTTCGATCTTCATTACACGGACAGGGCCGGCCAGCGCAAGAGGCCGGTCATGCTCCACCGGGTGATCCTCGGGGCCATGGAGAGGTTTATCGGCGTGCTCATCGAGCACTATGCCGGCCGCTTCCCTCTCTGGCTCGCGCCGGTGCAGGTGCTCATCCTCACTATCACGGATGAGCAGAGTGTCTACGCAGACGAACTGAAAAACGCGCTCCTCGGCGTCGAGATCCGTGTTGAGTTGGACGGGAGGAATGAAAAGCTCGGCCTCAAGGTACGTGAAGGGACGATGAGAAAAGTTCCCTACATGATCATAGTGGGGAAGAAGGAAATGGAGAGCCGCACCCTGTCGATAAGGGGCTCTGACGGAAGCGAGATGAAAGGGCTCACGCCCGATCAATTCATAGAGAAGTTGAAGGAAGAGAATACTTACAGGAGGTGAGTTCTATCGGACCGGCCAGGGAAATAAAGGACGCGACGAACATCAACGAGAGGATAAGAGTGAAAGAGGTAAGGCTCATAGACGAGGACGGTACGATGCTCGGCATCGTGCCGACTTACGACGCCATCAGGATGGCGAGAGAGCGGGAGCTCGATCTTGTCGAGGTCTCACCGAAGGCCGTGCCTCCCGTGGCCAAGATCATGGACTACGGCAAGTTCAAGTATCAGACGGCGAAGAAGGCCCAGGAGGCTAAGAAAAAACAGACGGTCATCCAAGTGAAGGAGATGAAGCTGGGCTTGAAGATCGAGGAACACGACCTGCAGTTCAAGCTGAAGCATCTCAGAGAATTCCTGGAAGAGGGCGATAAGGTAAGAATCACGGTCATGTTCCGCGGCAGGGAAGTGCTCCACAGGGATAAGGGAGAGCAGCTTGCCACTAAGGTCATAGACGCCCTGAAAGACGTGGGTGACGTGGAGCAGAGGCCGAAGTTCGATGGAAGAAACATCATTATAGTTTTTGCGCCGAAGTGAGGAGGACGTATGCCGAAATTAAAAACGCACAGGGGAGTGGCAAAGAGGGTGAAGAAGACCGCGACCGGCCGGATAAAGAGATCGCGGGCCTTTCACAGCCACCTCCTTTCCTCAAAATCGCCAAAAAGGAAGAGGGCCCTTTCGCAGACGGCAATGGTACACCACGCGAACGAGAAGGCCATCAAAAAGCTGGTTCCTTATTTGTAGCATCACACACACAGGAGCGAGAGAAATGCCAAGGGTTAAGAGAGGAACAAAGGCGAGGGCCAGGCGAAAGAAGATCCTGAAGGCTGCGCGAGGCATGGTCGGCTCGCGGCGCAGCGTCTATAAGGTGGCGCAGCAGTCAGTGTTCAGGGCCATGCAACACGCCTTCGCGGGTAGGAAACAGAAGAAGCGGGACTTCAGGGCCTTGTGGATCACCAGAATAAATGCCGCATGCAGAACCTACGGCATCCCTTACAACCAGTTCATTCATGGGTTGAAAGTGGCCCGTATCGGATTGGACCGTAAATCCCTTGCCGACATGGCGGTGAACGATCCTTCGGGCTTCGGGACCCTCATCGAGAGGGCAAGAGAGGCCAGGGTGCAGTAGGGGCCCGGCAGCCCTGCCGCGCAACCGGCCAGCCCATTGTTGAGGTGGAGCACTAGTGGATCTTACGGCGCTCAAGGATCAAGTCGGCCGTGAACTGGCCTCGATACGGACCATAGAAGACCTGAAACGGGTGAGGATCGGCCTCCTCGGCAGGAAGGGTCTCTTCTCCGACTATTATGAGAGTCTGAAGACCGTCGATAAAGACGCGAGGCGTGTCGCCGGCCAGGAGATCAACCGCCTCAAGACGGAGGCCGAGGCACGGCTAGGCGAGCTCGAGGCCTCCTACACCGAGAAGGAGAGGCGGAGTAAGGAGCGGGCATCCGCCTTCGACATCACCCTGCCCGGCAAAAGGCCCGCCCTGGGGAGAAAGCACCCGATTACCCTCACCTTCGACGAGATTATCCGGATCTTTTCCTCCCTGGGCTTCAGCGTGGCCGAGGGACCCGACATAGAGCTCGAATATTACAATTTCGAGGCCCTCAATATCCCCAAGGACCATCCCGCCCGCGACATGCAGGACACCTTCTACGTGAGACCTGGCGTGGTGCTCAGGACCCACACCTCTCCGGTCCAAATAAGGACCATGGAGCGGCAAAAGCCCCCTATACGGATTATCGCGCCCGGTGCCGTCTACCGGCACGATCAGGACATCTCCCATACACCCATGTTCCACCAGGTCGAGGGGCTGATGGTCGACAGGAACATCGCTTTCTCCCATCTCAAAGGGGTGCTCACCATGTTTATCCGCGAGATGTTCGGGGCGAATGTGCCGGTGCGGTTCAGACCGAGCTATTTCCCCTTTACTGAGCCCTCGGCCGAGGTGGATATGGGCTGCGTCATCTGCAAGGGCGCGGGATGCGGATTATGCAAGAGGACAGGGTGGATCGAGATCCTCGGTTCCGGAACCGTTCATCCGCAACTCTTCAGGAACGTGGGCTACGACCCGGAAGAGGTGAGTGGGTTTGCCTTCGGCATGGGGGTCGAGAGGATCGCCATGATTAAATTCGGCATCGACGACATCAAGCAGTTCTATTACAACGACATCCGCTTCCTGTCACAGTTCTGAGGACCTCATGAGGACACCCTTCAACTGGCTCAGAACCTTCACACCCGTGGCCACCGACGTCGCTGAGGTTGCAGACAAGCTCACCATGAGGGGTCTTGAGGTGGAGGCCGTGGAGCAGATCACTCCCCTCTTTCGCAACGTTTATGTGGGAGAAGTCGTGGAAACGGAGAGGCACCCCTCCGCTTCGAGCCTCTCTTTCTGCCGGGTCGACACAGGCGCTGACATCCTTCCCATTGTCTGCGGGGCGCCCAACGTGGCAAGGGGGCAAAAAGTGGCGGTCGCCGTGCCCGGGGCAGTCCTCGCGGACGGGACCCTGATCGAGGCGAGAACCGTCAGGGGGGTCGAATCCCTCGGTATGCTTTGCTCGGAAAAAGAGCTCGGTCTCTCCGACGACCACCAGGGCATCTTCGTGCTCCCCGCTGAGTTGAAGACGGGGGAGCCCCTCGGGGGACTTCTGGAGATCACCGATTCCGTGCTCGATGTCAATGTTCCTCCGAACAGGGGCGACTGTCAGTCCGTGCTGGGCATAGCCAGGGAAGTGGCGAGCATATTCGGCCTTCCCGTCACCCTTCCCTCCGTCACCCTTGCCGAGGAAGAAGAGATTGCGGGCAGGATCGGTCTGACTGTGCTCGACACGGGGGCCTGCCCCAGGTATGTCCTCAGAATGATCGAGGGAATCACCATCGTGCCATCCCCTTTCTGGATGAGGAGCAGGATTGCCAAGTGCGGCATGAGGCCTATCAACTCTATCGTTGACGTGACGAATTACGTCATGTTAGAGTTGGGCCAGCCTCTCCATGCCTTCGATTACTCAAGGATCGAATCGAGGCGCATCGAGGTGAGAGTGGCTCGGGGGAAGACGCTCTTTCGCACCCTGGACGGCCAGGATCGGATGCTGGAGGGAGGAGATATACTCATTTGCGACGGCTCAGGACCCGTTGCTTTGGCGGGCATCATGGGCGGAGAAAACTCGGAGATAAGCGAGACCACGAGGGACGTGGCCCTGGAGAGCGCCTTTTTCAATCCCCTCCTCATCAGGCGAACGGCGAGACGCCTCGACCTGAAGTCGGAGGCATCGGCCCGCTTCGAGAAGGGTATCGATATGGAGGGCGTCGGCTATGCTGCCGCGAGGGCCATAGAGCTGATGTACCGGATATCGGGAGGCAGGGTGCTCGGCGGATCGATCGAGGTCTATGAGAAAGGAGAGAGGCGCGCCATCGCCCTCGACCTCACGAGGACAGGGGAGATCATTGGAACCCCGCTGGCCCGCCACGAGGTGGTGAGCGCCCTCGAATCGATCGGACTCAGGCCGACGAAAATCGAAGACGACCTGTTCACCTTCTCCATACCCTCCTTCCGCCACGACCTGAACGAATACTTCGACCTTATCGAAGAAGTGGCCCGCATAGTAGGCTACGACAAGATTCCCGCCTCAGCTCCGGAGAGCCCCCTCCACCCCGTATCCCGGGGGAGGAGAGAGGCGGCCATCGCTTCCTCGAAGGATTATCTCACTGCCTGTGGGTTTTTCGAAGTCATTAATTACGGCTTTTTCAGTCTCAAGGATATAGAGCGTTTTCATATCCATGGGCCCGACGAGCGCGCATCTTCTCTGCCCATACTCAACCCCCTGTCAAAAGAGCTCGGTGTCATGCGCACCTTCCTTGCCGCCGGTCTCCTCGAAAACATTGCCTTCAACCTGAACAGGGGCACAAAGCACCTCCGGATATTCGAGACCGGAAAGGCATTCTTCAACATCGATGAGGCGGAGCTGCCTCGCGAATCGATGCATCTCTGCTGCGGCCTAACCGGCAGGGAAAGAGATTACTTTTGGAGGGAGCAGCCCAGGGCGGTCGATTTCTTCGACCTGAAGGGCGTGCTGGAGGAACTCCTCCAGGGGTTCGGCCTCCTCCTCGAGGTGCGGGAGACGGAAGAGCCCTTCCTGGAGCACGCGCGGGCCGCTGACCTCATCGTCGGGGGGACTAAGGTCGGCTGGATGGGGGAGATCAGGGAGGACGTGCGGGCTGCCTATGACGTGGGTGAAAGGGTCTGGTGCGCCGAGTTCGACCTGGATGCGATCACGGAGAGGGGCTCAGAAGAGCGCACCTATAGACCCGTGCCCCGTTACCCGGCCGTTATTCGGGACTTCTCTTTTTACGTGGACGATGAAATCCCCGTTGCCGACCTGATGCTGAGGATCAAGGAAGTTTCACCGCTCATAACCTCGGTCGGGGTCTTTGACGTCTTTAGAAAGGAGGTGAGAAGTATATCTTTCCGCGTTATATTTCAATCCTTCGAGGATACCCTGACGGACGAGCACGTGAACAGCATCCAGCAAGCGATCATCGACCGGCTCACCGAGACGGCCGGGATAAAATT
>Ga0326727_10025259_pt1 | contig 11156 bp, 5 predicted proteins | sample MB2enrmetagenome_FD_207643 | JGI IMG/M metagenome (GOLD analysis project Ga0326727, IMG submission 207643) | Lab enriched peat soil microbial communities from McLean, Ithaca, NY, United States - MB29MY | ecosystem: Environmental > Terrestrial > Soil > Wetlands > Peat | place: USA: New York... | reverse complement strand
CAGTTCGATCCCGACGACCCCTACGTGCAGGCCGCAATCGCCGATTCAGTCCGCGCCCGCCTGGTGGTTTACTCGATCTACTGGAAAGATCAGGGCCGCGCCGACAGCTCCGCCTACTCTGACAACACCGGCCAGAGCTTGGCGCGGGAAGTTACCGAGGCCACGGGCGGCAAGAGCTTCTGGGAAGGGACAGGGAACCCGGTCTCGTTCGAACCCTATCTCGACGACTTGACCCGCCGCCTGCGCAACCAGTACGAACTGGGCTTCACCGGCCATGTGGGCGGAAAGGCGGAAGTCGAGTCGCTGAAGCTGAAGCTCAGCGCGCCAGGAACCGAGATCGACGCGCCGCAGCAGGTGCTGGTGGCCCCGTCCGCGCCAGCGCAGAAATAATCGGGCCTGTCAGTCAGCGGCGATTGACTTCCTGCTCTTGGGTTTTGCGGCGGGCTTTGCAGCGCTCTGCGCCGGAATCGCACTCAGATCTACCTTGCCCTCCGCCAGTTGCATGAGGAAATCCTGGCTGGCAAAGGGTGGCGCGTCTTTCACCGCCTTGCCGGCGCGAATGTAGGTGCCGTCCGGCTGCTGCAGGCGGGCCTTGACGGTATCGGCCATGTAAGCCGGCAAAATCTCATCGTGAATGCGCGTTCTGGCGGCCTGATCCCGGACCGGGAAAACCACCTCGCAGCGCTCAAACAAATTGCGCGGCATCCAGTCCGCCGAGCCGAGGTAAATCTCGTCGTCGCCGCCGTTGGCAAAGTGGAAGATGCGCGAGTGCTCCAGGAAACGCCCCACGATCGAGCGGACGCGAATCCGATCCGAAAGGCCTTTGACGCCCGGGCGCAGAATCGACAGACCGCGCACGATCAGGTCGATCTCGACACCGTTCTTCGACGCCTGGTACAGTGCCTCGATCACGCTCGGCTCCAGCAGAGCATTCATCTTGGCCACGATGTGCGCGGGCCGGCCGGCCTGGGCGTGTTCCTGCTCGCGGCGGATCAGCCCCAGAAAACTCTCCGCCATGGTCAGCGGTGCCACCAGCAGCGGACGGTAGTCGTCGATCTCCGCATGCGCGGTCAGGTAGTTGAACACCATGTGCACCCGCTCGGTGATCTGCGGATCGCACGTGAGCAGGCTCAGGTCGGTGTAGAAACGCGCAGTCACGGGGTTGTAATTGCCGGTGCCCAGGTGGCAGTAGCGGCGGGTCACGCCATCCTCGTCGCGCCGCACCAGCATCGCCAGCTTGCAATGGGTCTTCAAGCCCACCACGCCGTGGAAGACCTGCACGCCTGCGTCCTCCATCTCGCGCGCCCAGCGGATGTTCGAGGCCTCGTCGAAGCGCGCCATCAGCTCCACTACCAGCGTGGCCTCCTTGGTGGCCGCGGCCTCAATCAGCGCCTCGAACATCGGCGAATCGGTGCTGGTGCGATAGAGCGTCTGCTTCATGCTCACCACGGCGGGGTCCTTCGCGCCCTGCTGGATGAATCCCACCACCGGGTCATAGGAATCGTAGGGATGGTGGAGAAGAATGTCGCGGTGGCGCAGTTCGTCGAAGATGTGGGCCGACTTGCGGCTCAGGTGCAGCATCTTGGGCGTAAACGGCGGGAACTTCAGGTCCGGCCGCTGCACATCGCCATAGAAGAACATCAGCCGCGACAGGTTTACCGGGCCTTCCCCGCGGAAAACCTGGCTCGCTTCGAGTTCGAAGTTGATGCGCAGCCGCTCGACAATCTCTGGATCGGCGCCGGTTTCGATCTCCAGCCGCACCGCGTCGCCCTTGCGCCGGTTGTGCAGCTCCACGCGGATGGTTTCCAGCAGCGACCGCGCCTCTTCCTCCTCGAAGTAGAGGTTGGAGTTGCGGGTGACGCGAAAAGCCGAGTACGCCAGCACCTCGTAGCCGCGGTACATGCCCGCCAGGTTCTGCGCGATCAGGTCCTGCAGCAGGATGTAATCGAACGTGCCGTCGGAGCCCGGCAGGCGCACAAACCGCGGCAGCGCCCGCGGCACTGTCACCACCCCCAGCACCTGCGGTCCGGAGCTCTTCCGTTTGCGCCGCAGCAGCAGCGCCAGGCACAGAGCCTTGTTCAGCACCCGCGGAAAGGGATGCGCCGGGTCGATGGCGATGGGAGTCAGCAGCGGATCGACCTCGCGCTGAAAATAGCTCTGCGCAAAGGCGCGCGCCTCGGCGTCCAGCTCGGCCCACTCCAGCAACCGGATGCCCTGCTTGCGCAGCTCCGGCAGCAATTGGCCGTTCCAGCAGGCGTACTGCGCCTCGACAAAGGTGTGAATCTCGGCGGTGAGCGCGGCCAGCGACTCGTCCGGGCGCAGGCCGTCGTAGCCCTGCTCCCGGTAGCCGTCTTCAATACGCTGCATTAGCCCGGCCTGCCGCACCTCGACGTACTCATCCAGATTGTTGCCGGTGATAGCTAGGAACTTCACCCGCTCCAGCAGCGGATTGCCGGGGTCCTCGGCTTCCTCGAGGACTCGCCGGTTGAACTGCATCCAGGAATAGTCCCTGCCGTTGAAGAGTTTTTGTTTTTGTGTCGTTCTGGCCATCAACCCCGTCCCGAGCGCCGTGTTGGCAAGTCTACAGTGTTTCCCCCTGAAACGGCACCTGGAATTCCAGTTTCGGCGAAAAACACCCCCTACCGCAATCCATACAGGACACACGGTAGAATCGATGTTAAGGCCATGCAAAATCCCGCAGTCCGTTCCTGGGCCCCCTACCTGTGAATTGACTCTGCGGCCCAGCGGGTTGAGGATAGAGATTCAACCTGTTCGCCCCACCCCCGAGAGGAGCACATTCCATGTCCCAGGAAACCCTCACTCCCCGTGACAGTCTCATTCCGCCCCAGCCTCTGCCTTGCGGCGCCGAAGCCTTTACCCGCAGAGTCCACAGCCTGCTCGACGGCCAGCCCAAGGACGAAGCGACCGTGAACGAAGCCTTCGAAGGCCTGGATTTCATGTTCGACAAGATCGCCGCCGGCCTTTACAGCCTGGCCTCCATGCTGGTGGGCGAAGGTGAAACCAGCGCGCGGCTGGTCGAGACGGCCATCACCAATGCGGAGATTTCGGCCTGCGACAATCCCGCCCAGGCGCGCCAGAGCAGCCGTCGGGCGCTTTGCGCAGCCGCCATCGATGTCCTCGCTCAGCGCAGCCCCGGCAGCCTTGCGGCGCCTGAAGGTCTGGAGCCGGTCGCGACCTGCATCGAAGACGACGATCTGGACTCCGCGGGCGTCTCCCACGAGGAGTTGGAGCGCATGATCGCCGGACCGGACCGCGACCGCGTCCGCAACTGGCTGGAGAGCCTGCCTACGGCCCAGCGCACGGTGTTTGTGCTGCGCGCCATTGCCGGCTTCAGTGCCGTCCAAACCGCGGCCCTTCTGGTAGCTCACGGCGGCCCGCTCGCCGCCGGGTGGAATGCCGACGGGGTGCGCGAGTTCTTCCGCCAGGGGCTCTGCTCGCTGGCCTCACAGCTGATCCAGGCCACCGCTGCCCGCTAATTTTTCGACTCCCTTCGTCCATCCCACAAAACCTGCGTGCCCCAGGTCTCGATTCTGAGACCTGGGATTCCGCAGAGGCCTGTGCCCCATCCGTGCGTCCGCCCCGGCGGATTTCCCGGCCAAGGGCGGGAAACCACGAACCTCCATCATGCGGTTTTCCCGCCCGCAGCCGCAGCCATCCGCTCCCAATTCGATACACTAGATTTAAGAACCGCGCCAGCCGGTTAACGCATCCATTTATGGACAATCGTTTTCCGGGCAACGGCCCTTCGCTGCGAGTTGAACACCATTGATGTTCTCGATCGATCCAAGGAATAACCCAATCCGCCCCTGCGCCTGCGCCTTGCTTGTGGCGACGGCGGTTCTAGCGACGTGTAGCATGACGGCGCAGACGGTGCCCAGCGCCTCCACCGGCCAGTCGCCCTCCGGGCCGACGGCATCCAGCTTCCAGGGCAGCGTGGCCACGGGCGAAGTTTCCGCGCAGCCTCTCGATCTCTCGCTCGACGACGCCATCCAGCGCGGCCTCCGGAACAACCTCGGCATCATCCTCAGCGGCACCCAGACAGCCGGCGCACGCGGCCAGCGCCTCAGCCAGTTGCAGTCCCTGCTGCCCTCGGTGGACTTCAACGCCCAGGAAACGGTGATGCAGTCCGATCTGCCCGCCGAGGGTCTGCGCATCCCCGGTTTTCCTACCATTATTGGCCCGTTTGGCTACACCGATCTGCGCGCCAAACTGAGCTGGTCGCTGGTCAATGTGAAATCGCTGCGTGGCTACCTCGCCTCCCGCCACAACTTTGCCGCCGCCCAACTCTCCGCCGATGACGCCCGCGACATGGTGGTGCTTACCGTGGGCAACGCCTATCTGCTGGTGCTGGCCGATGAAACGCTGGTGACCAGCGACGAAGCCCAGGTAGCTACATCCAGGATCTCGCTCGACCAGGCCATTGCCAATCATCAGGCGGGCACCGCTCCGCTGCTCGATGAGCTGCGCGCCCGCGTGGACTATCAGTCGCTGGAGCAGCAGTTGATTGTGGCCCGCAACTCCCTTGAAAAGGACAAGCTGGCGCTGGCACGCACCATCGGCCTGCCCCTGGCGCAGAGTTTCACGCTCAGTGACAAGGCGCCCTACGCGGCCTTCGACCGGATCGATGTCGACGCAGCCATTCACCAGGCCCACGCCAACCGCAAGGATCTGGCAGCCCTGTTGGAGCAGACCAAAGCATCCGAGGAACAACGCAAAGCGGCGACCGCCGACCGCCTGCCGACGCTCAAGTTCGACGGCGACTACGGCGACATTGGCGTGAATGTGGAACACTCCCACGGAACCGGCGACGCTACCGGCACGATCAGCGTCCCGCTCTTCAAGGAGTTCGATTTTCGCGGCGAAGCCGAGGTGGCCCAGTCGCAGCTTGACACCCAGCGCGCGCAGCTCAGCGACCTGAATGCGCAGGTGGACGCCGATGTCCGCGATGCGCTGCTCGACATTGCCTCCGCGCAGCAGCAGGTTCTGGTGGCGCGCTCCAGCGTCGACCTGGCCAATGAGGCGCTCAGCGAGGCACAGCAGCGTTACAAGGCCGGCGTCGAAGATAACCTGGCCGTCAGCCAGGCGGAGCAGTCCGTGGCTCAGGCTAACGATCAGTACGTATTCAGCCTCTACCGGCACAACGTGGCCAAGCTCAGCCTGGCCCGTGCCCTGGGAGCGGGGCAAAGCTACAAGAATTACTTGGGAGGGAAGTGACCGTGGCGGAAACAACTCCAGCAGCAGCCCAACCCGTGACGGAGACCGAGGTCCTGCACCCGCGCTCCCGGCGCAGAGGGGTCGTCGTGGTCGTGGTGGCGATACTCGTGGTGGCCGCGATCGCGTTCTGGTGGCACTCCACCTTCAGCGAAGACACTGACGACGCGCAGGTCAACGGGCATCTGATCCAGGTCAGTTCCCGCATCGCCGGCCAGGTGATCAAGGTGGATGTGAACGAGAACCAGCAGGTCAATGCCGGTGACGAGATCGCCCTGCTCGATCCCCGGGATTTCAACGTCGCGGTCGAAAACGCGCAGGCCGCTCTGGCCAATGCGCAGGCCAACGCCGCGGCGGCCAGCGTGAATGTGCCTCTGACCACGGTCAACACCGGCAGCACCCTGCGCTCCGCCGACGCCGATGTCAGTGGCAGCCAGGCCGGCGTGCAACAGGCCGAGAGGCAGCTGCAGGCCGCGCACGCCATGGTCGCGCAGGCCCAGGCCAATGCCACCAAGGCACTGGCAGACCTGGAACGCTACCGGCCCCTGGTCGAGAAGGACGTGATCAGTAAACAGCAGTGGGACGCCGCCGTAGCCGCGGCCGACGCCGCCAAGGCCCAGGTAGCCGACACCCTGGCCAGTGAACAGGCTGCCGCCGACGGCGTGAAGATCGCGCACCAGAAGGAAGCAGCGTCCCAGGCGCAGTTGAAGTACGCCGAAACCGGCCCCCAGCAGGTGGCCGTGCAGGATGCTCGCGCCAAAGCAGCGATAGCCCAGGTGGAGCAGGCCCAGGCCCAGCTCGACCAGGCCGAGCTCAACCTCAGCTACACCCGCATTGTGGCTCCCGAGGCCGGCATCGTCACCCGCAAGAGTGTCGAAATCGACCAGAACGTATCCGCCGGACAGAACCTGCTTACGCTGGTTTCGCTTGAAGACCTCTGGATCACCGCCAACTTCAAGGAGACCCAGCTGCGCCACATGAAGGCCGGGCAGCCCGTCGAGATCAAAGTAGACTCCACCGGCAAGACCTATCACGGCAAGGTGACCCAGATCGGCGGCGCCACCGGCTCGGTGCTCTCGCTCTTCCCGCCCGAGAATGCCACCGGCAACTACGTCAAGGTGGTGCAGCGCGTCCCCGTCCGCATCGACTTCACCGACCTGAAGACCGAAGACCCCAACCACGAGTTAAGGCCAGGGTTATCGGTGGAACCGAACGTGCGCGTAAAGTAGGGAACGCAGCACTTAGCGGCTCCCCGAAAGCTCTTACCTGCTCGCCTCTAGCGTCCTGAAGCTGAACGCGTGGTAAGAACAGATTCGGTCACCCCCGTTTGCTCCGTGCCCCATCCTCGCAATTCCCTGCCTTCGCAAGGGTGGGAGACCACGAACTCTCCAATCCGAAATAAGCCCGCGTAGATTCATTTGATTTCATCAAAGATTCAGCATCCGAATCTTGCATGGGAATCCTCCCCGGCGTAGCGTGTTGACGAGCCGGGAAGTCTCCGTGCATGACGCGCCAAATGCAATCCAGGTTTTTCGCAGCCACCAGACACTATCTGGTGGTTTTCTTATTCTTGGGAATCATCACATTCCTTTGTGACGCTGCGCCGCAGGCCTGGGCAGCGCCTGCGGCCACCACCACGACCCTTGCGGTCACGTCGGCGGGCAGCGCCGTCACCACCGTCGACTCGGGAGCCGTGGTCACCCTGACCGCGACAGTAAAATCCGGCACGGATGCGGTCACAGCAGGTCAAGTCACCTTCTGCGACGCCACGGCAAAGTACTGCACCGACATCCACATCGTCGGGACAGCGCAGCTCACCAAAGCCGGGAAAGCCGTGTTCAAACTCCGGCCGAGTGTCGGCAGCCACAGCTTCAAGGCGGTCTTTGCCGGGACAAAAAAGGACGCAGCCAGCACTTCTGCAACAGCGGCGCTCACAGTGACCGGCCTGCATCCGGCCGCGGCCGCCATTGCGCAGAGCGGCGGCCCGGTTACCTACACGCTGACGGCGACGGTAGGCGGGAGCGGCAGCAAAGCGCCCACGGGGACGGTCTCATTCCTCGATACGAGCAACGCAAACGCGGTGCTGGGCAAAGCATCGCTCGCCGCGGGTGCAGCGGGACTCAGCTTCTTCAATCCCGCTGATCTGGCGATAAACGGCGAGACCGAGTCCATCGTGGTCGGAGACTTCAACGGAGACGGAATTCCGGACCTGGCCCTGGCGAATTTCGCGGCCCCGTATGGCACGCCCGGCAACGGGAATGTGGCTGTGTTCCTGGGCAACGGCGACGGCACCTTTACAGCCGTGGCCGAAAGTCCGGCGACGGGGGATAGCGACCCGGTACAGATCGTCGCGGGGGACTTCAACGGCGACGGCATTCTGGATCTGGCCGTTTCGAACTTTTATGTCGGCAGTGTGACAGTCCTGTTGGGCAACGGAGACGGCACCTTCACCGCCTCCCTATCCAGTCCGCAGGTTCCCGGCGCAAACGGGATGGTGGCAGCCGATTTTAACGGCGACGGCATCCTGGATCTGGCCGTGGGCGACAGCTCCAATACAGTAACCATCCTCCTGGGCAACGGCGACGGGACCTTCACGGCCGCCCCGTCGAGCCCTGCAGCTCCCGGATCGAGGGCCATCGTGACCGGCGATTTCAACGGGGACGGCATCCCGGACCTGGCCGTCGTGACTGGCAATGGAGAGCTTGAGATATTGCTGGGCAAAGGGGACGGGAGCTTCACTCTACACGCGAGCTACCCAATCAGCCAATACTCCTCGATCGCGGTTGGCGACTTCAATGGGGATGGCATCCTCGATCTGGCCTTTCCGGTCGACAATTATCCTGAGCCGGAGTTGGTGACGGTGATGCTCGGAAATGGGGACGGGACGTTCACTGCCTCCAAGACAAGTGCGGCAGTTGGGCAGGGCCCGAGCGGCATTGCAGTGGGCGATTTCAATGGGGACGGTAAAGCCGACTTGGCCATTGCGAACGGTGGCGAAGGAGAAACTCAAGGCTCCGTAACAGTCATGCAGGGTAAGGGGGACGGGACATTTACCGCCCTGCCGGTGAGTCTGTACTTGAGCGTTGCCACTTCCATCGCCGCGGCCGATTTCAACGGCGACGGCGTATCGGACCTCGCGGTCCCATGTTTTGTATGTCAAGGGGCGACGGTGCTGCAAGCGGAGAACCAGGCCGCCACCGCTAAGGCGTCTGCCGTCACCCTGCCCGTCGACACGGGCACGCACCAGGTGGTCGCAAAGTACTCCGGCGACACCAACTACGGTGCCAGCACCTCCGCCGCAACCGGCCTTGACACCGGGCCTGCAACGCCATCCGTGAGTCTGACAGCTTCAGCCAACCCCGTGAACTTCGGAGTCCAGGTGATCTTCACGGCAAAGGTCACCGGAGGCGCAGGCACGCCAACGGGCACCGTGAATTTCCTTGACGGCACAACCGTCCTGGGCTCCGGCACATTGAACTCCAGCGGCGTTGCCACCTACTCGACCGCCGCGCTCGCTGTCGGATCGCACTCCATCACCGCCTCGTATGCAGGCGATAGCAACTACTCTGCGGCGACTTCTGCGGCACTCAAGTTGACGGTAAATCCGCTGCTGACGCCGTCTGTCAACCTGACGTCGTCGGCCAACCCCGTCAACTTCGGTACATCTGTGACCTTGACGGCGACGGTCGCGGGAAGCGGCGTCACACCCACCGGCGCCATCACGTTCTTGAATGGCGCAACGACACTGGGCATGGGCACGCTGAACGCGAGCGGCGTGGCCACGTTCACAACCAGCGCCCTCCCCGGCGGCTCGGACTCCCTCACCGCATCCTACTCCGGCGACAGCAATTACTCCGCCGCAACCTCCGCGGCGCTCAACCTGACGGTGAACCCCATCGCTCCCACGATCGGCCTTACGGCTTCGGCAGCCACCGTCGTCTTCGGCACTTCAGTCACCTTCGCGGCAACCCTCGCCGGCAACGGGATCACACCCACCGGGACGGTGACCTTCCTCGATGGCGCGATGCAACTCGGCACGGGCACGCTGGGCGCAAACGGCATGGCCACTTTGACCACCAGCACCCTCCCCGGAGGTTCGGATTCCATCACCGCGTCCTACTCCGGCGACACAAACTACACCGCCATCTCCTCCAGCGCGGTAAGCGTGACGGTGAACAAGGCGACCCCGCTGGTCAACCTTGTGTCCTCCGCCAGATTTATCGCCGACCATTCTCCTGAGACCTTCACCGCCTCGCTCACGAGCGTTGCCGGCGTCGTACCCACCGGGACGGTGGCGTTCTCCTGCGGCAAGACACAGTTGGGTGCGTTCCCGCTGAATGCCAGCGGTGTCGCCAGCGTGACCACCAGTGAATTTCCCCCCGGCGCGCATGGCTTCATCGCGACCTACTCCGGGGATAGCAACTACGCCCCGGCAACCTCCGCCGTGGTGGACATCCGTGTAACTGGCAACGCCACGCCCACGGTCACGCTCACTGCCTCAGCCAGCTCCACCTTTTACGGCGCACCCGTTACCTTCACGGCTACGGTGACCGGAAGCCTGGGCACGCCGTCCGGCGAGGTGTACCTCTACGATGTCTTAACCCCGCACGACATCGTCTCCATGTCTCTCAACAGCAGCGGCGTCGCCACCTACACCGAAAGCCTGATCGACGGCACTCACAGCTTCACCGCCATGTATTCGGGAGACAACAACTACCTGACCACAACCTCGGCGCCGGTCTCGATTACCGTCACCTCGCCATAGTCAACTCACTTCAAGTGCCAGCCACCGGAACTGAGCTCCGAGGCGCCTGCCCACTCATCGGGTTGGAATTATGGCTCCGGCGCTATTGCCGCAGCCCGGCCACGCCCCACAGCCGTACCGTCTTGTCGACGCTGCCCGAGGCCAGGTTGTAGCCAAAGGGGCTGAACTCCACCGACAGCACCGCGCCGGAATGGCCTCTGAGCGTGCGCAGCATCTGGCCGCTGGCCACATCCCACAGCTTGACCGTCTTGTCGGCGCTGCCCGAGGCCAGCGTCTTGCCATCGGGGCTGAACGAAACTGAGGAGACCCCGCCGGCGTGGCCCTGCAGCGTATGAATCTCCTGGCCCGTGGAAACGTCCCACAGCTTCACGGTCATGTCGTCGCTCCCCGAGGCCAGGCTGTGGCCATCGGGACTGAACGCCACCGAGTTCACCGCCCGCGAGTGGCCTTGCAGGGTTTTCAACACCTTGCCCCCCGCCGCGTCCCATAGCTTCACGGTTTCGTCCGCGCTGGCCGATGCCACCGTGTGCCCGTCGGGACTGAACGCCACCGAAAGCACATGATCGCTGTGCCCCTGCATGGTGTGCAGCACGCGCACGCCGGCCACATCCCACAGTTTGACGCTCTTGTCCCAGCTCCCGGAGGCCAATGTCTTCCCGTCCGGACTGAAAGCCACCGAAGGAACCTGGTCGGTGTGCCCTTGCAGCGTGTTCAGCACCTGGCCGCTGGTCGCATCCCAAAGCTGGATGGTGTTATCGGCAATCCCCGAAGCCAGGGTGCGCCCGTCGGGGCTGAAGGCAATCGAATCGGCGCTGCTTTGCAGGGTGCGCAACGCCCTGCCGTCCGATACATCCCAGAACTGGATGGTGTTGTCGCGGCTGGCCGAGGCCACCGTAAGGCCATTGGGGGTAAAAGCGACCGCAAAGACCGCATCGTTCTGGCTTTCCAGCGTGAGCGAGTGCACCGGCGGCACCAGCGCCCGCTCCGCAAAAAAGCCCACCACCCCCAGCACGATCGCGCCGATGATCCACGTCCGCGCGGATATCTTGCGCGAAGGCTTGGGGTCCGGCTCCTTGCTCGCCGACACCTGGCTCACCCGCTTTGAAACTCTGCGCACCGCGGGCAGCTCATGCACCATCGAATCCCGCGCCTCAGCCAG
>Ga0326727_10025258_pt1 | contig 11156 bp, 13 predicted proteins | sample MB2enrmetagenome_FD_207643 | JGI IMG/M metagenome (GOLD analysis project Ga0326727, IMG submission 207643) | Lab enriched peat soil microbial communities from McLean, Ithaca, NY, United States - MB29MY | ecosystem: Environmental > Terrestrial > Soil > Wetlands > Peat | place: USA: New York... | reverse complement strand
CTTGGAACCGTTCCGTGCTATAGTCAGTTCGCATCAGGGTGTAGGCCTCCTTTTCTTGGAGATTTTGTTGCTCTCACAACAAAACCTACACCCTTTCACTTTTTACACAGAAGAGGTTACGTCACCGTGAGTTCTCGGCCGTCGAGTTTTCGGAATTCGGAGCCTCCAGCGCCGACGGTAGGGGCCAGGCTTGCTACTCCTGAGCAAGCGAAGCGCGGAACTGGTGCGCAAGGGGGGCTGGCGCAGACGCTAAAAGGCGAGCGTCTGTGCCAGCCCGTCGACTGTCTACTGCCTGCTGTCCTTGGAGAGAGGCTCCGACAAGTGAGCGCACTACCCGCTGCTCATGTGCCCTGGCCGCCCATCTTCCGAGCGAGTTCCTGGACGAATGTAATGATGCGAGGGTCCTGCCAATCCACGGGCCCGATCAGTTTTTCCGCCACTCTGCCGCCCTGGTCGATAATGTAAGTTTCCGGAAATTGGAATGTCCCGTAACGGTTGGCGATGGATTGATCGGGGTCCCGCGCAAGGGGAAACGAAAGGTGCTGCTGCGCAGCAAAAGTCTTTAGGGCTGTCACATCCTGATCCACGCTGACGCCCAGCACGGCCACGCCTTGCAAGCGCATTTGTTCGGCGAACTTTTCCAGGCCGGGAGTCTCTTCCACGCAGGGCGGGCACCAGGTGGCCCAGAAGTTCAGCACCACCACTTGCCGAGAGAAATCGTGAAGTGAGAGCGAGCCCCGGGTAAGCGCCGGAAGGGTAAAGTCAGGCGCTCTTTCTCCCACGTCCACGGGGCGCGGCTGTCGCAGGCGCAGAGCGACGATCGCCGTGCCACCCAAAATCAGCAAAAGTGCGAGAATCTTAAGCGCGTTCGTTTTACTCATCGTCCGACCCTCCATTATAATAGTATTTTGGACTAGGGCCTGAATGTTGCTCTGGAGTGCGCCGCCAACTTCTTGATGAGTCAAAACGATCCCGGTCTGGTCTCCATAATCGTCCCCGCCCGTAACGAGGAAGTCAACCTCGAGTGTCTGGTGCGTTCCCTTGCGGCGCAGCGGGGCGTGCGGGAAATCCTCATCGTGGATGACCAATCGGAAGACAGGACTTTGGAGATTCTGGAGGCCCTGAAGGCGGAGGCCCCGCGTCTCCGCGTATTGCACATCGACTCGCTGCCGGAAGGCTGGCTGGGCAAGACGTACGCCGTAACCGTTGCGGCTCGAGAAGCGGCCGGTGATTGGCTGCTCTTTACGGATGCCGACACCGAGCACCTGCCGGGCAGCCTCGCCGCCCTGCTGGAACTGGCAGAGCGTGAAGGCGCTGATTTGCTTTCGCTTTCGCCCGGCCAAGTAACCCCGACTTGGTGGGAAAAGGCTGTCATACCGCTCGTTTATGTACACCTGGCGCGCCTTTACAGATTCGATGAAGTCTCCGAGCCTGGCTCAGCGGCGGCCGCGGCGAACGGTCAGTATCTCTTAATCCGGCGCCAGGCGTACGCGCGCGTGGGCGGGCACCGAGAAATTCGCAACGCGATCCTTGAGGACGTGGAGCTGGCGAAGCGAGTCAAGGCGTCGGGCGGGAAACTGCTTTTCCTGCCTGGAGCAGCCTGGGTCCGGACGCGGATGTACCGCAGCTTTAGTGAAATGTGGCGCGGCTGGACCAAGAACCTCTTCCTTATTTATGGGGGAAGCCTGGCGAAAATTTTCAAGACGTTGGCCGAACTTTGTGCCGTGGATTTACTGCCGCAGTTTTTCCTGTTAGTACTTCTAATGTGGTTATTATCCGGCCGGGGAAACGTCATCGTCTTGTGCGGGGCCCTAGGGTGTTTGCTCATCGTTGTGGTGCGTCATGCCAGTTACTTGCGGGCAGTCACTCGTTTGGGATTTGACTCTCGTGTGGCGCCGTGGCGGTTGGAAGGCGCGGTTATCTTGGGCGCACTTCTAATCAACTCGGTCATAGCGCATCGCGTTTCAGGCCACGTAGATTGGAAAGGACGCCGTTATTCAACCAGGGGGTAGAAGATGATCTACGTCACGCGCCGGGCGGAGTTCTCCGCTTCACATTTCTATCACAATCCCAAGCTTTCGCCGGAAGAGAACCGGCGCATCTTCGGGAAGTGCAATAACCCCCATGGCCACGGGCACAACTACATGCTGGAAGTTACCGTAGCCGGTTTGCTCAACCCTACCACGGGCATGGTGGTGGACTTGAAAGAGCTGAAGACGATCTTGGAGCAGGAAGTGTTGCAGTTGATGGACCACAAATTCCTCAACCAGGAAGTCCCGGCCTTTGCGAGCAAGATTCCGACCACCGAGAACATTGCCGTGGAAATCTGGAATCTCCTGGCCCCGAAACTTACTTTTGGGAAGCTGCATCGAATAAGGTTGTACGAAACTCCCGACCTTTATGTTGATTATTATGGAGATTGATGGTTTACCTCACCCGCCGCTACCGGTTTTGCGCTTCGCATCGGCTGCATAATAAGGCGCTGTCGGATGACGCCAATATGCGCATCTATGGCAAGTGCGACAGCGCGTTTGGCCATGGTCACAACTATGTGCTGGAAGTGACGGTGGAGGGGCCCATTGACCAGGAAACAGGCATGGTCTTTGACCTCGTGGCGCTTGACGGCCTCGTCCAAGAGGAAGTCCTCGAGCGCTTCGACCACACCAACCTCAACCTGGATGTGGAGAACTTTCGATCTCGAGTGCCGACGACAGAAAACGTGTGCGTGGAGATTTTCAATCTGCTCAAGGATAAGGTCGACAGCGCTGGACCTCTTCACGCTGCCCAACTCGCGCGCGTGCGGCTGGAGGAAACCAACTCCAATTTCTTTGAATATGAGGGCGAAGGCAGCGTTATGAGCAGGAACTGAGAGGGCAAGAATGATTGAAGATCAGATGGCGACATTGAACGAACTCGAAAAAGAGAGGGAATCCGACCCGCTCGCGGAGGCGATTCATACCCTGCTTCGTGAGCTTGGGGAAGACCCCCGCCGCGAGGGGTTGATTCGAACTCCGGGCCGCGTGGCAAGGTCGCTGCGCTTCCTTACCAGCGGCTACCATCAGGAACTGGACAAGATTTTGAACGGCGCACTCTTTCCGGTGGCCTATGATGAAATGGTCATTGTGAAGGACATCGAGATATTCAGCATTTGCGAGCACCATCTGCTGCCCTTTTTTGGGAAGTGCCACGTGGCCTACATTCCGAACCAGAAGGTCATCGGCCTGAGCAAAATACCTCGAGTGGTCGATGTCTTCGCCAAGCGCCTCCAGATCCAGGAGCGGCTCACCACGCAAATTGCCGAAGCTCTAATGGAGAGGATTAAACCCCAGGGAGTGGGTGTCATCATTGAGGCAAAGCACCTCTGCATGATTATGCGTGGGGTTGAGAAGCAGAACTCGGTCGCCGTCACCTCGCACATGACAGGAGTCTTCCGGGACTGCGACTTGACACGAGCGGAATTTCTGAGACTGGTGCGGGAAAGGGGCTAGCCCCCAGCACCCAGTCCCTATTCTTATGGGAAAACTTGAAGGCAAAGTCATCTTGGTGACCGGCGGCAGCCGCGGAATCGGCTTGGCCATTGCCCAGCGTTTGGGAAGCGAGGGTGCAAGGCTCGTACTGGTTGCCCGGAAGGAAGCGACTCTGCGCAAGGCGGCAAAGGAAGTTCCGGGTGGCGCGTTGGTGGTCAAGGCGGATGTGACGCAGGCCAGGCAAGTCGAGCGGCTGTTCAAGGTTGTGGGGCGCGAGCTGGGCCGCCTTGACATCCTCATTAACAACGCCGGCGTTTTCACTTATAAGCCCTTTGTTTCCACCTCCCTCGACGACTGGCGAAGGAACATGGAAACCAATCTCACCTCTCTTTTCTTGTGTACCCGCGCCGCGCTGCCTTTTCTTCGCCGCAGCCGGGCGGCCCATCTGGTGAATATCCTTTCCGTATCCAGCCTGCACGCTTTTGCGGATTGTTCGGCCTATACCGCTTCCAAATTCGGGGCGCTTGGCCTGACGCGCGTACTCCGCGAGGAGCTTCGACCGTTGAAGATTCGCGTCACAGGCATTCTACCGGGCTCCACCAACACTCGCCTGACCAATCAATTTGGATTCCCCGTCTGTCGCATCGACCTCATCCAGGCGACGGACGTCGCGGAGGCCGTCTTTGGGGCGCTGGCACAGCCCCCACGAACCACGCTGGAAGAAATCCTGCTCATGCCTTCGCAAGGGAGCGTGGGGGAATAGTGAATAGTAAGTGCTGAATTGCTGACCCAAAGTTTGCTTTGCCGGCCACGCGAAAAAGGCGCCGGGATCAGTTTTTGGCCCCTTCCCCACAGTCGGAAAAGTAGCCCTCTCCCCTGGGGAGAGGGTGGACCGCGGTCCCGATGCACTTCATCGGGACGCGGGCCGGGCGAGGGGTTACTATGTCATCTCGGCGAAGTTCGATTTTCTTTTGCCAAAACTCCGGCTCCGTGTTAATCTGAAAGTGTTGAAAAGAGAGATGAAAAGCGAGGAGAATGGCGGATGCCGCTGACGCGCGAATCCAAAGGCGACCTGATTGAGCGTTACCGAGTTCACGGGAACGACACAGGTTCGCCGGAAGTTCAAGTAGCCCTGCTGAGCGAACGGATCAACTATCTGAATGAGCATTTTAGCGTTCATCGCAAGGACCACGCGTCGCGGCGTGGTTTGCTCATGATGGTGGGCAAAAGAAGGCGCTTGTTGGAGTATCTCAAACGCCTGGATGCGGAGCGTTATAAGCGGGTTATCGAGAGGTTGGGCATTCGCAAGTAGCCGGTATTGAGCGGACAGTTCAGGAAATCCCAAAGCGACAAATTTTTTGCGCGCAGCGACCCCCCGCGATACGGGTGCAGATCGATTTCTAGTTTTGCGCCTTTCCGCAGCCGGTTCTGAGGGCACTCGTCGTTGCTTATCCGCCCCAATTCGCGACTCTCTGACCAAACAAGTATGCACAACCAGCCCGTCACATTTCGAAAGCACCGAAGTGAAGCTGGACGGTGGAGCGCCTCTGCGTCGCGCGGGGGCCCCAGCGAGCACTGGGCAAAAACTGTCGGAGGACATTGAGATGCAAAAAGTAGAAATTGCCCTGGGATCAAACACCCTGAGCATTGAATGTGGCAAAGTGGCCAAGCAGGCGGACGGTTCCGCCGTGGTGCGGTATGGTGACACGGTAGTGTTGGCGACCGCATGTTCAACTGTACCCCGTGAGGGCATCGATTTTTTTCCCTTGACGGTTGACTACCGTGAATATAACTACGCCGCGGGAAAGATTCCCGGGGGCTTTTTCAAGCGTGAAGGAAGACCTACGGAAAAGGAAATCCTTACCAGTCGCTTGATTGACCGGCCGGTCCGCCCCCTTTTCCCGGAAGGCTTCAACGACGAAACCCAAGTTATCGCCCTGGTCTTGTCGGCGGATTCGGACAACAACCCGGACGTCATTGGGATGGTGGCCGGGGTAGCCGCCCTTTACCTTTCGGAGATTCCGTTTTATACGCCCGTCGGAGCGGTGCGTGTGGGGCTGGTGGATGGCCGGCTGGTGACCAACCCCACCTATGCGGAAACCAGGTCCAGCTTGGTGAACCTGATCGTGGCGGGCACGGAGGACGCCATCGTAATGGTCGAAGCGGGCGCCAAGGAGGTCTCCGAAGAGATGATCCTTGAAGCCCTCCAGTACGGTCACGGCGAAATCCGGAAAATCGTGGCCATGCAGAAAGATCTCTTCGCGAAGCTAGGCATCAAGAAGCGCGAATTTGTTACGCCAGCGGTGGATGAGGTGTTTTACGCCGAAGTGGCGAGCAAGGTCGAGGAGCAGCTCCACGAGGCTATGGACACCTCGAAATACCCCAAGCAGGAGAGCCAGCGTCGAATTGTCGAAATCCGGACCAGACTACTGGAAAGCTACCCGGAAGATGACGAAGAGAAGCGACGCTTGGCCGCTCACTATTTCTCGCGTCTGGAAGAGCACCTCTTCCGCAACGACGTTCTCGAGAAACGCCAGCGGCCGGATCGCCGGGCTTTCGACCAGGTGAGGCAGATCTCGAGCGAAGTCAGCATCCTACCACGCACTCACGGTTCCGCTCTCTTTACCCGAGGTGAGACACAGGCACTGGTGACCGCTACGCTGGGGACCGCCGAGGATGTGCAGAGGCTCGACGTGCTCGAAGGCGAGGCCTTCAAACGCTTCATGCTCCATTACAACTTCCCACCTTTCAGTGTAGGAGAGGTGGCGTTCCTGCGCGGTCCCGGCAGGCGTGAAATCGGCCACGGGGCGCTGGCGGAGCGTGCGCTAATTGGCGTCGTGCCGGAAGAGAAAGAATTCCCTTACACGATTCGCGTGGTTTCGGACATCCTCGAATCCAATGGGTCTTCCTCGATGGCGACGGTGTGCGGCGGAACCCTCGCGCTGATGGATGCGGGCGTGCCCATCAAGGCGCCCTTGGCGGGAATTGCCATGGGGTTGGTCAAGGAAGGCGAGAAATACGCCATCCTGACGGACATCGCCGGAAGCGAGGACCATTACGGCGACATGGACTTCAAGGTGGCGGGCAGCAAGACCGGCATTACCGCCCTGCAAATGGACATCAAGATCTCCGGAATCACCGCGCAGATCATGTCGGAGGCGCTTGGCCAGGCGAAGGCGGCCCGCCTGCACGTGCTGGGAAAAATGCTGGAGACGCTCTCCGAGCCCCGTAAGCAGATCTCCGAATATGCCCCCCACATCTACACGCTGCAGATCAACCGGCAGAAGATCGGCGAACTGATCGGGCCGGGGGGCAAGGTGATTCGCGGCATTATCGAACAGACTGGTGTGAAGATCGATGTGGAGGACGACGGCAAGGTCAACGTGGCCGCCACCGACGAAACTGCTGCCAAAAAGGCCCTCAAGATGATCAAGGACCTTCTGGCCGAGGCCGAGTTGGGCAAGACCTACCTCGGGAAAGTGGTCCGGCTGGCGGACTTTGGCGCTTTCGTTGAGATTTTCCCTGGCACGGACGGATTGCTGCACATCAGTGAAGTCGCTGAGCACCGTATCCGGGACATTCGCGATGAACTCAAGGAAGGGGACCAATTGTTGGTTAAAGTGATTGCCATCGAGGGCAACAAGATCCGACTGAGCCGCAAGGCGGTCCTCCGCGATCAGAAAGCCAAGGCTGCTGCGAAGCCAGACCCGACCGCTCACCACGAGCCGCAGGAAAAGAAATAACGTAGTTGTCAGTGGTCAGTTGTCAGTCGTCCGTGGCCCGTTGTCGGTTGTTGCAGAGGCGGCCCTCGTGGCCGCTCTGGGCAATGAGGAAGGTGCCCCTACGGGCTCCCAAGCGCCTTTTTTTACACCTTCTGGCTTCTGACTCCTGACTTCTCACTTCTCGACTTCCAATGATTCCCGAACCGCTCGGCGGAGGTGCATCGTGGGTTATCTGGACAAGCTTGATCTCGACAAGAAGCTCGAGTCCAAGCAGGAGTACGAGGAGCTTTTGGAAGAGTACCAGTTAAGGCTGTTGAAATTGCAACGCAGGATTATTGAAAAAGGAATTCCAGTCTGTGTCGTTTACGAAGGAGAAGACGCGGCAGGGAAGGGAGGCAATATCAAGCGCTTGACCGAGGCCCTGGACCCACGCGGCTACGAGGTTTGCCCCATCGGCCCACCCTCCGAGGGAGACAAGGCCCACCACTGGCTGCGTCGCTTTTGGCTCCGGCTCCCGCCCCGCGGCCGCATCGAGATTTTCGATCGTAGCTGGTATGGCCGGGTTCTGGTCGAACGCGTCGAGAAGTTTGCCAAGAAGGAAGAATGGCAGCGCGCTTACCGGGAGATCAATGAATTCGAGCGAACCCAAGTGGATGACGGCATGGTCATGGTCAAGTTCTGGATTCACATTTCCAAGAAGGAACAACTCGACCGCTTCAAGAAGCGCGAGAAAGATCCCTGGAAGAATTATAAGCTGACCCAAGAGGATTGGCGCAACCGCGAAAAGTGGGACCAGTACATTGAAGCGCTGGAAGACATGTTCGCGAAAACGGACACCGACTACGCTCCCTGGACCATCATTGAAGGGAACTGGAAGTGGTGGGCGCGCGTCAAGGCGCTGAAAACCGTCGTGAATAGGATCGAAGCGCGGACGTGATCACCGGGTTTTTTGGAGTGCGGCAGCTTGCTGCCGCTCTTTCGGCTCGAGCTTGCTCGAGACGCTGCCGGAAGCAAGCTTCCGGCGAAGGAAAGCGGCAGCAAGCTGCCGCACTCCAAAGCGCTACGGAGTTATCCGAAGAGGTATCTTATGTTATTATCCACGGCTTGGGTCAATCGGCGATGAGTCTGGATACGGCGCGCAGGGTTCTGGAAATCGAGGCGAGGGCCTTGAGCGAACTGGTGGAACGCCTCGATCAGAGCTTTGTGCGGGCGGTTGAAATCCTCTATGCCTGCCGGGGGAGGGTTGTGGTCACCGGCATGGGGAAGTCCGGCCTGATTGGCCAGAAGATTTCCGCCACGCTTTCGAGCACCGGCACGCCCTCGTTCTTCTTGCATCCCTCGGAAGCCTTGCACGGTGACCTTGGACGCCTGGTCCGCCACGACGTGCTGGTGGCGCTGTGCTACAGCGGTGAGACCGTGGAACTGCTGCGCCTGCTCGAAACCGTCAAACGTTTGGCTATCCCGCTAATCTCACTGACGGGCAATCTGACTTCGACTCTGGCGCAGGCAAGCGACGCGGTGATCGACGTGGGAATTCGGCAGGAAGCCTGCCCGCTGGGACTAGCGCCCACCGCCTCGACCACCGCCATGCTGGCCATGGGCGATGCGCTGGCCATGGCGCTGCTCGAGAAACGGGGTTTCGATGAAGCGGACTACGCCGCACTTCACCCGGGCGGTGACCTCGGAGTTAAGCTACGCCGCGTCGAGAGCGTTATGCACACGGGCGATCAACTTCCCCGCGTGGGCCCCCGCACCCCCATGTCGGACGTGATCTATGAAATGAGCAAGAAGGGTTTGGGGCATACCGCGGTCACCGGCCAATCCGACCTCTTGTTGGGAATCATCTCGGATGGCGACCTGCGACGATTGTTTCAGCGGGAAGGGAATCGAGCTCTGGATTTGAAAGCCGAGGACGCCATGACGCGAAATCCAGTGACTATTGGCCGGGAAGAGTTGGCGACCAAGGCCCTGAATCTCATGGAGACTCGCAAAATTACCTCCCTCCTCGTCGTGGACGCCCAAGGCAAGCTGGAGGGCGTGGTCCATATCCACGATCTCTGGACAACACAAATGTTTTGAATTCGAACATGCCTTTGATATCCAAACAACTCCAGGCCCGCGCCCGCAAGATCAAGCTCCTGCTCATGGACGTTGACGGCGTCCTGACGGATGGACGCTTCTTTTACGTTCCACGCCCGGGCGGTGGGCTGGTTGAAACCAAGGCGTTCGACTCTCGCGACGGACTGGGCTTTCGCATCGCCCATCAAGCCGGACTCAGGACGGGCTTCATCACGGGCCGCGCTTCACCCGCCGTCGAATACCGGGCGAAGGAATTGGGTGTTCATTTCCTGAAACAGAATGCCCGCGAAAAGCTTGCGCCTTACCAGGAGATCCTTCAGGAGGCACGCCTGAAAGATGAGGAAGTGTGCTTTGTGGGCGACGACATCGTGGACCTGCCTGTACTGACGCGCGTTGGGTTGGCGGTCGGTGTGGCCGGCGGACACAAGCTCCTGCGCCGCCACGTTCATTATATGACCCGGCAGCCGGGAGGCAGGGGTGCAGTGCGCGAGGTCATCGAGCTGATTCTCTCCGCCCAGGGAAAGTGGGATGCCGTCCTCAAATACTACCTGCGATGAGCCGTCAGCCTGCCGGCTGCTGACTCCTGACTCCTCCGCCTGGAACCAGCCTACCGGATGATGACGCCGCAGGCAATCCGAGCCCCGGCGTTGCCGGCAGGGTCGGTCTTCCCGTCGTCGGGTTTCTCGTGGATAACAAGGGCCGTGCCACCCTCATGAAGCAGAGAGTTCGGCCCCTCTCCAAGCGTCACCCCAGGAACCAGGATTTTGATGTTTGCGTTTCCCCCCGGACCCACACTGAGGTTTTGCAGGTCGCCCAGGTGATGGCCTAGCGGATTGTCCCAGCCGTGTTGCTTGCCCTCAGGATTGAAGTGAGGGCCGGCGGACTTGAAATCGGGCGCTTCACACTTCCCCACCGCATGGATGTGGAAGCCGTGAAGTCCGGGTGGAAGATTGGAGACCTTCAGCTCCAATTGAACGCCATTGGGTTTCTCGCTGAATGTTGCTGTGCCAACGGGCGCGCCTTGAGCATTGAGCAGGTTTGCCTTAGCCTTTTTTGCAGCTTGCACAGAGATTGGACATGCGACGAGATAGAGGGTTACGAAAAGAAGCAGCAGTCTCTTTACCATTGAATTTCCTCCTGCAGAGTTTGGTGCCTTGCCATGGGCCGAAAACTAGGGACTTATATTACCATGCCCGTGGAGATGGAATCTCATTCCGCAGTGCGCCCTCCCGTGCCGGGTCCTGAAAAGCGTTGCAAGAGACTCGGCAATTGGCTGACAAAGGCGGAGCGCGCCAGCACCAGATCGCATCCGGCGTCACGCGCCGCAGCGATGAGGTCGCTTTGAACGTGAGAGACAAAACCAATGAGGGCGATTCCTTTTGTCTTCACGTCAGACTTAAGGGTGCGCAAAACTTCCAAAGCCTTGCCTGACCGATGGTTTAAATCGATGAGGATGGCACTGGGAGTGTCCTGAGTGGCCAAGTCGAGCAGGTCCGCAAGCCGAGCGGATTTCACCGTGACGCCGAGGTGTTTGGCAGCTTCCTGGATCTTGGACAGGAAAAGGAGATCGTCCACCACGGTTAGAATCATTGATGACTCACCCCACAGAGCGGAAACTGGAAATTGGAAACTGGAGACTCGAAATTCCAAAATGGAAAATGGCGGCCTTCACAATCGGGAGATCCGATGATCGGGAGATCGGGCGAACAAAAAGACATCGTAACATAGGAGTAAGGAATATGACCACGGCCAGGATTTCCTGGGTGCCGTCAAGCTTTCTGTGTAAAAAGCTTGAGGGTGTGGTTTTGCCAATCTTCGTTGAAGCGGTTGAAGATCGCATAGATGACCCGGTCAACGCTCTGGACGTTGGTAAATACCACCATGGGCC
>Ga0326727_10025257_pt1 | contig 11156 bp, 11 predicted proteins | sample MB2enrmetagenome_FD_207643 | JGI IMG/M metagenome (GOLD analysis project Ga0326727, IMG submission 207643) | Lab enriched peat soil microbial communities from McLean, Ithaca, NY, United States - MB29MY | ecosystem: Environmental > Terrestrial > Soil > Wetlands > Peat | place: USA: New York... | reverse complement strand
CGCCCAGATTCTGGAGATCGGTGGGGGTGTCGGCTACATCATGGAGGCGATAGGGCGACATCTTGACCGGACCTTATCGAAAGGTTGGCGCGTGTTCGACCTCGATATTGCCCAGCACATGATGGACAAGGCGAAGACTCGGCTGGGCGACGATCCAAGGTGGGGTTTTATCCACTACGACGGTATGGTTGTGCCGGTTGCTGACGCATCGTTTGATTTCATCTATAGCATCGCGGCCCTTCAACATGTGCCAAAGGAGTACGTTCATAACCTGTTTTACGAGATCCGGCGTCTGCTGAAACCGGGAGCATATTGCGTCATCGAGCTTTGTTCCTACCGGCATATTCTTCACGTGAACTCGATTGGCCACAGGTGGAAAGACTACGTGGACACTCAGATCGGGAAGGGCGGGGATTATTGGCTGTGGTTATATTCGAATGAAGAGCTTGAAATGGTGCTGAAGCACGGTGTCGGGTTTAAAAACGTGTCAATCAAGACGTGGGAAACGATGATTTATGCGTGCGTATCCGATGCGGATCAGACGACCTGACCGACATGCGCGAGCTGGTAAACGATTTTGAGAGTCTCGGTGACAATTGCGAGCTCGGGCTGGTGCAGCGATTTTACGGCGCCGAGCCGCTGGCACTGTTTCGTTGGGTCGGGATCAATCGCCTGGACCAACTGATAGACGCCCTGAACGCCCGGTTCGCGGGGCTCGGCGAGCCTGGACATGTTTTCCACGAGATGCTGCCAGGCTGGGATCATCACGCCGCCATCGACACGAAGTATGGCTTCTACTTTCATACCACCCTCGACCCGTCAGCCGTGCTCGACCGACCTGATGAAGTCACCAAGCTCGCCGCCATCGAGGGGCGTCGTTTGAAGTTCCTTGCAGGACATCTTTTGAACGCGATGGAGACCGGTGAAAAGATCCTGGTCTATCGGCAAAAGAGGGCGCTGGACGAAGCCGAAATCCAACGGCTTTTCGATGCCGTCAGCCGCATCGGGCGGAACACGCTGCTTGTGGTCATCGAGGATGAACTGCGGCCGCCGGGTTCGGTCGAGGATAAGGGAAACGGCTTGATCCTGGCGTATGTCAGCCGGCTGTCGAATGAAAACCCACCCCAGGTCGATCTCGACGCTTGGCGGAAAATCCTGACGGACGTGCATTCCCTGTGGTGCAGGAAGTTCTCGTGCGCCCTGCGGGAGGGAGAGATGATCGAGCGTATCATGAGCGTCCCTGTTGCGGATCTCGGTACGATAGAGGATCCGCGCTTTTCGGGCGTGTTGGTTCCCGCCAACGAGCCATGGAAGATCGGCCCTGGTGTAACGACGCAGTTTTTGGACGGGGCCGAGGCGCATCACGAAAAATATTTCGATATAGATTATCTCCGATATCTTATCGATGGCGCAATGGATGCCTTAGCAGTCCAAGGCAGGAAAGACTTGATCCTCGATATAGGATCGGGATCTGGACCGTCGGTCTTTGCCCTAATTGACAGGTTCCCTCGTGGCCATATCGTTGCGACGGACATCAGTCCGAATTTGCTCGCGATCTTGCGGCGGGCACTGGCGGAACGAGGTAAGGTAGATAGCTGCACGACACTGTGCCTTGATCTGAATCGGCGCTGGTTCAAGGATCAATCGTTCGATCTCGCGATTGGCAGCGCAGTGCTTCATCATTTGTTCGAACCTCACCGGCTCATTGAGGAGGTATTTGCCGCATTGCGCCCAGGAGCCGCGGTCGTTTTTTACGAGCCCTTCGAGCCTGGCTACGCCATGATGGCATTGATCTACCGGACGATTCTAGCCCACGCGAGTCCTGTCAACCCACTGGATGGGGCGTTGATTGATTTGTTCCGTGGGAAGATCGTACATATTGGATTGATGAAGTGCGAACCGAAGGATCCGACGATTTATGCGGACATTGATGACAAATGGATGTTCACCCGCGAGTATTTCACCGAGATCGGCGCGAAAATTGGTGCATCTCGGACGATCATTTATCCGATCAATCACTCGGACCGGCCATTTACGAATCACATGATAACGATGTTACGCCTGGGTATCGGGGCGGTCCCGAGTGCGCTGCCCGACTGGGCTTGGGAGTTGATCGCCGATATCGAGGCCTCTCTGTCTGATTCCTGCAAGAAGGACTTGCTGCTTGAAGGCTGCATCGCCTTTGTGAAGTAAGGTCTGTTCGACAGGCAAACTTTGAGCGCCAAAGCTCTGCGGCTGTAGCCCCCAACTTTGGGCTGGCTGACACAGGCGGTTGGCCGGAGCGTCCTCCCTCTGCAAACGTGGTGCCGCGATGGCGGATTGCGCAAGGGCTTGTCCGCCCTACAATCGGTTCTCCTACAATCGGTTATAGCGCAACAGGCATGCCGCGGGGGGCATCGTGATGCCGGAATGGACGGGGTATCTGGCCGCGATCCTGGTGTTCGTGACCTTCTACATGCGCACGATGCAACCGTTGCGGGTGATGGCGATCGCCAGCAACGTGGCCTTCCTGGCCTATGCGATTCCGTTCCACCTGTGGCCGATCGTGATCCTGCACGGTCTGTTGCTGCCGTTGAACGCCATGCGGCTGATCCAGCTTCGCCGCATGCTGGCACGATTGCGCTTGGCGCGGGTGCAGGAACTGGATGTGCTGAAGCTGCTGCCGCACCTTGCGCACGAGGATCGATTGCCCGGCGCGGTGGTGTTCCGCCGCGGCGATCCGAGCGATGGGGCGTATTTTATCGGCAGTGGTGAGGTCGAGATCCCCGAACTCGGGTTGCGGCTTCAGGCGGGGCAGTTCTTTGGCGAGGGCGGGGTGTTTTCGTCCGCCCGCGTGCGGACCGCGTCGGCGGTGTGCGTGGCGGCGGCGCGACTGTATCGGATCAGCGACCATGACCTTGCCATGACATTCCACCGCGATCCGGCGCTGGCGTTCGCGCTGATCCGGTTGATCGCCGATCGCATGGGGGAGAACGCGGCGCGGGCCGCGGCGGCGCTCGCGGGTGGGTCTGACGCGCCGGCGGGAGACGCCGCCGCGATCTGATCAGCGCGGCCGCGCTATGGCGGATGCGTGGCAATCCAATGCCGCGCGATGTCGATGCGGCGGGTGATCCAGACGCCGGGTTGGCGGGCCATGTGGTCGAGCAGCCGTTGCAGGCCGACGGCGCGGCCGGGATGGCCGATGATGCGGTTGTGCAGGCCGATCGACAGCATCTTCGGCTGCGTGCGGCCTTCGCCGTACAGCATGTCGAACGCATCGCGGCAGTAGCTGAAAAAATCGTCCGCGGTGGCGAAACTGCCGCGGCCGAATTTCACGTCGTTGGTGGAGAGCGTATAGGGCACGACCAGGTGCGGCCGGCCGTGGTCGTGCGTCCAGTAGGGCAGTTCGTCGTCGTAGGCGTCGGAGTCGTAGAGGAAGCCGCCGGCCTCGACCAGGAGGCGGCGGGTGTTGAGGCTGGGGCCGTAACGACAATACCAGCCGGCGGGGGGTTCGCCGATCGTTGCGGTGATGGAGGCGACGGCCTTGGCGATCTGGGCGCGTTCATCGGCCTCGGTCAGTTCGTAGTGCTTGACCCAGCGCCAGCCGTGGCAACACAGGTCGTGGCCGGCGGCGCGGATGGCGGCGGCGACGTGCGGGTTGCGTTCCAGCGCGAGGGCGCAGCCGAAGACGGTCAGCGGAAGGTTGCGTTCGGCGAACAAGCGCAGGATGCGCCAGACGCCGACGCGGCTGCCGTAGGCGAACATGCCCTCGGCGGCGAGATCGCGGCCGGGGACGTTGGGGTTCACTGGGGCGACCTCGGTGAGGCCCCATTCCGAGATGTTGTCGCCGTCGGGGTAGGAGGGTTCGGAGCCTTCCTCGTGGTTGAGCACGAAGTTGACGGCGATGCGGGCGCCGTCGGGCCAGCGCGGGTCGGGTGGGGTGGGGCCGTAGCCGATCAGGTCGCGGGTCATGCGGGCAGCCTCGCACGGAAGCGTTCCGCGCATCAAACCGCCGGCGGATTTAGGGGCAGTTAGTGGTGCAGCCACCCAGTTGGCGGTCGAGGTTTTTGACCACGGCGGCGTTGTGGTCTTTTTGCGCCTGGGTTGGCGCGACGCCTGCGGCCTGTTCGTTGTGCTGGACCTGGCCCTCGGTCGGCTGGTGGTCCTTGCCGTTCCAGATATTGCCCTCGCGGGTGGGCACTTGCGTCGGCGTTTGTGCCAGGGTGGGAACGGCGGCGAGGACCGATATGGTCAGTATCGCGGCGATCAGGCCGGCGTCGCGGGTCACGACGGGACGACCTTCACGTCCTCCCAAAAGCCGAACCGGTCGCGGACCGATTCCATCGTCGGGCGCGGCGCCTCATACGACCAGGCGGCGCGGGTGTGGCGATGGCCGTCGATCACCACATCGTAGAATTGCACGCCGTGCGGGCAGGCACGGTCGGACGCGGTTTTGTCCGCCTTCTGCAACCATTCCATGCGCACCGCCGAGGGCGGGAAGTAGGCGTAGCCGCCGGACTCGACGATGTCGCTGCTGTTGGCGACGACGTGGTCCCCAAGGGTTGCTTTCATGGGAGGGTCGCTTTCATGGTGGCTTTCCTTGGCCGGTTCGCTGTTGATGTGTCAGTCGCTGGCTGGTGGGCGGTTGGTGGCGGCGGTGCCGACGGTGATGTCGTTGTTGGTGACGGTGATGTGCGTCATGCGGCAATCGGGCGTGCCGCCGGAGGTCAGGGTGCGGCCTGATTTCAACTGGACGTCGACCGAGCGCATGCAGTCGGTGCTTGGCACCGCGATGTCACGGCCTTCGCCGGGGCGCACGGCCTGCTGCCAGGTAAGGTCGCGAACCTGGCCGTTGGTCATGTGGATATGCGCGGCCACGATCGCGTCGGAGCTGTGGTTCAGCAAAGCGTAGGAGCGTGCCCGCTCCATCGTCTGCAACGGTGCCGCGTTGGGGAGGTTGGCGGCGACAGAGGGTCCGGCGGCACTGGCGGCTATTGTCATGCTGGCGACCATGAGTACGGCGAATTGACGGAGGCTCATTTGGTTCTCCTGTCGCACGGGTTCAAGCGATCTTGATGGGTGCGTGTGGCGCTCGTGTTTCAACGCGCGATCTGGCGGGCGGTTCCGGGTTCGGTGGGTAGGCGGGGTTGGCGCCGGGTGCGCGGTGTTGCACTGGCATCGATCCCACCGCAGGTTGCGGCAGAGGCGGCGATGCGGCCGGGGCGATGCAGCGTGGAGCGGGGGAGGCTGTGATGCGGCGACGGGACATTCCGGTGGGTGCCGGTGCGTTGTTGGTGGCGCTTGCGGCGGCCGGTGGGGCCGCGGTTGCGGCGCCTGGTTCGGCGGCTGATGCGACAGCGGCCTCGGCGGCGGCGCGAGGTTTGGCGGAGCGGTTCGCGGCGACGCTCAGCGCGCACGACATCGTTGCGTTTGCGGCCCTGTTCGCGGCGGATTATCAGCAGCACCAGTTCAGTGCGGCCGCGCCGCCGCCGCCGGCGGGGATGTCGGCGAAGCAGGCGACGGTGGCGTTCTTTACCGCGCGGCTGGCCGGGTTGCCCGATCTGGTGGTGACGATCGAGGCGATGGTGGCGGCGGACGACATGGTGGCGGCGAGCTTTGTCAATGAGGGCACGCATCGCGGGGTTTATTTCGGTGTCGCGCCGACCGGGAAGCGGTTGCGGTTTTCGTCGTGCGATATATTCCGGGTGCGTGATGGGCTGATCGCCGAGCATTGGGGCATGGGCGATATTGCGGGGGTGTTGGCGCAGTTGCGGGGGTAGCGGCGGGGCGGAAGAGCGGAGCGTCATCCGCCATCGCGGCACCGCGCGGCGGATGACGTTACGCTCTTCCGCCCTACGCTCCTAGACGCGATGGCGCACGGTTCTTTAGAATCCGAACATGTGGTCCAGCGAGAAGCCGCCTTGGTCGTCGATCAGGCCGTGGTAGCCGAACAGGCGGCAGGTGGGGTCGCGCACCAGGATGTAGCCGTGGGTGCCGGCCTGTTGCAGGGCGGCGGGGGTGAAGATTGTTTCGGGATTGATCGTTGCGGAGCCGGCGCAGGCGATGCTGACCTGGGCCTCGGCGATCTGCGCGCCCTCGGCGTCGCGCAGTTGCAGCGTGGTCGATGAGGCCGGGAGGAACGGGGCCGAGGCGGGGTAGATCAGCACCGCGAAGCTGCGGCGGGGGCCGTCGCCGAGCTTCAGGAACAGCGTGGTCGACAGGCCCGGCGGCGCGCCATGATACGATTGCGGTTCGTCCCGGTAGGTCATCAATGTGTTGAACACGTGGGCGCCGAAGCTGGATTCGGCGACGTGGCCGGAGACGCGGTCCTCGTAACGGAACAGCGCGTGCAGCCAGCCGTCGGCGCTGCCGCCGTCGCGGAAATCGTAGACCAGCTCGGCGTGTCCGGCGGCAACGTCGGTGATCCCGGCCAGGTCGATGGCGACGCCGTGGTTGCGCGGCAGGCGGCCGAGGAATCGTTCCGCGACTTTCGTTCCGGCCGCGTCGAACGCATCGAGGCGGAGCGGCAGGTCGATCTGCGTTTCGGCCATCGGCGTGGGCTGGACGATGGTTCGGTAACGATCGCGCGGCAGGATCGGGAACGGCAGCAGGTAGCCGCGGCCAAGGTCGCCGGGCAGCGTCGGGATGTTCGGGTCGGGCTTCAGGTCGGCGCGCTCGACATTGACGTGGGCGATGCGGGTGCGGCCGGCGCGGGTCACCTCGTAGCGCGGGCGGACGACGTGGCGGCCGGCACGCAGCTCGATCTGCGCGGGCCAGCGGAGGTCGGGCAGCAGGGTGGCGACGTCGAGCGCGACGGTGGCGAACGGGCCGACGGGGTCGCGCAGGGCGACGGGGTGCTCGGCGCCCATGCGGTCGAGCGCGACGGCGCCGGGCGGGATCGGCGTGGCGTGGCTGTTCTGCAGCCACAGCACGACGCGCTCGTCGTCGCGCGGGGCGGGCAGGCCGGCGTAACGGTCGGACGGCCAGGCGTTGGCGTCGTGCGTGCAGGACAGGCTGGCGGCGTTGTCGGAGGCGTCGGGCGACGAAGCGAAAGTGTCGAGCGCGTATTTCACCACGTCGTGGCCGTTGGCGCCGATGGCGTGCACCAGGAGCTGGCCGGTGAACGGCGGCAGGTCGAAGCGGGCGCGGATGTCGCGGCTGTCGATGGCGAAGCCGCCGGGGCCGGGCGGCAGCTTTTGCTCCCAGGTGGCGAGCGCGGTGCCGTCGGCGGCGTAGAGACGCAGCCAAAGACGCATTGGTCCGGCACCGTAATTGGCCCAGTAGTTGGCGGAGACCAGGCGCGTGGACAGGCCGTCCTCGTCGCGGAAGAAGACGAAGTTGGTGGCGAAGTTCAGGCGGTCGAGATAGCGGCTGCGATTGGTCAGCAGCTCGGGCGGCAGGCGGGCCTCGTCGAGGGTCAGCGAGGTGGCGCCGGGGGGGAGCAGCGGCTTGATGCGCGCGGCGATGCGGGCGGCGTCGAAGGCGGCGATCAGGACGGTGCGGGCGGCGGAGGTCGGGAGGGTGGTGAGGGCGCGCGCGGTGTGGCCGGCGCGGGTGTGGCTGACCTGCTGGACATCGTGGACGTAGAGGCCGGCAAGGTTGGGCAGGTCGGGGTAGAGCGCGAGGAGCGGCTCGGCGATGCCGTCGGGGTCGTAGAGCGCGACCGGGCCGGCGGTGCGCAGGGTGGTGTACAGGTGGGCGATGCGCTCGGCGGCCAGCGGGTGGGCCAGCGCCTTGTAGAGGACGTTGCCGCCGGCGCGCTGGTCGAAGGTGTGGATCTGCAGCATGCGGTGGTCCTTGCGGCGGGCCGGGGATGGGGAGCGGAGGAAGTCGTGGATGGCCGGCCGTCGCCGGCCATGACGATGGCAATGGGTTACAGGTCAAGGCGGCGGCGGAGTTCGGCGGCGGCTAGGGGTGTATCGTCCAGCGGCGCGGTCGGCCAGACCTCGGCGCGGCCGGTAAAGCGGCGGATGCGGCCCTCGTCGAGCAGGGCCTTGTGGAACCGGTCGATCCGGCGCGAGGCGCCGGGGAGCTTGGCGAGCAGCACCGGTGAGGGCGTGGCGACCGCCTCGGAGACCATGGAGACGCTGTCCTCGGTGGCTATGATGATATCGGCCAGGGCCAACATGCCGAAATAGGGGTTGATGCCCTCGAAGTTCCAGATCCAGGCGCCGAGCGGGGCGAGCCGGGTGCGCAGGGCGGCGACGACGGCCGGATCGGTGCGGCGGGAGGGGGTGAGCATCAGGCCGACCTTGTCGCGCTGCATCATCTCGGCGAGTTGCGCGGCGAGGGCCTGGCCGACCGGCAGGTCCAGGCGGTGGCGGCCGTTGGAGCCGCCGACCAGCACGGCGACCAGCGGGCGCGGCAGGACGGCGGTGTGGGGGCGCCAGTCGTCGGCGGCCTCGGCCAGGCGTGCCGGCGTGGCGCGGTGCAGGGCGGTGCGGGTGACGACGACGTTGGGGCCGGTCAGGTTGTCGTGGCGGTTGACGACGATAAGGTCGAAGCGGCGCGGGTCCATTCTGGGGTGTTGCACCTGGACCACCTTGACGCCACGGCGGCGCAGCGCGGCGAGCACGGCAGCCGCCTTGCCGCCGGCGCCGACCGCGACTGTCGGCAGCCGGCCGAGGACGGCGTCGGGCACCACCGACAGCGGCGAGGGCCAGAAGCGGGCGGCGATCCAGGACCAGGGTCGACGCGGCGCGAGGGTGCGGAGGTCGTAGGGCAGGCCGGCGGCCTCGGTCAGGCCGATCGCCTGGGCTTGCAGCCCGGCGTAGGCTTCGCTCAGAATCCAGGCGTTGGCGTTTGGCATCGGCGGGCGCTTGTCGGCGCGGTGCCGGTTTGCGTCAATCGGGTGACGTCGATCCGGGAGACTGGGTGAGGACGGGAGGGCGGCATGCGGTTTGGACTGTTCGGCAGTGCGCAGGCGGAGCGCGGCGGGCCTGATGTGGACAGCGGCCAGGGGTTTCGCGATTTCATCGACTACAATGTCGAGGCGGAGGCGCTCGGGTTCTACTCGACGTTCCTGGTGGAGCATCATTTCACCGGGTTCGGCCAGGTGTCGGCGAGCCTGAATTTGCTGACCTGGCTGGGCGCGCGGACGCGGACGCTGCGGCTGGGGACGGCGGTGATCGTGCTGCCGTGGCACAACCCGGTGCTGCTGGCCGAGCAGGCGGCGACGCTCGATCTGCTGTCGGGCGGGCGGCTGGATTTCGGCGTGGGGCGCGGCTACCGGCACAATGAGTTCGCCGGGTTCTGCATGCCGATGGCGGAGGCGGATGCGCGGTATGAGGAGGCGCTGGCGGTCATTACGCGGGCGTGGACCTCGGATGTGCCGTTTTCGCATCATGGGAAATACTGGCAGTTCGAGGATGTGATCGTGGAGCCGCCGACGGCGCAGAAGCCGCATCCGCCGTTCTGGGTGGGCGCGGGCAGCCGCGGCTCGATCGCGAAGGTGGCGGAGCGCGGGTATAATTTGTTGCTGGATCAGTTCGCGCCGTTTGCCGCGACGGGCGAGCGGCTGGCGTGGTTCCGCCAGGAGGTCGAGGCGCGCGGGCGGGTGTTCGATCCGATGGAGGTGGGCGTGGCGCGGGCGTTCTATGTGGCGAAGGACGCGGCGGACAAGGCGGCGGCGCTGGCGCGGCGGCTGGCGGCGCAGCGGCGGCAGCACGCGCTGGCGCAGACGCCGGGCGGAGACAACAAGGCGAGCATCATGTCGTTCGCGGATACGACGGGGGCGAACGAGGACAGCGCGCTGTATGGCACGCCGGATGAGATCTGCCGGAAGATCGAGGCGCTGGAGGGACTGGGGGTGCGGTATCTGCTGCTGACGGGCGGCGGCGCGGCGCGGGATAATCTGCGGCGGTTCGCGCGGGAGGTGATGCCGGCGTTTGCGGGGAAGGCGGAGGTGGTGGCGGCGGTGGCTTGAGGGGGTGGGGGCCTGGGGTACTCATGTCGTGGGAATGTCGTAGACCATCACGGTCAATATAATCTCGCGGTTATGGTCAACAGTATGCCCCATAATATACCTAAAGCGTGTTTCGCTCTCGATTTGCGGTCCGCGCTTCTTGTGAGGATGCTTCTCCATCGCTGCCCTTATTGCGTTAAGTACGCCAGACAGGTTCTTATTTTTGTTGAAGATGACCACCGCGGCCCTGCTATCGCGCCAAGTCAAATATGACAGGAGTTGGTCGACGGTGTCCGAAAATCCTTTTTCGCCATGCCAGAACTTGCATTCCGCGATGAAGATATTTCGACCCTCCGACCGAATGAGAATGTCGGTTTTACCCTGAAAATTGAATGTCTCACCGGTGGCTTGTCCCTCATATTGTGCATTGAGTTGCACGAGGAATTGCTGCCGAATGTCTTCCTCTCCCATTCTCTCGAACGCGTGAGGGCTGCGCTCCATAACTTTAGTCATATTGTCCATCACATTGAGAATGTGGTGGTACTCCGCCTCATCGAGTGCCGGTTCCGGTTTGAATGGTGCGACAGTTTGTGGCTTCATCGGCGTCAACTTTCGTCTAACCTCAGGTGCCCTATAGGTGGTCGGCGCTTCGGCGCGGCGCTTCATGGGAAATCCGAGAGAGGCGACGAGGTCCTTGCTCTTAAGAAGCTGCGCTTTTCGCTGTTCAATGTATATGCGGGCAGGGGCCTCAATTTGGGTGGTTGCGGTTCCCAGGTCGTTCCTTAGTCGGGACAGATGCTCTTGGATGCTTTGTATCCCGCTGTTGTACTCTTGCCTTATCTGTTCCTGCGTCTTCCGATCGGTTACGACTGTGATGATCAGGTCTTGGCCATGTATGTCAGCAGCGGGTCCTGGGATCGATCTGCTACTGGGTTCAATATTGAAAAATTTCCCGTCTCCCTCGAACGGGACATGGAAGCTTACGATGTGAGAAGTAACGGAGCGTGTTCCTCCTTGGCGGTCCATATAGATATCATAGCCCTGGACTTGGACATCAGTCGTTTCCTCTCTCTCGTCCACCCATGCTTCACTAACGCGAAGCACAGGGATATGAAGAGTATAAGCCGAGGTAATTACTCACCCCCACTAAATTCCCCTTGACACGGTCACGGCGGAGTCGATTCACGGAGTGGCGTGAACCACGCAGGCCTGCTTGCCCTCTCCCGTGATGAGCTGATCGCCCTGATCCTGGCGCAGCATGCGCAGATCGAGG
>Ga0326727_10025256_pt1 | contig 11157 bp, 9 predicted proteins | sample MB2enrmetagenome_FD_207643 | JGI IMG/M metagenome (GOLD analysis project Ga0326727, IMG submission 207643) | Lab enriched peat soil microbial communities from McLean, Ithaca, NY, United States - MB29MY | ecosystem: Environmental > Terrestrial > Soil > Wetlands > Peat | place: USA: New York... | reverse complement strand
AAAAGGGCGGGACCTGGAAAGTCAGAGAGCTCAGCACTCGGGCGATCACCGCCCGCTCAGACCTCCTCTCTGCACAGACTTTTCAGTGATGGGGCAATGGGAGAGGGCGCGCACCCGCAACCTAGCATGCGGTCCGAAGGCGCATTCAGGAAAGTGGCCAATCGGATGCACAACGCCAATATCCCGGCTGTTGCTGGCCCTCCTCCACCTCTCTCTTCTGAAAGCACTGATGTCCGATTCGCTGCAAACCGGAACCACTGAAGTCAAATTCGGTTGTAATGTCTTGTTCCATATCGCTTTAGTTCAATCCCAACCGCAGCCGATGACGGAAGCACCCCTACCTCAGATCCGAGGCTTTCCTTGAAGGCTAGCGTTATTTCACACCGGTCACATCCCGCGCCGCGCTGGACAATCCATCTTCCCAACTGCTCCATCCGGAGTTCATTCCATACGGCGGCGAGACCATGTTGGCCTCAATCCGCCGAATCAGGCCCTTCTCGATTTTAAACAACTCCGCAATCTCCCAGCCGTTCGGTTGGATGGGACCACCTGTCACAATCCGTCCATCGGGAGTCTGGTAGGTCCGGTCCTTGCCGAGGGCGTGGTCGAAAAAAACAAAGCTGAAGACGAGTCCACGTTCCTGATCGACGGCAACGAAACGGCGATCGCGAATCCGCCACACGAAATGCATCAATCCGGATCGGAACTGTTCCTTGCAGCCCCAGTTTGCCGAATAGACGCTTTCCTTCATTGGATCCGGCCGGATCTGGCCCGGACGTAGCGGAGCATTGGTGGTCTGCATGCCGCCCTCCAGGCGATCGCAGTCATCCGTGAACGGATACTCTCCCTTGCCATCGTTCTTTTCCAGTCCGGAAAAGTACATGTTGGCGACCCGAATGAGATCTTTGCGCGACATCCGCTGGTTGGGAGGTATGGCTTCGGTGTAGAGATGGTGGGGGACTTCCATCTTTTCCAAGGTGTCTGCGGCATTCGGAAATGCCGGAGCAGCTTTGACCGCGCCCGGGGGTCCCATCGGCATCTGGGGACGCACGACGATAGATTCTATTTCGGCAATTTGGCGGTTCACGACCTTCAGACGCAGGGCGATGACCGCGCCGGTGCCTTCCGGGGTGTTGCCCTCCTCGCGGATAGTCGCAAAGCAGGCAACCTGGCCGGCATCCGGATCGGTCACAAACAGTCGATATTTCCCTTTGCCGGTCATGATTTTCCAGTGAGCGTCCGGAAGGATCAGCCGCTGACCGTTTTCCGTGAACTTATAGTTCGGCGCGATCGGCAGCAGTTTGGGATCGTGGGCGATTGCCGCATCGAAGTATTTTTCGACGAATCCTTCCAGACAAGCTCGATTACAGGTCGGGGAATTGCTTTGTGAAAAACCGATTTGTGCGTAGCAGAGCAACAGCTGACATACAGCAAAAAGCATTGAACACTTCCGCATTTGATTACCCGCCTTTCTCCATGATGTCGAGGTGCTTGTCCTTCCCCCTTCAAGGTTAACTACCAGCCGAATTTCGTGCCATAAGGCACAGAAACGCCGATCGTCTCGATGTCATAAATCTTCCCGTTCTTGATTTTAAAAAAATGGATCGAAGGAAAGTTGAACTGCATTGTGAAACCCGGCATGCTGTCCATTCCCGGCACCCCCTTGATCGGTATTGTTTGGAGGTGGCCGTCGTGCTGGAACATCGAGATCCCAACGGCTATTCCTTTTTGTACATCGGCGACCACCAAGCGGCGTGGGTCTATTTCGGTGATATAGGCGAAGACGCCGGCGCTGATCTGCCCTTCGCATGTTCTTGGTATCGCCGCCATTGCCTTCATCATTTTTTCCAGCTCAGGATTCGGTTTGGCGTCCGTCTGCGCTTTGGGCTCCGGAGGGTTGCTGCTGGCCGATACGGCGCCGTTCTCGTGGCGCTCGCAGTCACCGGCAAAAGGTGCGAACGTGCCGTCCTCACCGGTGAGCGCATCGTAATAAGAAAGGCCGACCTTAATCAGCTCGCCTCGATCCATCCGATCGGATGGCGCGACGTCCTCGACGAGGCCGGGGCGAGGCTTTTGCAGGGTAGGCAGTGAGCCGTTCACGTTGCCACGGGCGACCAGGTGATCGGCTTCGGTGATCTTGCCGTCCACGACCTTCAGGTGCGCCCCGAGCAGGATGTCTTTATCTTTTTCCTTCATTACCAAAAGACAGGCAACCGATTCCGCGACCGGATCGGCGGCATAGATTTGGAACGCCGTCGGTCCGCCGGAGGCCGTTTCCCACAGGCCTTTGCCTATCGGCATCACTGCCGCATTCTCCATGAATTTCACGTTCGCGGCAAGCGGCACCGCCTTCGGATCGTGTTTTACCATAGCCGCCACGTACTGCTGCATCAAATTGACCAGACATTGCCTGTCACACTTCGGCGCCGCCGGCGCCGACCCAAGGGATGACAGGAGAATAAGCGAAACAGCCGCTCCAAGCGCGATCCTTCGTTTTGGTTTCATATCGTGCCCTTTCGAGTTGGAAGTTCGGAAATCGGAAGCCACATCATAGGCCAGTAGGTGAAGGGATTAAAACCAATTCGGTACGATCTGATGGCGCCGTCCGGTGCTATGGCTTGCTGAAAATGCTTATCTCTTCGAAGGATTTGCCCTTGGCATCCGTTCCCTTGATCGTGGCCTTCACTGCTTTTGAGGGAGCGGAGGCAAGAGACCCAATTGCCGCAGCGTAGTGGCCGAGTCGTAATATTCGGTTGCCCGGCAGGTCTTTCCCTCTCTCAGTCCACGCATCAAGGCTGCGCGGACTGAAAAGCTCCTTCCAGTGGCCGGGATGCCCATGTAGTCCCCTGTGTTCGTACCGCAGGCGACCCATTCTTCACACTGGCGATCACCTGAGGCAAAAACTGACGTCAACTCCCGAGTGAGGCCACTGAACGCGGCGAAGAGGCGCTTCATGCAGACACCGAGTTCTTCCTTGCCCCGGATGACTCTGGCATCAGGCTGTGTGTCGCCAAAACCGCGCAAGGCAAGAAACTCGTGCAGTTAAGGGCAGCGTGCGAGGGATCCCGATGATATAAATCCGGGCCTAGGATTCCATCTCTTGTGAGTTTCCTCACCTATCTCAGCGTGTTCTTCCGCTCTCGCTCCAACCTCGGTCTTGAGATCCTTGCTCTGCGTCAGCAGTTGGTATCCTCAAGCAAAAAATCCTCTCCCACGAAGGCGAAGGCGAGATGGAATGTTTTGGATTTTGCTTCGCCGGCTCTAGCCTGCATGGTGCAACGTCTTGATCCTTGTTGAACCAGAAACGGTTGTCGCCTGGCATCGAGCGGGCTTTCGTTTGTTCTGGCGCGTTCGATCGCGATCCAAGAGCCTTGGTCGGCCAATAATCGACGCCGAGGTTCGGGCTCTCATCCAGCTGATGGTGAAAGAGAATCCCACGTGGGGCGCTCCGAGAATTCATGGAGAGCTTCTGAAACTTGGCTTCGATGTCTCCGAACGTACTGTCTCTCGATCCATCCGTCGCTTGTCTGTTCACGGCCAGATGCGCGAACTCTGGACAGCTTTCCTGTCCGACCATCGGGAGGTGATTACGGCATGGACTTCACCGTGCCCCCTCTCACCTCCCGGGTTTTGTATTGCTTCCTCGTCATCGGACATGTTCGACGCCAGCTCCTCCATTTCAATGTTACGGAACACCGGTCACTGGATAATTCAACTGAGGGAAGCATTTCCGGCATGTTGTCCTTATCGCTGCGCGATTCTCGATCGCGATGGTAGGTTTGGGAACGAGGTCACGGACCTGCTTGCAGCCAGTGAGGTGAGACCCAAGCGCATAAGCCCTGCATGTCCAGGGCAAACGGAATCGCAGAACGCGGGGTTGGAAACTGTCGCAGAGATCTTCCGCCGTCTCGTCAAGGACTATATCTCTTATGACCACCGCGATCGCACGCACGATGGTCTAAGGACACGCCGAAGACACGGCCAGTTGAGCCCAAGCCATCGGGGTCAGCGCTCTTAGCGCCATTCGTTCGGGTGGGCGGGCTGCATCATCGATACGCCTGGCATCAGGCTGCCTGAAGCGAGCGCCCAATTGTGGTTTAACGTGGGTGTCACGCGAAAAAATCGGTGTCTGTATCATGGCCTTGAAGCCAAATGTAATTTTCTTCCGAGCTGCCGTGCTGGACCAGTCAGCCGTACGGGATATAGGACCGCTTCGCCACGAGTAAGGCCGAAATCCAGCTCCGGCATATTTTTGTCGACCGGCACCCGTCATCTTCTTTGCCGACCTGTACCTCATTGAGATAAATCTCCACGGCATCGGATCGCCGGAAAGCAAAATCAGGGCTGAAACCAGATCTCCTGAGGACTGCTCGACATTTTTCACGCCGTTCTTTTCGGAAAGCTTAAACGGTAGCCGGCAGGAGATGATGATCCTGAGTTTTATTATGTTCTGACTTTTAGAGAAGAAAGATGGGGCTTTTCCCTTTTACTTCGTTGTTTTTTGTTTCCTTGCTAATCAAAGTGTGCCTCATTATAGGAAATTGGATCTCTTCCGCGGGCCATATCATTACGTTAGGCCCGAAGAGATAAGTTGGAATTGGCATACGGTCTTTTTGACGTCTGGTAGCACGTTAAAGCAAGCCGTTCAGAACGAGGCGCAGTGTTGAGTAGGGCCGAAAATTATGTTCTGAGATTTTTCGGCCCAATTGCTTACTTATTGATTTCACAGGATTTACAGCTAAATCGCTATTTTCCCAACAATTAATTGATTTCAAAACACTTACAGCAACTCAGAACATAATATCGGGAGCGCAGCTTCGTCCATACGACAACACCCTTTCAATCCAAAAAGATCGGTAACTCCTTCTTATTGGCAATACGATACACCGCGTTCATGAATCCCACATGGCTATAGGTCTGATCACTCGCTCAGGGGCAAATCTCACGGCCTGTTTAAAATGCGTAGTTCTACGGATAGATGCCGAAGCCCCCCTTGTGGACGTTTCCCTTTTCTGAATCCTGCCTTTGCCAATTGAGAATAGCTGGGGGCAATTGGCAGGCCAGTGTGCAAGAGCTTTTTTCTCATTTGACCAGAGTGAATTGCAGGATTCTCAGGTAAATTCGCATCCTCTGCTTTGTGCCTTGTCGACGGCGTCGCTGTGGGGGACACCAGTTGCAACCCCAAATCCCCGAGAAACCGCGAGCGAATACACGATGTCCGAGGCTCTAATGTGCGGCCCTTCGGCTTTGGAATCCAGATCGGCCGCGAACCACTTGTCCGATCGGCATGACCCGGATTGGCCTAAAAAAGTCTTCACGTAACCAGCCGACCTTGCTAAGTCTGCATCACCACACCATTATTAATGGCTTGGCATAAAAGAGACGCACCCTTTTCCTTCTGAAGCACGCGGGTCTTGTTTTTGATCGATTGGTCACTCTGCTATGCGAATCATTACGCATCGCGCGCTGAAACAATGTTTCCAGGCATGCATCAGTAAGTATACCGGTTGGTAATTGAACTTGGGGGTGATATATGAGACGCCATTCGTTGACAGTGATTTTCTTAGGGTTACTTATTCTGGGAGCGGGAACGCTCGTGTGGACGCAAGAAAAAATGCCTCCACCAGCGCCACCTGCGCAGCAACCCCAGTTGCAACAGGCTGCGCAACAGGTGTGGTCTCCCCAGCAACTCAACGACTTGGTGGCGCCGATCGCTCTCTATCCCGATCCGCTGCTGAGTCAAATGCTGGTTGCCAGCACTTATCCGCTCGAGGTCGTAGAAGCAAACCAGTGGTTGCATCAGAACAAGAACCTCAAAGGTCGGGAGCTCATGGATGCCGCAAAGCAGCAATCCTGGGATCCCAGCGTGCAAGCGCTGGTGGCCGTTCCGGATGCGCTGGCGATGCTAAACCAGAATGTCCGTTGGACCACAGACCTTGGCAATGCTTTCCTCGCGCAACAGGCCGACGTGATGAACGCAGTCCAGCGGATGCGCGCCCAAGCTCAAAGCAATGGCAAGCTTGCTTCGACGCCGCAGCAGACGGTCACCACTGATACACAAGGGGGGCAACGGGCCATCGTCATCGAGCCGGCCAATCCGCAGGTTATCTATGTGCCTTCCTATGATCCCGTCTATATCTGGGGCCCTCCGCTTTTCGGCTACTATCCCCCACTCTATTACCCAGAATTCGGATTCGGTTTTGGATTGGGCTTTAACCTCGGCTTTTGTTTCGGCGGCTGGGGCGGTTGGGGCGGCTGGGGATGGGGCCCGAACTGGTTTGGCGGCTCGGTGTTTGTCAATACTTCCTTCTTCCCCCGCTACGGATTCCACGCTGGCTTCGGGGGCGGTTTTGGAGGCAGAACGGCTTGGGTCCACAATCCGAATCACCGCCTCGGCGTTCCCTACGGGAACAGTAAAGTGGCCGCACGGTTCGGGCGCGCTTCAATGGCCTCTCGGAATTCGCTTAGGGCAGGAGCAGGATTAAGGGGCGCCTCTGTCAACGGTTCTGCAGGCCGCTTCGGGGGACGCACCGGGGGACAGGGATACAGGAACACTGCGCACGCTTCGAACGCCTCTCGGAATTCGCTTAGGGCAGGAGCAGGATTAAGGGGCGCCTCTGCCAACGGTTTTGCAGGTCGCTTCGGGGGACGCACTGGGGGACAGGGATACAGGAACACAGCGCCGCGCTCCAGCGCAAGCAGCCGTGGGTTCAGCCGTGGCGGCGGCGGGTTCAGCCGCGGTGGCGGTGGATTCAGGAGTGGCGGCGGCGGAGGACACGGTGGTCATAGGCGCTGACAGCCCAGGGATCAGCTTTAGGCCCCAGCTGGCGTTTTTTCCAAAGCCGCCCGCTAAAAGGCAAACGAAAGCACTGCCGGCATAGGAGTATCGGACCAGCGGAACAGAAAGCCGGCTTAAGGAATCAACAACAACTCGAAAGAGATATTCGAGAGTTTCCGCGATCTGATTCATGAGCTGGTGGCGGCGTTGAGGTCATGAGTGTTACAGATGATGGCAGATACTCGACCCAGAGATTAGCAGCACTTTTTTTCTCAGATCGGTGATCTCAGGTATTCTTTACACCTGACCTGCGCATCAAAACCACAGGACTGGGGAAGCATGTTCCAGACTCTGCCGGATCGGCGGACCTTGTTGAAATATTCGTCTTTCCAGTACAGCCGGAGAAAAGCCTGCGCGCAAGCAGGTGAAGTTTCAATGCAAATGTCGTGCGTCAGGTATATTCAATTCTGATGTCCGATCCAGGTTGCGGCCTCTTGCGATATCGGCGGCTTAAACAGAAAAACAACCACGGATTACATGCTTTCGTCTGGACGCCAAAGTGGAGGACATTCTGCAAAGACCGGCCAGGCACTGGCCAAAATGGAGCCCATCCAGTCTGGTTCGACCCAGCCTCGCTGCAACAGAAAACCAGAAGAGTTAATATGGATAGTCAAGCCAGGGATACTTCAGGCTCCATACGATCCTTCAATGGCAAGAGAAATCCCCTGCGTAAGGTATTAGGCTTAAGCCAACGGTCGGGAGTTCTGATGCAGCTGTAAAGCATTCATTCTGGCGAAGTCCAATTTACGAGTTGGGAATCACACCAACTTATGGGCGGATTCCGTGATTGCCAAACAAGTCCAACGACTTGCTGGGGATTTGGGTAAAGCCGTGCCTGGCAGGGAAAATTTCCTCGACAGGGATCCCTCCGAGTCGTTGCCTCCCCGATTTGTTTTGTTCTGAATTCATTGAACATAAATGCGATAGACCCATTTTGGCATGGTTTTTGCTCACGTTATAAGCGGGCGGAGATTGGGTGCCGGCACTGCTTTCATCTCCGAGAGAGATCATTGCCCCCGGCGAGAACTTGTAAGGGAAAGGGCTAGAAGATGACGGCCACGAAGGCTGAGCTCCAGTTATTCTTCGAGTGGTTTGGAGAACTGGGCCTTTTCTGTGTGCGGCTTGTCTGGGAAACCCCGATTCTTCATCACAAAGATTGGGAATTCGTCCGTAAGATGGCTGCGATCGTGTTCCCATTCGTCCTTTCGGTGCTGATGACGGGACTTACCTGTTCCAGGGCCTACGGAGACGTAGGAGTGGTCCTCAACGAGTCGATGGACACCCGCATCGGCGGGATCACGGGCTCCGGGCACAGCGCCGTGTATTTCTCAAACATTTGCCCGGATTCGCCGGTAAGGCTCCGGCTATGTCATCCCGGCGAGCAAGGGTCCGTCATCAGCACGTACCCGGATTTGGGCGAAGATCAGCCATTTGAATGGAACATCATACCGTTGAGCATTTACCTCTACGGCGTTGAAAACCCTCAAAACCGGCCCATCTTCGGATCTCGGAAGATCAAGCGCGCCCTGGAAGAACGATACCGGATGAATTTCCTCTCTGACTACTGTGCAAGCGAGTCCTGCAGGAAGAACAACAAAGCGGAATGGAGAGAAATGGTGGGAGCGTCGCTGTCGCGAAGCATCTATATCTTCGTGGTCGAAACCACGGTCGAGCAGGACCGCCGCGTGATCGCGAAACTCAACTCGCTTCCCAACAAGAACCATTTCAGTCTTTTCACTCGGAATTGTGCCGACTTCACGAGGACGGTGATCAACACCTATTTCCCGAATGCGACGCGTCGTGATTATATCAACGACTTCGGGATAACCACGCCGAAAGCCATCGCCCGCTCCTTAACCAACTATGCCCTGCGGCACACGACGTTGCATTTCCATGTCATTCACTTCGCGCAATTGCCCGGAACCATACGGCGCAGCAGCGAGTGCCACGACGGAACCGAACAGCTATACCACTCCAAGAAGCTGCTGATTCCGATGATCGTCTTTGCTCCCCATGCATTGATCGGCATTCCGGCATCCTATCTGGTTACGGGCCGGTTCAATCCGGAGCGGGTATTTGAAGAGCATCCTACCGCCGAGGCAAACGCGCTCGTCTATCAAACTCCGCAGGAGCAAGCCCCAAAAGACGGGCCTGGAGCCGAACGGCTTGAAGTTGTGGATAGTCGGCCTCGGGCGGCGATTGTTGGTACTTCTCAGGAATGGAAAAGCTATCAATCGGCATTTCAATCCGTCGTCGCGGAAGCTGTCCGTGAGGAGATTATCCCGAAAAGAGGCTATCTGAAGCGGTTTCTGAAGCAGGTCGATGAGGCTGGCACGATTTGGATCGGCGAGAACGGAACTCTCTGGGTGAAACTCTCGAACGGGGGCAAACAAACCAAGGTTGGGGTGAGTGAAAGCAACCTCTTTGCTGCCGGCTCTGACTCGGAGCTGGCGTACGAATTGGCTCTTGCGCGTACCGGCACAGTCCTAAAAAGCCCCCGACACAGTCGCGAAACGATGCTAGAATTCAAAAATGACTGGGAGTTCCTGCAGCAGGCGCGCGCTAGAGATGCAGTCTCCATGGCAAGGGCGGAACCGCCGCGGCGTGGTGTGCAGGGACGGCCATAGCCAGTCACGGGGGTAAATAGATTCGAACCGAAGGCACGGCGACCGTGTCCTCCGGCGACCGTGCTCAGGAAACAGGCTTTCCATAAACCGATTCAGACGGGTGCCGCGCTCCTGCTGACAACATAAAACTAATGAAATTATCAATGCGTCATCTCAATCCCATCCGGGTGATGGCGTTCGTACTCTTTGTCGGCTCTCTTTTTGCAGCGAATTCGCCATCGACAGCTCCACAGTGCGCCTCACTGAGGGGGAGAGAACTCGCCGGCCGCGAATGGGTCGGCAAAATGCCTAGGCTGGAGCTATTGGACATTTCGCGAATTCATCTGGTCGGAAACCATCCCGCTTTCAACTCTCTGACAAACGGAGGCCAGGTGCGGAGAATTGTGCTTCACCGGGATGGGAGGTCAGTTTGGGCCTAGGGTGTAGACATCAGCCCGCTTTGAGCCCAGCTAAATTCCCGGTTTTTGGTGCCTGGTCAGGTGATGCTGAGTCGAGCACCCGATGACGCTGCTGTCGCAAGGTGGGAGGTATGGTTTTCTCGATTTGGTCAAGCAAGTGGGAGTGGTGGAATTTTGCAATCTTCTTCAAATCCTCAAAATCCTCGACGATTTCTATCCTCGCCTTCATCTTCTTGAAGTCGTCGAGGCTGATAAGGATCGAATTCGTGACCTCCTGACTGCCAGCTAGGTTCCGACTCAATAGAATCAACAACTTACCGCCGTGTTTGCTGATTTGCTTGGAAATCTCTGGAAAATTGCCCCTGAATCAGCAAACAAATCCTCCAGAACCCCGCCCAAATCGGCAAGCAATCGGCAAGCGTGATTATCCAGTTAGGGAGAATTCATTTCTCCGATAAGCGCGCAATACGTCAACTTGGATTTTCTCCGCTGACCGGGAGAGCCCTTTCGGCTGTGCCTTCATAGCTGGATACCTTTCAAGCTTATTTAGCGCCCGGAAATCTGCCAGCTGAATGGTTCTATTGGTGCAGCCTATCTCTTGATATCGAGATCATCCAAAGAAATGATCCTATGCTTGAGAGCATATATAAGGACTTGAGTGCGATGCGTCAGCTGAAGCTTGCTGAGAATGTTTCCGAGGTGAGTCTTGACCGTCTCTTCGCCGATGAAAAGCGCGTCGGCGATTTCGCGGTTGCTCCGGCCATAAGCGAGTTGCCGCACGACCATCAGTTCACGTTCGGTTAAATCGTCCTTTCGCGGTTCACCCCGAGCAAGGTCGAGCAAAGCTGTTCCAGCTACGGACGAATCTATTACCGAAAGCCCGCGAGCAGCCGCGCGCACGGCTGAAAGCAGAATCTCTGGTTCCGCATCCTTGCGCACATACCCAATCGCCCCGGCGCGCAACGCTGCAATCAAACGAGCCTCATCCGTTGACGCAGTAAGCACTACAATCCGCATGCTTGGAAAGCGGGAACGCACGATTCGTGTAGCCTCGATCCCATCCATACCGCCGGGCATCAGCAGGTCCATCACTACGACATCGGACGCCCATTCTTTCAAACTCTGTAATGCTTCCTCTCCGCTTGCAGCAATGCCGGTTACTTTGATGTCATTGAAGGATTCGAGATAGGTACGCAGGCTGCGGCTGACTACTCGATGGTCTTCAACCAGGACAACTCTTATCAAACTCATCGCTTACCACCGGCCGGGAACGCTTTTGGAAAGGACATGAAGC
>Ga0326727_10025255_pt1 | contig 11157 bp, 8 predicted proteins | sample MB2enrmetagenome_FD_207643 | JGI IMG/M metagenome (GOLD analysis project Ga0326727, IMG submission 207643) | Lab enriched peat soil microbial communities from McLean, Ithaca, NY, United States - MB29MY | ecosystem: Environmental > Terrestrial > Soil > Wetlands > Peat | place: USA: New York... | reverse complement strand
CAGATTCTCCTTCACCATCCGGCGCATCAGGTCCGAGATTTCTACCTGGTGTACCCCATCGCGGAAGCGGCCCTCGAATCGGTCGCCATCAAGTAGCGCCAGAAAAAGCTGGAAGTCCTCTTCCTTGCCGTTGTGGGGAGTTGCCGTCATAAGAAGGAAGTGCCGTGTCAGACCCGAAAGGAGCTTTCCGAGGTGATACCGCTTCGTGTACTTGATTTCGCCGCCGAAGATCGTTGCCGAGAGCTTGTGTGCCTCGTCGCAGACGACCAAATCCCACCGGCAGTCCGGGGCTTGCAGCTTTTGTTGCACATCCTCGTCGCGCGAGAGTTTGTCGAGACGGGCAATGACAAGGTTGTTTTCGAGAAACCAATTGCCGGTTCGCGCCGCTTCAAGCTTGTCGTTGGTCAGAATCTCGAAGGAAAGTTGGAAACGGCGGTAAAGCTCGTCCTGCCACTGCTCGGCAAGGCTACCTGGGCAAACGACCAGACACCGTTGCAAGTCACCACGGGCTACCAGTTCCTTGATGAACAAGCCGGCCATGATAGTCTTGCCTGCACCCGGATCATCGGCAAGGAGAAACCGTAGCGGCTGCCGCGGTAGCATGGCCTCGTATACCGCCGTGATCTGGTGTGGCAGCGGCTCGACAAGAGAGGTATGCACTGCCAGGACCGGGTCGAATAGGTGCGCCAGACGGATTCGATGCGCTTCCGACACTAGCCGGAATAACCGTCCATCCCCGTCGAAGCTCCACGGACGGCCTTGCTCTACAACCTGAAGGCGCGGTTCGTCATGGCGATAAAGCAGTTCGTTGGCCACACGCCCAGTATGAGCTTTGTAGGTCAATTCCAAAGCTTCGGAGCCAAACCACTCTACGCTGACCACAGTAACGACTTGATCCGGCAAGATTCCCCGGATTACAGCGGTAGGCTTAAGATCTTCGAGATGAGCCATGTTCTTGCGCTTTCGTGACGGCCAACCTGTTTTCACCGCCAAATATGAGGCATTCAAGCAGTTTAACTGGTTGAGAGAGTCGATGCAGCCAAGACCTGTCACTTTCCTTCTTGCTTTTCGCGCATTGTCTCTGGTCAACCGTTCGCGGACGGGCGTCATAATGAAAGTTGACATTTGCCGGGCTGGACAAAGGCGCAGGCGGCTTTCGAACTGAGGCTGGCAAAAAGGATCAACGCTGAGACTTGGCAGCAAGGTGGAACCACGCCATTCCGCCCCTTCGGAACGGCGCCAGAATAGTGCTCGCGTGAGCTAGCGACTGCATCAGGAAGGACGGAAGAACGAAAGAACGGTCAGTGTTTTCATCGCAGACCTGCCCTTGCCTGCTTCGCGACCAAATGATGCGGCCTGCCCAGGACAATCTCAGATGGCAAATACCGTCGCTGTTCTCCACACAAAGGGCAGGTGACCACGATTGGTTGAAACGGAAACTCTTTCAACCCTGTCGGTATGTCCCGGCGGCATCGTTTGCACGCCACCACAAACTGCTTTCGATCCTGAATCATAAAGCCCATGCCGGGACAATCATAGGCGAATATAGAGCGAATGTCTACTGGCCCTGGCAAGGGACTCAGGGCAATGCCAGTTCCTAGTAACCTCCAATCCCCTTAAATCGTCCCAGCGATTTCAGCATGACGATCTTGCCAGTTGACCTGGGTTGACCGATACGATCCCGACTCAATGCCAGCGTCCGACCAAAAACGAAGCCCTAGCCGTGGACGCCGACCAATGTCCCGAACTTCACGATGATGGGGCGAACAAATGTCCCAGTACTCAAACATCGCATCATGGCGTCATAAAATGCCGTACGCGCTAGCCGTGATCTAGCTCACAGGGCAAGAATTTGACGTTCCTTCTTCTTCAGCGCCGGTTAGCTCTATCGCGCCAATGAACGTAACCGCAGGATTCTCTCTTTTCGTGAACTAGCCCTACGAAAAACATTTGATCCTAAAGGGGTTGCAAGACCATGTGCGCTCCCAACGATGAACTCTTGTGCGAAGTGCAATACCATATTGCACAGGATGACAGACTATACAGCAGATGTGTAGTACTGGAAATGATTTGCGAACAGCTCTCGGCATATTGGATTTATTTCCTGTTGAGAAAGAAAAACTTGAGTACCCAGAGTAACGAAGAGAAAAAACTAAAGTCTAACCGGATGTAACCGCAGTACCTTGTTCGGTGAAATCAATCGATTTGGAAAGGAAAGGAATGACAGTCGCAGAAGCCGAAGAAAAACTCGAAACACTCACACGAAACCTTGCGTCCAGCGAGATTTCACCAACCCAGCGGCGCAAGTGGGAAACACAAATGGCCCACTGCCACCGGACCATTCAAAGAGCACGACAAAAAGCACACAGGTCTCTAGCCTCCTTTGCTGGGACTCTCCTCGACATGATCGGCGACACGGTTTTCGATCAGAATCATAACTCCGCAATCATCACAGCAGCGCATCTTATTCGCGGCGCTTCTATTGAACAACTCGCCGTCGCGGTTCCCGCCGCCATTCGCGAAACCCCAACGTGCGACACTCGGCCTACACGGGTCAAATGCCCTGAATTTACTGAGATTGTTGTCTGTCTGCTCCGCCTGGACAACATTACATTCTCCTGCGAGCGCAACATTGCTATTCGGACGGCTCTCCACCTGAGCAATATCGTTGGACGGCCGCAAATCTACCAATCGGTACGCCGCGCACAGGCGGAGACCGGCGAGTTGGGACAAATGTGAATAGTGAATCGGCTTACGGAGATATGCTCTGCGTATCGTCAAAAAAAGTCCGTACCTTCTCCACATGCGTCCGGCTCCAAGAGAATCACTTCGCTCAGAACGCCATCGTCCGCGAAGAGCTTCCAGTGATGAGTGCGCACGGGGACGCGTTCAAAACGCCTCCCCGTGCAATAAACCCACTACCGTCCTGCCATTCGACTTTTGAAAACTCCATTAATTGCCGCAGGTTAGCGTTATTATCTTTACACAATCGGATATATATGCTGTATAATACATCACAGAAAGGTGGCGATATGACCACTCCGAAGAAGGCCGTGACCAGAACAAAGCGCAGAATCGTTTCTCCCGCAGAGAAGCGCACCCAAGTCCGTCTCACCGTCGATTCCAAATTCACTAAGACCCATTTCAACCAACTTTTTGCCGTACTGAAAATCCGCAACAAGAACGCCCTGGCTAAGCACATCATCATGAATTTCAAGACCAAGGCCGCTCAGGCGCAACTTGTTGGATTCTACAACGGCCCGTGGCTGAACATTCCATTTCAAACCATCGACACCGCTTTCGTCTTCCCGCTGACGTACGACATCGCAGATGAACTGGAGAGAGTCGGAGGCGAAATTCTTGGAGGTGTGAACCGCTCCAAGACATTTCGCGTGATGGTGGCCTACTTTGCCTCCATCTACAAGCTGAAGAGTCCGACACCAGTCACCGTCGCATAATCCTGCCAGAACATCGCTGCGTAAGAGGCAACCGCATGTACCTGATGATCGTGGAAAGCCCAAACAAGATCAAGAAGATCAAGGCAATTCTGGGCAGCGGTTGGGATGTAGCCGCAAGCGTTGGGCACATTCGGGATCTCCCTGTGAAGAGCTTGGGGGTTGAGCCGAACACCTACCGGCTTGAATACCAGATCCTCGAACGCAGCGAATCTGTCGTTTCACAACTGCGGCAGCGCGCCGCTTACGCCGAACAGGTTTATCTCGCTACGGACCCCGACCGCGAGGGAGAAGCCATTGCATGGCACCTGCAACAGGTTCTCGACCTGCGCCGGTATGCCCGCGTCACATTCGACGCCATCACCGAAGGCGTGATCCGCGCCGCGATCAAAGCGCCGCGTCAACTCAACACGAATCTCGTCCACGCACAAGAGGCCAGGCGAGGCGCCGACCGGCTAGTCGGCTATCAGGTCTCGCCTGCTCTCTCGCACCAAACGGGCATCCCGCGGCTTAGCGCCGGGCGCGTCCAAAGTGTTGCTCTCCGGCTTGTCGTCGATCGGCAACGCGAGATCGAGGCATTCAAGGAAACCAAGCATTTCGGCGCCGAGGCGATCTTCGACGACGGGAAATGGCGCGCCCAGTGGGACACGACCCCTTTTCTCAAGGAGGGCGAGGAATACATCCTCGACGCCGCACTGGCGGAAGAAGCCGCGAAGTGCAGGCTCTTTGCCGTGACCGCCGCTGCGACCAAACCGGCGTCCAAGGCCCCACCGCCACCCTTCACAACGGCAACGCTGCTCCAGGCAGCGAGCGTGACGCTCGGATACAAGCCGGAGCAGACCGCCCAGGTTGCCCAGCGGCTATTTGAAGAGGGGTTGATTACCTACCACCGCACCGACAGCCAGAACTTCTCCGCCGAGGCGCTGGCCGAGATTCGGGCCTACGCGGTCAGCAACAACCTGCCCTTGCCGCCCAAGGCGCGTACCTGGAAGTCAAAAGAGAGCGCCCAGGAGGCACACGAAGCCATCCGCCCCACCCATCTGGAACAACGCAATGCCGGGGCAGACATCGACCAGAAGAAGCTCTACGACCTCATCTGGACCCGCGCTGTAGCTTCTCAACTTGCGGATGCCGAATACAGCGTGAACACCCTCACGCTGGCCGCGCAGGATGGCTCACAGCCCTTCGTCTTCAAAGCGATGGGCCGAACCCTCATCAAGCCGGGCTGGCGCATTCTGACGGCCAAGGACGCCGCCGAAGAACCCGATGCGAACGACTCGGAAGATCCGGAGAAGCAATCGGACGAGAACGGCCGCGTTCCCGCGCTTGGACGCGGCACCCAGATCCGCGCCGACAGCGCCCGCGTGTTGAACAAGCAGACCCGCCCACCGAACGGCTTCACCCAGGCAAGCCTTATCAAGAAGCTGGAACACGAAGGAATCGGTCGGCCCTCGACCTACTCGGCGATCCTCAAGAACATCATCACCCGCAACTACATCGACGATTCAAAGAAGATATTGAGGGCCACAGACCTCGGCATCCTGCTCATCGACGCGCTCAAAGGCCACTTCGCCTTTCTTGAGTACGACTACACGCGCTCCCTTGAGCAGCAACTCGACGATATTGCCGAAGGCAAGGCCCAGTACCTCAACGTGGTTTCCAGCATCGACGACCAGCTCAAGAAGGAACTGGCGCTGCTGCACATCGCGCCACAGCCTGTCTTGGCGTCGAACGGTTCAACGCCGGCAAAGACAGGCGCTGCCCCGCCGCCCGGCTCTCTCGTGTGCCCGAAATGCAAGCAAGGTACGGTCAAGAAGCCCAACGGACAGAACTTTTACGGTTGCAGCCGCTACCGCGAGGGCTGCAACTTTAGCATCAACGAGACCATTGCGAAGAAGAGCCTGACCCCGAAACAGGTCGAGACGCTCTGCACGAAGGGCAAGACCGGCGTGCTCAAAGGCTTCATTTCTAAACAGGGCAAACCCTTCGAGGCGTACTTGACTTTGGGCGAAGAAACAGACTGGAAAGCACAGTTCCGCTTTGAGTCCAGCAGGTGATATCGTTCAATGGAGACCCAAATAGCTGCTCCAAGTAACCTGATCGCCTTCAGGGACCAGAAGCCAAAGAATTCGTCTTGCCCGAGTCAGCGCGACATAGACGATTCGCAACTCCTCACATTCGTAGAGACCGACTTTCTTCGCAATGAGGTTTGTATAATAGGGACCGCTAGCACCCTTCTTCTTCAGCACAATCAGAACTGCGTCCAGCGATGTACCCTTTGCGGCATGAACTGTTTCAGCTGATAGGTCACGGCGAACTGCCGACTGAGTAGACTGTCCAAAAACCATGTTGAAGTGTAGGCTTGGATAGTGAGCAATTTTCGAAGTCCTTTTGACCTTTAATGTCCTGTCAACACCGAGAAGTGGCATTTGGTCGACAACGGCTTGAGCCTCTTGGACCCAGATACCGAGCGTTTTTTCTGCGGTTATAGGCAGGCGTGCCAAAGCTGAGAAGAATTCCGCACGACACGCCAAATGATCTGAAGTTGGATACAGCTTCGAAAAGCTCAATGGGCCATTATCTCGCTGTCTCGTCAATACAATGCGCTCCATCAGGCGCATTGCCCCTGAAAACTCTTCCCTATCATAAAGGTACTTCGCATGAGCCAGCGGCCCCGTTAGGGGAGCATCTTCCGTCCAAGGATGAAGCCTTCCGGGGAAAGTGCCTGGCACAATGACATTCACGAGTTCTTTGCTTCTCGTTAACGCATATCGGTCACACACTGCGACGCCAGCATCGGAGCACTCTCGGACAAACGACTCCACAATCTTTTGAATGTCGTTGTCGGAAGCGTACCCCGCCACACTCGGCTGAATTCCAAAGTCAGCAACCTTCGGATTGACCGCCGTCATGGATATAGCACCGGAACACATCTGGTTAGCCGCTTGGCAGATATAGTTCGAGCTTCTCCAGTTCTCGCTTAAGCTGGCACTATTATCCTTCCAAGCACTGCATTTATGGAGAAACAGAGACGGTTCAGCTTCGCGCCATTCGTAAATGGCCTGGTCGGGGTCACCTACTAACATGACCTCACCTAAGCCATTCTCAATCAACAGGTCGATAATGGCCATCTGCTCCGCAGACGTATCCTGGGCTTCATCCACAATGAGAACTGGGAATCGATAGGCAAGTGCTTTTGCAATCACTGGATACTTTTTGAGAATCATGACCGAGAAGACAATAGCATCGCTCTGCGTCGCAAATCCTTTCGCTGTGAAAGATAGCTTCTTTACAGTACATGGTCGTCCACCCACCGAACATTTGTGTCCCATTGTCGGGTAACCGATGCGAACCACGTTTCGGCTCGCATCGTAAGTAAATTCATTTAGTAGACACCCCTTAGCATTGCAATCCTGGCTCTGCCACCAAATCCAGGAGCCAATTGGTTCATGGTCGTCATGTGGTGGTCCCGTTAAAACCGGCCGAGCCTTGGAGGGCATGACAAGATGTCCATACGGAAGGAACACATATTTATTAATAAAGCTATCAAGTGTCCCTAGAAAATGGGGATGCCCAAGTGGGGGGCGTTCGAATTCTAACGCTAGATAGCCCGCGATCTCTTTCCAAGCCACGTTCGTAAACGATGCAACTGCAATGCCTCGGTGCTGGTCCGGCCATCCTTTAAGAGCATGGTTAAGGCGAGCAGCGACAGTGAAGGTCTTGCCGCTTCCTGGACACGCCCGGACAGTGAAAAGGCCGTGCTTGTCCTCGATGATTTCTCGCTGCTGCTTAGTCGGCTTTAGAGGCATTTCCAGTAATAACCCAACGTATTGCGTGTTGAATGTAGGCGGGAACCACGAACGCCTTGAACGTCTCCTCGTCTTGCAACTTGGCTGCCATCTTTTGCGCAAATACAGCCTTGTCCTTGTTCGATTTCAGTTTCTCGACGAACTGATGTGCGCGGCTGGCGCTGTCGCCCTCGAATTCCAAAACTGTTTGGGGATGAAGCTCTCCGTAAACCGTGCGCATCAAGTCTTCGTTCTTCGTGAACAACTCGTGTTCGAAGGTGACCTCCGCGAGGAACACCTCGAGATTTTCACTGCGCAGAGCGGAGGCATTCGTGGCGCGTGTTGATGGTTGGCCCTGATCGTTCCGGTCATCATCGGTTATCAATGCGCACCTCACTGGGAGACGGGCATTTCTGTTCTTGCTATTAAATAGAAGCGCGAATGGTTCAAATGCAACTCCACCAATGTTGACGATTTCTACTGCATTGCTGTCAAAATCGTATTTCTGTCCAACTTTCTGAGCAAAGAGCGGAAGCAATAGTGCCTCTGAGATGCCTTCAACGAGCACGACACGTCGGGCAAAGAAAAGCTGCGACTTTGTTACGTCTAAGAACCTCTGAAGGTGCCTCTTGTCGGGATCGGTCAGAGCCAGACAACGCATCGGAATTGCTGTCACGGCCTCGCCATCTCTGTTCAGCACAATCAAGGAGTCGAAATCACTCTTCGCTGTAATTGTTGGGGAATGTGAAGTAATGAACACCTGAATGCCGCCATCCTTCATTCCTTGTAGGTATCGAAAAAGCGTATTCTGCCACTGAGGGTGAAGGTGAGCCTCTGGCTCTTCAATCAGTAACGCTGCATAAGAATGCGTTGAAGTTTTAAACCGCTCGGCTAAATCTCCCAGGACTGTAGCGGCATATAACAGGTTGTTGTAGCCTAAACTGTTCTGTCCAATGCTGAAGTGAGCGGGAGGAGCTTCCGGCTTTCTCGGAATTGCGGCTGGTCGACCTGCTCCTTCCCCTGAACCGTGCGATGCTTGATTTCCCCTGGGCATCCGCATCCGGAGCCCCTCTACAATTTCTCGAAAAGTTGAGTCTACGAAACCAACTGAGACGCGGCTATCGTCGCCACTTAGGACGATTTGAGAAAGGTGGTTCTGAATTTTTGCAACGCCGCTATCGATCAGTTCGCTCCAGGACTTAACCCCTGCCACCTGAGAATTGACCTCATTTGCGAGTGCATCTCGCTTTTGAGGGTCTGAAACCAATTTCAGAAACAGTTGACTCAGTCGGTTTGACCTGCTCGGTGCAAGATCGCGTGTCGCGTCTCTCAGTGCGCCAAGATATGTGAAATAAAGAAGTTCGAGAACAATTGACGGAATATCTTGTCCCTCGTGCGCTCCTCCCCAGATGCGCCTGCGTATTCGATCCGCATTTCGCGTGTAACGGACATGGAGTTCGACGACTGCCTTTTGATTCTGGTCAATTGCCAGCAGTTCGACGAATAAGCCTTGCTGCTCAGGAGTGACTCCTTCGAAAACGAGGTCGAAGGCAATCTCCTCGGATTGACTTCCATCCGGCGCAGTGTAAAAGTCTTCCAGTTGGATGAAGATTTCCCTGCGTTCAAGCGAGAAGCCAAGGCACAGCCTGAGGGCATCAAGAATTGCTGTCTTGCAGGTGCGATTCTCTCCAATCAGAATATTCACGCCACTGTGAAAAACCACAGTGAGATTTGAAGCTCCCCGGAAGTTTTTCAGTTCCATCTTGCTCAGGTGCATGAATAATCGCGACCTCAAGGTGGACGGCTACTCTTGTGTTGATTCGCCGTTCCATTTTCTTGGATTATAGGCCTTTCGTCGCATTTATCGTCAATCTTGTCGGGTATTCGGACCAAGCCCTCTGCCTTTGAAAGTCCCTCCTTAACTCGGTTTTCCCTCGCTCCCCGGCCCCCGCAACCTACACCCTACCCAAACAGACATCGTGAACAGGCGTTTCCCGCTGATTCCGGCCACGAGGAGGCCGCCCACGCTGACTCGACCTCCGTACACCGAAAGCTGCCCAAACGGCACTATTCACTAGCGTGTTCAAAGAGCACCCACGCGAACGCGCCGCCTCGTGGACGGCGAGCCACGCAGACTCGAATACACCAACCTGCGTTGCGTGTACCCTGCTGTAATCAACCTCCAGAAGCTCCACATCGCAAAGATTAACGCCATCCAGAGCCTCACGGACGCGAATCGACAAATCGCCGTGCATTCTCCAGCGCCGGCGGAGGCACCGATCAACCTTTGCACTGAAACGAATGTTGCGGTACACAATCTGCATCGCCGTCTCCTATTCTCCCGCCCTCAAATCTCCATACGGTTCCGTAAATGCGATGTCGCGATTCACGCGCACGTTGAACCGATAGCCCGGTCGAATCTTCACCGTGGGCTGGATATTCAGGTTCTTCCGCGTCACCTCCATACCCAACTGCCCGAACTGCTGGCCAAGCGCCTGAGTTGCCTCCGCGCTCGGCGACAAGACACCCGACGCCGAACTTGTCTGAGGCTGTGACATCTCGACTCCGGCCGTGAACGCACTCAGCATCAAAGCCATCGAGACAAGCCGCACAAAATGGTTGTCCACCTGGTCGTGAAATCCGGCCGCTCCCGAGGCGTCGTGTCCCACCATGCCATCGAGATCCACGCTGGACCCATCCGGGAAGATCAGCCGCGACCAAACAACGATCGCGCGGCTCTGACCATACGAGACCCGGTTGTCGTATTGGCCAACCAGGCGCGATCCTTGCGGAATCAACAAATACTGGCCCGACGCCGTGTCATACACATTCTCGCGCACTACTGCCTTGACCTCGCCCGGCAGGTCGGTGTTCACTTCACTTTCAAGCGTCGCAGGAATGTCCCAGCCAGATTTGATTTCATACTTCGAGAGCGCAGGCGCTCGCGTCGCGGAGGAATAATCCCGCTCATTCCTTGCCTGCCTTGCCTTTTCAATGAAGTTTTCTTTGTGCTCCTGGAGGTTCGCGTCGCTCTGATCTCCAGAGCCTGCATTTGCGGACAATGATGACGGACTCGGTCCTCCAGTATTTCCATTCGGCACGGCTTTCGGATATGCGCCAGCGAGCTGTTGAAGAAGTGAACTCACACCCTCGACTGGCGCCGCCCCCAGCTCACTCAGAGCACCCAACCCCTTGCCGCTATTCATCCCGCTTGAAATTGAAGTTCCCGCCGTGCGCGCTTCGAGATCGCTTTTGTACATCTCCTCGCGCAATTCGTCCGCTGCGCTCCGTCCTTGAGGCGCCTCCGGTTGAGTGCCCGTCTGCTGCTGATTTAGCGCGACCCTGCCGTTCGCGGGCCTTGCCTGTGCCGATCGTCCAGAAGCGGCAATCTGCCTAGCCTCAAGAGGGGGAACCAGCGTATCTTTCGCGTTCTGGGAAGGGGCAACAAGTTTAGAGGGAACACCTGCGCTCTGCACATGGTCCTGAAGTACGTCCGGCGCACTCCCACCGGCCTGCGCCTGGTTCTGCGCTTCCTTCCTTGCGTCCATCTTCCGCTGCTCTTCGAGATCCTTCCAGACCTTCGTCCCGGTCGATTGGGCATCCGAGATCGACTGGTCATCCTTGGCGGCGTCCGCAGCCTTCTTCTTTCCGCCACGAGACATCACCCCATAAACCATCACGACGAGGAATGCCAGGACTACGGCAAACAACATCCCCCGGACGGCCGGATTCAGATGCTTTCCGTCCGTGGGCCAAAAGCGCAGCTTCAAAGGCTGCTTACTGCGCGTTGGGCTGTCGCCCTCCACCTTCGGAGACAACACAACCTCCTCGCGTCCGTTGCCATCGACTTTGTTTTCGTCCGCCATCACTTCACCTCCGTATGTGGCGTAAGCGCATCCTTACGCTCGATCTCT
>Ga0326727_10025254_pt1 | contig 11157 bp, 14 predicted proteins | sample MB2enrmetagenome_FD_207643 | JGI IMG/M metagenome (GOLD analysis project Ga0326727, IMG submission 207643) | Lab enriched peat soil microbial communities from McLean, Ithaca, NY, United States - MB29MY | ecosystem: Environmental > Terrestrial > Soil > Wetlands > Peat | place: USA: New York... | reverse complement strand
TGAGTCCAAGCAACAACCGATGACTGACTACCCATCCGGGCAGAAGTGAGGAATTACCGCCGCCCCTGGGGTGGGGAATTACCTTGGCTCTTGACATATTTCAGTGTTTACAGTCAGATTCTCTTCCTCTTTCCTTATAGCCTCTTCGGCCAACCCCGCGACTATTTCCTTTTCTTTTTTTTCAATAATCTCGTTTTCTCTCTTGGTCTCTTCATTCTTCGATTCGATCGCACCCGACAGTCTGTTATGACCGTACTCCGACGAATTATCAACGAGAATTGCCTCTCGCAAATACTCGATTGACTTTGTGTACAGACCTTTGTTTTTATACAGGTTCCCGATATTCTCGATTATCCAAGCCTCTTTTCCCTCACTTAACAAATGTGCTTTTTCGTAGGAAACAAGGGCCTTGTCATAGAAGCCTAAATCGAGGTAGACGTTCCCGAGCAGAGTCCAATAGCCCTGGCTTTCGGGAAACAAATCAATCAACTTCCGGTACATTACTAGAGAACTCTCTTTGCGTTCTTTGTCATATAAGTAACTTGCGTACGTCTTCAGCGTTTCTTCGTTCGTTGGATCTTCCTTCAGAGCTCGCCTGTAGCATAAGTCTACTTTTTCCTCTTTTCCCCCTTCCTTTTCGTATGCGCTAACCATCAACAGATACCCTTTCGGTTTATCGATTCCTCCGCTCACAATATCTTCAGCGACACCGAGCGCTTTTACAGTTTGCCCCGCTTGGACATATATTTCCCCTTTTCTTTGGAGTAGCGCGACCTTGTTTTCGACTAACGGAAGGCCTCTATCAACTATATCGATTGCCTTATCCAGTAGACGGTTTTCACTATACCGGTAGGATAACCATATGTATGGTTCGCTTTCATTCGGATATTTATTGATTATTGTCTCGAATTCCCTGATTCCTTCCACAAATCCTTTCTCTTTGTAATAACACAGCGCCCGTAATAGCTCCAATATAATATCTTTGCCAGTTTTTTCTATCTCTTCGTCTATTTGTTTGATTGCGCTTTGATAATCCTTCTTGTTAAATGAAATCAGCCATTCGTAACGGTTTGCTTGTTCCACCCTACTAACTGCCTGTTGGCCTTCACTTAGCACATCGATTTCTTCCGTCCCCTGTTCGCCGGCAATAATAGCCCGAGGTTCCAAGAACTCCGCGGTGAGACCATCCCTTGTTTTACTGATTCTCTTAGTGTCGGCCACTCTTTTACAGACATCTGCTATTCTTTTTATTAATTCAGATAAGGGCTTCTTGAACATAATTGCGAGACACAAGACTATCAGCCAAGGGAGAACTGGCAGGATACTTATAAAGATTTGTATCAATTCTTTTTTCTCCATCCGAATCTCATTGCATGTGAAGGTCTTATAAATAAGCCGTACCATTGTTTATCCGCTTTGTCAACTCCTTTTATCTATTTGTTCCATACCCCATTTTTTTACCTACCCAACCACCCATTCCATTTGGGGATAAGGGGATACCGCCGCCGGCTTTGCGGTGGACAGCTACGCCAAGAGACGCGACCACCACAAGACGGGGGGCGAAGGGGACGCCCCTTAGATTTGATTCTTGAGAAGTAACTCGGTTTTGCGAAATAACGACGGATGGCATAACCATATTTTGCTGTATTTACAGGACATTGGAAACAGCATGCTATGATAATCCACTGAAAAGCGAGTTACTTCTCAGGAATCAGATTTTTGCTTTCTCCGCTATCGTATATGATGGGAGCATCTTTACTTCTTTCACCGGGCGAGGAATATCTGGAATGGCCGTCTACCGGATTGAACGACAGATCGACGGATATAACCGCCTTCCCCTTCTCAAGGGCCACGGTCACCATGTCTGATCCCGCGCCCGTCATCTGACCCACGCTGTAGACTTCGTCCAAGTTTCTGGCCTCATCTCCGCCGATTTCTATCATAGAACAACTGTCAGACAATGTTGTCAGAAAGTTTTTTAAAACCTTTTTTATAACCCTCACTTCCATCACAAGCCCCACAGTGCCTTTTTTTCCTTTACTTTTTATGCCATTTCTAGATATTGTGTAGCTAATCTTATATATCCCGTGAAGGTGGTCTTACAACACCGTGACTCAGACCGCTACCGCCAAGACTCCCGAGCAGCGAAGCCATTCACTTACAACAATTGACCTTTTTTGTGGAGCAGGTGGCATTACTGAGGGATTCCGTCAGGCGGGTTATCAGTGCCTGTACGCCAATGACTGCATGCCCGAGGCCATTCAAACTTTTTCCCTGAACCACCCGGAGGCTATTCCCGACTCCCGGCCCATTGAAGCCGTAGACCCTCGTCGGATAAGGGATCGATTGGGTCTCCGTCAAGGCGATCTCGACGTGCTTGTCGGTGGCCCTCCCTGCCAAGGTTTTTCTATCAACGCCCCCGGACGGTTCCTAACTGATCCCCGCAACAGCCTTTTTAAGCATTACGCGCGCTTCCTCCGAGCATTCCAGCCAAAGGCTTTTCTTTTTGAAAATGTACCCGGATTACTCTCATTCGGAGACGGGACAGTCTTTCACAAAATCCTCAAGATTTTTGATAGCCTCCGATACTCCGTTACCACCAAAATCCTCTTTGCGGCTCACTACGGCGTACCACAAGAGCGTTGGCGTCTCATCCTTATCGGTTCCAAGTATGGGCAGGTAACTCCCCCCGAACCCACTCATTACGCCACCGGACGCGCCAATTTTAGGGGGGGCGGCACAATGACCTTTCAACTTGCCGAACCAGACGCCAAAGGTTTGCTTCCCGCAATTACGCTATCGGAAGCCATCGGCGACCTGCCTCAGTTGCAGATGGGAGAAGGTTCCGAAATGATCGCTTATACGTGCGGGCCACACAGCCCTTATGCTAAGGCCCTCCGCAATCCGCATGGTATAACATACAATCACTACGCCGCTAGGCTCTCGCGGCAGAACATCGAACGCATGAAGTACATCAAGCCAGGAGGATCGTGGCGGGATATTCCTCATGAACTGCTCCCGAAAGGAATGCAAAGGGCGCGCAAATCTGACCATACAAGGCGCTACGGCAGGTTACGGCCAGATCGTCTTGCTGGTACTGTAATGACAAAGTGCGACCCACATTGGGGGGCCGTTTTTCTCCCCGATCAAGACCGCGCCCTCACCGTCCGCGAAGCCGCTCGCTTGCAGTCTTTTCCTGATTGCTACCGTTTCCTATCCTCCCGCGTCTCCCAGTATGAACAGGTTGGCAATGCCGTCCCTGTCCTCATGGCCCGAGCTATAGCGCAGCGCCTCCGAGAACACCTTGAAGCCAATCACGTAGCACCCTGTCTTGAAGAGATAACGCATGGCTAGCCGAATCATTGAGTTTTTCGGCTATGCTCCGGCTGATCCTTCTCCTGATGCAAAACGTGCCCGTTCTGAGCTTCGATGCCCCTTTCTCGCTCGTACATGTCAAAAGACCCTGAACGATGGTGCTATCAGCGGTGCCTGTACCTTGCAGCCCATGCAGGCGCGCCCTGTCATCTGTTGTCCAATCCGCCTTTATGCCAACGACTATCAAATTCTTAAAGATGTTGCTGCAATGGCATTCAAACAAGAGTGTCACCTCTATCCAGGTCAACAGGCAAAGGAGGCCATTCCCGAAGCAGGAAAGGCACGCATTGCCGTGTTTGGCAAGAACTGGGGGCGGGAACTCCGCCTCCCGAGCCGACGCAGGGCAGGAGGCTACTACGTCGATTGGATTCTCGCAAGACTGACCGATAGCGGCGGCTTGGCCGAGTTTGTCGCAATCGAAGTACAATCCATTGATACAACCGGGAATTACCGCCCCGAACGTGAGGCCCACCTAAAAGGACAACAGTTTACAGGCACAAGCACCGCCGGCTTCAACTGGGAGAACGTGAGCAAACGTATCCTCCCGCAGATTATCTACAAGGGACATGTCCTCCGACGCGAAAGGCTTTGCACAGATGGCCTTTTCTTCATATGTCCAACGCCCGTTTATAAGAAAATTCTCGAACGCCTTGGTGGTACTCTCTACGAGTACCAGCAACATTCAGGAGCCTTAACCTTCGTGTGGTACGACATAGGTCTACCAGGAAACCCCGGAACCATCCGCCAACTCAGCCAAGGAGGCCGCTTTACCACCACCGTCGATCAAGTCGCCACTGCCTTTACATCACCGGTCAACCTACCCGAAGCGAATGTCTACGAGCTTGCCATCAGGAGCCAGCTTTAAAGATCGCCGCCCCCTCCCTAATCCAAGCCGACACCCCGTCAAGACGTGCTGCTATTTCTTCTTCGTTCCTCTTCCGGACCTCACATTCCCAAATCACCATCACCCGCCAGCCAATGTTTTCAAGTTCAATCCGCGCCCTCGCCCCGTTTCTCCGGTTGCGCTCAATCTTTGAATCCCAATAATCTGTATTCGACAAAGGTTTATGCGCTAATTTGCACCCATGCCCGTGCCAAAAGCACCCGTGTACCATTATCACCGCCCTGTAACGCGGGAATATCAGGTCAGGCCTACCAGGAAGATCGTGCCTGTGTAGCCGGTAACGGAAGCCGCGAGCAAAAAGCCCCTCACGGACAACCATTTCCGGTGTCGTATCCTTACTGCGGATACGGGACATTATCCTACTCCGAGTATCTGCATCAACTTTGTCGGTCATAAGCGCCCTGAAATCCCTTTCGGCAACTCTCTCTACAAAGGATAACCCAAACCACACGTATTTTCTAATTCCTTGCTAACATGGCCACCCGACAAAGCAGTGGAATCTTTGTTGAAGGGGACGGCGATCCCCTTCCTTCGTGAAGTCTTCACTTTGAATTATTTTCGATCCGTGCGATAGTATAAATGGCAATTCGTGGCTTACAAGGTTCTCATGGCGCGACTGTAGAGAAGAGCAAAGGACAGCAGATCAGGTGGCGAGAACATTGAGAAACAACGCTCATAGATGCTTCGGGCGCATCGATCAACCCTTTCAGTCATATTTAGATGGTAGGAGTATCGATTAACAGGAGAAACGAGACATGAACAATATTCCAGGGCAATTTATTTTCTCTCCCCGCATTTTAGATCACCTCGGCATTTCAGCTTACAACAGTGTACGTAAGTGTCTGGCTGAGTTAGTGGCAAATGCCTATGACGCTGACGCACGAGAAGTCACTATAAAGCTACCCGACATAATTGACGATAATGCCATCATTACCATTATCGACGATGGCAGGGGTATGACAGCTGAGGACGTATGCCAGAAGTTCCTACACATCGGAAGGAACCGCCGCGACGAAGGGGAGAAGACAATCCTTGGCCGCTTAGTCATTGGTAGCAAGGGAATCGGTAAACTGGCAGGTTTCGGCATAGCGTCTCGGCTAAGACTGACAACGCGTCAAGATCACCTCCAGTCCACGTTAACGATAGATGCAGGCGCTCTGGACACAGTCAAAACCCTGTCTGAACACGTCTTTGACATACTCGTATCCGACACCCAACACTCTAACGGCACCACAATCGAACTCTTGAATCTTCACGCCGGACTTCATCTACCGACTGCGGACGTGGTTCGTCGGCACCTCTTTCGGACCATGCCGCCAAGGCCGGATTTCAAAATCATAGTCAACGGAGTTGAATGCACGGCTGAGGATATCATAGGAGAAAAGGCAGAATTCTCGCAGGAGATTGATGATGTAGGGCATGTCGCAGGCTTCTACATTATTGCTAATGCTCGCCAACCACAGCCTGGCCTTGCTGTAAGAGTCAGGGGGAGGATTGTTCAGGAGCCGTCCCTGTTTGGACTTGATACCAGGGCACATGGATTCTTCACAGCCGAAAAAGTTGTGGGAGAAATCAACGCAGAATTCCTAGACCCTGAATATCCATCCACCGGCGGTCGTGACCTAATAAAGACGGCTCGCGACGGTTTTTTGGATGACTCTGACACGGTGCGTCGTTTCAATGAGTGGGCAACAGCGTTTGTCCGTAAGATCATACAGGGCGTCGATATAAAAGAAACTCGCAAGCGCACAGATGCTCTTCTCGCAACACCAGAGATCAAGTCGCGATTAGACAAACTACCTGCGCACATTAGGGGTACCGCTACGCTTGTAGTGAGAGGCATAATCGAAAAATTGAAGACCGCGTCCGATGAAGACGCCACGAGACTCGTCGAGTGGATTCTTCGTTACTACGAGTCCAACGTTCTAAAAGAATTGATGAACGCAATTGCCTCCGCTGATGTAAAGGAAGCTGAAAAATTAGGCACCTTGATTCAAGAGTGGGGACTTATGCAGGTTAACAGTGTGGTGGGCATAATAAATACACAAATTGGGATAATAATGCGACTGGAAGAACTTGTTGCCTCGGACAAATCTGCCGAGATCAACCTGCATAAACTCATAGAAAGCAATCTTTGGCTCGTTCGCGAGGGGCTGGAATTGTGGTCATCTGACAAACCGCTTAAAACTCTTCTCGACAACCACATCGACAACCTTTATAAGGCAAAGAAGGATATCCGACCAGACCTCGTCTGCCGCTCGCGAAACGAGGGCAAAGAGGGTGTTATTCTCGAATTCAAGAAGCCAGCGGAAAAAATCGTAATGGAGCACGTGACTCAAGCTCTTGAGTATGAAGGGATCATAAAGAAACACCGGCCTAACATTCAGTTCATTACATATATTGTTGGAAGAACTTACGACCCCAGCGTGCTAGCTATAAGAGACAAACAGGCCCAAGCGGAACTACATTTATGGTCTTTTGAAGAAATCCTTCAGAAAGCTCGTGCCCGCTTCGAGAAGATACTTGAGATTCTTGGCAGGTAAACCGAAGCAGGCCCTAGCATCTTCAAGTTAGGACAGTAGAGTGTTGAGATATGCGTTAATTAACAAGCCCACAGGCCACCATCCACCCCCAACACGACGCCGTTTACCACAAGAAATGTCCCGCTTGACTTCGTCAGCAGGCCGGGACCGCTCGCTTGAAACCCTTGGCGCTCGCTCATTTCTGTGGAAAACGTCTATGCCCTCGCTAAACCCTTTCCAAAACTCCGGACACATAAACACCTCACTCCGAACCAGGGATAGCGCCGCCCCCGGCCCCCGTGCTCATTCTTCCGCGCGGGAGGCCGGAGGAGCGCCGGTATCCTCCCGCACCCACCGCACAACACCCACAACCCGCCCGGTATGATCCGTGAAGGTCCACTTATCGCCCTCCACAGACACGACAGCAGGGGGATGATACCCTGATTCCGCGTCACCCCCTTTTGACGCCCCAGGCAAAGCCGCAGCCCGTTCACCGTCCTTACCCGACGCCACCGACTCCATGCGGCCATTCACGCTTTTCGCAGGCAAGGCCACCCACCGGCCCCCCGACCAGTACCCCTCTTGCGTCTTGTTCAGGCTTATAGGTTCGGTCCCCGCCTTCTTGAACGCCGCCATTGTCTCTTTCTGATGCTTCTTTGAGCCAAAAACGTCACCGTGTGCGATCCCGGACCGGAACAGCATCACGACCATGAGGATGAACACGCAAGGGATAGCGTAAAAGACAGGATGCCTCAGGATGTTGGTATTCTTGCCGATACCCTTCTCCTTGATGTCCTTGGCGGCATAGCTCTTGTAGCACTTGAAAATCACCGGGTCATAACTTTTCCGTTTCCTCGAAAGACAATTCCGCTCATCATCCTCTGAGTAGACGTACTCGTAATAAGACTTGTTCACCCAGGACCCGAGGAAATTCACCTTTCGACACCTATGCGTCCACTCAACCAGGGACTTAACATGACCATCGAGCTTATCCAGGGCTTGAGTAATCAGGATCACATCATACCCATGGTGCCGATGAGTAGAGCACCAGTCAGCCATTGCCTTGTTGGACTCCGACGCATAGGTCCTCGAACTCCACAGCTTATGGACCTCATCGATGATAACCACGCACCCAGGCGGCACAATGTCCCAAAACGTCAACATCTGTGCCTTTGTCAAGTGAAACAGCCTGGACTCCAATACTTCACGATCCACACCCGACACGAGAGACAGAGCGATTCTGCAAGACTCGTCGTCAAGCCCGTCCATGTTCGTGTAGATCGTCCGACCCTTCTTTATCATATCAAGGAGCAGCAGGACCGCCGCATAGGTCTTGCCACCGCCCGGAGTACCCGTAAAACAGGTTATCACTTCGCACACCTCTTAATTGTTCGGATTCCCCACCAGCGTCTTGCGCCAGTACTCGAAATATTCGCACCCGTACCCATGAGTGCCTTTACAATCCTCTTCATACCAAAGATCGCACGTGAGCTTTCCATAGTGTTTACAGTCACCGCAGCAAAACTCGACCGTTTCAATTTCCGCCATCACTCACCCCTCATAAGCCGATCAACCAGACGCCCGCCCAGGTAACACGCCAGGATGACCACCAAAGCTACGATTACACCCCGCTCGAAGCCACGCCACCACATCTGATTAAAGGAAAGACCGTTCCACCACGGATAGCTCATAACACCCCTTTCTTACCGTCCCACTCTTTCGGTCGCGCGAGTTGCGTGCGGATCGGCGAGCCAGGCGCACCCGATCGGAAGGCTTTTGGTAACAATTTAGTAAGAATCACCCCACCTCGAAGCCCAAAGTATAAAGAAACCGGATCACGTCAAGCCCCGCATCCTTCGCAGCCTGAATACAGATCGCACGCAACTTCTTTTCCGTGTAAGCAGTAGGGACGTCAAAATCCGGATCACAGAACAACGGCTCAGTCGGCAGCGGCTCCCTTCCAAACTTCTCAACGAAGCGCCTATGGTTATCTTCCAAAATCGCCACACATTCATCACTTATAGGAATCTTAACCACGTACTGATTATTTCCTTTCTTTCCTTTCATCAGAACCCCCTCATAAGCAGAACTTACCGCGTGTCACCTCGTACCGATCAATTCCGTTTATATCCTGGTCAGCCAGGACGGAATCAGATTAAGCGTCATGCGGATAGCAACACCGGTCCCGATCATCCCCAGGCCGTTAGCGATCCCCGATTGAGAAATCAGGTACGCCAACTGCGGGGGAAGCAGACCCCACGCCGCCGCCGTCTGCGTCGCCAGATTACCCAGGTTAAGGCCCGATATGAGCGCGCTCATGCACGTGAGAAGCCCATCCCAGGCGAAATACAGCCCCGTCTCGACAGCATAGATAATGCCCTGGACACCCCACTGAACGACCTGAACGATATACCCCCAAAAGCCATTGACGAACGATAGAAGCCAATCAAAGCCCCACTGCATCGGATCACCCCCTTACAACTCGACCACCGTCACCTTACTACCACGCCGCACAGTACACCGGCCCGGCTCACCCCGGACCCAGTAAAACATCATAAGCAACTCAGGCCCCGCCAAATCAAACACCCCGAACCAATATCCGCCGAAACCAGGAATCGGCAAACCCGGACTCATCCACGCATCAATCATCTTTTCCACTCATCCCCCCTTGATTGTCGCTATCTTCACCGCGACAAACCCGCATGTGATCTGTACCAGGCCTGACAGCAGACCGAAGACCGTCGAACCCCACGAGGAAAAGTCATATGTGTGAGTACCCAGGCTCCCCGCATTAAACGTATAGGTCGATGAGCCACCCGACCCGGGAGAACCAAAGGCATTACCCCACAGACCGAACAGGCCCGTGCTCTGGACCCCTGACGCGAAGGTCGACCACCGCGCCCCGAAGTCCGACGGAGTCGCCCAGGGAACCGTTGACAGCGATCCGGAAAAGGACGGGTCCGTATACGGCTCCTGTGCAGCAGTTGACGTCGACGTGCCGGCTGCAGGGGGAGTCGAAGTAATCGCTCCACCCGAAGGCAGATTAGCCGCCGCCACGTTTGCAGCTTCCATAGCCGCCGAAGTCGCCCCTGTCGTCGGAGTTGCCGGAATAACCATATCAACAATCGCACCCGAAGCCACACCTTCACCGTCCTGAACCTTCGGAGTAGCCGAAGCATTAGCCACCGCCCCCGGAATGCCCCACGTCAATATCTGTTCAGCCTCGTCAGCAGCAGACTTAGCAGCAGCAACCGAGTTAGTCAAATCCTGCGTTATTTGAGTAGTCACCTGTCCGATAGTCGCAGGCGCAGGCGGAGGAACGCTCGACTGAACCTGACTCGTATAACCGGAATTGGGATAGAAATACTCATTGTACGTTATCGTACCCGCGCCCGGATTGGACACGACGCAACCCGCTTGACACGACACCGTTGTAACCGATGGAACATACGAACACGACCCGCAGTTACCACCTTCCGCATTTTGACAGAAGGCATTACAGGCAGTACCGGCCCCGCTCTGACTGCCGTTCAGCACATAGTTGCAAACCCGGCCACCAGTCCCGCAGCCACTTACGCCAGCCCCGCCCTTATCGCCAGCCCACTCCGTTGCTACCGCCGTACCAGCTATGGGCGTCCATACCGTCCCCGGTGCCCATTGAAGAGTGCCCCCGGTCAAGGTGAACCCCGCACCGGAAAGACTCGCAAGGTACGTGCGGATAGCATCAACCCCCGAATCAAACGCAGGCTCCGCAAGGACCATACCCATGATAACGGCACCGGCAAGACCCCCGCGCATGGTGGCAGTCAACGCCACATTCGCCATTTCAGTTACGCCCGCACGCTCTACGATGAACTGAGTTACCCTTGTCACGCCGGAGTACCACCCAGGCCCGAACCCGAGCAGCCCGACCGTCCCGGACATCACCTGTGCAGGCGAGCTCGACGGGTAAAGCACCATCGAGGCCGCAAGACCACAGGCCAGGACAAGGGCCAGGGACCGTGTTTTCAAGGATTTCCGCCTATGGTAACCATCAGCCACCCCCCTCGAAAATGCAGCCAGGGACCTCACACGCGACCGTTTTTCTCGAAGATCCTCGCAAATCATCGAAACACCCCGAAATGATGACCGATGCTGTGAAACACCCCTACCAGGAAGACCGCACCGGACAGCCCACACCAGAAGACCCACCGTCTGAAACGATTGAAATCCATGGTCACATCCTCTTAAACACTTTTACGAGAAGGAAGAACGCCCCGACCGAAGCCACGATAGGAACAATCAGAGCGCCGTACCCCATCAAATAGTTGATGAGCGCACCAGCATCCACACCGTCAGGAAGGGGAAAGCTCCACG
>Ga0326727_10025253_pt1 | contig 11157 bp, 11 predicted proteins | sample MB2enrmetagenome_FD_207643 | JGI IMG/M metagenome (GOLD analysis project Ga0326727, IMG submission 207643) | Lab enriched peat soil microbial communities from McLean, Ithaca, NY, United States - MB29MY | ecosystem: Environmental > Terrestrial > Soil > Wetlands > Peat | place: USA: New York... | reverse complement strand
CGTTCAATCCCCCATCGATTCTGACTATTCGGGACCCGCTCTAACGGCGCCTATTGGCACAAGACCTTCCCCTACAAGTCCTCCCTCGCCGGCGTCAGCGGCGTCGAACTCGCGGACGGCTACGAGAAATCGTCCAGCAAGCAATGGACCCAGCAGCTCGGCGCCAGCCTGTCGCTGTTCGACGCCGGCGTCGACGCGCTGAAGAAGAGCGGCGACGCGAAAGACAAAGCGGCCGTCGCCAAGGCGATCGCGGCGCTCAACACGACCACCATCGCCGGCAAGGTCGATTTCACCAGCGGGCCGGTGCCGAACGTCGCCACGGGCCCGATCATCGGCACGCAGTGGGTCAAGGCGCCGGCGGGCGGGAAGTTCAAGCTCGATTTCTTCGCCACCGAGAACGCCAACGATCCCAACGTGCCGGTCGGCGCCAAGCTGCAGCCATACAACGCGTGAGGGAACAGCGGCGCGTGACCGGGCAAGCGACGGGCGAACCGCTCCTCGACGCATCGGGTATCTATAAGCGCTTCAACGCGCTGGTGGTCCTCGACGGCGTCGATTTTGCGGTCCGCGCCAACGAAGCGATCGGCATTGTCGGCCCCAACGGGGCCGGCAAGACGACCTTGCTCAGCGTGCTCGTCGGCGCGCACGCGCCGACCGCAGGGCGGGTGCGCTTCCGCGGCGAGGACGTGACGGCCTTGCCGACCGCCGAACGCTGTCGGCGCGGCCTCGCGCGCACGCACCAGATCCCGCGGCCGTTCAGCGGCATGACGGCGTTCGAGAACGTCTTCGCCGCCGCCGCGCACGGCGGCGGCCTGCCTCGCGACGCCGCCTACGCGCGCGCCATCGATTCCTTGACGCTCACCGGCATGAGGCACCTCGCCAATCGACGCGCCGAGACGCTCGGCCTGATCGATCGCAAACGTCTGGAGCTCGCGCGCGCGCTCGCCACCGCCCCGGCGGCGCTGCTGCTCGACGAGATCGGCGGCGGCCTGACCGACGCCGAGGCAGGCGAACTCGTCGACGTGATCCTCGAACTCAAGCGCAGCGGCGTCGTGATCGTCTGGATCGAGCATATCGTGCATATCCTGCTGCGCGTCGCCGAGCGTCTGGTGTGCATGGACGCGGGGCGAATCATCGCCGACGGGGCGCCCGACGCGGTGATGTCGGATCGAAGCGTCATCGAAGCCTATCTCGGCGGGGGCCCGATATGACACTGCTCTCAGTCGAGCGCCTCGAAGCGCGCCACGGCCTGTTGCAGGCGGTGCGCGGCGTCAGCTTCGCGATCGAAAAGGGCGAGACGATCGCTCTGGTCGGCGCCAACGGCGCCGGCAAGACGACGCTGCTGCGCGCGATCGCCGGCGCGCATCCGCTCTCCAGCGGACGGATCGTGTTCAAGGGCGTCGACATCAGCCGGCGCAGCCCGCATGCTCGCGCGGCGATGGGCATCGCGCTGGCGCCCGAGGGGCGGCGTCTGTTCGCCCGCATGACCGTCGAAGAGAATCTCCTGCTGGCGCGCGCGGCGCGCCGCGACGGCCCCTGGACGCTCGACGCGGTGATGACGGCCTTCCCTAACTTGAAGGCGCGCCGGCGCAGCCTCGCCGGCGCTCTGTCGGGCGGCGAGCAACAGGCGACGGCGATCGGCCGGGCGCTGATGACCAATCCCGAGATCATTCTGCTCGACGAAGTCTCGCTCGGGCTGGCGCCGCTGGTCGTCGACCGGGTCTACGCGCAGCTCGAGGGACTGAAGGCCTCGGGCGTCGCGATCGTCCTCGTCGAACAAGATTTGAAGCGCGCCATGGCGATGGCGAGCCGCGCCATCTGCATGCTTGAGGGCGCCGTCGCCATCGACGGGCCGACGAGCGCGCTGACCCGCAACGACGTCACCCAGGCCTATTTCGGCCTGCGCAGAAGCGCCGAGCGCGAGGCCAGCCCATGATTCTGGTCAACCAAGCGATCCAGGGAATCCTGCTCGGCGGCTACTACGCGCTGATCGCCTGCGGCCTGTCGTTCATGTTCAGCGTCATGCGCATCATCAACCTCGCGCACGGCAGCTTGGCGATCCTGGCCGCCTATGCGCTCTACGCGCTCGCCGACCGCTTTGACGTTTCGCCGTTTCTCGGCCTCCTCGTCGTGGCGCCGGCGATGGCGCTGATCGGCTGGGCGTTGCAGCGCACGGTGCTCGAACGCAGCGCGCGCAGCGGCCCGCTGGCGCCCGTGCTGGCGACTTTCGGGCTCGCGATCATCATCGACAACCTGTTGTTCCAGCAATTCGGCGCCGACACGCGTTCGCTCGCGCCCTATATCGGCGACTTGTCCTATGACAGTTGGGACATCACCGACGACATCGCGATCGGCAAGCTGGCGGCGCTGACCATGGCGACGGCGATCGTCCTGCTCGGCGGCATTCAGCTCTTCCTCAAGCGAACCCAGCTCGGCCGCATGATCCGCGCGACGGCGGAGGATTCCGACACCGTCGGGCTGGTCGGCGTCAACGCGCGCCGCGTCAATGCGCTCGCCGCGGCGATCGCCATGGCGACGGTGGCGATCTCCGGCGCCTTCCTGGCGATGCGCGCGACCTTCGGCCCCTACGCCGGCGCGCAGCAGCTGATTTTCGCCTTCGAGGCCACGGTCATCGGCGGCGCGGGATCGCTGTGGGGAACGCTGATCGGCGGCGTCGTGCTGGGCGTCGCGCAGAGCCTGGGCGCGTCGGTCAGTCCGCAGGGCTTCTTCGTCGCCGGCCACCTCGCCTTTTTCGGCGCGCTGTTCGCGCGGCTGTTTTTCGGCGACCTCGGCCCGCGCGTTCGGCGCGCCTTCGCGCGGAGAGCGACATGAGCGCGAGACCCGTCGTCGAGGTCGAGCGCTGGACGCGCGAGTCGCGCCTCGCGCTCATCGTCGCCGCCCTCGCGGCCGTTGTTCTGGCGTTCGGGCCGTCGCTGTTCGACGCCAACGTCGTCGATCGGCTGACGACGCTGTTCATCTACGTGATCCTGGCGGTGATGTGGAACGCGCTGGCCGGCTATTGCGGACTGGTGTCGATCGGCCAGCAGGCGTTTTTCGGCCTCGGCGCCTACGTCGCGGCGCGCCTCGCCGATTTCGGGCTCAGCGTCTATCCTTCGCTGTTCGTCGCCGCGCTGATCGTCGGCGTTCTGTCGCTGCCGCTGTCGGCGATCATGCTGCGCCTCAAGGGCGGCGAATTCGCCATCGGCATGTGGGTCGCTTCCGAGTTGGCGCATCTACTCGTCAACCTCGACACCCTGGTCAACGGCGAGACGGGCACTTCGCTGATCGCGCTCAACGCCTATTCGGCCGACGCGCGCCGCGCGCTGACCTATTGGTGCGCGCTCGGCGCGATGGCTGGCCTGCTGACGATCGTGTTCTTCCTGCTGCGCAGTCCGCTCGGCGCGGCGATCCAGGCGATCCGCGACGACGAAGAGGCGGCCGAATCGGTCGGCGTGCGCGTCGAGCGCGCCAAGCGCCTCATCTTCGTCCTGGCCGCGTTCGGCGCCGCGCTCGCCGGGGCGCTGTGGGTCGCGACCGCGATCACCTTCCAACCGAAGACCTATTTCAGCCCCCAATGGACCGCCTACATGATCTTCATGGCGCTGGTCGGGGGCCTGGGAACCTTCGAGGGCGCCATCCTCGGCGCCGTGGCGTTCTTCGCCATCGAAGCCTGGTTCGGCGCCGCCGGCGTCTGGTATCTCGTCGGGCTCGGCGCGACGGCGCTGGTTTTTGCGCTTGCGCTGCCGCGCGGCGTCTGGGGCTGGGTCGAGGACCGCACCGCGCTGCGTCTGCTGCCGATCGGCTATCGAGTCAATTTCAACGAGGCCGGTTCCGCCGATCGCGGCGGCGCGGCGAAATCCGCGGCGCCTGACGCGCCCTAAAAGCTACGCGAGGCGGCGCGAGCGCCGTCCGGTTCAAAGGGAGGAACACAGCATGAAAATCGATTTTCTCATTGACGGCGCGGCGGTCGGCGCGGCAAGCGGCGCGACCTTCGCGCGCCACGATCCCGTGACGGGAAAGATCGCGACCGAGGCCGCCGCCGCCGGTCTCGCCGACGTCGCGAAGGTCGTGGAGGCGGCTTCGCGCGCCTTCCCGGCCTGGTCGGAGACCGGCCCCGGCGAGCGGCGCGCGCTGCTGCTCGAAGCCGCCGACCTTTTGGAGACCCGCGTCCCCGACTTCGCCAAACTGATGACCGAAGAGATCGGCGCGACCGGCCCGTGGGCCGGCTTCAACGTCCAATTCGCGGCCAGCATGCTGCGCGAGGCCGCCGCGCTGACGACGCAAATCCTCGGCGAAGTGATCCCCGCCGACAAGCCCGGCGTCCTCTCGCTGGCGGTGCGCCAGCCCGCCGGCGTCGTGCTCGGCATCGCGCCGTGGAACGCGCCGGTCATTCTCGGCGTCAGGGCGATCGCCGCGCCGATCGCGTGCGGCAACACGGTGATCCTGCGTTCCTCTGAAGCGTGTCCCGGCACGCATCGTCTGATCGTCCAGACGCTCAACGACGCGGGCTTCCCCAAGGGCGTCGTCAACGTCGTCTCCAACGCGCCGGCCGACGCGCCCGAAGTGGTCGCGGCGCTGATCGCCCATCCCGCGGTCAAGCGGGTCAGTTTCACCGGCTCGTCGAAAATCGGCAAGGTGATCGCCAAGCTCGCCGCGGAACATCTGAAGCCCGTGCTGCTCGAACTCGGCGGCAAGGCGCCGCTCGTCGTGCTCGACGACGCCGATCTCGACGCGGCGGTCGACGCCGCGGTGTTCGGGGCGTTCGCCAACCAAGGACAGATCTGCATGTCGACCGAGCGGCTGGTGGTCGACGCCTCGGCCGCCGACGCCTTCGTCGACAAGCTCGCCAAGCGCGCCGCCGCCCTGCCCTGCGGCGATCCGCGCGGCCCAGTCGTGCTCGGGTCGCTGGTCAATCTCGCCGCGGCCGAACGCATGGACGCGCTGATCGCCGACGCCGTCGCCAAGGGCGGCAAAGTCGTCGCCGGCGGCAAGCGCAACGGCGCGATCGTCGAGGCGACGATCATCGACCATGTGACGCCGCAGATGCGCATCTACGGCGAGGAATCCTTCGGTCCGGTCAAGCCGGTCGTTCGCGTCAATGGCCAGGACGAGGCGATCCGCGTCGCCAACGACACCGAATACGGCCTGTCGGCGGCGGTGTTCAGCCGCGACGTGCGGCGCGCGATGGCGGTCGCCAAGCGACTGGAGACCGGCATCTGTCACATCAACGGCCCGACCGTGCACGACGAGGCGCAGGCGCCGTTCGGCGGCGTCAAGGCTTCCGGCTATGGGCGCTTCGGCGGCAAGGCGGTCATCGCCGAGTTCACCGAGCTGCGCTGGATCACCATCGAAGGTCCGCAGCCCTATCCGTTCTGAGGCGAACGGCGCCGGCGGCGAGAAAGCGGGCGAAAAACTTTCGCCCGCGATCTTGCGGCCCTTCTGTCGAGGCGCCCCGGCGGACGCTCCGCGGTCATCGGCCGGGAAGGCGGGCCGCGGCATCGCCGCCATCGATCGGTTCACGGTCACCGACGACGCCTGCCTCGGCGTCAAACTGCTGCGCATCGCCGAACCGACGCGTTTCGAAATGTGCGTCGCGACCAAGCGCGATGCGCCGCGGTCGCTGCACGTCGAATAGTTCATCCGGCGCCTGGGCAGCGAAATGACGGCCGTCGGCTCGCCCACGGCCGGCCTTCCCGGGCTGTCAAGAGCGGGCGGCAAATGAACATGATGTTCAATTCGTATGACAAAATAATAATTGAGTTGCGTCGTGGCTGGCGTATGTTCGCCCGGCGGAGGCGCCGCCGCTGAGCGCGGCGGCCATGAAAGTCGGCGGTTTGCAGAGGTGTCCATCATGATCGAGGCTCAGGCGCATCGCAGTCGACACGCCCTGCTCGGCCTCATCGGCGCCCCGATCGGGAGTTCGGCTTCGCCGGCCATGCACGAGGCGGCCGGCGACGCCCTCGGCATTCGATGCCATTACCAATTGATCGAGATCGCCGACGCCGACCGCGTCGAACTCGGACGGCTGCTCTACGGGGTCCGGCGCCTCGGCTTTGCCGGCGTCAACGTCACTTATCCTTACAAGGAAGCGGTGGTCGGCCTCCTCGACGATCTGTCGCCCGGCGCGCGCGCCGTCGGCGCGGTCAATGCGATCGTCGTTCGCGAGCAGCGCCTCATCGGCCACAACACCGACGCGAGCGGCTTCCGCCGCGCCGTTCGCCCGCTCATCGAGAGTTCGGGACGCGGCGCGGTCGCGCTTCTCGGCGCGGGCGGCGTCGGCAAGGCGATCGCCTATGCGCTCGCCGAACTCTCGGTCGCCGACATTCGCGTCTTCGACGCGGACTCGGGCAAGGCCGCGGCGCTCGCGGCGCTCGTCGGAACGCGGGCGAAAGCGACCCCTTGCGCGTCCGTCGCGCAGGCGGTCGAGGGCGCGGTCGGGCTCGTCAACGGCACGCCCGTCGGCATGACGCCGAACCGCGACGCGCCGGCGCCGGCCGAGCTTCTCCACTCGGGCCTGTTCGTCGCCGACGCGGTCTATTCGCCGCTCTGGACGCCGCTGCTGCTGAGCGCTAGAGCGGCGGGCGCACGGGTCATGACGGGACGCGATCTGGCCGTCTACCAGGCGGCGGACGCGTTCGAACTCTTCACCGGCGCGAGTCCATCGATCGAAGTTATGGGCGCGGCCTTCGACGCCATTATGGAAGCCAGGGATGGCGCCGCCGGCGCAGCCTGAAAAGCGGCTGGAAGATCAGCCAACACAGGGAGGAGCAGATGAAATATGTCTTGATGGCGGGCCTCGTCCTGCTGACCGCCGCCTTCGCGGCGCCGGCGTTGGCGCAGGACATCCAGCTCGTCGACGTGGCGGAGCTTTCCGGCGGCGGGGCGACGGTCGGCACCAACTTCAAGAACGGCGTCGATCTCGCGGTCGAGGAAATCAACGCCGCAGGCGGCATTCTCGGACACAAAATCGTCGTCACCCACGCCGACACGCAATCGAACCCCGGCGTCGCGCGGGCGCAAGTCCAGAAGGCGCTGGACTCGAATCCTTACGTCCTGCTCGGGCCCGGCTATTCCGGGTCGGTCAAAGTGACGGCGCCGCTGGCCGAGGAAGCCGGCGTCACGCAGATCATGGGCGGCGAAGCCGCGGAACTCACGCGCATGGGAAATAAATTCCTGTTCCGCACCTCGTTCGGCCAGCAGTCGAGCATGCCGAAAGCCGCCAAATACATGGCCGAGGACATGAAGGCCAAGAGCGTCGCCGTCGTCTGGGTCAACAACGACTTCGGCAAGGGCGGACGCGACACCATCGAAAAGGAGTTCGACAGGCTCGGCATGAAGGTCGTCGCCGATATTTCGACCGAGGCCGGCCAGGCCGATTTCGCCGCCGACGTCGCCAAGGTGAAGGCCTCCAACGCCGACGCCGCGTTCGTCTATCTCAACGAGGAAGAGAGCGCGCGCATCCTCAAGGAGTTCAAACGACAGGCGGTGACCACGCCGCTGATGGGCGAAACGACGCTGGTCGGCCAGAAAGTCATCGAGCTCGCGGGCGACGCGGCCAACGGCGCGCGCGCCCATGTCGGCCTGACCACCGACGCGCCGATCGACTCCATTCGCGCGTTCCGTGAGCGGTTCGTCAAGAAGCATAACTACGTCCCGGACCACAACGGCATCAAGGGCTATCTCGCGATCTATATGATCAAGGCCGCCACCGAGAAAATGGGCAAGGTCGATCCCAAAGGCGTCGCCGACGCGCTGCACGGGCTCACCATCAAGGCCGCCGATCAGCCGGGCATCCTGATGGACGTGACCTTCGACGAGAACGGCGACATCGATCGGCAGGGCTTCCTCGTCGAAGTCGAAAACGGCAAGCAGGTCATCAAGCAGATCCTGCCCAAGCTGCACTGAGACGGCGACCGGGACGGGCCGTCCTCGCCTCATGCGGACCGGCGGAGGGGGAGCCGCATGTCCAGTTTGTTCGACTTGGTGATTTCCGGCCTCGCCACCGGCGCCATCTACGCGCTGGTGGCGATCGGCTTCACGCTGCTCTGGCAGACTTCGCAGACGATCAATTTCGCCCAAGGCGAATTCGCGATGCTGCCGGCGTTTCTGATGCTTGCCGTCGGGCGCACGGGCGCGCCGTTTTGGCTCGCGATCATCCTCGGCGCGCTCCTCTCGGTCGCGATCCTCGGGATCGCGTTCAAGAAGCTGCTCGTCGATCCGATGTTGCGCCACGGCGTGCTGCCGCTCGCCATCGCGACGATGGCGCTTTCGGTCGCGATGAAAGAATCGGTCAAACAGTTCTTCAGCGCCGAGGCGCAGCCGTTCCCTTCGATCGCGCCGTCAGGCTCGGTTTCGATCTTCGGCTCCGAGGTCTCCTTGCAGAGCTTCGGCGTGTTCGCGTTCGGCCTCGCCGCGGTCATCGGCCTCAACCTGTTTCTCGAGCGAACCTCGACCGGGCGGCAGATGCAGGCCGCGGCGCAAAACCCGACGGTCGCCCGCATCGTCGGCGTTCCGGTCGAGCGAATGATCATGCTGACCTTCGTCATCAACGCGGCGCTGGTCGCGCTCGCATCGCTGCTGGTGACGCCGATCTATCTGGCCAAGTTCTCCTCCGGGGAAACGCTCGGCCAAGCCGCCTTCATCGCCGCGATCGTGGGCGGCTTCAATCAGGTCCGCGGCGCGATCATCGGCGGGCTCGCCATTGGCGTGCTCGACAATCTCGCCGCCGCCTACGTCTCGACGCAATACCGCGCGGCGGTTTCGCTGGCTCTTCTGATCGTCATCATCCTGTTCCGACCCGAGGGGCTGGTCGGACGATCCGAGGAGCGGACGGTATGACGCGCGCGCATCGACTGCTGGCGATCGCGATCGGCGCGGGCGTGGTTGCGGCGCTCGTTTTCGCTCCCCTGTCGCTCAACCGATACGGGCTCTACATCCTGAGCCTTTGGTCGGTGATGTCGATCGCGGCCATCGGCCTGAACCTGACGCTCGGTTACGCCGGCCAGGTGTCGCTCGCCCAGGGCGCTTTCGTCGGCATCGGCGCTTACGCCGCGGCGATCATGACGGTCGACGGCCTGCCGCTGAGCCTGGCGGTCGCGACCGCCGTCGCGCTCTGCTTCGTCGTCGGCTGGCTGCTCGGCTATCCCGCGCTGCGGGTGCAGCATCATTATCTCGCCTTCGTCACGCTCGCCTTTTCGACGCTCGCGTTTCTGGTCTTCCGCAACGAGGAATGGCTGACCAACGGCGTCTACGGCATCAGCGGCGTCCCGCGGCCACACATTTTCGGCCTGTCGACGACCCCGCCGCTGCGCTTCTACTACCTTTGTCTGTTCACGCTCGGCGTCGTCACCCTCGCGTGTTGGCGCCTCGTGCGTTCGCCCTGGGGCCGCGCTTTCGTGGCGCTGCGCGAAAACCCGATGCGCGCGCTGTCGCTCGGCGTCGACACCCGGCGCTATACGCTGATGGCCTTCGCCATCGGTTCGGCGCTCGGCGGGCTCGCGGGCGCGCTCTATGCGCCGCTCGCCGAATTCGTCGATCCGACTTCCTTCACGCTTTCGCTGTCGCTGAATCTCCTGATGATGGTGATCATCGGCGGGTCTGGGTTCTTTTTCGGACCTTATCTCGGCGCGATGACCGCCGTTCTGCTGCCCGAATGGCTGCGTATCGCCGAAGGGTACTATCTCATCGTCTACGCCCTGTTGGTGATGGGGCTGCTGATCTACTCGCCGACCGGCATTTTAGGGATTCTCGACCGCTATCTTCGCGACCGCAGCGCCAAGGCCGCTTCGGCCCTGCACGCGGCGGCCGGGGCCAGCCTGCCCGACGAGACCGCCTCATGACCCGCGTTCTCGAAGTAGCGAACTTGAGGAAACGCTTCGGCGGCATCGCCGCGGTCGACGGCGTGAGCTTCCACGTCGACGAGCGCGAGATCCTCGGCATCATCGGTCCCAACGGCTGCGGCAAGTCGACGACCTTCAACTGCATCCTCGGGCAGCTCGCGCCGACCGAGGGCGAGGTGAAGCTCGACGGCAAAGTCGTCACCGGCATGCGGCCCTCGCAACTGAACAGGCTCGGGGTGAGCCGCACGTTCCAACTGCTGCAAGTGTTCCCGCAACTCTCGGTGCGCGAGAATCTCATTCTCGCCGGGCAGGAGCACAAGGGCACGATGCTTTCGCGCCTGTTCGGCCCGCCCGACGCGGGACTCGGCGCGACGGCCGATCAGATGATCGGCTTCTTCAAGCTCGGCCATCTCGCCGACGTTCCTGCCGGCGGCCTCTCCTACGGCCAGCAGAAGCTGCTCGACGCCGCCATGGCGTTCATGGCCGGCCCGCGCCTCGTGCTGCTCGACGAACCGGCCGCCGGCGTCAACCCGACGATGCTCGCCGACCTCAAGGAGCGGCTGCGGGCGATCAATCGCGCGCAGGGCGCGACCTTCGTAGTCATCGAGCACAACATGGAGTTCGTCATGTCGCTATGCACGCGCGTCGTGGTCATGGCCGAAGGAAAAGTGCTCGCCGAGGGACCGCCGGACAAGGTCCGCTCCGATCCCGCGGTCATCGAAGCCTATCTCGGCCATTGAGGGACGCGCGATGAACGACGCCATTCTCGAAGTCGAGGGCCTCGTGGGCGGCTACGGCAAGATGACGATCCTCAACGGCGCCTCGTTCAAGGCGCCGAGAGGTTCGATCACGACGGTGATCGGCCCCAACGGCGCCGGCAAGTCCACCGTGTTCAAGGCGATCTTCGGGCTGCTCAGACTGCGCGCGGGCGCAATCGTGTTCGACGGCAAGGACGTGACAGGACAAACGCAGCGCCAGCTCATCAACGCCGGCGTCTGTTATGTGCCGCAGGGACGCAACATCTTCCCCGAGCTATCCGTGCGCCACAATATCGAACTCGGCCTCGTCGCCGCGCCGAGGGCGATCCGACATGCCGGCCATCGCGTCGAGGCCGCCCTCGATCGCTTTCCCGTGTTGCGCAGAAAAGCCGGCCAGCAGGCTTCGACCTTGTCCGGCGGCGAGCAGAAGCAGCTCGAGATCGTGCGCGGCCTGCTGCTCGATCCCAAGCTGGTGCTGATCGACGAGCCCTCGATCGGCCTGTCGCCTCTGCTGGTGCAGCAGACTTTCGACATGCTGAAGGAGTTGCGCGACCGCGGCG
>Ga0326727_10025252_pt1 | contig 11158 bp, 10 predicted proteins | sample MB2enrmetagenome_FD_207643 | JGI IMG/M metagenome (GOLD analysis project Ga0326727, IMG submission 207643) | Lab enriched peat soil microbial communities from McLean, Ithaca, NY, United States - MB29MY | ecosystem: Environmental > Terrestrial > Soil > Wetlands > Peat | place: USA: New York... | reverse complement strand
TCGCCAATCCTACTCCCATCGCCTCCTGCCTACCGCCCTGACGCGGGGTGGAGCAGCCCGGTAGCTCGTCAGGCTCATAACCTGAAGGCCGCAGGTTCAAATCCTGCCCCCGCAACCAGCCTTACCTGTCCCGCCCCCGCGCCGCCCGGCCGGGGGCGATTTTCTTTGCTCAGCGCCAAAATCCCCGCCAGCTCGCCGACGAGCTCGATCGCCAGTTCCCCGTCCTGCGGGATGAGTCGGATCGTCTCGATCATCGCGCGCAGCGCCGGGATCGGCGCTGGTCGTCGAGGCGTGAAGCGGCGCGGGGTCCGAACGCCGATCGGAGTCGCAACCTGCTGATTGACTTTGCTTCGGCCGGGTCGATCTTCGACGCTTGTTCACACTCGCTCCGGCGCAACCGAAATGCGGCCCGTCATAGTCGGATGAAAGCGACGGAAATCATCGGCGTCGCCCGCGCGCTCCCCGCGGCGCGCGCTTTCGAGAAGCCGACCTTCATCGGCCGCGGGTTGGCGGCGAGCCTATCTGACCAAGGAGGCCCCGGAGACGTTCGAACGGCGTCTGAGATGCGAACGCCAGGGCGTCGCTAACGCGCCCAACTCGACCGTTCAGCCGTCCGCCAACCCGGACAGCTTGTCGGGGGCGCGGATGACAATGCGCCGGCGCCCGCTTTCGACAAGGCCGGACTTCTCCCATGCGCTCAAGATGCGGCTGACGGTGTGCAGGGTCGTGCCGGTCATTTCAGCCACGTCCTGCCGACTGATGGGGAAGGCGATCTCGACCCCGTTGTCGGTCTTGCGGCCCGACTGATTGGCCAGCCTCAGCAGAGCGTGGGCGATACGGCGCTCGACTTGCTCGGTCGATATCTCGACGACGCGCGTGTGGGCGTCTTGCAGGCGCGACCCAACCGACTGCAGCACATTGCAGGCGAGCGCAGGGTTGCAGGCGACAATCCGCGGCCAGGCGGACGAAGGCCAGGCGACGACGACGCTGTCGACCATCGCGACGACGGTCGCTGGGTAGACGCCGAGCCCGATCGCGACCGCCACGCCGAAGAATTCGCCAGGCGAAATATAGCGCACCACCACCTGTTGGCCATCTTGAGTTGTCTTGGCGACCTGAAGATGTCCGCTGAGCAGCAGGAAAAACGACCGCGCTTCGCGGCCTTGTTCGAATACGGCGGCGCCTTTCGCCGTCAAGGTCGAGCGCGCATCGCGCGCAATGTCCTTCAGTTCGGCGGGGGTCAGCCCGGCAAAAGCCGGCAACCTGCTCAACACGCTCGCATCGATTTGAGCCATGTCCTTGAAGGCGCGCGAGGACTTCATCGGGGCGGACGGTAGCAAGAAACCGACTCGAGCGCGACCCGGTCACACGGGCGGCGCCGCCGCATACGCGCTTGCCGTTGTCGGTTGGCTTGTTCCGCCCCGAACAACGCCGGTCGTTCGGCGGATCAATCGCTCCGTTGTTTGTCGCGGCACAACGTCGGCGATTTTCACGGCACGTAGAAGGCCCGAGGTCTCGTTTCCAATCGATATACCCGGAACACAAGAATAGGACGCGAAGTCAATGTATTGCTATCAGTGCGAGCAGACCACGAACGGCGTTGGCTGCACGACTTCTGGGGTCTGCGGCAAGTCGCCGGAAGTCGCCGATCTCCAAGATGCGCTGGTCCACGCGGCCAAGCGGCTGGCGAGCGGCGTCGCGGCGCTGGACCCGGCCGCCCGCCCGGCGGCGATCGCGCCGCTGCTTGAAAGAGCCCTGTTCGCGACGGTCACCAACGTCAATTTTGATCCGCAGCCGCTCCTGGAGCTCGTGCGCGAGCTCGTTGCGGCTGCCGGCCCCGCCGCCGGAATCGTCGAGGGATCGGACCTCGCCGCGCTCATTGCCTGGGCCAAGGACTCGAGCCTCGAAGCGCGCAAAGCCGCGCTCGGCGACGACGTCGCCGGTTTGCAGGAACTGCTGCTCTACGGGCTGAAGGGCATCGCCGCCTACGCCCATCACGCCCGCCAGATCGGGCGAACCGACGCCGGCGTGGATGCTTTCATGGTCGAGGCGCTGTCGCGGCTGGATGGCGGCGAAAGCGACGCCTCCCAGCTCCTCGCCCTCAACCTGCGCTGCGGCGAAGCGACCGTCGCCGTGCTGGCCCTGCTGGACGGCGCCCACGCCAGCGCTTTCGGCAAACCGACGCCGACGCCCGTGCTGATGGGACACGTTCCCGGCAAGGCGATCCTCGTCTCCGGCCACGACATGGTCGATCTCGAAGCGCTGCTGCAACAGACCGAGGGCAGGGGCGTCAACGTCTACACCCACGGCGAGATGCTGCCGGCGCACGGTTATCCCGAGCTGAAGAAATACCCGCATCTGGTCGGCCACTTCGGCGGCGCCTGGATGCGCCAACAGCGCGAATTCCCCCAGTTTCCCGGCGCCATCTTGCTGACCACCAATTGCCTGCAGCAGCCGCTCCCGACCTACGCCGGCCGGCTGTTCACCCGCGATCTGGTGGGGTGGCCGGGCATTGCCCACATCGCCGACCGCGATTTCTCCGATCTCATTGCGGCGGCGCTCGCCGCGCCAGGCTTTAGCGATGAAGTCCGCCATGACGAACATTGGGTTGGCTTTGGCCACGACGCCGTGCTGGGCGGCGCCGATCAGATCATCGAGGCGGTCAAACGCGGCGAGATCAAGCGCTTCGCGCTGGTCGGCGGTTGCGACGGGTCGGAAGGGCAACGGTCATATTACACGGATCTGACCAAGAAGATGCCGAAGGACTGGGTCGTCCTGACGCTGGGTTGCGGCAAGTTCCGGGTTATCGGCCATGACTACGGGACCGTCGCCGGCCTGCCGCGCCTGCTCGACATGGGGCAATGCAACGACGCATTCTCCGCGGTCAAAGTCGCGCTGGCGCTCGCGGACGCTTTCGGATGCGGCGTCAACGATCTTCCGCTTTCGATCATTTTGTCGTGGTTCGAGCAGAAGGCGGTCTGCATCCTGCTGGCGCTGCTGCATCTCGGCGTGAAGAACATCCGCATTGGGCCGAGACTGCCGGCCTTCGTCTCGCCGGCGGTGCTCAAGATCCTCGTCGATCGTTTCGCTCTGACGCCGATCGGCGCCGTTGACAGCGACCTGAAGGCCATGTCGACGGCGGCTTGATAGACTCCGATGCAGCGTCGATCGTTCTCGAATGGCGATTGATCGTGCGGAGTCGGGTTTTCGCGGCAATTGCGAGACGCACTCGGCGCGAACCGGCGACACATCGGCGCCGTCCCGCGAGCACGGCGCCGATTTTGGGTAAGCTCAGACGCAATGAAGGGAATCGATCGAGCCCGTCAGTTCCCTTCTGCGCCGTTCTCTTGCGCCGCGAGCCAAAACCGCTTTCGGGAAACGCGGTCTGTCGGTCTTCAGGCAAAACAGAGCGAAAAACCGCAACGTCCCCGGTCATGCAGGCGGTCGCCAACTCGCGCCTAGAATGCCGCCGGCGGCGACTGTAACGCGCCCGCTTCGCCCGCCGTAACGGCGCGCGTTGTTTCGCCGTCGCGCCAGCGGTAAAATCTTTCCCGCGGGACTGAGGACGGGCCGCCCCGCCGGCAGCGATCCTATGCGCCACGTCCTCACAGCCGCGGCGAACGCGGCGCGCGCAATTTGCGTCTGTCCTGTCCCTCGCCGTTTGTCCCGAATCTTCACGGCCCTTGTGGCGTCGGCGATCCTCGCCGCCTTCGCCGCGCTGCCCGCCGCGGCGGGCTCGGACGCCGCGCCGAGCGACAACGCCAGCTTTGAACACGTGATCCAGCGCGTGCTCGCCAAAGGCAAGCGCGGCTACATCGATAATTCCACTTCGAGAATGCTGGGGCTCAATCCGCCCCGCGACGCCACAAACGATTGCGTTTCTCGGGTATTCAACAACGACGATGACAGTCTCCGGCATCGATTCTCTGTGATCGAAGACAGCCGCGGCGCTGTGCTGGCGCTCACGGAGATGAGGGCCAGCCGACAAACCTACTATGCCGCCGACGCCGCCGACCATTTGCTGGCCGCCGTCCAAGGCACGAGCGCCAAAGACGCCCACGCGCTTCCGCTGTCGGCGGCTAAGGCCGGTTTCGAGCAAGAGAAGACCTACTGGGTGAAGACGCTCGGCGACGAGAACTAGGGACGGCCCCCGGAAGCGGACGGGCGAGTCATGACGAACGCGACCAAGACCCTCATGCTGGCGGCGTCGCTCACGGCGCTGAGCGCCAACGCCGCGCCGGCTCTCACGCTGGCGCAGCCGATCGGGATCGGCGCGACCGGCGACGTCCAGCCGATCGCCGCGACGACTGAGAAAAAGCGCCTCGCCAAACGCGCGCCCGCCGCGCCGACGGGCCCGTGCACTAAGGCGGCGGGCGTCTGGGCTGGTACACGAACAGCGACGTCGTCATCCGGCCGGACGGAACCGCCGCCAAGCCGGGCGCCGGGGCGACAGGCTCGGCGACGTGCAGCGGCGACCAGGTCGCCATCCAATGGAGCGACGGCTTCACCGACCAGATGACCCTGTCTGCCGACGGCGCGCAGATGACGAAGTCCGGTCTGTTGCTGCCGCTGACCATCTCGCGCAGGAGCGCGAGCGCCCCGCCGGCTGAAGCGACGACGGCGACGGTCAATCCGCCCACGCCGGCGCCGTCGGAAGGGCCGGAAGCCTCAGCCGGAACGCCGCAGAAGAGCGACGCCCATGCGAATCCCGCGGCGGCGAAGGGATCGGCGTGCAGGCGGCTCGCCGGCGCTTGGTCGCTGAGCGGAACCGAGATTGACATCCGCCCGGATGGCTCGGCCTTCGCGCCGACGAGCGGCGCCAAGGCGACTTTGGAGTGCGGCAAGGACAACGTGATCTTCCATTGGGACGGATGGTGGGGCGACCGGACCTACGCGCTGTCGGCCGACGGCAATACGATGTCGCAGGCGGGCCTCATCCCGGTGCAGATCGTCCGCACGTCGACGACCGCGCCCGGCGAAACGGCGACGGCGACGAAGCCTGGGAAAGCCGGGTCGCGCCAGCGGCTGGTCGGCGTCTGGTCGACGCTCGGCGGCAGCATGATCATCCGGCCGGACAGCTCGGCGCACTTTCCTGGCGACCTGGGAACCTTGGAGCTGATGACCGCAGCCATGACCTGCAACGGCCAGAGCGTGGTCTTTCACTACCGCTGGGGAGACGGGGGCGACCAGCCGTTCACTCTGTCGGCCGACGGCAATCAGCTGAACCCGACCGAGGCTTTTCAGGCGGCGTGGACGCGCGCCTCGACGACGATCCCGCCTGGACAGGAGGGCCCGGCGGTGTCGCCGACCGTCGTGCCGGCGAATCCCTTGGACACGAATGGATTCTTCTAAGCAGACTTCGATCGCGCGAGATCTGGCGACGCGCGGCGCCGCGGCCGGCGGCGGATGACGCCGACGCACCTGGCGCTGTCCCAGGCTCAATAGCCGCGAGGCGTCGACGGGCGGGGGCTGGACCACATCATCAAGAGATGGCGAGCGATGTCGATGATCAAGACGCTCTTGCGATCGGCGCTGGTGGCGATTTCGCTCGGCGCGGCGGCCGTCGTGGCGCGGGGGGCGGAATCGAATTGCTACGTTGCGCCCTATGATCCGAATCTGCACGGGACGTTCGAGATCTGCTCGAACGGCGCCGGCCCGTCGATTTGTCGGCTCTGCCAACAGGGCATCTGCCCAGTCGTCAGTTGCAGCGGCAAGCCCGCGGTTTCCGAGCAGCCGCCGACCGCGCCGCCGCTCGCCGCGAAACCTCCACCGCCGATGACGACGCCGCCTCCGGGTCAAGCCCATAGGCGCTAAAATAACCTCTTGACCGCTGGAATCGTGCAAGATTCAAGAGTCGGATGAAAACCGATTCGCTCCTGAACGAGGACTGGTCCAGCGTCGTTTCCCGGCTTGGCGGAGCGACCGCGCTGGACGTCGCCGCGCGCGCCGCCAGAGCCTTTGTGCGCCCGCGCGAGATTTGCAGCGCCGTGGACCTGTTGCGGTTGATTCTGGCTTATTGTCTCGGCCGCCGAGGTCTGCGCGCGACCGCGGCCTGGGCCGCCGCCGCGCGGCTGGTCGATGTCTCCAATCCCGCCATTTTGTACCGGCTTCGCCAATGCGGCGACTGGCCGACGCTGTTGATCGGCCAGACGCTGGCGGCGTCTGTTCCGGCGCGATGTGAAGGACGGCTGATCCGCCTCGTCGACGCCACGACGGTCGCGAAGTCGGGCCCAGAGGCCAGGAAGCACAACCGGCTCTGGCGCATCCACGCCGCGTTCGATCTCCCCATCGAGCGGTTCGGCGGTTTCGAACTGACCGACGAGCACGGCGGCGAACGCCTGGATCGGCTGCCGGTGGTGAAAGGCGAAATTCGCATCGGCGACCGCGCTTATTCGCAACCCCCGCGTATCGCCGGCGTGCTGGATCAAGGCGGCGACATCGTCGTTCGCACGGGCTGGCGCAACCTGCGCTGGCTGGACGCTTTGCGAAAGCCGGTCGATCTGCACACGATGCTGGGCGAGGCGGGCGAACGCGTCGACCGTGCGATATGGATCGCGTGCAAGGGCCGTTCCCCGCTCGCGCTCCGACTGATCGCGGTTCCAAAGTCCGACGCGGCGGCTGAAGCCGCGCGGCGCGCGGCGCGCCGGCAGGGCCGCAAATCCGGCTATACGCCGTCGCGAAAAACACTGGACGCCGCCAGCTGGTTCATCCTGGTCACGTCGCTGCCGGCAGAAACCTCTTCCACCGAAGACGTGCTCGACCTGTACCGTTTGCGATGGCGCATCGAGCTCGCGTTCAAGCGATTGAAGAGTGTGATCGGCCTCGAGAAGCCTCCCGGCGTCGACGAACGGTCGGCGAAGCCATGGGTGCTTGCGCACTTACTGATGATTCTGTCGCTCGAGCCGGTGGTCGACGGGCTCGAGGACTCTCCCCACTGGGCACACGCCGCCTGACCAGACCCGGCGCATGGCGCGTCCTCGAGCAACTGGCGGCTTCCTTCATCCAGGCCGTCATTCCGCAACCCGCCATCGCGCAGTTGGCGCCGCTTGCCCACGCACTCAGGCGCCATTGGCACGAGCCGCCGCGAAAAAAGCGACGATATCAGCACATGTCGCGGCTATTTTAGCGCCTATGGGGCTTGACCCGGGGGGTTGCTCGCAATGACGGCGAAGACGATTCGACTTGGACGCATCATGCTCCGGCGCCAATTCGCCATGCCGTCTCCGCCCCATGAAAACCGGCGGCAATGTCTTTCGCCCGCTGGTTGCTGCGCCGGTTCCCAAGCAGCGCGGCGGCGGCTTGACCGGCGCCCGCTCGGCAGGGAGCGCCGCCGACCTCATGGAAGCCTCTTATTTCCGAAGTTTTGCCGCAGTCAACGGCCTTCGGCCGCCGGAGGCGGCGCGCGAAGCGCGCCATTGACTGCGGCAAAACTTCGGAAGTTCATGCTTCCATAAGGTCGACGGCTTGGTGGGTGGCGGAGAGGGGTGGGGGCGGCTTCGGGCGAAAAATTCCGGCTCCGACCGCGGAGTGGGAATTGTGCAATTCAGACCAATGGTACCGGAATGACGTCGATGGGCGCGAAGCGGCCGAAGGCGAATGCCAATTCTTGGCCGGCTGACCGGCGGCTTCTGGCAATCAAGATGTTGAAACGGATGTTCGACGGGCACGAGTCGAACGGCATGGCTCGGCCCCGACCCCAGGGTATGACCGCCGCCGCGCCCGCCGCCGCCGACGGGCCGGCCACCGCGGGTCAGCGCTTTCCGAGCAACTTCCGGCCGAGCCAGGACGTGGACTTCACCGCGTCGCCCTCGGCGATGAGGGCCCGCAGGTCGGCCATCGCGCCAGCGTCGAGCAAGGTCTCGATGCCTTGGAGGAATTCGACACTCGAGCGCAGCGCGCCCTGGCCGTCCTCCCGATAGGGATACTGGTCCATAGAGTACCAACCCTCGTACCCGATCTCTCGCAGCCAGAAGAGCAATTCGACGAACTCGACGAAGTGCACGGAGCCGACGATCATGTCGTCGTCCCAAGAGCGGTAATTGTCGTTGAAGTGGAGGTGGAAGAGCTTGCGGCCGTAGTCCGTGAGGAAGACCGCTGATTCCGCGATATTCTCCCCGGCGACGAAAGCGTGACCCGTGTCCACCGTAACGCCGACGTTCGGCTGACCCGTCTCCTTGGCGACGAGGAGGGTGTCCGCCGCGCGGGCCCACGTGGAGTGGGTGCGCGGCTCCTTGGGCTTGTACTCCAGGGAGAACCGAATATCGGGATAGGCCTTCGCCAGCCTGGTGACCGCATCGATCGTGTAGCGGCGCTCCGCCACGTAGTCCGACTGGAAGGGATAGTCGTATCCGTCCTGGCCCGGCCAGAGATTGATGAGTGGGCACTTAAGGACCCGGGCGATTTCGGCGGCCGCGCAGGACTCCTCGTAGGCCTGGGTTCGGACGGCCGGGTCCTTCGCGGTGAAGGCCCCCTTGCCCCAGCGTTTCTGCGAGAAATGGTCGGGGATGATGGATACGCAGGAAAGACCGTTCTTCGCCAGGAGGTCGCCGATCTCATCCACAGTGTCCCGAGTGACGTCCCAGGTCCCCACGAGTTCAACCCCCGTGACGCCAGGAATGGCCGCCGCCTGTCGGATCATCTCGGCTTTGGGCGGCTGGGTCTTGTAGCCGCTCGAGAGGAAACGGTCGCAGGTGTTCCCGAGGTTGCCGAGGATGATCGAGTACTTGGTCATGGACTGCCTTCCTTGCCGTCCGGTGCGACGGCCTACCTAAGGCGCCGCACGCTGCGGCGTTCGACGAGTGTTCCGCCGATCAGGACCTTGACCGAGGGAAGGCTCGCCTCGCCGCGGACCCGAGCGACGACGAGCTGCACGGCCATGCGTCCGATCTGGGCCTTGGAAACCCGGATGGTGGTGAGGGGTGGGTCGACGACGGCGGAGAGCGGCAGATCGTCGAAGCCGACGACGGAGAGATCCTCCGGCACCGCAATGCCCGCCTCGGCGAAAGCCTTGAGGCACCCGCTGGCGATAATGTCGTTCGCGCAAAGCAGGGCGGTGGGCAGCGATGGATGGCCTGCGAGGATCCCCTGCATGTCCCGCTGGGCCCCGTGGTAGGTCTGGTCGACCGAGAACACCGGCGCGCGGTCCGAATCGAGTCCCAGGGACCGGAGCCCCGCGTAGAAGCCCTCCTCCCGGAGTCGGAAGTTGCGGGTCTCCACCGCGCCCTTCACCAGGCCGATCGAGCGATGCCCCATGTCATGGAGGTGGCGGAGCAGGAGAAAGATCGAGTCCTCGTTGTTCATGTCGACGAAGTCGAAATCGAGGAAATCGTGGTAGGTGTCGATGAAGACCAAAGGTTTGCGCAGGACGGCGAAAGCTTCGACGTCCTCGCGGCTCAATTCCGTGCCCAGGACAATGAAAGCGTCGGCGGCGTTCGCGAGGGCCGCGTCGAGGATGCGCTCGATCGGGGACAGCTTGAAGTTGAGGATCTCGAGGGAGAAACCGGCGTGCTTCGCCCCGTGGCTCAGTCCCTCGACGTATTCGGCGAGGAAGACGTCGTGGTCCCGGTTGACGGTGTGTCCGTGGCGGGCGATGTGGAGGAGGCAGAGCGTTCCTGAGGCGGCAAGTCGCGGCGGAGAGTAGCCGAGTTCGCGAGCCGTCTTGAGGATGCGGTCCCGCAGTTCCTCGCCCGCGCCCGGCTTGTTGTTGAGCACAAGCGACACGGTCGTTGCGGAGACGCCTAACCGCTCGGCGATGTCCCGCATCCGAACGCCCATTTTCCCCCCAATCGACGGCCTCAAAGACAACTTATGGTTGGCGTCGTCGCGCGTCAAGAAAAACTAATCATTTAGTCGCTTGTTTAGTAACGCCGGGGAACGCCGACCGTCGCCTATGGCTGTCGCGCCAGGGACAGGGCTCAACCATCGGAAGCGCTTGGCAGATGGGGCGCAGGCTTGATTTTTCGCTCTTCCTTCAAGGCGTTTTCGCCGTCGCCAAACCCAGGCTGTGGGATCCGTCCTGTCCGCCCCGTGACGTCGGCCGCTCGGCAGTATCGCCGCAACCATCACTTATGCATCACTAAATTTTCTTGACAGGCTTTGAAGCGGCGCCATAGTTGGCCGTCTCTAATTATAACCGGGGAGGAAAAGTTGAAACGAAACTTCGTCACGCTTCTCGCGCTCGCGGCGGCCCTCGTTGTGGCCGCCCCGGTCGCCGCCCAGACCTACGATCCCGCGCAGTTCAAGTCCTCCAAGCCCGAGTCGGCTTGGAAGATCGCCCTCGTCCCGAAGGACGCGACCAACGCGTGGTTCGTCCGCATGGAAGTGGGCGTCAAGCAGTTCGCCAAGGATACGGGGATCAACGCCTTCCAGAAGGGCCCGCCCAAGACCGACGCCGCCATGCAGGCGCAGGTCATCGAGGACCTCATCGCCCAGAATGTCGACGCCATCTGCGTGGTGCCCGTCGATCCTGCCGCCATCGAGCCGGTGCTCGGCGAGGCCCTCTCGAAAGGCATCGTCGTCATCACCCACGAGGGCGCCTCGCAGCAGAACACGCTGTACGACATCGAGGCGTTCTCGAACGAAGGCCTCGGCCAGACCATCATGCAAGAACTGGCCAAGATGATGGGCGAGAAGGGCCTCTACACTACGATGGTCGGCAACGTCACCAACGCGTCTCACAACGAGTGGGCCGACGCCGGCGTCGCCTACCAGAAGGCCCATTATCCGAACATGACCCTGCTCGCGGCCGAGCCGCGCGTCGAGATCATGGACAACCTCGACACCGCGTATCAGCGGGCCAAGGAGCTGTTCAAGAAGTACCCGGACCTCAAGGGCATCTTCGGAACGTCGTCGCTCTCGACGCCGGGCTCCGCCCGCGCCATCGAGGAGCTCGGGCTGAAGGGCAAGGCCTTCGTGACCTCTGTCGGCCTGCCTAACGAGAACAAGGTCTCCCTCAAGAACGGCACCGTCGACGCCGTGCTTCTCTGGGACCCCAAGGACGCGGGCTACGCCCAGCTGGCCATGGCCGCGGCGGTGCTCAGGGGCGACAAGATCGCCAATGGGCTCGATCTCAAGGCGCCGGGATGGACGAGCATGCAGTTCGCTCCCGGCTCGACCAAGGTCCTGCAGGGTAAGGGCTGGATCACGATCACCAAAGACA
>Ga0326727_10025251_pt1 | contig 11158 bp, 8 predicted proteins | sample MB2enrmetagenome_FD_207643 | JGI IMG/M metagenome (GOLD analysis project Ga0326727, IMG submission 207643) | Lab enriched peat soil microbial communities from McLean, Ithaca, NY, United States - MB29MY | ecosystem: Environmental > Terrestrial > Soil > Wetlands > Peat | place: USA: New York... | reverse complement strand
CTCGGGGGTCGGGGACGATGTGGTGCTGGCCTACATCCAGAACTCGCAAGCCCCGTTCAGTCTCACCGCTGACAATGTCCTTTATCTCAAGGACCAAGGCCTGTCGCCACAGGTGACTTCGGCGATGTTGAGCCACGACGGCACATTGCGGGGTCAACCTCAGCAATATGCGCCCGCAGCGCCAGCCCCCGCCATGCAGCCTCCGGTTAGCCCTATGGCCACTGCGCCGACAGCCCCGGCGCAGGTCTATGCGCCAGCCCCGGTCGCCGCTCCCGCCGCTGTCGCCGCGCCGGCACCGGCTTATGTGACGGGCGCGCCGGCCGACGTGAGTTATTTCTACAGTGATCTTTCGCCCTATGGCACCTGGGTTAACCTGGAAGGTTACGGCTGGTGCTGGCAACCGCGCGCTGTTGTTGTTTCTCCCGGCTGGCGGCCCTACTGCGATGGCGGCTACTGGGTTTACAGCGATGCTGGCTGGTATTGGCAGTCCACCTATTCCTGGGGCTGGGCGCCGTTCCACTATGGGCGGTGGTATATGCATCCGCACTGCGGTTGGGTCTGGACGCCGGATCGAGTCTGGGGGCCGGCCTGGGTGACCTGGCGGACGGGCGGCGACTGTTGCGGCTGGGCGCCCCTGCCGCCGCATGCCGAATTCGGTGTGGGTTTCGGCTGGCGCTTCAACGGCGTTTCTGTTGGGGCGAGCTTCGACTTCGGCCTGGGGGTCAACGCCTTCGCGTTCGTCTCCTTTGGCGACTTCTGCAGCCACGATATCCACCACAACTGCCTGCCGCCGGCCCGGATCAACACCATCTATAGGCAGACGACTATCGTCAACAACTACGTTGTGAACAACAACACGATCGTGAATCGAGGCGTTCCCATCGAGCGCGTGTCCTCCGCTTCCCGCACCCCCGTCCCCCGAGCGACCGTGCGCGACTTGCCCGCGGGCGGGGCTCGGGTAGCCGACCGAACGGGGTCGGTGGTCTATCGGCATCAGCTCCAGGCGCCGGCCCGACCGGTCAACATGGTTGCCCAGAGGGTGGATGCGCAGCATCCGGCCATTCAGCACGGCCCGATCACGCCCGTCAGCACCGGTCGTCCGTCCGCCCTCCGCAGCGGCGCCCCGGCTTCGACCACCACCCTGCGCCAGCCAGCAACGCAAGCGCCCAGAACCTCGCCCGGGTCGAGCGGCGCGAAGCCCGCTTCGTCTCCACAGTACCAGGCGCCCCAGAGGACCTATCAGCCCGCGTCCACAGCGCCTGCCGTCGCAACGTCCAGGACGACTTCAGACTGGTCCAGCAGCGCGAAACCCGCGTCCTCGCCGCAATACCAGTCAACCCCCAGGACATCCCAGCCGGCGCCCACAGCGCTCCCCGCGACGGCAGCGCCGCGGGCACCCGAGGATTGGAAGCAAGGGAGCCGGGTGGCACCCGGCTACCGGTCCGACACGGGGTTGCCGGCTTATACCACCCCTCGCACGCCTGTTCAAACCAGGCCCACGACAGGGCAGACATCCTCCGAGAAAGCGTATTATCCCAAGGCCTACCACCAAGCCGCCGAGATGCACCCCCCTGCCCAATCCGATCAGGGAAAATCGAGTGCGCCCTCTTCGTCGGGGAAGAGTGCGGACTCTCACTCCCGGAAGGGAGAGTAGTGATCAGAACAGCTTGCTGAGGGCAAGGCCGAGGACGCTCAGCGGACCTTGGTCCTCGAGGCTTTCGGTGGCTTGGTCCAGCTTCTGCAAGGTTAGTTTGGCGTTCTTGTAGAATTCCTGGTCGTTGACGAGCTTGCCGACGGTGCCCTGGCCCTGGTTCACCTTCTGGAGAATCTCCTTCGCGTTCGTCATGGCCTCGGTTGTCTCGCGGTACAGCTTGTCGTCCTTGACCAGCTTGCCGACGGTGCCCTGGCCGGAGTTGATTTGATCCACCACTTTGCGCGCGTCGGCGACCGTGGTCTTGATCTCCGTAGCGGTGTCCTGGAGGTTGCTGACCGTGGAGAGAGCAGTGTCATAGAGGGTTTCATCTTTGATAAGTTTCCCCAGCGTGCCTTTGCCTTGCGACACCTGGGAGGAGATATCGAACGAAAGCGCCTGCACGTTGGAAATCGTGGCGGTGAGCGGGTCTTTGTTGGCGTTGATGAAATCCCGGAGCGGCCCGACGAGCGTGTCAATCTTGAAGCCGGTGAAACTCTTGGTGAGGTTCTCGACGCCAGAGGCCACGTTGTCAATCTTCTGCATCATGGCGCTCAGGTCGGCCTGCTCGGCGGTGGCGACATACTGGTCGTCCTTGAGGGCTTCGCCCTGCGGCGTGCCGAAGTCCACAGAGACGAAATTCTGCCCGAGTAGCCCGGTGAATTTAATCGTCGCGATGCTGTCGGTCTTCATCTGCGCCGCGGGGCGCACTTTCATCATGACCAGGACTTTGTTGTTGGTGAGCTGGATGTCCTGCACCCGCCCGACTTCCACGCCCGCCATCTTGACTCGGTCGCCGACCTTGAGGTCCTGCACGTTGCTGAACAGGGCGTTGACATGCTTGCCGGGCTCGAAGCTTTCAAAGCTGCCCACCCGTTCCAGAATGATCGCGGCGGCCAGCACGGCCAGGGCCACGAAAAGTCCAATGCGTGTTTCCAGGGTGTTTTTCATATTCTAATGTTTCTCGGTTACAAGGTGAGGTCCATGCCGTTCGAAGTCGGCATGGAGGAATTGCTGAACCAGCGGATCGGGGCAGCGTTTCACCTCATCGGGCGAGCCAATGGTCAGGATGCGGCCTTCGTTGATGACGGCGATGCGGTCGGCCACGCCAAAGGCCAGGTCCCGATCGTGCGAAACGACGAGCGACGTGACGTGAATGCGCTCCTTCAGTTGCAGAATCTGCTGGGCGATGACTACCGCCGAGAGCGGATCCAGCTCGCTGGTGGGTTCGTCATACAAAATCAGTTGCGGCTCGATGACCAGCGCGCGCGCGATCGCCACGCGCTTCTTCATGCCGCCGGAAAGCTCGCTGGGCATTTTGTCCTCGGTACCCTTAAGCCCGACGACCTCCAGCTTCGCGGCGACGATGCGGGCAATCTCCTGGGGCGGCTTGAGCCGGTGTTCGGCGAGGTAAAGCCCGACGTTTTCCCCGACGGAGAGCGAGTTAAGCAGAGCGCCGGACTGAAAGACCATCGCCATGCGGTATCGGCTCATGACCTCGGGTGATAGAATGGGCTGGCCTTCGATGAGTATTTCCCCGGCGTCCGGCTCCTCCAGCCCGATGAGATGTTTGAGCAGGACCGTTTTGCCGCTGCCGCTGGGACCCATGATCGCGAAGATTTCACCCGGCTGAACGTCGAAATCCAGGCCGTGCAGGACTTCCTGCCCGTCGAACGCCTTGCGCAGTCCGCGCACCCGGACGCTGACGCCATCTTGCTGGGTGGAAGAACTGTTCATTACTTCATCAGGACCCGGGTCAGGAAGTAATCGAAGATGACGATCAAGACGATGGAATTGACGACTGCCTTGGTCACCGAGCGACCGATGCCGCGTGGGCCGCCCAGGGTGATTAGCCCCTGATGGCAGGAGACCACCCCAATGATCAGGGCGAATATGAAGCTCTTGAAAACGCCGTTGGCCACGTCATTCAGATCAACGGCGGAGCGGAGCGAGGAGAAGAACGCCGCGGAGGAGACGGCAATGCGATTATTGGCGGCGCATACCGCCACGCCCCCCACCCAGCCTACGAGAATAGCGACGGTCACCAGTAAGGGCAGGGCAAGCGCGATGGCGACCAGACGGGGCAGCACCAGATAGTGGATCGGGCTGATGTTCATCGTGCGGAGCGCATCAATCTCCTGATAGACGCGCATAGAGCCGATTTCCGCCGCCATGGCTGAGCCGATCCTCCCGGCAATGAGGATCGCCATCATCACCGGCGCCAATTCCTTGGCGATGGAAAAGCCGACCACCCCGCCGACGTAGCTGCCCAGGCCGCGCTCGACCAGCAGCGGGCCGGTCTGGAGGGCGATGACCCCGCCGATGAAAAAGGATAGGATGCACACCATCATCAGGCTGGCGTTGCCAATCTCAAAGAACTGGTCGAACACCTTCTGGCGCTGGCGCCAGGTCAGCGGCAGCGCGGCCAGCGTGCGCCAGAACAGCAGCACCATTTCTCCTATGTTTTGAAACATACTTTGGCCGTTAAAGCGTTAAATGCGTCAAAGCGTTAAATACGTTAAAGCGCCTACATGCGTTAAAGGCTCATGCAGCCGGTGCGGCGCATCGCCGCTACTCCGGCTTCGCCGGGCCGGATTTGGCCCCGCCCTCTGCCTGGGCCTTCGTCCCGCCCAGGGGAATATAGAACAAGCGCATATTCTTGCCTTTGGAACCCGATTGATACTGGAAAAGCCCGAACAGGAGCGAGCATTTTTTGGCGTCGGGCGTCGCTTCTCGCCGATACAGGTTCCAGAGCAGCGATTGGCTGGAGGCGCCGGCCCTAGGGTTGTTCTCGGACCGCCAGACCGACCAGAGCGGCGAGTAGTTGCGCTCGATGCCTTTGTTTTCGGGCATGAAGGGTTCGAGCAGGGCAACGACCTGCAGGCGGCTGTTCCCATTGAAGTCGCGGTGGTGGGTGAAGAACGGCCAGAAGTCAACCCGCCGCCGCACCGCCTCGGTCTCGGTATTCTTCTCCGCCAGGTCGGAGTAGAGAAAGAAGCAAATGCGGGTGCGCCGGCTATCAAGCGGTGCCGAACGCACCCGGTTGTACTTGTAAATCGGCCACAGATAGAAATCGCTCTCCAGTGTCGCGTTGTGCGCATGGCTGAAGAGCGGCCAGACGCGCGTCGTGTGCTTGCCTTCGCCGCGGGCAAACACGACCAGCGGCCAGGGGGTGTCCCACTCGTGGTATTTCTTCTCCCGATCATCCACGTAGTTGAAGAAGGGCCAAATAACGGTCGTCGAGTCACGCAGGGGCGAACGCAGCACGCTGTAGGCGGGGATGGACGCCTGCTCCCACTGCTCGTTCGTGGTGCCGATCCCGCTCCTGGTGTTGAAAAACAGCGGCCAGAGCGCAAAAAAGCTGTCGTGCCCGCCAATGGTTGTAACATCGCCCCAGCCGTTGGTCTGCGTGGTGACATCCTTGTGCTCGTTCCCAACCAGAGGCCAGGCCTTCCAGCCGTGCAGCGCCTCGCCGTGGCGGAGAGAAAAGAGGGGCCACAGATAATTGTCCGTCACCACGTCCTTCTTTCGCGTCTCGCTGTAGAGCGGGAACATCACGAAGAAGATGTCGTCCCGGAACAAGCGGTGTTTCAGGTGCCCATAAACCGGAAAGACCGCCGTGTAATTCTCGTTCGTGTCCGAGGAACGCTGCTGAAAATAGAGCGGGAACAGAGTGAAACGGTCGCGCGCGGTTTCTCGCTGCGTGGGACCGCCGGCGAAACTGAGCACTTGAAAGACCTGCCAGCGGTATTGCTCGCCGTAACGGTCATACGTCACCACCGGATAGAGGAAGTCGAATTCCTTCGACTCCGTTGCCGGATCACGCGTATAGGAGAGCAACGGCGGCACGGCCCAGATTCGCTGTGTCTCCTCTTCCTCGGAATAGAAGAACGGTCCCAACGCCTCGGTCCGCTGTCCGGGCGCAAGCGTTAAGTCAAACTCGTCGAACAGCGGTCCCGCAGGTGGCCCGTCCCTCGCCAGGGCGCTGAGCGGGACGCTTAGGGCCAGGCCCAAACCCCACAGCAAAAGACAAAGCGCCAGCCTAGTGGGTCCGACCGGGAACCCGCACCGGCGCCGCCTTCCACGGTTCGTCGGACCACGACTCGCGCAAAGGAGCAGAGCTTGTATCTTGCGAAGCGGTGGAAGCCGGCCGGGCACTGGACCCGAGTCAAGCCTGTGGCAAATCCCAAGTCTCTGCAGCCTAAAGGCTATGCTCCTGTGCTCGTTGATTGCTCGTGGCATGCCGGTACTATCAGTACGCGCACCGCAGTTTTTCCGGGGCGAGACGGGAATTCGGAGGGAGGTTCATGGACGGAGAATTTGAGCGAGGAACGGCCAAAAGCCGTTTCAAGGGCACGGGACCGCGGTCGGTAACGTTAACGCCCGGCCCGTTTGGCCACGAAAATCTCCTAAAAGATTGGGATTGACATTAAATGGCATTCGTATAGTCTTTGTGCATACTTGAGGTTTTTACCTCGGTTCCTCCCGACCCAGTGTCGATCGTGCATTGTCGGCACTGGGTTGTTCTGTCGTTGCCTGCCGCCGCACCAGGAGGTTCAGAAGCGCGGGCAAAAACGTTAGCCCGGCTATCATACAGGTCGCCAGCCCCGCCGTCATCACACAACCCAGGCTGTGTATGCCCCGGTGCTGCGCCAGGATCAGACTGCCGAAACCGGCCATCGCCGTCAATCCCGAGACGAGCACCGCCTTGCCGGTGCTCCGGGCCAGGATGCTTGGCGTCTGCTCTTCGGCAAACCGGTTCAGAATCTGAATGCCATTGGTCACGCCGATACCGATGACCAGCGGCAGGGTCATGATATTCGCCGGATTGAGCGGCACCCCGAGCCAGCCCATCAAGCCGCCCAGCCAGAGTGAGCCGACGGCGACCGGCACCAGCGCCAGTACGACGCAGAGCAGACTGCGAAAATGCAGGAACACCAGCAGGGCAATCGCCCCCAGCGAATACCAAGCCGCCTGTTGATAGCTGTCCTTGAGCAGCGCGGTGTAATGGTAAAGCTGAACGGGCGTGCCAGTCACATTCGGGTAAAGCTTGCCGACCTGGTCTATAAACCGCTTCTGGACGGGGCGGCTCCAGATATCGTCCTTGGGATACACCATCAGCAGGTATTTGCCCGTGACGCCCACAAACCGGTCATGCAACGCCGGCGGCAAATCCGCCACACTCAACGGGGCGCGGTTGTCCTGGGCTTTCAGCGCCTCGAAGGTGTCGCGCACGTCGTAGAAGAGACTCTGTTGGAACTCGGCCAGCTTGAGCGCATTGGCGGCAACCTGGTTGGTGTTGCCGCGCAGCATTTCCCGCCGCAGGTCCTCGATCGCGTCCCGCAAGGCGTTGAACTGCGGGACCAGCTCGGGGGCGTCTTTTTGCACTGCGTCCAGCGACGCGCCGAGGTAGCCGCGCAACGAATAGAGCGTGCCGCTCAGCTCCTGGACATCCACCGGTTTGGAATCCGGCTGGCCGAACTTCACGCAAGCAAGCTCCTGCTTGATGTCGCCGACCAGCCCCAGCTTGTTGGTCTGGTCCTCGCTCAAGAAGCTGCTGATGGAATCAATGCTGGCGACGGCCGGCAGGTTCGTGAGCTGTTGCTCCAGCGCGACGGCCTGCTGAAGGTTGGTGGCGATGACCGCCCCGAACAAGACCGATTTGGGCGTTGATTTAATGAGGTCCTCTTCATACACCACCGCCGGCAACCCCTCGCTCTGCATGTGGAGCAGGTTGTAGTCGAAATAGAGCTTGTGGAGCTGCGTCGCCGCCACCGCGCACAACGCCAGCGTCACGCCGGCAGTCAACCCCGGCCGCCCCAGCCACAGGTTCTCGATCCGCGCCCGCTCCTTGGCAATCTCCCCCTTTTCGTGGTCCACCACGTTCTGGCGCCCGCGCAACAGCAGCGCCGGCAGCAGGGTCATCATCGGCACCATGCAGATAAGCAAGCCACCGCCGCAGATGATGCCCATCTCCTGGATGCCCTTGAAGTTGGTGAGCCCCATCGCCAGGAACCCGCCGGCGGTGGTCAGGCCGCCGGTGAAAATGCCTTGTCCGGTATAAACCATCGCCTTGGTCAACGCGGCTTCCTCGCTCCGGCCCCGCCGCAGCTCCTCTTCATAGCGGGAGATGAGATGAACCCCATAATCAATGGCCAAGCCGATCAAAATAGGCAGGAAGGTGATCGTCAGGATGTTCAGGTGGCCGATGACCAGCGTCGCAAAGGCCAGCGTGTAGCCCAGGCCGACAATCAAACAAAGCGTCGCTTTCACCGGCCGGCCGGTCTCCTGGTAGCCATAAATGAAAATGAGCGCCGAAAGGAAGAGCGCCACAATCGCAGCCACGGTGGTGTCTTTCTGCGATTGGGCCATTTCATCAAGCTCCAGTACCGGTTCCCCCGTAATGCCAACATTGAGGCCTGGCACCTCGGTCTGGGTATCCGCCACCAACTGGCGCATCCGTACTACCGCGGCGGTGTTCAGTTCATCCGTAGGTGCCTGGGTGGTCACCAGGTAAATCCGCCCTTTGTCGAACGTGATATAAATCTGCTGTTCCGCCTCTTCGCCCGGATCGAACAGCGCGGTGACGCCCGGCGACGGTGGCGTGCCCTCGCGACGCAGGCTGGCGGTGGCCTGGGTGATGATGCGCTCCAGCGCCGGCAGCGCCTTGACCAGGGAATCGTTTTCTGCGTTGGTCTCCTGTTTGGCCGTGCGGAACCGGGCGCAGACCATGTTGAACAGCGAAACGAGGTTCGTGGTGCGGGTAAACTGCGCAATGAACGGGCGGAAATCCTTCAGCGTCTTGCTCAAATCGGCCAGGTCCTTGTCGGACACGAGCAGGAGTGCCTTCGGGCCCAGCATCTTGAGGTCTCCCTTGTAAAACACGTCGTGGAACAGATTGGTTTCGGCCTCCAGCCGGGCTCCCAGCCGTTCCACGAACTGCCGGTTCTTCTCCGCGTCCTCGCTCTCGACCACCACCACCAGGTCGTCCTGCGTCGGGAACTCTTTCTTAAACCGGAGGAAGTTCTGGTGGTACTTCTTGTTGGCGCCCACCAGGTCGTTGCGGCTGGTGTCGAAGACAATCCCCGGATATTTGACCGTCACAAGGAGGCTGACCACAAACAGCGCCAACTGCGGATAGAGGAACAGGCGCCGGTGGCGAAAGACCGCGCCCGCCAGCGCGTTCAGGGAGCGCGCGATTAAACTATCAGTGCTGAGCGGTCTGATCTTCATCCGGCTGTTCGGCGTTGGAATAGACTTCCTTCACATCGTCGTGGTCTTCCAGCGCGTCAACCAGCTTGTTGACGGCGGCCACCGCCTGGTCGGTCGCCAGCGGCACGGTAACCGTCGGCAGCTCCGTCACCACCGCCGCGTCGGCCTTGATGCCTTTGGCCTCGATCTGCTTGTGGACCGCCTCGAAATGCGCCGGGTCCGTGATGATCTCGTACCCCTGCGGCTCCGCTTTGAAATCCTCGGCCCCGGCGTCCAGCGCCACTTCCATCACCTGGTCTTCATTGGCGGCGTCGCGCGCGATGATGATCTGCCCTTTGCGGTGGAAGAGCCGGGTCACCGAGCCTTGAGTGGCAATGGAGCCGCCATTCTTGGTCACCAGGCTCCGGATTTCCGACGCCGTGCGGTTCCGGTTATCGGTGCTCACCTCGACCAGGATGGCCACGCCGTGCGGCCCGTAAATCTCGTAGGTCAGGTCCTCGAAGTTCGCCCCCTCGCCGCCGCCCGTCCCCTTCTTGATGGCCCGCTCGATGTTATCGTTCGGCATGTTGACGGAGCGGCACTTCAGCAGCACCATCCGCAGCCGCGGGTTCATGCCCGGGTCGCCACCGCCCAACTTGGCGGCGATGACGATTTCCTTGCTCAGCTTCGAAAAGATCTTGCCCCGCTTCGCATCCAACGCGCCCTTGAAGTGCTTAATCTTTGCCCATTTGCTATGTCCGGACATATTTAGTTCAGGGTTGAGAGTTGATAGTTGATGGCCCGAAACCCATCCCCCGGGGTTTCCCGACTATCAACTATCAACTCAAATTGCTATCCACTCGCGTTCGACTACCCCGCACGCTCCACATAAACCGCGGTGCCGTAGCACAGCACTTCGGTAATGCCCGCGCTGATCTCGGTGGCGTCGTAGCGGACCCCGACGACCGCGTTGGCGCCCAGCTCCCCGGCATGGGTGATCATCTGGTTAAACGCATCTTCACGCGCCCGCTCGCACAGCGAAGTGTAGAGCGAAATGTTCCCGCCAAAGAGGCTTTGCAGCCCCGCCCCGATGTTCCCCACAATCGAACGCGAGCGCACAATGATGCCCCGCACCACGCCAAACGATTTGACCACCCGGTAGCCCGGCAGATCAAACGTCGTCGTCGTCAGCGGATGTGTTTGACTCATACTCCGGGTTAGTGAACACCATTTCGCGCCCCGGCAGAAGCGAATTCTTCCGGGCCGGGGCCGGTTTTATCGCTGCCCCACGGAGCAATGGCCCGCCAGCGGCGTCTCCGGGAGTATCTCATTTTCTGTGCGCACCCGGACGCGCTCTCATGAGGACTCCGCTTCAGCGGAGTTGGAGCCTCAGGGGAGCCTCGGGATAGCCTCGGGGTAGCTTCAGGGTAGCCTGAGGGGAGCCTCGGGGTAGCCTCAGGGTGGCTTCCGGGTGCCTACCGGTTGGCTACCAGATAGCCTCGGGGTGGCTTCGGGGTAGCCTCGGGGAGCCTTGTCCGGCTTTTCAAGGTTCAGGGTTCGAGGTTCAAGGTTCAAGGTTCAGGGTTGCCCATTGGATGTTCGATGTTCGATGTTCGATGTTGGATGTTGGATGTTGGATGTTTTTTTGCATTCTGCCCGCCCCATTTCAGCGTTTCACCCTTTCCCCCTCCCGCTTTCGTGTATTTGGTGTATTTCGTGGTGCCTCTCCCGGAAATCACGCGCTCAGGCATCAAAGAATTTCGCGTCCATTAGCGCAATTCGCGGAAAACCTGCGACTCCGCGTCTTCGCGCCTTTGTTGTTCATTCGGCTTTCGGCCTTCTCCCTTTGTCTCGTGGTCCGTGGTCCCACAGTCTAGGCCAAACGTCTTGAGCGGCGATCCAGCGCGCTGCTATGCTCTGGCCACAAGATGAACGAAGTCTTGGGAGCCATTGCCCGCTGTCCGGCTATTCAAGGTTCAGGGTTCGAGGTTCAAGGTTCAGGGTTCCCAATTCGATGTTCGATGTTGGATGTTGGATGTTCGAGGTTCGAGGATCGATGTTCCCCCTGCCAGTCCCATAGTCCTTTGGTCCCTTGGTCCCATAGTCCCTTCTGCCCCTTTCTGCTTTCCCAATTTCTGCTTTTCCCCAGCTCCCCTTTGTTGAGGTAGGGACACCGGTTGCCCGGTGCCCCCCTCACAGATCCCGGCGGGCGGTATTCCCGCACCGGGCTCTTCGTGTTGACACGCTCTCTTCGCTCACAGGAAGGTTTGCCCGGTT